>Ga0193728_1000041_pt1 | contig 50093 bp, 52 predicted proteins | sample U1c1metaG_FD_143037 | JGI IMG/M metagenome (GOLD analysis project Ga0193728, IMG submission 143037) | Soil microbial communities from a riparian zone of the East river system, Colorado, United States - U1c1 | ecosystem: Environmental > Terrestrial > Soil > Riparian zone | place: USA: East River... | reverse complement strand
GGGACGCGCCCGCTGCTCGTGCGCTCGGGCGGCACGATCCCGCTGATGCCGGCGCTCGGCGACAAGGGAATCCCGACGATCATGACGGGCTTCGCGCTCCCCGAGTCGAACGTCCACTCACCGAACGAGCGCTTCCTCGTGCGCTATTTCGACCAGGGCGTCGACACCGCCGCGGCGCTCTTCACGAAGCTCGCCGAGCTCCCGCCGACTTAGGTCCGTTCGCTAGTGCGAGTGGTCGTGCTCGCAGTTCAGGTGCGTGTGCCCGAACTCGCGCATCGCGTCGATGATCGGCAGCAGCGCTTCACCCTTCTCCGTCAGCTCGTACTCGACGCGCGGGGGAGACTCGGGATAGCTCTGCCGCTCGACGATGCCCTCGCCCTCGAGTGCCCGTAGGCGCTCGGCGAGCGTCCGCGGGCTGATCCCACTGCAGGAGCGCTCGAGCTGCGAGAACCGGCGCGGCCCCTCGGAGAGGTCGTGGACGAGCAGGGCCGTCCACTTCGCGCCGATGATCTCGGCCGAGGCCGCCACGCCACAGGCGGTGGACTCGTGGACGGCGTGCATCGTGCGGTTCATGTTCCGAATAGTACGTGCAGGTATCAGACGTGGCGAACTCGGATTCCCGGGCCTCGAGCGGGCCGGCCGGCTGATGTTCACTTCAGGCGGCGAATGGGGCCGGGCAGGCGTCGATCTTCGGAATCGAGAAGCGCGCGATCGTGCCGAAACCCTCGGCCGGCTTGCACGCCTGGGCGACGCCCGCATCGCACGCGACCGAGAGGAAGATGAACGCATCCTCCATCGAGAAGCCGTGCTCGTCGACGAGCATGCGGGCTGCCTCCTCCGAGACGAGCTTGAGCGCGTCGTCGAAGTTGGAGGCAGTGGCGTGCGGCAGCCAGCGATCGGCGAGCTCGGTCACGGGCCACGTCGCCTGCTTGCCCTTCAGGACGTCGAAGCGGATGTCGACCTCGCCCGCGATCTCGACGCCCGTGAAGCAGATCTCGCCGTCGCCCATCGACGCGTGCATGTCACCCACGGCGAACATGCCGCCGGGCTGACGCACCGGGAAGAAGATCGTCGCGCCCTTGCCGTGCAGGTGATCGTCGAGGTTGCCGCCGTGCCGGCCCGCAAGCCCGTTCGACAACGTCTCGCCGTCGGTCGCGACGCCGACGACGCCGACCATCGGGCGCGCCGGGAACGAGATGCGCTCGTTCTGCCGGATCATTCCGTCCTTCACCTCGAACAGCCGCGTCAGCGGCGCCTGCACCTGGTCGATCAGCTGCCCGAAGCCGGGGATGAGCGTTGCGACGCCCCACTCGATGGGACGCACGTCGAGGATCTCCGCGACGAGCGAGTCGCCGGGCTCCGCGCCGCGCACGGCGACAGGCCCGGTCGCACCGTTGATCCGCGACATGTCGACCGACGTGACGAGATCCGCTTCGCTGCGGATCTGTCCCGTGAAGCAGTCGTTCGTCTCGAAGGTGACGACGTCGCCGGGCTCGACCTCCAGCACAGGCTGGAGGTCGGGCCCGAACGACCAGATCACCTGGTCACGCGACAGGCGATATTGCGACATTCCCCTCCACGGTATCGTCCTCGACGTAGACGCGGTCGACGTCGGCGAGACGTCCCGGCCGCAGCGTCACGACGAGGATCGTCACGATGATCCCGAGAATCGTGTACGAGGCCGACACCCAGTTCGCCCACTTGAACGGGTAGGGCGGCGGCACTTTCACGAACTGGTAGTAGAGCGGGAAGAAGAACAGCACGATCCCGCCGATCGGCAGGATCAGGTGCAGCAGCGGGTTGAACTCGCTGCGCCGTGTACGCAGGTAGTACGCGATGCAGCCGACGCACACGAGCATGTACACCAGCACGACCAGCGGCACCGCGATCGTCGCGATGATGCCGAAGCCGACACCGGGGTTCCACTTCCACCCGACGAGCAGCGAGATCACGAGCGAGATCGTCGACAGCCAGATGATCGCGATGTGCGGCGTCTTGAACTTCGGATGCGTGCGTCCGAGTTGCTGCGGCGCGAGCCCGTTGCGCGACAACGAATAGAACACGCGCGTCGCCGCGTTCATCGCCGCGTTCGAGTTCGCCGCGATCGAGTTGCAGATCGCGAGGAACACGACGATCCAGCCGGTGCCCCAGAAGACCTTGCCGAGGTTCCGCCACGGGTCGGCGCCCGTCGCCTGGGTGACGAAGGTGTCGAAGCCGGCGCCGAAGACCCACGCGTACGAGCAGAGCACGTAGAAGATGCCGATCGCGAGCGCGGAGCCGATCACTGCCCGCGGCACCGTCCGTCTCGGGTTCTTCGCCTCTTCTCCGAGTGGTGCCGACGCTTCGAAGCCTATGAACGCGAGGATGGCGAACACCATCCCCTTGAACACCCCGCTCCAGTGGCCTGTCGCGTGCGACGGGTTGAACGGCTGGAGGTTCAGGTCGCCGGTGTTCGAGAAGAGGATCCAGAGCGCGAGAGCTCCGAAGATCGCGATCTCGAAGGCGCCGAGGATCACACCTGCGTTCGTCGAGAGTCGAACGTCGCGGTACGTGAGCATGAAGACGATCGCGGCCATGACGAGCACCCAGACGACCCACTGGCCGCTCCAGTGCCAGCCGACGCTCGTGTTGAACACGTCGTGCATCGCCCAGCCGAACTCGAGGTAGAGGAACGGGGCGACGAGCGGCTGGAAGCCGACGAACAGCCACGCGACGAGCAGCCCCGCCCACGGCCCGAGCGAACGGGCCGCGTAGGTGTAGAGGCCGCCTGCGCTCGGCAGGTGCTTCGCAAGTTGGCCGATCGCGGTTGCCGCGCAGAGGCAGGCGATGAGCGCGAGCCCGACCGAGAGCGGCAGAGCCTGCTTCGCGTCGGGGACGGAGATGTAGATCGAGTACGCAACAGCAGCCGCCGGGGCCATGTGCGTGATCGACTGGAAGAGCACCTGCGGCAGCCCGATCGAGTGCTCGCGCAAGTGGTCGAAGCGCCGTTCACCTGCCTCCATCTCGTCTCCTTCAATGGGTCGGGAACCGGATGGGCGATTTGATCAAATGTCCGTGGCGCTTGCAACTACAACCACGGAGGTGGGTTGTGCACCCAGCGGCCGCCGACCATCGTGGCGACGACCTGCACCTCGGGCAGTTCCTCCGGCTCGCAGGCGTACGGGTCGCGGTCGAGCACGACGAGGTCGGCGAGACGGCCCGGCACGAGCGTGCCCCGGTTGCGCTCATCGTGCGAGAGCCACGAGGGCGCGACGCACGTCGCGTGCAGCGCCTGGTCGAGCGTCAGCGCTTCCTCGGGCCTCCAGGTCGGGCGGTCGTCGATCGTGCGCAGCACGCCAGCGACGATGCCCGCCCATGGGTCGAGCTCCTCGATCGGCGCGTCGGAGCCGTTCGCGACGACGGCGCCGGAGTCGAGCAGCGAGCGGAACGCATACGCGCCGGCGACCCGCTCGCCCCAGAAGCGCTCGGCGAGATCGCGGTCGGAGTGTGCGTGACTGAACTGCACGGACGCGGCGACACCGAGCTGCGCGAAGCGGGGGAGGTCCTCCGGCGCGAGACACTGCGCGTGTTCGATGCGCTGGCGCAGTCCGCGCGGGTGCCACGCGTCGCGGGTCTGCTCGAACGCGTCGAGCGCCTCGCGGTTCGCGCGGTCGCCGATTGCATGCACCGCAACCGGCCAGCCCGCCTCGGCGCCGGCTCGCACGATCTCCGCGAGCTCCTCGCCGCTCGTGATCCGCACGCCGCTGCCGTCGAGCATCAGCGCCGTCTGCGAGCCGAGTGTCCCGTCCATGAACACCTTCAGGTAGCCGACGCGGAGCATCTCCGAGCCGATACCGCTGCGCAGCGAAAGCGCGTCGAGCGACGGCAGCGTCTCGTGCGGCACGGACTGCCAGACGCGCAGCATCAGCCCGCCGTATTCGTCGAGCCGCTGCCACAGTCCGGCGGCGCCGAGCCAGCCGTCCTTGTCGTGCACGCACGTGACGCCCCGCGTGTGCGCGAGCTTGATGCCGGCGCGCATTGCGTCGACGTAGTCGTCGTCAGGTATGCGGAGGTGCCGCTCCTTGAAGCGCCAAGCTGCCTCTTCGAACAGCACGCCCGTCGGCTCGCCGTTCGCGTCGCGCTCGACGAGGCCGCCGTGCGTCTCGAGCTCGCCCCGGGCGACCGCGAGTCCGGCAGAGTTGAGCCAGAGCGCGTGGTAGTCCTTGGAGATCAACGCGGCAGGGCGGTTGCCGGTCACCGCGTCGAGGTCTTCCTTCGTCGGCAGGCGCGAGTCGGGCCAGTCGGCGTTGCGCCAGCCGTAGCCGCGGATCCAGTCGCCGTGCACCGTTGCGTCGCGGATGCGCTCGAGCGCGTGGGCGAGCGAGCCGACGTCGTCGAGTGAGATCTCGCGCTGCGCGACCGCCCAGGTCGGGAAGTGCACGTGCGCGTCCGTGAAGCCGGGAACGACGCAGCGTCCGCCGAGGTCGTACGTCTCCGGGCTCGCGAGCGCCGTCTCGTGCACGCCGACGCCGCCGGCGATCCGGTCGCCCGCGACCGCAACCGCGCGCGACAGAGGTAACGACGGATCGAGCGTGCGGACGACGCCGTTCTCGAGGATCATGTTGTGACCCTAACCAGAGGAGCGAGCGATGTTCGACCATGTCGGTCTCAATGTGAAGGACTACGCGGCGAGCCGTGCGTTCTACGAGCAGGCGCTCGCACCGCTCGGCTGGAAGGTCGTGATGGCCTTCGACGAGTGGAAGGCCGCAGGCTTCGGCGAGGGCGATAAGCCGGATTTCTGGATCACGGAGCGCGAGCCCTACGGCACGGGAACCCATGTGTCGCATTCGCAGCGGTGGATCGCCTGGCAGTCGACGCGTTCCATGCGGCCGCGCTCGCCGCGGGCGGTACCGACAACGGCGCGCCTGGCATCCGCGAGATGTACCACCCGACCTATTACGGAGCGTTCGTGCTCGACCTCGATGGGAACAACGTCGAGGCCGTCTGCCACGCGCCGGAGTAGCGCCGGGAAGACGGAACGAATTGGCCAGGATCGGGCCCTACGGTCGGCGGTGAGTGAAGGTTGCCGCGGTCATCCGGTTATTGGAAAGCCACGGCTGGTATCTCGCCGCAACGCGGGGCAGCCACCGCCAGTACAAGCATCCGGACGTCCCAGGACGGGTGACCGTAGCTGGCAAGCTCTCCGATGAGTTGCACCCGAAGACGCAAGCGAGCATTCTTCGACAGGCGGGATTGAGAAGGAAATGACCGACTTCACCGAACTCGCGGATCGCTACCTCATCCTCATCGAGGGCGGGCCGCCCTTGAACTACTCCGCATGGTCGCCTGATCTGCCGGGTTGCGTTGCAACAGGCAGGACGCTCGAGGACGTCGAGCGGGAGATGCGCTCCGCGATCGCGTTTCATCTCCAAGGGCTTGCCGAGGACGGGGCGACGATTCCAGACCCTTCAGGGCCGGGCGTGTATCTCGAGCGTAAGGCGTGCGCCGCAGCTTGACTCCTTGCAGCGGTCGGATGGGCGCCTGAGAACTGAAGGAGCCTCCGCCGACCGTCAAGACAGCGGAGGCTCCAACCTGTTCTGGATTACGAGACGACGACTGTCAAGCGGAGGACGTTGTCCTCGCCGATCGTCTTCACGTGGATGCCGGGATAGTCCTCGCCGGCCTTGGTCGTGAACCGGTACGTGCCCGGTGTACGGAGCGTGAGAGCGGTTGTCGCGCTCATGTGACCCATGCGCGGATGGGTGAGCACGATCCGCGGGCCTGCGAGCTGGACGAGCGTGTGCGGCATCACGTCGTTGTTCGTGAATGTGAGCGCCGTGCCCGGATGGGCGTGGAGCAGCTGCTTGGCGGCGAAAGTGCCGTTCGCGACCGACCAGGCATGGCACCCGTGCAGCTCGTGCTGGATCCGGACCTGGACAGGTGCCCTGGCAGCCCCGGCGGGGAGAGCGACCGCGACCGCAACTGCGACGAGGGCAAACAGGACGAATGGGAAACGGGGAAAACGCATGTGGCCTCCTTGGGTTGCTCCGATCGTCGTCGGCCGCCGGCCGTCTGGAATCGGGCCAGGCCCTGATCTCACGTCAGTAACTTCCCGCGGCCTACAATCCGGGCGTGGCCTGGGATCAGCTCACCGACGAGCAGCGGGAGATCCGCGAGCTCGTGCGCACGATCGCGCGTGAGCGGATCGCGCCGCGTGCTGCGGACATCGACGAGTCGCACGAGTTTCCGTGGGACGTCGTCGAGCTGTACCGCGAGAACGACATCTTCGGGCTCTTTTTCGAGGAGGAGCACGGCGGGCTCGGTACCGGAACGCTGCTCGCGCTGATCGCGATCGAGGAGGTGTCGAAGGTCTGTGCGACGAGCGGCCTGATCCTCGCGGTGCAGGAGCTCGGCTCGCTTGGCCTCAAGCTCGCGGGCTCGGACGAGCAGAAGCAGCGATACCTGCCGCGGCTCGCGAGCGGCGAATGGCTCTGCGCGTACGCGCTCACCGAGGCGGGCTCGGGCTCCGACTCGGCCGCGATGCGTTCGATCGCGAAGCGCGACGGTGACGAGTATGTCCTCAACGGGTCGAAGCGCTTCATCACGAACGCCGGCGTCGCGAACCTCTACACGGTGTTCGCGAAGACCGATCCCGACGGCGGACACGCCGGCATCTCCGCGTTCCTCGTCGAGGGCGACACGCCCGGCTTCCAGGTCACGCGCCTCGAGCCGAAGATGGGGATCAGCGGCTCGACGACAGGCGAGCTCGCGTTCGACGACGTGCGCATTCCCGCCGCGAACCTGCTCGGTGCGGAGGGGGAGGGCTTCAAGATCGCAATGCGGATCCTCGACCGCTCACGTCCCGGGGTCGCAGCGCAAGCGCTCGGCATCGCCCAGGGTGCGACCGACTACGCGCTCGAGTACGCGAAGATGCGCGAGACGATGGGCAAGCCGATCGCGCAGCATCAGTTGATCCAGGCGAAGCTCGCAGACATGGAGACCGAGACAGAAGCGGCGCGCGGCCTGCTCTACCGTTTCGGGCAGATGGTCGACGACGGCGCCGATGACGCGGAGCTGACGAAAGCGTCCGCGATGGCGAAGCTGAAGTGCGGCGACGTCGCGATGGCGGTCTCGACCGATGCGGTGCAGATCCTCGGCGGCTACGGGTACATCAAGGAGTATCCGGCCGAGCGCTTCATGCGCGACGCGAAGATCACGCAGATCTATGAAGGAACGCAGGAAGTACAGCGGCTCGTGATCGCGCGCGAGATGCTCAAAGAGTCGCGCGCGTTCCTGCTCGCCGGCGTTTCTTAACCCTCTGCCACTTCGTCGACCTTCTCCTCGGCCTGTTCGCCGAGCTCGACAATGTCGCCCTTCTTGAAGAGGACGTTCTTCAACGCCACGCGCCACTTCTCGTTGTTGCGCGTGAGGAACTCGAGGCTCATGGCGAAATGCTTGAACTCCTCCTGCTGCGCGTTTTCCATGATCGCGCGCGCCTGGTCGTCCGGCTCGACCGAGATGCGCTGTTCGTACCAGCCGATCGCCTCGGCCTCCTCCTGGAGCGAGGCGACCATCCGTGCGAACGTCCGCACCTCTGGGCTGAGCTCGTCGGGCGGTTCGTGGTACTGATCGGTGGGCATCCCTCACTGTTTCGCCTTGCACCAACCGTTAATCTTTGCGCACGCAAGTATATTCTCAGGAGGAACGATGAAGCTCGAAGGCATCCACCACGTCACGTGCATCACCGGCAACGCGCCGGGGAACGTGGACTTCTACACCGGCACCCTCGGCCTGCGGCTCGTGAAGAAGTCGGTCAATCAGGACGACCCGACCGTCTACCACCTGTTCTATGCCGACGAGAAGGGCACTCCCGGTTCCGACATCACGTTCTTCGAGTACCCGGGTGCCGGCCCCGGCCGCGCGGGCGCGGGCTTCGTCCACACGGTCGTGTGGCGCGTCGCGTCGGGCGAGGCCCTCGACTTCTGGGCGGCGCGCCTCGGCGTCCAGCGCGACGAAGACGTCGTCCGCTTCGCCGATCCGGAAGGCCTTCGGCACGAGCTCGTCGTCGCGCACGTTCCGGACGAGCCGCTGATCGCAGATCATCCGGAGATCCCGGCGGCGCTCGCACTCCAGGGCTTCGAAGGCGTGCGTGCGTACGCGCGCGATGCGGAGCCGCGCACGGCGCCGTTCCTCGACGCGCTCGACTTCGAGCGCAAGGAAGGCACGACCTGGGAGACCCGCGGCGACGCGCGCGGCGGCTGGATCGAATACGAAAGCGCGCCGGCCGAGCCGGGCATTCCCGGCGCGGGCACGGTGCATCACGTCGCGTGGGCGTCGACGATGGAGGATCACGAGGCGTGGCAGCGCCGCGTCACGGAGGCGGGCGGGCAGCCGACGCCGATCATCGACCGCTTCTGGTTCCGCTCGATCTACTTCCGCGAGCCCAGCGGTGTGCTGTTCGAGATCGCGACGCTCGGCCCAGGCTTCGCGACCGACGAGGATGCGGCGCACCTCGGCGAGACGCTCATCCTGCCGCCCGACTTCGAGCATCTCCGTGCGGAGGTCGAGCCGCTGCTGACGAAGCTGCCGAATCCGCGGGAGAGCTGGACCCGCACGTGAGCCTCGTCGCGCTCGAGCGGCCCGCCGCGGGCGAGCCCGAGGGCGCGCTGGTGCTGTTTCACGGACGCGGCGCCGACGAGCACGACCTGTTCCCGCTCCTCGACGCGCTCGATCCCGAGCGGCGGCTACAGGGCTACACGCCGCGCGGCCCGCTCGCGCTGCCACCCGGCGGTGCGCACTGGTACGTCGTGCCGCGTGTCGGCTACCCCGACCCGGAGACGTTCGACGTCGGCTACACGGCAGCCGCCGAGTGGCTCGACGCGCTGCCCTTCCCGCCCGAGCGAATCGTGGTCGGCGGCTTCTCGCAGGGCGCCGTGATGAGCTACGCGCTCGGCCTCGGCAAGGGACGGCCCCGGCCTGCGGCGCTGCTCGCGTTGAGCGGCTTCATCCCGACGGTCGACGGCTGGGAGCCCGACCTCGAGCCGCCGTTCCCGCCGATCGCGATCGTGCACGGCGTCCACGACCCCGTGATCTCCGTCGAGTTCGCCCGCGCGGCACGCGCGGTGCTCGAGGAGGCGGGCGCCGAGCCGCTGTACCGCGAGCTGCCGATCGAGCACTGGATCGACCCGGCGGTGCTCCCGGAACTGCGTGAAGTGGTCTCGGCCATTCATTCGGTCTAGGCTCTTCTTCTTTGCATCACTCGAGGAGGAGCGCACAATGCGGAAGTCAATCGTCGCGGTAGCCCTGGTCGCCGCCGCACTCGCCGTCGCAGGGTCGGCCGGCGCGACCCGGCACACGGGCACGTTCAAGTACTGCACGGATCCGACGTTCCCGCCGATGGAGCTCGCGACTGCAAGCGGCAAGATCACCGGCTTCGACGTCGACATGGCGCAGAAGCTCGCACTCACGTGGGGCGCGACCGCGTCGCCCGTCAAGACCGCGTTCCCCGGCCTCATCCCTGCGCTGAACGCGAAGAAGTGCGACGCCGTGATCAGCGGCATCTTCATCACGCCCGATCGCACGAAAGTAGCTCCTGCAATCGCGTACATGCACTCGCATCGCGTGCTCATCGTCGCCGCGGGAAATCCCAAGGGCATCAAGAGCCCGAACAGCCTCAAGGGATTGAACGTCGCGGTGCAGGGCGGCACGAAGTACGAGGAGTACCTCAAGGCGCTGAAGGCGAAGATCGGCTTCTCGTTGCAGAGCTACCCCGGTGACACCGACGCTGTCGCGCAGGTGCTGCTCGGTCGCGCAGATGCTGTCCTGACGCAGGACACGTCGTTCGTATTCCAGGCGGGGCAGCATCCGGGCAAGATCGCGATCGGCTTCACGTTCGCCGGCAGCGACGCGTTCGGGATCTACTACCGCAAGGCCGACGCCGGAACCGTGGGCGCCGAGATCAAGGATGGGATCGCGAGCCTGGAGGCGAAGGGCACGCTCAAGACGCTCGCGAAGAAGTACAAGATTCCGGTCGCCGACGTCAAGTAGTACGGTCGTCTGCTCGTGCTCGCGAGCTTCGACACGCATCTCTTCTGGCAAGCGCTCTCCTCCGGTCCGTACTGGAGGGGAGCGCTTACCGCGCTCGAGCTGACCGCTGCTTCTCTGGGGACGGCGGTCTTCATCGGCTTCGCCGTCGCCCTCGGTGCGCTCAGCCGGCGGCGTGGTGTGCGGTCGATTTCATGGGTCTACAACTGGCTGTTCCGTGCAACGCCGACGCTGCTCCAGCTCTTCTTCTTCTGGTATGCGCTGCCACAGATCTGGACGGGATTCGCCGGCAGCTGGTTCACGCCGTTCATGGCTGCCTGGATCGCGCTCTCGCTGAACGAGGCCGCGTATATGTCCGAGATCATCCGTTCAGGGCTGATGTCGGTCGACCCCGGGCAAGAGCTTGCCGGCCGCGCGCTCGGCATGTCGCGCCGGCAGATCCTGCGCAAGGTCGTCGTTCCGCAGGCCGTGCGCATCGTCATTCCGCCGACCGGCAACGAGTTCATCACGCTTTTGAAGCTGACGTCGCTCGCGTCGGTGATCTCGCTGCACGAGCTGCTCACCAGCGCGAATGAGCTGGCGACTGCGACATTCCGTTACAACGAGACGTTGCTCGCGGCGCTCGTGTACTACCTCGTGATCGTGAGCATCCTGATGGTGTTCCAGGCACGACTCGAGAGGCGCTTTACCTGGACGTCCGGCCGACGTCGCGGCCGCGTCGCCGCTCCTGCCATCCCGTCGATTCCGCACGGATGAGCATGCTGCGAGCCGAGAACGTGCACAAGCGCTACGGCGATCTCGAAGTGCTGCGCGGCGTCACGTTCGACGTCGATCCAGGGCAGGTGAAGGTGCTCATCGGCCCTTCCGGATCGGGCAAGTCGACGTTGCTGCGCTGCCTGTGCCTGCTCGAGGAACCGGAGGCGGGCGCCGTGACGCTCGAAGCTCGCAGGCCCGGCCCCGGCGAGGTGGGCATGGTCTTCCAGCGGTTCAACCTGTTCCAGAACATGACGGCGCTCGAGAACGTGATGTCGGGGCTCGTTACCGTGCGCGGCCTGTCGAAGAGCGACGCGCGCGGGCAGGCGATGGAGTTCCTCAACAGGGTCGGGCTCGCAGAGAAGGCGGCGCAGTATCCCGAGGAGCTCTCGGGCGGGCAGCAGCAGCGCGTCGCGATCGCACGCGCACTCGTGATGCAGCCGAAGGCGATGCTCTTCGACGAGCCGACGTCTGCGCTCGACGTCGAGCTCGTCCGTGAAGTGCTCGACGTGATGGAGTCGCTCGCGCAGGACGGCATGACCATGGTCGTCGTCTCGCACGAGCTGCGCTTCGCGCACAGCGTGGCGAGCTCCGTGTTGATGATGGACGAGGGCCGGATCATCGAGGAGGCGCCGCCGGGCGAGTTCTTCTCCTCGCCGAAGCAGGAACGGACGAAGCGCTTCCTCTCGCTCGTCGAATGAAGCTGCTGCTCCTCGACGAGACGTACCCGGAGTCCGAGCTTGCGGGCTTCGAGGTGGTGCGCGCACCACAAGACGACGTCGTTGCAGTGCTCACGCGATCCGAGATCCCGGTCGGTGAGGAGCTGTTCGCGCAGCTGCCGATGCTGCGGGTCGTGGGCACGGCGTCCGCCGGGTTCGATCACATCGACGCCGACGCGGCAGAGCGTCGCGGCATCGCCGTCGTCAATTCGGCCGGCTATGCAGACGACGAGGTCGCGGATCACACGCTCGCGTTGCTCTACGGACTTCTGCGGCGGATCGTCGAGCTCGATCGCTCCGTCATGCGCGGCGAATGGGATGCGAGACGTACCGGACCGCTCGCTACGCTCACTGGCCGGCGCGTCGGGATCGTCGGCCTCGGACACATCGGCAACGCGGTGGCGACGCGGCTCCTCGCCCTCGGCGTCGAGGTGTGGGCGACGGACATCGTTCCCGTGCCGCGCGACGGAGTCCACTTCGTCGCGCTACCGGAGCTGCTCGAGAAGTGCGACGCGATCACGTTGCACGTGCCGCTGACGCGCGAGACGCGCGGCCTGATCGGGCGCCGGGAGATCACGTCGATGAAGCCGGGTGCGCTACTCGTGAACACCTCGCGTGGCGCTGTGGTGGATGTCGATGCCGTGCAGCTGGCGCTGCGCGAGGGGCGGCTCGGCGGCGCCGGCCTCGACGTGCTGCCGCAGGAACCGCCGCTCGCGCCGCCCGTCGCCCCGAACCTGATCGTCACGCCGCACGCGGCGTACTACAGCGAGGGCTCCGAGAAACGCGCGTACAGCTTCTGCATCGCGCGTGTGCGGGCGGCGCTCGGCGACCTCGGGGGGCGGGATATCTAAGGGTGCGGCAGCGACGAGGTGTCGACGACCTCGAAGTCCGAGCCCTTGATGCCGCCGAGCGCATGTAGCTGATCGTTCGACCAGCGAGGATCGGGCGCACCGCTGATGTACCAGTTCGATCCGTTGTCGGCGACGATCATCCCGTAGGTCTTAAGCGCCTGGAGCACGATGCGCGCCTGCTTCGGATAGCCCGAGATGTCGACGCTCGCCTTCAGCCGTATTCGCTCGCCCATGCGAGGGAGCGACGGATCGTCGGAGCTCGACGCGTAGTGACGTGCCGGATACACGTACGCGCGGCGCGTGCGCGAGACGGTGAAGCGCAGCGCGTGGTCGATCTTGCCGCGCGCGACCTCGTCGTAGCGTGCAAGGCCGGGGAAGATCGGCAGCCCCGCCGCATCGGCAGACGTCCATCCGGCCGGACGCAGTGCGTTCGACTTGAGGTTCCAGATCGCGCCGGACCCCGCTTTCCAACCCGCCCCCGCGGGCGACAGCGCGAATACCTCGTAGAGCTTGCACGCATCCTTGTCGAGGAGCAGCGCGTGGCGATCCCCGCTCGACGCGCGGCCGCCCTCGATGTGAACCGTCTTCGGAATCGGATACGGCCCCTTGTCCGACTCGTCCGCGTAGTCGAAGGTGAGACGCGAGCGCGGCGTCTTCTTCGACACCACGTCGAACGGGATGCCGATCGGCTGCCCGTTGTAGAGGCCGGAGCCGAAATCCGGATGCAGCCCCGTCGACACTCCGATCGATGCGATCAGCTCCGCGGAGTTCGCCGCGACGGGCAGTGCGTCGACGCGCTGGTTCCACGCGTTGGTCGCCGGGAAGATCGGGCAGCGGGGCACGGCCGGAAGGCGCAGCGCCTGCGCGGTCGAGCCGCCGAGTGCGAGCGCACCGGCGGCGACGAGGAGCATGCGCTTCACGGCTGGATCGTCCCCGCTGCAGGCAAGTGAACGGTGACGGTCGTGCCGCGGCCCTCCACGCTCTCGAGCGAGATCGTGCCGCCGTGCTGCTCGACGAGCGCCCGCGTGATCGACAGCCCGAGCCCGGTTCCGGGAATCGCGGCCTGCGCGGCCGTGCTCGACCGGAAGAAGCGCGAGAAGACGTCGCCGATTTCGTCGGCGGGGATGCCGATGCCGCTGTCGGCGACGACGAACCGGGCCGAGTCTCCTTCATGGTCGATCGACACGGTGACCGCGCCGCCGGCATTGCTGAACTTGATCGCGTTCGAGATCAGGTTGTCGGTGACCTGCTCGAGCCGCCGCGCGTCGGCGCGCACGAGCGGCGGATGGTCGGCGATCACCTCGAGCGACACCTTCCGGTCGAGCGCGGCGGGCCGGCAGGCGTCCACGCTCCGCTGTGTCAAGGCCATCAGGTCGACGGTCTCGAGGTCGAGCTCGACGCGACGCGCCTCGATCTGCGCGATCAGCAGCAGATCCTCGACGAGGCTGTGGAGCCTGTCGGTACTGCGCCTGATCACGTCGAGGTACGTCCTGCCTGCAGCGCCGACGCCGTGTTCCTCGTCCTCCATCATCTCGAGGAAGCCCGAGATCGACGTGAGCGGTGTCCGCAGCTCATGCGAGACCGTTGCGACGAACGCGTCGCGCATGCGGTCGAGCTCGCGGTCGGCAGTCACTTCGCGCAACGTCCACACGCGGCCGATCGACTTCCGGTCCACGCCGAACACCGGCGCCGTGTACCCGCGAAAGCAGCGCCCTGTGCCTGCGAGCTCGAACTCGTCGCTCGTCGCCGCCTCGGTCGAGTTCGCGAGCTCGCGCATGCGTCGCTTGTAGCGCTCGGGCTCGACGACCTGGTCGGCAATCGCGAGTAGTCGCTCCGACACGGTGCCCTCCAACGGCATGCGGACCTCGATGGCGAACCGCAGGAGCGGAGCGTTCATGATCAGGATGTTCCCGTCCGCGTCGGTGAGGCAGATCCCGTCGAGCGTCGAGTCGATGAGCGCCGCCTGCAACGCCGCGACGCTGCGCTGCCCGGCCTCGCTCGTACGGAGCCGCTGCCCGACGACGCCGGCGCCGAGGCCCGTCAGAGCGAAAGCCGCGATCCGCACGGAGAGCGGGGCCGGCGTCAGCTGACCGGGCAGATCCAAGGCGAGGCAGATCCAGAGGCCCAGCGCGAGCGATGCCGCCGCAGCGCCGCCAATGACCCCCAGGTCGAATCCGATCAGCCCGATCCAGGGGGCGAGCGAGATCGCGCCGAACGTCGCTTGCTCGTCGAAGACGGCCATCACTCCGAATGTGAGCAACAGGCCGGCCAGCGCAATGCCGGTCACGATCGAAGGGCGGCGCACCACGAGGAGCGACGCGACCTTGGTTACGGGCGTGTTGCGACGACGGTGCACTTCTTGATGTTCCCGGCCGTGGTTGCCGTGGAGACGACACAGAGGTCGCCGCCGGCGTTCTTGCCCTGGAAGCTGTCACTGCCGGCGCCGCCGACCATGCAGACGGTGCCGAACGTATCGGTGAGGGAGTCGACGGCACTCGAGCCGAGAACGAGCTGGTTCGCGGCCGTCGCGTTGACGGTTCCGGTGCCGCTGACGATGCTCGTCGCCGTCACGCCGCCGGTGATGCACTCAGCGGGCTCGAGCTGCGCCGGCGTGATCGCCTGCGAGAACTGCCCGATGTTCGTTGCCGGAACGGCGTTGCTCGCCGTGAATGCCTGCGTCGTGACGAAGCCAAACGCCACCGCGGCGGCGAGGACGAGCCAGAACAGGCCCTGCTGCCTTCTCGTCGTCCGTCTGCCCGGTCGCCGTGCCATCGCTACTGGCTCGCCACGACGGTCAGATTGTTTGCGCTCGTCGCCGCGATCGCCGGTGATGTCGTGGCGCACGTGACGCTGCCCGCGGTGTTGGTGCACGTGTACCACGAGCCTGCGTTGTTGAGTCTCGCCGTGACGACGCGCGCGCTTGAAGGGCTGACGGTGAACGCGACCTGCGCGACATTCCGCGGGTTGTTCACGTCCAGGGAGTAGCTCACTCCGGAGATCGTGTACGCCGCCGTCGCCTGCGATCCCTGCCCGAGCCGGCCCGTCGGCACGGTGTTCGCCGCGGTCGCCGCCCGTCCGAGCATCGCGCCCGCGAGCACCGCGAGCACGACGAGCGCGATCGGGAAGAAGCGCTTCCGCACGACCTACGCCCCCCGGGCGATGCGAAGCGCGGCGGACTCGGCCTCACCGGGGCGGTTGGCCGGCGCCTCGGCACCGACGCCGTGCTCGTACGTGTAGCGGACGCCGGAATCCTCGACGAAGTACGTGTGCAGCCCGGCGCGCTCGGCATGCATGACCATGCGTCCGGCCTGGTCGGCGATCCGTGCGAGGCCCTCGATCGAGCTCGTCCGGACAACGTTCGCGGCCGGGGTGGACGGCAGGCCTTCGACCGCGACGATCAGGTCGCGGTACTGGCGGGCGATCTGTTCTTGCTCGTCGGCCCTGCGAGATCGAAGGCCGAGGAGGATGCCGGCGAGCAGCAGAATCGCTGCCAGTGCGGCGCCGACGACCGAGACGCGGCGCGCCAGCGAAACCGAGAGCTTCAGCTTCAGCAGTGCGATGTGGCTCGCGACGGTGACACTGCCCGAGCCCGACGCGGCCTGCGTCAGTGCGGATGCCGCTCCCGCGCCGGTCGCGCTGCCCTGCAGAAGCTGCAACTCGTTCGGATCGAGGGTCAGCGGGAGCTGCGGTGCGAAATGGTCCTTGACCGGATTGCCGGCGACGATGCCGTGGATGCGCACCTTCGGCAGAAGGGTCAGCGTGTATGTGCCCCCGTTGAGGTTGCTGAGTGTGTCGACCCGCTGGAGCAGCTTCGTGAGCGAGCGGAAGCTGAGGCCGCCGGTGATAGTGGTCCGGTCACCGCTGAACGACATCGGCGCGGCGAGATGCAAGGTGCGCTTCCAGCCGTTCGGGCTTGCGATCTCCGCATCGAGCGCGATCGTTCCGCTGACGGCATGGATCTTCGCGGAGCTCAGCGCGTATGCGAAGTGGAAATTGGCGTTCTGCACGATGCGCAGGAAGAGGGGCTGGCCGGTCGTGACCGTCGTCGAGCCATAGACACGCGCACCTTCCGGTGACGGCGCGTCGTAGGTGAAGTATCCGGTCTGCGTGTAGACACCCTGCGCGACGGCGTGTGTCGTGAGCGGCCGGGCGAAGCTGAGTGCTGCGAGAGCCGCGAACGCGACCAGTGCGGCGGCCGCCGTCGCTGGGAGAGGGCCGAACGAGCGTCCGCTTCCCGCGGGTGTGGCGGGGAGCCGTTTCGGTGCATCCACGCGAGCGCGTCGCCTGACCCGGCGGCTGCCGAAGCCGGCGCCGAGCAGAAGGGTGATCAGCGCGATGATCCCGGCCACGAGGTAGAGGTGTGATCCGTGCATCCATACGAGGTATTTCCCGACGGCGGGAGCGTGAACCCACATGTGGCCCACGAGCTCGTTGCGCGTCGGGTGATACGAGTCGATGAAATCGTTGTTGTCGCCCTTGAAGACGTAGCGGCCGCCCGTGATCTGGATGATGCGGTGGAGCACGACGTGGTTGCCGAGGCTCGGATTCCGGTAGGCGACGATGTCACCGACGTGGAACGTGCTGTTCGTCGATCGCACGATCACGAGGTCGCCTGTGTGGAAGTTCGGCTGCATGCTCGTCCCGTAGATCTGGACGTAGGCATCCGAGCCTCCGAGCTGCGTGGGGGCGAAGAAGAACCAGCCCGCCCCCAGCAGCACGAGAGACACGATTGCAGTCACCACTTGTCGGACCCGGATCGTCATTGCTTGCTTATCGACCCGTTACGACATTGAGGGAATAGGTCACGCTGCTCACCGTATACGGGCTGATCGCGTTTGCCCCCTGGCCGAGGGAGGCGCTCGGCACCGTGTTCGATGCCGAGAACGCGCTCCCTGCGGCCACGAGCCCGCCGGTCAGGCTGAACAGGCCGCGGACAGCCAGTAGGTGCTTACTGCGAAGCAACGACATTCAGAGTGGTGGCGGTTGCCGCGGTGGCCTGTCCACCGGTGATGGTCGCGCAGGTCACAGCACCGGCCGCGTTCGTGCAGGTGTACCACGGGCCTGCCGCGACGAGCTGGATCTTGACCGAGGTCGCCGTCGTGGGGGCGATCGTGAAGGTGACCGAGTCGAGGTTGGTCGGGGTCGTGGCGTTCAAGCCGTAGGCGACTGAGGTGACGGTGTAGCCGCTGATCACGCTCGAGCCCTGACCGAGCGTGGCGACCGGCACCGTGTTGGTTGCCGTGAAGGCGTAGCCCGTGACCGAGAGCACGGCCACGAGGGCGCCGGCTGCCACGACTGCGCGGCGCTTGAGGCGATTCTGACTGTGACGCATTGGTGATCCTCCTTGGGTGGTTCCTGACGGGGTGAATGTGCGAGACGAGAACTTCATGTCCCGAGCATCGGAGGAGCGCGAGAGGTTTACGGGTGGCGTTGGTATGAGAAACGGATGGGCTGCCCGCCCCGAAAGGGTGATCTTTCGAGGACGGAACAGTCCGCCGCCGTGCGCTCTAACGGGGATCGACGCCGCCACGAGCTGGTCCGATGGTGCGAGAGATGAATCGCAGAGGCGCCTGGAAGCTGTCACGGACGGGAGTTGCAGTCTTTGCGACCGCCGTCATTGCTGCCTCGGTGACCCTGACCTCGGCGTATGCGAGCTCGTCCACCGGGCCTCGCGGTGGTCAGGGCTCCGGCGCCGTCTCCGGCTATGTGGTCTCAGGCATTCGTTTCGAGCTGGGAACGGGCAGCGCCGTCTCCGGCGTCCAGTTCCAGCTCTCACCGGCGACTGCCACCAGCGTCCGGGTCCAGCTCACGTCGTCTGGCCCATGGCTCGAGTGCACCGTGCAGGCCGGGACCGCTACCTGCCCCGTTCCAGCCGGCACCGGCGCCGCCGCGGTCGACTCGCTGTCCGTCGTCGCGTACTAGGGCTGAAGATCGATCGCCGGGTAGCGCGCCCGGATCTCGTCGATGAACGCGGCAAGCTGCCCGGCGATCGCCGGATCGGCGATCTCGAGCACGTTCTCGGCGTTCCGCTCGCCTGAATGCGAGAGGTTGAAGCTGCCGACGAAGGCGACGTCGTCGGCGACCGTGATCTTGGCGTGCATGTAGTCGTGCACCGAGCCGGGCGCGTACGGCGTCGTGTGCTTGCCGGAGAACGGCGCGCCACTCATCAGCGTCGTGCGCAGCAGCGGTTCCTTCCAGGCGGCGTTGCCGTTCTGGCGCCACTGCTCGATCACCTGGCGCACCTGGGTGCGGTCGACGACGCCGGCGAGGTCGAGCTTGCCGTCGGTGACGACCTGGGCAAGCGTGGCGAGGATCGGCGCCGATGAGATCACCGGCGAGGCGATGCGGACGCGGCGCTCGGCCGTGCCGATCGCCTTGGCGATCCGGTGTGCGAGCTGCTCGCCGCGGCCGGGGCAGAACCACGCGCGGACGGTCGTGTCGCCGACCTGGAGCGGCGCCGTGTCGACCTTGCCGCTGTGCCCGACATCGCGCTTCGTCCAGAGCTGGTCGAAATCGACGCCGAATCGCGCCGCGAGCTCCGGCGACTCCACCGTGACGATCACGTTCTCCTCGCGCGGCCGTGGGGAAGGGCAGCGACTCGACGAGCCCAGGGTTCGTCACGGGCGGCGGAGGCACGGGAACCGGATGACCGTTCTCGTCGAGGTTGTACGCCAGGCGGACGTTCACGCCTCGCGCAGCGGCGCTGCTCAGTGCGTCGACAATGATCGAGCCGACCGGATCGGGCAGCCGGATGTCGTAGATCGCGATCTCCAGCGTGTGCTGCGCCCGCGCGATCCAGCCGGCGAGGGCGTGCGCGATCTCCTCGGCTGTCTGCCCGCCGTCGACGAGCGTGCGGAGCTCGATCAGGACGCCGATGCCTTGGCCGTGCGCATCGCCGCCTTGTGCGCTCGCTTGGCGGCCTGATATTCCGCGAGCGACTCGTGCGAATCGACGTCGCCGAGCGTCATGCGATCCGGAGCGATTCCTCGAGCCGCTTCGACGCCGAAGCGCTTCTCGAGCACGGCGCCGAGCGTGCGCACCTTCATCTCGCCGAAGCCGGGCAGCGCGCCGAGCCGCCGGCGTAGATCGTCCGCATCCGTTGCTTCTGTCCACACGCGCTCCGCGCGTCCGTCGTATTCGTCGGCGATCGTGGCAGCGAGCTCCTGCACACGAGCGGCCATCGAGCCGGGAAAGCGGTGGATCGCCGGCGTCTCCTTGAACATCGCTGCGAGCTGCGCCGGGTCGGCCTGCGCGACCGCTGCCGGGTCGAGCGTGCCGAGCCGCTGCTTCAATCGAAGCGGCCCGAGGAATGCCTGTTGCACGGTGATCTGCTGGTCGAGCGCGAAGCCGACGAGCAGCGCGAACGGGTCGGCCGCGAGCAGACGGCAGGCCTCGTCGTCGTCGGTGAAGTAGAGCGCTTCGGGGGCAGCCATCCCCGGATTCTAGACGGCTGCCTCCAGGGTAGTCTGACGGGGTGGACTCGCTCAATGTCTTCTCGGAGGCGACGCGCGAGTGGTTCACCCGCACCTTCGACGGGCCGACGCCGGCTCAGTCGCTGGGCTGGCCGGTCATCGCCTCGGGCGCGAACACGCTGATCCAGGCGCCGACCGGCTCGGGGAAGACGCTCGCCGCGTTCCTCTACGCGATCGATCGGCTCACAGCAACGCCGGGCGAGGGGCTTCGCGTGCTCTACGTCTCCCCGCTGAAGGCGTTGAACTATGACGTCGAGCGCAACCTCCGCGGCCCGCTCGCCGGGCTCCAGTCGCAGCTGAGCGTCGCGGTTCGCACGGGTGACACGCCGCAAAAGGAGCGCGCGGCGATGCTGCGCACCGCGCCTGACATTCTGATCACGACGCCCGAGTCGCTCTTCCTAATGCTGACCTCGCGTGCGCGCGAGGTGCTGCGCACCGTCGACACTGTGATCATCGACGAGGTGCATGCGGTCGCAGGAACGAAGCGCGGCGCGCACATGGCGCTTTCGCTCGAGCGGCTGCAGCGGCTCGTCGGTGACCGGCCCCTGCAGCGCATCGGCCTGTCGGCGACGCAGCGCCCGCTGGAGGAGATCGGCCGCTTCGTCGGCGGCGGGAGGCCGGTAGAGCTCGTCGACGCGGGTGTCGCCAAGAAGCTCGACCTCCAGGTCGTCGTTCCGGTCGAGGACATGCGCGAGCTCGGCTCGACCGGGCAGTCGCTCGACCTCGACGCGGCGCCGACCGTCAACTCGATCTGGCCGTCGATCTATCCGGCGCTGCTCGAGCTCGTGCGCGAGCACCGTTCGACGATCGTCTTCGTGAACAACCGCCGGCTTGCGGAACGGCTCGCGCTGAGACTGAATGAATTGGCGGAGGAGGAAGTTGCGCGTGCGCATCACGGTTCGCTCGCGCGCGAGCAGCGCGTCGTCATCGAAGAAGATCTGAAGGCGGGACGCATTCCGTGCCTTGTCGCGACGTCGTCGCTCGAGCTCGGCATCGACATGGGCGCCGTCGATCTCGTCATCCAGGTCGAGTCACCGAAGTCGGTTGCGCGCGGGCTGCAGCGCATCGGCCGCGCGGGGCACACGCTCGAGGCGGTGTCGAAGGGGCGGATCTTCCCGAAGTTCCGCGCCGACCTGCTCGAGTCGGCGGTCGTCGTGCAGCGCATGCGCGCAGGGCTGATCGAGGAGACGCAGATTCCGCGCAACCCGCTCGATGTCCTCGCACAGCAGATCGTCGGCATCTGCGCCGAGGAGGAGATCGAGGTCGGCGAGCTGCACGACCTCGTGCGGCGCGCGTATCCGTTCGCCGATCTCTCCCGCGTGCAGCTCGAGAACGTGCTGGACATGCTGGCGGGCCGCTATCCGTCGGACGAGTTCGCCGAGCTCCGGCCGCGCATCATCTGGGATCGCACCGCGGGCGTCGTGCGCGGGCGTGAAGGTGCGCGCAGGCTCGCAGTCACGAACGCGGGCACGATTCCCGACCGCGGGCTGTTCGGCGTGTTCATCGTCAACGGCGGCGGCCGGGTCGGCGAGCTCGACGAGGAGATGGTCTACGAGGCGCGCGCGGGCCAGGTGATCATGCTCGGGGCGTCGTCGTGGCGGATCGAGGAGATCACGCGCGACCGCGTGCTCGTCTCGCCGGCGCCGGGCGTGCCGGGTGCCGTGCCGTTCTGGAAAGGCGAAGGCGTCGGCCGTCCGTACGAGCTCGGCGAGGCGATCGGAAAGTTCTCGCGCGAGCTCATCGCGCTCTCCGAGACGAAGGCGACGAAGCGCCTCATCGACGAGGTCGGCCTCGATCCGTTCGCCGCGCGCAACCTGCTTGCGTTCCTGAACGATCAGCAGAAGGCGACCGGTGTCGTGCCGAGCGATCGCACGGTCGTCGTCGAGCGGTTCCGCGACGAGATCGGCGACTGGCGCGTCTGCATCCTGACGCCGTTCGGCGCACGCGTGCACGCGCCGTGGGCGATGGCGGTCGGCGCGAGGCTGCGCGACTCGCTCGGCATCGAGGTGCAGTCGATCTGGTCTGACGACGGAATCGCGTTCCATCTCCCCGACGCGGACGCACCGCCTGCGACCGATCTGCTCGTGCTCACGTCGGAGGAGCTCGACGAGCTCGTGCTCGCGGAGGTGGGGCAGACGGCCCTGTTCGGTGCGCGGTTCCGCGAGAACGCGGCGCGTGCGCTGCTGATCCCGCGTCGACGACCCGGTGAGCGCTCACCGTTGTGGCAGCAGCGGCTCAAAGCGCAGGGGCTGCTCCAGGTCGCGCGCAAGTACGCGAGCTTCCCGATCGTGCTCGAGACGTATCGCGAGTGCCTACAGGACGTCTTCGATCTCCCGGCGTTGAAGAAGCTGCTGCACGGGCTGCGGACGCGCGAGATCGATCTCGTCGAGGTGGAGAGCGCGAGTGCGTCGCCGTTCGCGTCGTCGCTGCTCTTCGACTACATCGCGACCTACATGTATGAGGACGACACGCCGCCGGCGGAGCGGCGTGCGCAGGCGTTGTCGCTCGACCGCGACCTGCTGAAGGAGCTGCTTGGCCAGGAAGAGCTGCGCGAGTTGATCGATGTCGACGCGCTGGCCGAGGTCGAGGCGTCGCTGCGACCCGGGGCCAAGAATCCGGATCATCTGCACGACCTGTTGCGCCTGCGGGGCGATCTGCGCGTCGGCGAGTTCGACGAGGCGCATGCCGCGATTCTCGAGGCCGAGCGGCGTGCGCTGCGCGTGCGGATCGTGGGCGAGGAGCGGCTGATCGCGGTCGAAGACGCGGGGCGTTATCGCGACGCGCTCGGTGTCATGCCGCCGTCGGGGCTGCCCGAGGTCTTCCTCGAGGGCGGGCCCGACTCGCTTCGCCGCATCGTGCAGCGATACGCGCGCGGCCGCGGGCCGTTCACGACCGGTCAGATCAACGCGTGGTACGGCGTCGACGTCGAGCCGCATCTCCGTGAGCTCGAGCGTGAGGAGAAGCTCGTGCGCGGCGAGCTCCGTCCGGGCGGCGTGGAGCGCGAGTGGTGCGATCCCGATGTGCTGCGCCGATTGCGGCGCGCATCGCTCGCCGCGTTGCGGCGCGAGGTCGAGCCGACGGAGCAGGCCGCGCTCGGGCGGTTCCTACCGCACTGGCACGGCATCGACCGGCGCGCGACGCTGCGCGAGGCGTTGATCCCGCTGCAGGGGCTCGCGCTGCCGGTGTCGCTGTGGGAGTCGGAGGTCTTGCCGCGGCGCGTGCCGTCGTACCGGCCGGAGCAGCTCGATCAGCTGTGCGCGTCCGGCGAGCTCGTATGGGTCGGCGCGGGCCTCGATCGAATTTCAGTGTTCTTCCGCGACGACGCGCCGGTGCTCGGGCGTCCAGCCGCAGCCGCGCCACCGGAAGGCGATGCGCACGACGCGATTCGCACTGCGCTCGGAACCGGCGCGCGCTTCTGGTACGACCTGCTCGAGGCGACGCAGCTCGAGGATGCTGCCGCGTTGCCGGCATTGTGGGATCTCGTTTGGGCCGGCGAGGTGACGAACGATGCGTGGCAGCCGCTGCGTGCGGAGCGCCGCTATCAGGTGCCTCGTGCCGACCGGCGTGTGCGCCGCTTCTCGCGTGCGCGCGCGGCGACGGTGACCGCGACGCAGGGCCGCTGGTCGCCGGCCGAAGGATTGTTCGCCGGCGGCGAGCCGGATCGCCGTGCGCTGGCGGAGCTGCTGCTGGAGCGGCAGGGCATCGTCACGCGCGACGGCGTGCGCGGCGAGGGAATTCCGGGCGGCTACAGCGCGGTGTATCAGGAGCTGCGCGCGCTCGAGACGCTCGGCACCTGTCGGCGCGGCTACTTCGTCGAGGGTCTGGGCGGAGCGCAGTTCGCACTCGGCGGTGCGGTCGAGCGTCTGCGGGAGCTGCGTCCGCGGGACGGGGAGGAGGCGGAGCCGCTCGTGCTTGCGGCCGCCGATCCCGCGCAGCCGTACGGTGCGGCACTCCCGTGGCCGAAGCGAGCCGGGGCGCGTGCGGCCCGTGTCGCCGGCGCCCACGTCGTGCTGCTCGGCGGCGCACCCGCGCTGTACGTCGAACGCGGCGGCCGCTCGCTCGTCCCACTCCGCGAGCCGGAGGAAGAGTGGCTGCGCGAAGCGCTCGTCGCCCTCGTCGCCCATGTAAAGCGCGGCGGCGCCAAGCGTCTGGCCGTCGAGCGCTTCGACAGCGAGCCGGTCGTCGACTCGATGATCATGCCCCTGCTGATCGAAGCCGGCTTCCTCGCCGGCCCGCGCCGCGCCGTCCTCCGCGCGTGACAAAGCCGTACGACTCTCGTAACGGGGACAGTCCCCATCACGAGATCCGCACGTCTTCCAATGATCCTGCCGCTGCTCGTGGAAGCAGGCTTCCTGACCGGCCCGCGCCGCGCCGTCCTCGGCGCCTGACAAAGCCGTACGACTTCCGTAACGGGGACAGTCCCCATCACGAGATCCGTACGTCTTCCACGTGGCACCTGAAGTACAGGGCTCAGCTGGACGCGGCTTCCGTTTCGGCGACGAGGGTGCGGACGAGGTCTGCAGCCGGCATGTCTCTACCGCGCCGGGCTTCCGTGCCGCCGAGATAGAGGCCTTCCGCACCGGGGCGCGCGGCGACTGCGGCTCGCTGTTCGGGGTACGGCAGTGGCGGCGGGCCTGCCATCAGCTCTTCGAGGAACGGCGTTCGCGCGGCGCGCGCATGACGGCCCGTGTACGCGGGCGTCACCACGGTTTCGTGCGTGCGCAGCGCGTCGAGCCACGCCTGCGGGGCTCCGCATTCCGGCGTGAAGAGGAACGCGGTGCCGAGCTGCACGCCCTGCGCGCCGAGCTCCAGCATCCGCGCGATGTCGCGCCCGTCCATGAGCCCGCCCGCGGCGATGACCGGGACGTCGACCGCCGCGACGATCTGCGGCACGAGCTCCGCGAGCGGCACGAGCCCGTCCTCGAACGAGCCGATGAACGTGCCGCGATGCCCGCCCGCCTCTGCGCCCTGTGCGACGACGACGTCCGCGTCGAGCGCACGCGCCTCCTCGACCGTCGTCGCGGTACCGAGCACGACGATCCCCGCTTCGCGAAGCGGCGCGGGATCCACCGGGCCGAACGTGAAGCTGAACACCGCGGGACGCTCCTCGAGCACGACCGCGAACACGTCCTCACGCAAGTACGGCGGCGCGAAGAGATTCACCCCGAACGCCGCGCCCGTCGCCGCGCGCACCTCGCGGATCGTCGCCCGCAACTGATCCGCCGACAGCGTCGCTCCTGCGATCGAACCGAGCGCCCCCGCCTCCGAGACGGCCACCGCGAGCGCCGCGGCCTGCACGTTCGCCATCGGCGCCTGCACGATCGAGTGCCGCACGCCGAGCCGCTGCGCGAGGCTCACGCTGAGATCAGCTTGTATCCGAGCCCGCGCACGGTGACGAGCCGCTCGGGCTTCGACGCGTCGCGCTCGATCTTGCGACGCAGGTTCGAGATGTGCACCTCGCACGCATGCTCGTCGCCGACATGCTCGCTCGCCCACAGGTGCTGCATCAGCTCGCGGCGCGACACGACGCTCTCCGGCTGCTCCGCCAGCAGCGCCAGCACCTTGAACTCCGACAGCGTCAGGTGCACCCGCTCGCCGTCGACGAGCACCTCGTGCCGACCGAGATCGATGTGCAGGCCGCCGAGACGGCGCACCGTGGCGCCACCGTTCGCGCGATCGAGCTCGCGGCGCCGCAGGATCGCACGTACCCGGCTCAAGAGCTCCGCGGTCGAGAACGGCTTCGTCACATAGTCGTCCGCGCCGGTCTCGAGCCCGAGCACGCGATCCGACTCAGCGTCGCGCGCGGTCAACATCAAGATCGGCACGTCGCTCTCCGCCCGCAGCGCGCGGCAGACGTCCGTGCCCGAAATCCCGGGCAGCATCACGTCGAGGATGACGATGTCGTAGCTCCGCGCCCGCGCCGTCTCGAGCGCCGCGGCGCCGTCGCACCGCTCGTCCACGACGAAGCCCTCACGGCGCAACGTGAACGCGACCACGTCGAGCACACCGGGATCGTCGTCGACGACAAGGACACTCGCGGGCGCGACGCTCATGCCGCTGACACCGCCTCGCGCACGCGCGCCTGATCGAGAACGATCCGCACGCGCGTTCCCTTGCCGGGCGCCGAATCGAGCTCGATGCGGCCGTCGAGGCTGCGAACCGTCTGCCTGACGATCGCGAGCCCGAGACCGAAGCCTTCGGCATCGCGGTCCTTGCCGCGATAGAACCGGTCGAAGACGTGCCGCTGCGTGTCGGCGCTCATACCGACGCCGGTGTCCTCGACCTCCACCCGCAACGTGTTCCCGCCCGCGTATGCACGCAACACCACGCGTCCCTCCTGCGTGTGCTTCGCGGCATTTTCGCCGAGATTCCGCAGCACCTGCTCGAGCAGGTCGCGGTTTACCATCGCCCACAGCCCGTCTGGGCACTCGATCTCGACCGCAACTCCTGCAGGCGGACGCAGGTCGTCGGCGACCTCCCGCAGCAACGGCTCGAGCGCAACGGGCTCGCCGCGCGGGTGCTCCTGTCCCGCGTGCGCGCGGGCCAACGTCAACAGCGCACGTGCGAGCCGCGCGAGTCGTGCTCCTTCGCGCTCGATGTGCGCGAGGAAGCGGTCGCGCTCGACGGGGTCGTCCTTCGCGCCGGCCTGCAGCACCTCTACTGCGCCGATGATCGTCGTCAGCGGCGTACGCAGCTCGTGCGCCGCGTTCGAGACGAACTCACGCTCCGCAAGCTCGCGCCGCTCCTGCTCGCTCAGGTCGTCGAGCACGATCAGTGCGGTGTCGCCCTCGGGCTGCGCCGGAATCCCGACGACGGTGAGCGCGCGCTCCTCGTCGGGCGTGACGTGCGCCTGCGTCAGCGACGATTCGCCGTCGAACAACTGCGCGGCGAAATCGCGCAGCGAGAAACCGGGCCACGGGTCGGGCAGCGGATCGCCCTCGGTGAGACGGCCGCCGAGCACGCGGCGCGCCTCGGCGTTCGCGAACTGCACGAGCAGCTCCCCGTCGACGGTGACGACGCCTTCGTGCAGCCGCTCGAGCAGCATCCGCAGCCGGTCGCGCTCACCTTCGATCTGCCGGAACGAACGGCGCAACTGCCGTCGCATGCGATCGAAGCTCTGCGCAAGCGCCCCGAACTCGTCGCGGACCTTGTAATGCATCGGCGATTCGAAGTCGCCGAGCGCCATCGCCTCGGCTGCGCCCGAGAGACGGCGCAGCCGCAGGGCGATCAGCTGGGCGAACACGAGCCCGACGAGCACGCCGACGACGCCCGCGATCACACCGGCGCGTAGCGCCTGGTCGCTGACGATCCCGATCGCCGCAGCAACGTCGGGCCTGACGTTGAGCGCGACGAGCGCGCCGAGCCCGTTCGAACGAAGCGGCACGCCTGCCACGAACACGCGCCCGTCGCCGGTGCTCCCGCGATACTTGGCGCCCCGCAGCGCAACAACGAGCGCGGCGTGCTCGAGCTTCGGCTCACTGACAGGGCCGCTGCGGGACGAAGCGGTGCCGATCCGCACGCCGTTCGCGTCGTAGAGCCGCAGCGCGAGATCCTGGCGTCGCGCGATCGCCCGCAGGCTTGCGCCAAGCTTGCCGCGTCCGGCGGCTGCGGTGACGTTCTGCGCGGCGACCGAGGTGCTGTCGAGTGCAAGCTCCTGCGCACGGTCGCGGAACGCGTTCTGGGACTGGCTCGAGAACTGCGAGACCACGAGCGCCGTGCACACAGCGGCAACGAGCGCGAAGGCCGCTCCGAGCCACCAGCGGACGCCGATGAAGCGCCGGGTCATACGGTAATCCTAGGTCTACGCAGCAAACGCGCGGAGCGCGCTGACCGCGGCGGGCAGCTCTCGCGGTGCGAGGCTCGCCGAGAGTCGCTTCGCGAGCGGCGCCGAGGCGCCGCCACCGCCCACGACGAGCTGGAGCCCCGCGGGCCGCGGCACGCCCCGCAATGCCTTCTCGAGCGCCGCGCCACTCTCCCGGGCCGAGACGCTGACACCGAGCACCTTGGCCGAGAGCCGGTCCGCCAGCCCGACGGCGGCCTCGGCCGGCGTGTCGGAGCCGAGATACACCGCGTCCCAGCCGTCGCGACGCAGCGCGATCGCCGCCATCATCAGACCCAGTTCGTGCCGTTCGCCCGGCGCGCACGCGAGCACGGCGACACCGCGCAGCCCGCCGCCCGTGTCGGCGAGCAGGTGCCCGAGACGCGAGCGCACCGACTCGCTGACGAGGTGCTCGTCCGCGATGTTCAACTCGCCCGTCTGCCAGCGGTCACCGACCGTCTCGAGCAGCGGCGCGACGACCTTCGCGAGCGTCGCCTCGACGCTGTTCAGCGCGAAGGCCTGGTCGAGGTAGACGCCGATGCCGGCCGCGTCGCCATGCTCGAGCGCATGGAGGATGCCGCGCACCAGCTCTGCGGGCGAGTGGGCGGGCCCGCTCGCCGCGCCGGAGCCGAGCAGCGTTGCAGCCTCGCCGATGCGATACCCCTCGCTGAGCCGCTCGCGAAGCCACTCGACGCGCGCCACATCACGCTCGGAATAGCGTCGTTGTCCACCCGCCGTCCGTGACGGTTGGAGGATGGAATACCGCTGTTCCCACTTGCGGAGCGTGTCGGGGGCGACACCAGTGCGATGTGCGAGAGCGGCGATATTGAGCCCGGCGTGCATGTGTTCGGGTGAGCATGCCCGACTACGCTCCGCTTATGCCTGAGGGGGACTCGCTGCACCGCGCCGCGCGGCGGCTCCAGGTGCTCGCCGGCCAGCACCTGGAGGTGGAGACACCGCATCCGCGCGCCTCCGGCAAGCAGCTGGCGGAACGTCTCGACGGCCTGCTCCTCGAATCCATCGAGGCCGTCGGGAAGAACCTCCTGCTCCACTTCGAGGGCGGCCTCGTGCTGCGCAGCCACCTGCGGATGACCGGCCGCTGGCGCGTCGAGCCCCGCGGATCGAAGCGTGTTGGCCTGCCCTGGCTCGTGCTCCGCGGCGCCGAGCACGAAGCTGTCCTCTGGAACGGCCCGGTGCTCGAGCTCGGCCGCGGCGCCGACATGCGCGCGAGGCTCGGGCCTGACATCCTCGCGGCGCCGCCCGACCTTGCCGCGATCGGCGCGCGCTTCCGCGCCGCACCGCCGGAGCGAGAGATCGGCGACGCCCTGCTCGACCAGCGCCTCGTCTCCGGCATCGGCAACCTCTGGAAGGCAGAGGCGCTGTGGGATGCGCGGGTCTCCCCGTGGCGGACGCTCGCCGACGTGAGCGACGAGGAGCTGGAACGGGTGCTCGAGTCGGCACACACGAAGATGCGGGCCGGGGTGGAGGGAGCGCGGCCGCTCCGCAACGTCTACCGCCGCGCCGGCCGGCCGTGCAGCCGCTGCGGGCGGCTCATCCGTTCGTATGGCCAGGGCGCCGACGCGCGCACCGCCTACTGGTGCCCGGGCTGCCAGGCAGGAGGAACCGGGCGTTCCGCGTCGTAGAGCGGGAGTTGCGATGCGTTCACCGCACCTCTACGACACCCTGCGTAGGTTTTGCCTCGGCGCGTTCGCCGCATTCCACCGGGATCTCGACTCCGGCGCCGATCTTCCCTTCTCCTTCGAGGAGCACGGCTCGTACGGTCGGCCGACGCTGTACGAGTACCGCCCGCTCGTGCGCGGGTTCGTCGAGGCGCGCGTCGACCGCCTCTACACGCGCGACGACGTGCTGTCCGCGGTTGCCGATCTCCAGCGTGAGCCCGCAGCGCGGATCTTCGCCCGCGCCCACGAGGGTGTGACGCACGACGAGTCGCGCGCGCTGTACCGCAGCGTGCTCGTGCCGCTTCTCGTGCGCACCGCCGAAGGTTGCGGCGGCTTCGACTGGGACGACCAGGCTTTCGATCGCGCATACGCCGAGCTCGAGGAGTCGCTGTTCGGCGACGGTCACGCGTACGGCGCGGTCGCGCCGCTCGTCGGCATCTCGTGCGGCGCGAGCATCGATCTCGGCGGCGGTATCCGCGTGCGCGCCGCAGCGACCGGCGAGCTCGCGGCGATGTGGCCGGAGGCCACCGGCCTGCTTCCGCGCGATTTCGGCCGCGATACCGACCGTCTGTGCGTCATCGAGCTCGAACGCTCGCTCGACCGCGGCGCCGACGAAGTACCCGACGCGCCCGGCGAGCTCGCCGACGCCGTCACCGCGCTGCGCCTCGCAACCGCTGCGCCCGTCGCCGCGGGGCCTGTGCTGTTCGAGCGCCTCGATTGGCGGCCGTACGGCATCCGGCCGGTGCTGCCGATCGCCGCGACCGCTCCACCCGGGGAGCCGACGCGACTCGATCCCTTCCGCGCCTCCGTCGCGGTGCAGCTCCGCCCGAAGCTCGCGCTCGCCGACGACGACGCGAGCCTTGGCGACGCGCTCGACCGCTGGGAGCTTGCGCTCTTCCAAGACGACCCATTCCGCGGCGAGCAGCTGCGGCAGGCGCTCGCGGCCGCGCTCGGCGACGGCGACGGAACCTGGGCCGCGGGCATGCGCGGCGCGTCGCTGCTCGGGGAGACCGCGCAGGAGCGCGCCGACCTCGTCGACCGCTTCCGCGAGCCGTCGCTCGATCTCGTCCGCCGCATGCTCGTCGCCGTGCTGCTGCACGGCAATCGCGCGAAGCTCCTGCGCGAGCTCGACCAGTCGCTGCTCGGCCTGCGCGCGAAGCCCGCAGCAGGCGTTGCAGAGTTGCGCGCGAGCTGACACATCTCGGCCATTACGGTCGAGAGATGGAAGAGACGCAAGCGCTGCTCGACCGGCTCGGGCGTATCGAGGCGCTCGACCGCGAAGGCGCACCGCCGTCGGCGCTGCTGCCCGAGCTGCGGGCGCTCGTCCGCGAGGCAGAGGCGTGGGCGCGCCGCGAGGGCGACCCCGACGCCGAGGCCGCGGCCGCTTCGTGCGCCGCGGCATTAAGAGGTGATGCCATAGTCCGGGCATGACTTTGGCGCACTGGGACGACGTCGAGAAGGTCCGCCGCGACTTCGGCAACATCCACGCCCTCTGGTCGTACCTCGGCGAGGCCGCAGGCTGCCGTGTCGTCGGCGTCCGCCGGATCGAGCTCGCACCGGGCGAGATCCCGACGCCCGCGCACGCCCACTCCGACGAAGAGGAGATCTTCTTCGTGCTCGCCGGCTCGGGCCGCTCGTGGCAGAACGGCGTCACGTACGAGGTCGGCGCCGGCGACTGCCTCGTCCATCTTGCACGCACCCAGGCGCACACCATCAGAGCCGGAGACGACGGGCTCGACCTGCTCGCCTTCGGGCCGCGGCCACGGCCGGGCATCACCGTCCTGCCGAATCAGGACGCCGCTTGGCTGCTCCCGACCTGGGTCGAGGCCGGCACGGGCGAGCACCCGTTCGCGCGCGAGCCCGAGCTCGAGTGGCCGCCGCCGAGCCCGCGGCCGTCGTCGATCGTGGCCGCCGGCGGGATCGAAGGCGCCTACGGCGGGATGGTCAAGCACCTGGCGAGGGAGGGCGGAGCGATCCAGACCGGTCTCAACCTCGTCACGCTGCCGCCGAACGAGGAGGCCGCGCCGCCGCACTGCCACTCCGCCGACGAGGAGATCTTCGTCGTGCTCGACGGCGAGGGCACCCTCGAGCTCTGGGGCCGGCCGGCCCCGGCAGCGCCGCTCCAGGCCGCTCCCTTCGAGACCCATCCCGTCCGGCGCGGCCATGTGGTCTCCCGCCCGGCCGGCAGCGGCATCTCCCACTCCTTCAGGAGCCGCGACGCGGGCCTCACCTATCTCGCCTACGGCACCCGCGAGCCAAACGACATCTGCTACTACCCGCGCTCCAACAAGGTCTCGTTCCGCGGGATCGGCCTGATCGGGCGCCTCGAACCGCTCGAGTACGGCGACGGCGAACCGTCCTAGCCCCTCGTAGAAACCTTTACCCGGGTCACAGAAAACGGGGCTAGCTTGGTCACTCGAACGAAGGTCTCAATCCGCGCACCCCACGCGCCGATAACAACGTTGGAACCTGCGGTGCGCCGACTCCTCTCGAATAGAAAATTCCAATTTGCGGCCAACGGTGGCTTCGGTGTTGTGCTGCTCGTGGTCGCCTTTTTCAGCGCACGTCACTTCATGCGCTCGGGCTGGCCTCTCCATCACGCCGACCCGCTGATGGTCGGGGCCTCCGCACTGCTCTTCTTCATCGCGTACGCCTTCAAGGCGTGGGGCTGGCAGCGGCTCTTCGCGAAGCATGAGCGCCCCTCGTCCTCGGCGCTCGCCTTCGCCGGCGGCGCGGCCTGCGTCGGCGGCATCGCGCTTCCCGGCCGGATCGACGACGCCGTCAGGATCGCGATCGTCAAGCGTTTCCCGGGCACGCGCGTCGGGCTCGGCACCGTCGGTCTCAGCCTGCTCGTGCTCGGCATGCTCGACAACGCTGCGCTGACGCCGCTCGCATCGGTCGCTGCCGTGAGCTCGAGCTCGATGCTCGTCCGCGCCGGCTTCCTCGTGGTCGCAGTGGCGGGTGTCCTCGCGGCGCTCCTCGTCGGCTTCCTTCCGTTCCTCGCGAGGCGGGAGCGCGTGACGCGTTATCGCGCCGGCCGCTGGCTCGCCTCGCATACGCATTGCACGAAGGAGGCGCTGGCCGCCTGGCTCTTCGTCTCCATCTCATGGGGCCTGCGCGGCACGGCGGTCTTCCTGTTGCTGAACGCGCTGTCGCTCAAGGGCTCGTTCGCACTTGCGCTCGCCTTCCTCTGTGCATCCGCCGCATCGGCCGCATTGCCGATCGCGCCTGCGGGTGCTGCGACGCAGGCGGGCGCCGGCGCAGCGATTCTCATGGCGAGCGGCATGAAGGGCACCGAGGCGCTCGCATTCTCCGTCGCCGCACAGGCGCTCGTGATCGTCACCGGCGCCGCAGTGATGCTGCTCATCACCGCCTGGCAGGTCGGCCTGCGCGTCAGGCCGCACTTCCAGCGCGCGCCGGCCGTCTCCTAACCGGCGACAGCTGGTCCGCTCGCGACGAGGTCGCGACTGCGGATCAAGATCAGCGCGAGCACTGCGCCGGCGAACGCGATGATCGCGCCGATGAGCAGGATCTCGTTCAAGCCGGAGATGAATGCCGCACGCGCGACGTCGCCGCCCTGCTGCACTGCACCCGACGCGACGGCCTTCGCCGAGCCGGCGCCGTGCAGCTTCGACGAGATCGTGTCCTGGAAGATCGCTCCGAGGCCGGCGATGCCCGTCGCGATGCCGACCTGGCGGAACGTGTTGTTGACGCCCGACGCCATGCCGGCGCGCCGCGGCTCGACGACGCTCACCGCGACGGAGGCGAGCGGCGGATTGACCATGCCGATGCCGATACCGGAGATGAGGAAGCCCGGCAGCAGATGCGTCCAGCTCGAGCTCGGCGTGAGCCCGTGCATGAGCACGAGCGCGAGGCCGACGAGCCCCAGTCCGCTGCCGAGCAGGACCCGCACCGGCAGTCGGGCCGAGAGGCGGCCGGAGAGCGGCGAGACGAAGAATGCGAGCAAAGACAACGGCAGAAAGCGCAGGCCGGCCTGGATCGGCGAGTAGCCGAGCACGTTCTGGAGGTAGAGCGTCAGGTAGAGGAACTGAGAGAACATCGCCGCCGAGATCGAGAACGCGACGATCTGCGCGCCCGTGAAGGTCGGCACTCGGAAGAGGGAGAGGTCGAGCATCGGCTCGGCCTGCCTGCGCTCCGCCGCGACGAAGGCAGCGAGCAGCACGACCGCGACGATGTACAGCGCGATCTCGCGTCCACTCGACCAGCCCCAGTCGTTGCCGCGCAGCAGCCCGAGGACGAGCGCGAAGAGACCTCCGGTCAGCGTCACGAGGCCGGCGAAGTCGAAGCCGGAGTTCTGCTCGTTGCGCGACTCGTGCAGCACCCTCATCGCGCCGACGATGCAGAGCACGCCGATCGGCAGGTTCACGAAGAAGATCCAGCGCCAGCCGAGCCACGTCGTGAGCGCGCCGCCGACGAGCGGGCCGATGGCAACCGCCGCCCCGATCGTCGCGCCCCAGATCCCGAAGGCCGTGCCGCGCTCCTTCCCGTGGAACTCCTGGGACAGGATCGCGAGCGAGACCGCGAACATGATCGCCCCGCCGATCCCCTGGGCACCGCGGGCGAGGTTCAGGAAGAGCGGTGAGCTGGCGGCCCCGCAGGCCGCCGAGGCAGCGGTGAACAGGCCGACGCCGATGATGAAGACCCGCTTCCGGCCGAGGAGATCGCCGAGGGTGCCGGCGTTCAACATCACGGTCGCGAGCATCAGGGCATAGGCGTCGACGACCCACTGGAGGTCGGTGAAGGAGGCGTGGAGCTCCTTCTGAATATCGGGGAGCGCCACGTTGACTACCGTGATGTCCAGCAGGAGCATGAAAATGGCTACGCAAACGATGATCAAGGCGCGCCACTTGCGGTCCATGGCGGAAACGTATCCGGAGCCGGGCGCCTCGGCGCGCGAGAAGGAGAGTGCTAGCGTGATCCGAAAGGTGAGCGACGATGGCGCTCACTCGTTTGCTACCACGCCCGAACACCCGGGCGAGGACGGATAGGGGTCCCTCCGTGGCCAGGGTGATCGTCTTTGCCAACCAGAAAGGTGGCGTCGCCAAGACGACCACCACGCTGAACCTCGGCGTCGCACTCGCCGAGAAGGGGATGCGCGTGCTCGCGATCGATCTCGATCCGCAGGGCAACCTCACCATGTCCCAGGGGTGGAACCCCGACGAGATCGAGCGCTCGATGTTCGACGTGCTCGTCCACAGGCTTCCGATCTCCGAGATCATCCGCACCCACGAGATCGACGTCGGCGTTGCCTCGATCGACCTGGCCGGCGCCGAGCTCGCACTCTCCTCGATGATCGGCCGCGAGCGAGCGCTCGAGAAGGCGCTGCTCGAGGTGAAGGAGAAGTACGACTACATCCTCATTGACACCCCGCCGTCGCTCGGCCTGCTGACGATCAACGCGTTCACCGCGGCCGACGGCGTCATCGTGCCGGTGCAGTGCGAGTACCTCTCGCTGCGCGGCCTCGTGCAGCTCGAGAACACCCTTTCGATGATCCGGGAGAACCTGAATCCGCGGGTCGAGATCCAGGGGATCCTCCCCACGATGTTCGACAAGCGCCTGCTGCACTCGCGGGAAGCGGTCGAGATCCTCAAGGAGAACTTCGGAGACCTCGTGCTGAAGACGAAGATCCGCAAGACTGTGCGATATGCCGAGGCTCCGGTGAAGGGAATGTCGGTGTTGAAGTACGACCCGAACGGGGAGGCTGCGGGTATGTACCGCGACCTCGCCAAGGAGGTTCTCGATGGCGCGTCGGCGCGCCAGCATGCGTGAGGGCCCGCTCGCGGAGCTCTTCCGGGCGACGGAAGCCGCGCAGCGACAGTCGGAGGGTGGCGAACAGCCGCCCACACAGGAGACCGCCCAGGTAGCGATCCCGGGAACAGGCGCAGAGCCTGAGCCCGAGGAGCGCACGGTCGAGCACGTCCCGAGCTGGGAGGAGGCGTCGCGCTCCGAGCTGCCGGCGCCACCCCCGCCGCCGTCGCCCGCACCCCCGACGCCTGCACCTCCGACACCCCGGCCCGATCCGACGCCCGCGCCGATGCCGGATCCGGAGCCGCCACGGCCCCCGGCAACGCCGGCGCCGCCGCAGATTCGCCACGAGCCGCCGCCGCCCGTGCGGTATGCCGATCCGCTCCCGGAGCAGCCCGCGCGCCTGAACCGTGCGCCGCGCGCCGACAGTGGCGCGTACGCCGCCGTGATCAAGGTGATCGGTGTCGGCGGAGCAGGGATCAACGCCGTCAACCGGATGATCGACGCGGGCATCAGCTCGGTCGAGTTCATCGCGGTGAACACCGACATTCAGGCGCTGCACATGAGCGACGCGATCGTGAAGATCCACATCGGCGCGGAGCTGACGCAGGGCCTCGGTTCCGGCGCCGACCCGTTGGTCGGACGCGCGTCGGCCGAAGAGGGCTACGACCAGCTGAAGCACGCGCTGCGCGGGGCGGACATGGTGTTCGTCGCCGCGGGTGAGGGCGGCGGCACCGGCACCGGCGCTGCACCGATCATCGCGAAGATCGCGCGCGATCTCGGCGCGCTCACGGTCGGCATCGTCACGACGCCGTTCAAGTTCGAAGGCACGAAGCGGCGCACCCAGGCCGAGCAGGGCTCTGCGCGCGGCGTGCGACACGGCGATCGTGATCCCGAACGACCGGTTGCTCGAAGTCCTCGACCGCTCGACGTCGATGCTCGACGCGTTCAAGGTCGCCGACGACGTGCTGCGCCAGGGCGTGCAGGGCATCACCGACCTGATCACGATGCCCGGCCTGATCAACCTCGACTTCGCCGACGTGCGCACGATCATGAGCGACTCCGGCACCGCGCTGATGGGCATCGGCTTCGCCTCCACCGGCGAGAACCGCGCGAAGGAAGCCGCCGAGCGCGCACTGCGCTCGCCGCTGATCGACGAGGAGATCACCGGCGCGACCGGGATCCTGCTCTCGATCGCAGGCGGCGACGACATGACGCTGATGGAAGTGAACGAGGCAGCCGAGGTGATCCGCGGCGCCGCCACGAACGACACGAACATCATCTTCGGCGCCACCGTCGACGACCGGCTCACCGGCCAGGTCTGGGTGACGGTCGTCGCGACGGGCATCGGCCGCGGCACGCGCGTCCGCCCGCCGCTCTTCTCGTCGCCTGCGGCGAGCGCGGCGCCGCGCAGAGTCAGCAACGACGAGGACGACATGGACGTCCCGTCGTTCTTGCGCAACTGAGTTGGATACCTGGCTCGCGATAGCGAGCAAGCGCGACGTACGGGAGTACGCCGAGACGCCTGTGCCCGCCGACGTTGTGACGCGCATCCTCGACGCGGGCCGGCTGTCGGGAAGCGCACGCAACCGGCAGCAGTGGGAGTTCGTCGTCGTCGAGACGAAGCAGGCCGACCTCGCCGAGGCCGTGCACGCGCCGGAGAACGTCCGCGGCGCGCGGCTCGTCGTCGCGATCGTCGGCGCCGCGGGAGGCATGGACGTCGGCCGTTGCGCGCAGAACATGATGGTCGCCGCGTGGAACGACGGCGTCGCGTCATGCCCGAACGGGATCAAGGATCCCGACGCCGCCGCGCGCATCTGCGGCGGCGACGTGAAGTCGATCCTCTCGTTCGGCTATCCCGCGAAGCCGCGCGATCCGCAGTCGCGCACCGCAGAGGAGTGGTCGGCGGCCGCGAATCGTAAGCCGCTCGACGAGCTCGTGCGGCGCGTCTAGCCGGCGGGGAGCTTGCAGTTCGGCGCGTCGCCCGCGAGCGCGCCGAGCGCGCGTGTCGCGTCGACCTCGAAGGCGAGCTTGACCGTCTGCGGCGTGCGCGTCGCGAGCCGGAGATAGCCGTCCTTGCCCTGGCTGAGGCAGCCGTTCGACGCTCGCCAGTACGGGCTGTAGCGAACGGCGATGCGATACGTCCCGCCGCGGTGCACCACGGCCTGCATGTGCGAGCCCGTAAGCGACGAGAGTCGCGGATACGCGGGGCCGGTGATGATCTTGCGCGCGAACGGCACGACGAAGATCGTGAGCGACGCCGTGCGCAGCACGGGTGTCAGCCCCGAGCGGCCGCTGCGCAGGAGCCGCGCCTCTCCGCGAGCGCTGTAGTCGGGCGCGGCAGAGGAAAGCACGACGTACTTGACGCCGAGCCCGTGCAGCCAGCCGAGGTAGGCCTTCGCGCCGAGCTTGCCGTAGAGCACCTCGTTCTGCGGGAAGTCGTCCTGCCGGAACCAGCCGCGCGCGATCGGGATGCCGGCGTCGGCGAGATAGACGGCGGGCCAGTGCGTCGCGGTGTCGACGGCCTCGACGCGGTACGACGGGCCAAGATGCGCGTGGAGGAACGCGATCGCCGCGGGCCACGTGCTCGCCTGTGACGTGACGTCGGAACCGTTCTTGTAGTAGCTCGCGGCGAGCGGCGTCACGTTCCACGACACGGCGAGCACGAGCACGACGATCCCCGGGATGAGCGGCCGCCACTTGCGCAGCGAGAAGACGAGCACCGCGAGCGGGATCGCCGCGAAGCGGAGCCGGCCGACGTTCTCGCCGATCGCCGACGGGATGAGATACGACCCGACATATGCAGCGAGGTAGACGGCGAAGACGAAGCGCAGCACCCGTGCGCTCTCGACGCGCCAGGTAAAGGCGAGACCGACGATGCAGAATGCGACGCCCGCTGCGGCTTCGGCGAACGAGAACGGGAAGCGCCCGCCGCCGGGGAAGAGCCGCCAGAGCACCACCTCCGCGAGACCCGCTGTCACGACGCCGGCGACCGGCACCCAGTTGCGCCGTAGCGCGTCGCGCCGCGCAAGCGCGATGCCGGTGAGCACGACGACGAGCAGCAGGAACGCGAGCGGGCTTGCAGCGAGCGTCAGCACGGCGAGCGCGACCGCGCGCCAGCGTGCGCGCGACTGGAGCGCCCAGAGTGCGAGCAGCGCGATCGCCATTCCGAGCGCGAACGGGAACGCGGCGGAGAGCACGATGCCCGCCCACACGACGGCGAAGCTCCGGCTCGACCAGCGCGCCGTCGGCCCCCATTCGCGTCCGAGCACGACAGCGAATGCGAGCGCGGCAAGTGCGATCGTCGCGACGGCGAGCAGCTTGATGCCGAGCCAGGCCGCGAGCGGGTAGTAGAGCAGGCTGTAGGTGACGAAGCTGTAGCGGCCCGCGTACCAGAAGTTGTTCCAGAGCGTGAAGCCGTGCTGGAGGAAGAGCGTGCGCTGGTACGCGTGCGCCGCGAGGTCGGTGCCGGGCGGCCCGAGCCATGCGAGCAGCGCCGCGACGAGTGCGGCTGCGGCAGCGGAGGGCAGGGCTTCGCGCGCGAGCGGGTGCGCGCGCGTCATGACGACTGCTGCGGTTGCGGGACGGGAGGCGCGACCATGAAGCGGCGCGCGAGCGGCAGCGTCAGGCCGCGGTACACGAGGCCGCCCTCGAGCGCGAGCACCGCGGCGAGGCCGGCGATCATGACGGGACCGGGGGAGTCGTTGACGAGCAGCGACGCACCGAGTGCAGCGAGCAGTGAAAGACCGAGGGCCGAGGTCTGACGCGACCGCGCAGCGAGCACGCCGATCGTCAGCGCGGCGGCGGCGGGGATGAGCAGCCACCACTGCTCGACCATGCGCGCGTACGCGAGCGGCACGCGGTTCGTCGCGATGTGGACGAAGCCGTTGATGCCGCCGTGCATCGCGCCGCGCAGATGGTCGGGGCTGTTCGACGCGGCGTCGAGGTCGAGCAGCACGAACACCGCGAGCGCCGCGAATGCGAGTGCGGGCACGACGAGCCGCCAGCCGGCGCCCGACATCCCGACGGCGAGCACCGCGAAGGCGACACCGATGACGATCGCGCCGCCGCCGTCGGCGCCGAGCTGGTTCTCCGCGATCGTGACGAGCGAGAGCAGCGCGACCGCTGCGAAGGCGATCCAGCCGAAGCGCTTGCCGAGCAGATATGCACCGAGCAACGCGGGGCCGAGCAGCAGCGTCTCGAGCAGGTTCGAGACGCCGAAGAAGCGGCTCGTGAGCTCGGGCCCCATCGGGGCGAGCGAAACGGCTTCCGGATGAAGAGCCATGGTCGCTGCGTACCCCATGAGCACGAAAACGAGCGCGAGCCCGAGCGCAGTCCCGGAACGCAACTTCGGCCCCAGCAGGCCGCCCGCGACGGTGCAGGCGCCGACGAGCGCGACGCGCGGCCCGCTCGGCCCGGCGAGCAGCCAGCCGAGGGCGAGGTTCGCGGCGAGGGCGGCGCCGAGCGCGGCGGGCGCACCTTGCGGGAAGAGCAGCGCGAAGAAGACGAGCAGTCCCATCACGAGCACCGACGCGGCCATCGTCGAGTCGCGCGAGACGACGATGTGCGACTCGAGCCGGTCGAGCGTGCGCACGGCGTTCGTGTCGCGCTGCGCGGTGAGTTTGTGCGGCGTCTGCAGCGCGGTGCGCGCGACGTCGGCGATCGACACGAGCCCGGGCACGCGCGTGAGGCTCGAGCGCAGCAGCCCGTGGTACCCGCGGCCGATCACGGCGATCGGGTAGCGCTCGTCGTTCGCGACGCGGTGTCCCGGTGGCAGGCCGATGACGATCGCGGGGCCGGTGAGCGGAATCGTGCGGCGCTTCTCGACGCGGATCAGCACGGAGTCGGCGCTCGACTTGGCCAGTCGCGTGTTGTAGAGGATCCCGCGAACCATTCCGGCGAACGCGTCGGCAGCGCTCGTGCGCGGGCCGGCGTTGGGGACGACGAGCCCGACGGCACCGGCGGGTGCGAGCCGCGAGAGGTCCGCGACGCTCAGCCCCTGCACGAGGACGACGCGGAAGACCTGCTGATGGTGACCGGCGAAATCCGAGGACGTCTGCGCGCCCGCGTGCTCGGCGAGGAGCAACGCGAGCGCGCACACGACCACGAATATGCGCGCTGCCTTCACCGGACGAGGTTACCCGGTCAGACCTGAATGCTAGCTGGGGGATTTAGACGAGAGGAACGAGAACTGTGGCGCTGAAGGCGCCGGCGATCCCGAGCGCCCAGCTGGCGGCGGTGGTGAGCAGCACGACCTTGCGGATCGCGGGCGTGCGGTAGGGGGCGAGCCAGGCGACACTGGCGATCCCGAACATCAGCCCGACGGCGGTCTCGACGGCGTGGAAGGCGATCCCCGCGGCGAGGCCGTTCGTGAAGGAGACGCCCTGGGACTGGAAGGCGAGAGCGATCGCGCCGCTCGTGATGCCGACGTTGCCGGGCGTGAGCGGCAGCATTCCGGCGACCTCGAGGGCGGGGATGATCACGATCGCGGCGGCGAGGGGGTTGTGGAGCCCGAGCGCGGCAGCGACGGCGGTCGCGGCAGCGAGGCGGCCGGCGGTCGAGATCGCAATCCAGGCGACGAGGCGGATCGCGCCTGCCGGCTGGCGGCCGAGGGCGCGGAAAGAGTCGAGGAGGTGGCCGGCGCGGCCCTCCGGGTCGCGGCCACGTGTGCGGAGTGAGACGACGATCGCGATCGCGACGAGGCCGAGTGCGAAGAAGAGCGGCCAGAGTGGGAGGGTGCCCGTGGCGAAGCCGGCGACAACAAGTGCGCCGAGCACGACCGCGCGTGCGGCACCGAGTGCGGCGAAGGCGCTGCCGGTCGTCCAGAGGCGCTCGCGGTTCGGGAGCACGCGCGAGAAGAGGCCGATGCGAATCGCGTCGCCCGCGCGGAAGGGAATGAACGTGTTGACGAGCGAGCCGGCGCCGTAGCGCGCGCACGCGTCGGCGAGGGTGAGCGTGCCGCCGCAGAGGCCGATGGCGCAGCGCCACGATCCGGCGGCGGAGATGACCGCGAGGGAGAAGCCGATCCCGGCGAGCCAGAGCCAGCGCGGGTCGGCGTTGTCGAGCGCGGCAAAGGCGGCCGCGACGCGCGTCCCGAGGATCTGCGGCGTCGCGAGGGAGACGACGAGAGCGAGGAGGACGGCCGCGGTGGCGGCGATGCCGCGCGTGCCGAGGCGGCTTCGGATCTGCTGGAGGGTGGACTCCATCTATTCCTTCTTATCGGTTGAGACTGAGAACGACCTGAATAGTTGGCCTAGGCTCTGGGAATGAAGGGAGCGATCGCAGCCGGCCATCCGCTGACCGCGGAAGCCGGCGCACGGGTTCTGCGAGAAGGCGGCAACGCTGTGGACGCGTGCATCGCGGCCGCGTTCACGTCGTGGGTGTGCGAGAGCCCGCTGACGGGCCCGGGCGGGGGCGGGTTCATGCTGGTGCACGACGCGCGGGACGGGAAGACGCGGCTGTTGGACTTCTTCGTCGCAGTTCCCGCGGCGGCGCGCGGTGAAGAGGAGCTGCTGGAGCTTGCGGTGGACTTCGACGGCGACACGCAGCAGTTGTTTCGCACGGGCGCCGCGGCGGTGGCAGTGCCGGGGACGGCGCTCGGTTTGGAGGAAACGCATCGCCGGTGGGGGAGCGTCCCGTGGGCGGAGCTCGCGGCGCCGGCCGGGCGGTTGGCGCGCGAGGGCGTGGAGCTGACCCCGTCGGCGGGGTACTTGCATCGCATTTTGGACGGGCTGCTGCGCCATTCGCCGGAGGGCGACGCGATGTACGGCGGGCGTGCGCTCGCGGCGGGGGAGCGGTTCGCAGTGCCGGAGCTGGGGGATACGCTCGAGCGGATCGGCGCGGAGGGCGCGGGAGCCTTGTACGGCGGCGAGCTTGCACGCGCGATCGTGGAGCATGTGCAGCGCGGAGGGGGAACGCTGTCGCTGGAGGATTTGACGAGTTATCGCGTCGTGCGTCGCCGGCCGCTGAGTGTCGAGTACCGGGGCCACGAGTTCCGCTCGAACCCGCCGCCGTCGGCGGGCGGTCTGCTGGTCGCGCTAGGCCTGCGTGCGCTGGGCGATACGGAGCCGACGCCGGAAACGATCGCGGTCGCAATGGAAGCGCAAGAGGAAGCGCGGGGCGGAAGCTTCGTCCGCGCGCTGCATCGAGGAGGCGTGACGAAGCGGGTCCTGTCGGGCACAACACACATCTCGGTCGTCGACGCGCAAGGCAGCGCGGCGTCGCTATCGGCGTCACTGGGCTCGGGCAGCGGCGTCGTCGTACCGGGCACAGGTATTCATCTGAACAACATGCTGGGCGAAGCAGATCTGGTGACGGGCGCCCGCCCGGGTGAGAGGCTGACATCGATGATGGCGCCGAGCATCGTGCTGCGAGAAGGCGAGCCGAGGCTGGTGATCGGCTCGGCGGGCTCGGCGCGGCTACGAGGAGCGATCCTGCAAGTGGTGGCGAACGTAGTCGCGCGAGGCATGAGCGTCGCGGAAGCAGTCGACGCACCACGCATCCATATCGAGGAGGGCGTCGTGCATTGCGAAGATGGCGCAGTGGCCGATCGCTTCGAGTCAAAGGGCCGGACGGTGGTGCGCTTCCGGCGCCAGAACCTGTTCTTCGGCGGAGTGAGCGCAGTCGAGGTGCAACCGAGCGGTGAGCTGGCCTCCGCGGGCGATCCCCGCCGAGGCGGAGCGGGAGTGGTGGTGGCATGACCCAGAACTTCATCGTGCGCCCAGCAGACCCTGCGGACGCAGAAGCGCTGACGCGTCTAGCGGAAGAAGTGAGCGCGGAGCCGGAAGCGTGGCTGATCTCAACAAACGGCGAGTGGCGCAGCGTCGGCGACGAGCGGCGCTATCTCAAAGCGGTGCGCAAGTACCCGCACGCCGCGGTGTACGTCGCCGAGCGGAGCGATGGCGCCATCGTCGGGCGGCTGAGCCTTGCGCGCGACACGCACCCTGCGAGCGCGCACGTTGCCGATCTGGGACTGATGGTCGCGAAGGACGCACGTCGCCAGGGAGTGGGGAAGGCGCTGCTGGAAGCGTCGGTCAAGTGGGCAAAAGCGAGCGGCGTGCGAAAGATCGAACTGCACGTCTTCCCATGGAACGAGCCGGCGATCCAGCTATATGAGCGATTCGGCTTCGAGCGCGAGGGCTTCAGGAAGGGACATTACGCGCGGGCCGGGGAGGACGTGGACGCCATCTTGATGGCGTATGGGGTCGGGTAAGAGGTATTCGTCAGGTCCTAGGGCTCGGGAGGCGCCGACATGCACCTAGAGCCGCTAGTAGCTCCGAAGAAGTCGCTATCCGCTGCTGGCGGTGAAGCGTTCGAACCGGCTGGCGAGTCGATCCCGATCAGGCTGCCACGCGCGTTTGCTCGGCAGCTCGATCTGCTTCTCGTGAAACGTCTTGAGCAGATCAAGCATTGGCCCGTCTTCATCGTCGAGCAGGCGCCGCGCGACGTGCACGCTGTAATCCGCAGCAACGCCCACGAGATCCTGATCGAAGGCGCGGTGATGAATCGAGCAAAGGCTCAGCCCGTTCGTGATGTGCGGGTCACCTTTGTCCTCGAGGTCGCCAACGATGTGCGCGGCGTCAAGCAGACGCGTCTCCCGGAGACGACAGATCGCACAGCGGCTCTCGTACGCAACGAGAATCCGCCCGCGAAGGCGCGCCTGGTGCAGTCGAACGCGCGTCTCGCGAACTGCATATTTCCGTTCCAATGGATCGGTTGCTGGGACAGCCTCACGTTCGTCTAGCGGGCCCGCCATTCGGCCGGGTGCGACGAGGACGCGCCGGGTGCCGGGATCGTCGTTGATTACGTAGCACGGGTAGAGCGGCTTGTACCAACCGGGTCTCGTAGCAACGAAGTAAACGAGTGGAGTCTGAAGAGTGAATGCCGATCGCAATGCCTTGTTGTCTGGCTGATCGATCGAACCCGACCGGTAGGCGTACAGAAACCCGTCGGCGATTTCCTCGTCGTCGTATGGCGAGGAAGCCGACGTGTTGATCGACAGCGCAGCTGGTCCTTCTTGAGCGGCTGCGCGGTGAATGCCCTTGAAGCGTGAGAGAAACGGTACGCGTGAGCCGCGGAACGGGAAGCCCTGATCGAGTCCTCCGCGGTAAGGGACGTCATCGCCGTGTTGGGCACACAACACGTCCATGGAGGCGAAGCAGGAGCTCCGCAGCGATTCGTCGAGCACCGGCCGATCCTAGACGGGTTCGTGGGCCCAGATCAATCCGCGGATAACTAGCCAGCGCGCCGCTGGGAGCGAGCTTGGTGTTTCCGGCAATACACGAAGCCGCCGTACCTCGCCGGGCGGGAGAGACACCAAGATGTCGTGCCAGCGCTTACTGGTTGGTCGCATTCGGCGCAGACTGTCGTATCGATCTCGGGCGCCTCGCCTTCGAGGAAGTCGGCGAGTGTGTGTCGGTCCCACACTTCGATCTGCCACTCCGTGGCACACTCGATCGCAGGCTCAGTGAGAAAGCTGTTGGTCACCAAGAGGCTGCTGTCGCACTTGTACCGGCGAGTGCCATCGACAAGTTGGCGGACGGACTTCAGGTCGATCGGCGTCGACCAGCGCTTCACCTGGACGGCGGTGCGGACACCGTCGCGCACGGCAATGATGTCGGCGCCTTTATCGAAGCCTCCGACGCGTTCGACTTGTTCAAAGCCCATGAGAGGGAGAAGCTCGGCGACGGCGATCTCGAACTCAAGTCCGTCTAGGCCGTCTATTCGCTCGAAGCGAGGATCGGGAGCAAGCATTGCCTGCTGACTTTCGGCAGCTTTGAGGAAATCCTTGAGACCCTCCTTCCGGAGAGAGGTGTCTCCGTTAGTGGCTCACCGGCTCCGCGAATGATGCGTAGGCGCGGCGGAGCGCGTTTGCGAGGTCATCACCGGCCACGGTGAGGTCGCTCGGGCCAAGGCACATTAGGACTGCGCCATCTGGAAGGGGACGAGGCCGCCGAGTCGACGGAAGACGGCCCGCTTGCCAAGGACTCTGACCACGATTGATGGGGGTAACGGAGTCGAGTCCAGGACGGTCGGGCGGCGGGTCGGGAGCGTCTGTGGCGCCGCATCCTCGCCACTCAAGCAATAGAGACGGATCGCCATCGATCAGGTCGGCGACCACATACGCGAGCGCGGCGACGTGCTCGCAGGCGGCGTCGCTCTCGCACGTGCACCTTCTGACGAGTTCCTTGGCTGGGATGAGCGGGTCGTCCCAGTCGAAGCGCATGAGGTGCTCGAGGTGCACCGACTGCTCGCGGCCCTCCATCGCAGCCGCGAGCCGTTCGTTGCGACGCGACGACACCGCCACTGCGGCCCACACTCTCGGTGGGATCGGATCCGCGATGAATGTCACGACGCACTCTCTTCCGTCGGTTCCGATCACGGACGCGGCGAGCTTGCCCGCGCTGACGCGCACGCTGTGCACGCTCCCGCCGCGCGCTAAAGCGCGACCTCGTTCGGCGATCGATGAGCCTTCGTTGCCGACCGCAGCCGCGACGAACAGCCGCGCCCAAGGCCCGTGACCGATGCGGTCTCGCGGTGTCGTCACCACGATCGGCTTGCCGTCGTTCAGCATCTGGCTGCTCACGCCGCTTCCTCCTCCAGCGCATCCGGTGCGAGCGCTACTGCTGCACGCAGTGCTTCCATGTCGAGCTCGCCGAGCCAGTCTTCCGACCGGCCGGCGATGACCTTCTCTGCGAGCTCCTTCTTCGACTCCAGCAGCTGGTCGATGCGCTCTTCCAGCGTCGCGGTGCAGATGAGGCTGTGCACGAACACCGGCTTGCGCTGACCGAAGCGGTACACACGATCCGTCGCCTGCTGCTCGACCGCTGGATTCCACCACCGGTCGAAGTGGAAGACGTGGTTCGCCGCCGGGAGGTTCAGGCCGCGGCCGCCCGCTCGGATCGAGATCACCAGCACGCTCGGGCCATCCTCCGTCGCGAACGCCGTCAGCAGCTCGTCGCGCTGCCGCGCCGTCAGCCGCCCGTGGAAGAAGCCGACCTTCCGGCCCGTGCGCTCCTCCAGATGCGGCACCAGCCGCGCGAAGCCGGGGTACTGCGTGAACACCAGCGACTTGTCGTGCGCCGGCACCGCTTGCAGCAGCTCGACGAGCTTCTCCAGCTTTCCGCTCCGGCCGTCGAGTGGCGCGAACGTCGGCAGCACCATCTCCGGGTGGTTGCACACCTGCTTCAACTGACCGAGCATCGCGAGCACTGCGCCGCGGCGGCCGAAGGATTCCTTGTGCTCCTCGATGCGCGGCATCCAGCGGTCGACCGTCGCTTGATAGAGGTTCGCCTGCTCGATCGTCAGCTTGCAGTACTCCTTCGTCACCGTGATCGCCGGCAGCTCGAGCTCCACCTCGTCGGAGTCCTTCGGGCGGCGCAGGATGAACGGCTGCACCATCGCGCGCAGACGCTCCAGCGCTTTCTCGTCGCCGTATGTCTCGATCGGCCCTGCGAAGCGCTTCTCGAACCACTCGCGGCTTCCGACCAGGCCCGGGTTGACCAGATCCATGATCGCCCACAGCTCCTGCAGGCGATTCTCGATCGGCGTGCCCGTCATCGCGAGACGGCGCTTCGCCTTGATGTTCCGCAGCGACCGCGCACGCTTCGTCGCCGGGTTCTTCACATCCTGCGCTTCGTCGCACAACAGCCGGTCCCACTCGACGAGCGCGAGCTCATCCGCGTCTCGCGTCGCGATGTCGTACGACGTTACGACGACGTCCGACTGGTTCGCTGCCTCGGCGAACTCCTCGCCCGACAACCGCTCCGTCCCGTGATGTAGATGCACGCGCAGCCCCGGCGCGAAGCGCGCGATCTCCGCGACCCACTGACGCGCGACGCTCATCGGACACACCACGAGCGTCGGCCCGAACGCATCCACGCCGTGTTCCTCACGCTCCGAGACGAACATTGCGATCGCCTGCACCGTCTTACCGAGGCCCATATCGTCCGCGAGGATCCCGCCGATTCCGAGATCGCCCAGCATGCGCAGCCACCCATGGCCGCGCTCCTGGAACGGGAACAGCGCATGACTCATCCCCGCCGGCGTCGCGAGCGGCGTGAAGTGCCGCTCCTCGCCGCCGTGCAGCAGATCGCTCAGCGCCTCGTCGAGGAACACCTCGCCGAGCTCGACTCCCGCCTCGTCGGTCTCGAGTCCCGACACCGCGCGAACCAGGTCGACGATCCCCGTGCCCGCGCGCCGCTTCTCGAGGAAGCGCAGCGCCTTCTGCACGTCCGACTGCCGCAGCGCATGCCACTTGCCACCGACCTGCACGAACGGATCCTTCGTCTTGACGAGCTCCTCGACCTCCTCGTCGCTCAGCTCGACGTCGCCGATCGCGAGCTTCCAGTCGAACCGTGCAAGCTCCGACGTGGCAAGTAACCCCGACGAGCGCGCACTCGGATCGCGACGGCTCGTCGCCTTCAGGTTCACGCGCAACGTGCTCGACGCCTGCAGCCAGTCGCTCGGAAGCAGCACCGGGACCTCGTGCTCGTCGAGGCGCGGCATCGCATCCCGTAGGAAGAACTTCACCTGATCCGGATCGAGCTCCACTTCTGCCGGCTCGCGCTCGTCGAACACGATGCCGCCCTCGAGCAGCAACGGCTCGACGTCCGCGAGCCCGCGGATCAGCGCCTTGCGCGGATCGCTCGAGCGCATGAACGCGAACACCTCGTCGCCGCCCTCACCCCACAGGAGCGTCGCCGGCAGGCTCAGCGTCGGATCGTCCGACGCCTGCAGCCACACCTCGAGCGAGAGGCCGTCGCTGTCGCGCTCGTCGAGATGGAACGCGAGCTTCCACGGCGACGTGTTGAGCTGCGTCAGCCCATCGTCGACCCACTTGGTCAGCTTCGGCTCGAGCGCCGAGTAGCCGTTGTGCTCCGGCAGCTCCGGGGACGGCGCCGTGAGACCCTCGAGGAACAGCTCGATCGCCGACCGTGTGCGGCGCGTGGGATTCGTCAGCCGCACGCCCGCTGCGCGCAAGCGTGCACGCGCGATGTGATCGACGAGGTAGGGATAGAGATCGTGCACGAGGTCGTCGCCGTCGCCGTCCCACGCGTCGACGCACACCTCCGGCAACGCCGCCGCGATCAGCTCGAGCTGCTTCTCGATCGGCTCGTCGAGCGTCGCCGCCCAGAACGCGAACCAGCTGCGCCGGTCGTACTCGAGCTGCGGATGCACGAGACCCTCGGTGACGGCGCCCTGCGCGAGCTCGACGATGGCGAAGATGGCCTGCGCGGTTCCGCCGAGCTCGAGGCCGGGCGGCGGAGACTCCGCGACCCGGACGAGATCGCCGACGCTCAACCGCCGCGCCGCGACCGTGCGCCCGTACTGCGCCAGATCGGCCACCGACGGCATCCCGACATGCAGGTGCCCGGCCGACAGCTCGCCCTCCGGCGAGCGGGTGAGGACGGTCGCGCTCGCGTCCGGCATCCAGAGCACCTCGAGGGTGGACTCGACCGGAATCGGCTCAACCATGATGGGGTCGGGCGAAGACATGAACCTTTCAGATTAGGCGCAGCAGACGACACTGCGTCCCCCGACCGGCTATACCGTCGCTCCATGGCCTCGTTGCTCAAGCTCGCGCGCCTCGCCTCCCAGGTCGCCGAGGCCGGAAAAGCCCTGGAACGAGCGCTCGTTCCGCCCCGGAACCGCTTCGAGCGGTGGCTGGCTTTTGCCGCGCACCGTGGCTTCGCCGTCTCGGTCGGAATCTCGGTCGCGCTGATCCTCGGGCTGCTCGCCTACTCGAGCGATGCCGCGTGGCTCGCGTGGCTGCGCATCGCGCTCGGCCTCGTGCTCATCGCTGAAGGGCTGCTGCTCGCGACGGACTGGCGCGGCGCGCGCCGGCTCACGCTGTGGCGGATGCGGCGCGGCGACACGACAGGCGCGACGCTGCCGCTGACGCACCGGATGGTGCGCAAGCTCGCCGGCCCGGGATTGCAACTGCTCGGCGTCGCATGGCTCGGCGCGGGGATTCTCGCCGCGACGATCGCGCTGCCTCAGCTGGTGTGAGCAGCGGGAAGTGATGTAGCGAGCGCTATCTCCAGCGCGGCGATGTCGTCTGGTCCCAGCGTCCCTGCGCGTCGCAGCAGCTTGTGCAGATCCTTCGGCCACGTGACGTAGACGTTCCCGACGGAGAACGGGGCTCCTAAAAGACCCCAATCAGAGTCGACGAAGCAGAGAACCGGAATCACGGCGACATCGGCGAACGTCGTCGCTGCGACGCTGGCGCGAACCGCCGCGACCTGCGCGTCCATACCGGTCACGAGCTTCGTCTTGTCTCGGCCATTCACGTACAGGTGCCAGTCCCTTGCAAAGATCCAGCCGCGGTCACGCCGCTCGACCTTTCCGCCGTACCGCTTGGCGTCGACGACGAAGACGCCGGAAGGTGCGATGACCACGTGGTCGACGTTGGCTCTGGTCTTGGGAATCCGGCGATCGTGCAGAACCCCGATGCCCTCGTCGCGCAAGCGATCTAGCTCGCCGGCGGCGCCCGTTTCCCATGCTCGCTTCGACTGCGGCGCGTCGGTGACCGCGAGGATGAGCTTCCCGATCCTGGGGTGGTCAGCGTTGATCTGAGCCTCACGCTTGTCCCGACGCCGTTTTCCCTCGAGCGCCGCCGACGCGCCTGGCCGCCCGCGGTCGAGCGAGACCTCGGTGGCCGCCGGGGTTAGTGGCTTTTCTAGGCACGGCTCGCAGGTTGCTTCGCGGCGTTCCTTGTTCCACACCGCGCGCGTTTTCGGCGGCAACGCGGCGCTACAGCGCGAACACGTTGCGGCGTACCGCAGAGGTCGGATGTCCAACGCTTCCATTGGGTTCGGCATCGGCAAGCACTGCCTAGTTCTGGAGCCGCAGTGGATTGCACAATGCTGACATGAGCGACAAAGTCACACTTCATCTCACCGTGCCGGTGAGGCTGTATGACGACCTGGCGCGGTGGGCGCGCGACTCCGGGCGAACCATCAGCGACGAGGTAATAGCCGTGGTTGAGCGCGAATCGGACCGAAGGCGCA
>Ga0193728_1000040_pt1 | contig 50410 bp, 36 predicted proteins | sample U1c1metaG_FD_143037 | JGI IMG/M metagenome (GOLD analysis project Ga0193728, IMG submission 143037) | Soil microbial communities from a riparian zone of the East river system, Colorado, United States - U1c1 | ecosystem: Environmental > Terrestrial > Soil > Riparian zone | place: USA: East River... | reverse complement strand
AGGAGCAAGCCGGCAAGCAGGCTGGAGGCGATCCTGAGCAGCAGAAAGGGAAGGAAGACCGAACCCGCAATACATAACAGCAGAAGGGACAATCCCGTTAAAGTATGAAACCAGCTTTTACTTCTGATCTCCCTGGCAAATGGTTTTGTAGCTAATATCAGATTCCTGCCTGCATGCATGGATCATGAAGGTAAGAAAAAATTCACACTCTGCTGTGCTTCCACCTCCTGTGCGTCCATAGCCATGTTTCCGGTTGTTCGTTAATATCCTGTTCAAGTTTGGCGGTATGCGCCATCGTAATATCCCCTTCATTTGCACTAAACGGCGGGTTCATCAGCAACTCGGCATACATCGAATAGTACCCTCTTTTGATTCTTTTAACGGATGCATATACGATCGGGTATTTCATTTTCTGCGCAATTTTTTCGGTGCCCAGGAATACCGGCGTATCCTGGTTCAGGAAATTCATCCAGTAGGCTTTGCCGGGCGCCGGCGCCTGGTCGGCAATGAATGCCGTTGCGTTCAATTCATCTTTCCTGCTCAGCATTTCGCGAAAAGTATCTTTCATGGATATCAACCGGGTCCCGAACCTGGTTCTCATTCCGACGATGAGCCTGTTAAAATAAGGATGGCTCAGTGGATGATAAATCACATACAACTGGTGCCTGCACAGCAGGCTGAAGGTATTGCCTGCCCATTCCCAGTTTCCATGATGTCCCATGACTATGATGATGCTCTTGTTTTGAGCAGCAAGCCGGCCGAATAATTTTTCTGCGCCGGGATCCAGGCTGCAGTGTTTCAGCATCCTCTCTTTACTGATCGTAAGCGTCTTAAAAGTTTCCAGGAACAGATCACAGAAGTACCGGTAGAATTTTTTACGAATGGCCTTTAACTCCTGTTCATTTTTTAGAGGGAAAGCATTTTGCAGATTTTTTTGCACCACGGTTTTCCGGTAGCCGGCCACATAGTAAAGTATACAAAATAACCCGTCGGAAACCAGGTAAAGCATGGGGAAAGGCAAAATGGATATAAGGTAAATAAACGGAAGAGACAGGTAATAAAGCAGTGCTTGCAAGACGGATGCGATTGAGTTCGAGCGAAGGTATATGAAAGAGAATCATTAAATTTATCCATGCCAAAAAAGACCTGGCCCCTTCGGAACTGCCTGTTTTTTCTTACGGCATCCTGCAGTGTCATGCAGGGATGTAAGAACAGCCGTGAGCAAATCCCATTTCCTGCAGGTGAAGGAGAATATGCCCAGCCGTTAGGCAAACCCATCACGTTCAGTGATCCAAAAAAAATCCTCTGGTCCGTCACGCCCAGGGACAGCATCAAAGCGCCGGTCTCAAAGAAATTTGACCTTGATCAAATTCCGTCAACCAGTATCGATCTGGAGGGATTCAAACCTTTCCGGACACCGATGACTGAAACGAGGCTGGACTGGAATCACATTCCGGATTCTGCATTTAATTTCAGTAAACTGCCCGGCAGCAGACTGCAAATTCAGACATCCCTGCTGCCCAGGCCAAAACACCTGAGAGCGGGTGTGCCACACAGTAAGGAAGGCGCCACGACGGGACTGCTCACTTTTGGGGAGGACCAGGGCCTTCCGGGTCTTTTCGTAATGGCCATTCTGAAGGATCGCCAGGGCATTTTATGGATCGGAACAGAAAACGGGCTCTGCCGTTTTGATGGCGAATCCTGCGATGTATTCTTATTGGGAGAGGGTGAAACCAGGCTTAATATCACCAAACTGGCTGAAGACCGGGAAGGTAAGATATGGATTGAAACACAGAGTGAAGGCATATTTGTTCTGGATACGAAAGCAGGTATCATGAAGAAACTGGATGCAAAGCGGGGCCTGGGAAGCAATGAGGTTTTTGGCCTGATGTGCGACCGGCAGGGCCTGGTTTGGATCGGGAGCTGGGGCGGGGGCGTAGACATCGTCGATGAGCGCGCGGGAACCATCAGCCACCTGACCACCGCGCAGGGGCTGAGCGATAACCAGGTAAATGGATTCCTGGAAGACCGGAACGGCCAAATATGGATCAGCACATTGAATGAAGCGAATGTGATCAACCTCAAATCAGGCAGGATCAGGAAGCTCAATGAGACCATCGGCCTCAGCAGCAATCATGTGGAATCATTTTTAGAGGACAAGCAGGGCCGCATATGGATTTGTACCCGGTATCAGGTGAACGTGCTGGATATATCAGCAGGATTGATCAAACACATCGGGGAATTGCAGGGGCTCAGCAGCAGCAATACCCGCTCGTTATTGGAAGACCGGACGGGTTTGATCTGGATCGGAAATGTCGATGCAGGCGTAGATATCGTGAACGAAAAATCAGCAACGATCAGGCACCTTGGCATGGTGCAGGGCATGAATAAGAACAATGCTTTCTGCCTCACGAAAGACAATCTTGGACAGGTATGGATGGGTTCCCTGGGCGGTGGCGTGAACGTGGCCAAAGAAGGATCGGGGAACATCACTCATTTGATGCTCAAACAGGGGATTAATAAAAATCCAATTTTCGGTTTGCTGGAAGATCATCTCGGAAGAATCTGGACGAACTCCGACAATACTGGCGTATTTGTGATAGATCCGGTTGCAGGATCAAGCAAGAAGATTAACAATGCGCAAGGAATTACCAATACCAGCATCTTCGATTTCATGGAAGATGCACAGGGCCGGATCTGGATTGAAGGCGAAGAAGGTTTGGACCTGATTGACGTGAATGCAGGATTGATCAAACATTTGGGCACAGCGCAGGGATTGCGAAATAATGTCGTTTTCTCCATGCTGAGAGATCGCAAAGGCCAGGTATGGTTGGGCGGATTGGGTGGACTGCAATTGATCGAAGAGAAATCGGGAACAATAAAATATATTAATACACGCGGTGGTTTGATCAATGATACCATCTTCAGCATGATCGAAGATAAACTCGGACATGTATGGATGGGCACTATGAAAGGCTTATTCATTGTTGATCCAGAGTCCGGTACGGTCAGCCATGTCAATAACATCCAAGAATTAAACGACAATTTCATTACTTCCATGCTGCAGGATAGTCTGGGTCTGGTTTGGGTCGGAAATCCCAAAGGGCTATTCGCCATTAATCCCGAAGCAAAAACATTGACCCGCTTCACTGCGAAAGAGGGGCTCCCGGATATTGTCGTAAAATCCCTGCTCCAAAAAAACAGCAAAATATTCGCAGGTACCGCCAAGGGGCTTGCCGTCATTCAACTTCCTCCGGCGGATCAATTCGCTGCAGCGCAGCATGACCCGAATATTGTTCTCCCCTGGATCATCACGAATTATGGCAAATCCCAGGGTTTTTCAGACATTAATTTTCATCCGCACACCGCATTGCTTTCCAGCAAGGGGCAGTTCTGGTGGGGATTTGACGATGTCATCACGATGATGGACCCGCCACAAACAGATCCCTTCGTTCCTGCGACTTATATCACCGGCATTGTATTGGCAGACCAGGTGCAACATTTTGTAAACAAAAGAACGATCCAGGACCTGTTGCAGACATCAGACACCGTGCTGGACCCGGAAAACAAAACTTTTTATACGAAGAATATGTTGCCGGCTGACTCGAGCGGGCTGTTCAAGAATATGGTACGATATGACAGTGTGACCGGCCCTTTCAATTTGCCGGTCAACCTCCGGTTAAACTACCGGCAAAACTTTCTCAATTTTCACTTTACCGGGACGCACCTGGTCAATTCGGAAAAAGTACGCTATCGCTATATCCTCGAAGGGATCGACAAAAATTGGAGCGCGATGACCGAACGGCCATTCTGCGAAAATTACCGCGACCTGGCTCCCGGGAAATATACTTTCAAAGTGGCCAGCATGGGATTTAACGGATTGTGGAGCCAACCCGCTGAATTGCATTTCATCATTACACCACCCTGGTGGAAAACCTGGTGGGCCTATTCGCTGTATGCTTTGCTGATTGCTTTTGGACTCTACACTTTTATTCATAACAGGTCCGACCGCTTGGTGAGGGAAAAGCACGAACTGGAAGAGAAGGTAAATCTGCGAACATCGGAAGTGGTGAGGCAGAAAGAGGAGATCGCCATTCAGCGCGATAACCTGGAACAGACGCTCAGCGAATTGAAAAATGCGCAATCGCAACTGGTTCAAAGCGAAAAAATGGCTTCGTTGGGAGAACTGACAGCGGGTGTTGCGCATGAAATACAGAACCCCCTCAATTTCGTCAACAATTTTTCAGAGGTCAACATGGAGTTGATCGAAGAGATGAAGGAGAATCTCGCATCAGGAAATCCAGCCGCCGCATTATCGCTGGCACAGGATATTCAAAACAACCTCGAAAAGGTCGTGCACCATGGCAAGCGGGCAGATGCCATCGTAAAAGGCATGTTGCAGCATTCCCGCAGCAGCACCGGCCAAAAAGAGCCCACGAACATCAATGAACTGGCGGATGAATATTTTCGATTGAGTTTTCATGGGCTGAGGGCCAAAGACAAATCATTTAACGCGACGATGAAAACCGATTTTGATAAGCAGTTGTCTGGCGATAAGTCCGGCGCCGGACTGGTCAGTATCATTCCACAGGATATGGGAAGGGTGCTGTTGAATTTATACAACAACGCATTCTATGCCGTCACGCAAAAAAAGAAAATCGTGGGTCCGGATTATGTGCCGCTTGTTTTTGTAAGCACAAAAAAGCTGAAAGACAAGATCGAGATCAGGATAAGAGACAATGGCATGGGAATACCCCAAAAAGTAGTGGACAAGATTTACCAGCCTTTCTTTACGACCAAGCCAACAGGACAGGGAACAGGGCTGGGATTATCCCTGAGTTATGATATTGTCACGAAGCAGCATGATGGGTCATTGAAAGTGGAAACCAAGGAAGGCGAGTATGCAGAGTTTATTATTCAATTGCCCATTTAGCCTGGAAGACCGAAAAACCGCCGCTCAAAATTATTGCGCCCAAACGGCGAAAATAAATTACCTTTCTGAAAATTTAGTTGCATGACCAATGATCAAATTGAGAAATTTATTACGAATGAAGATCTGAAAAAAAACTCGATAAGGATTCATTTCAAAACCCGCAATCCGATCCTGGGTGTGTTTATTAAAACACAGGATTACAACGAGTTAAAGTCGAAGAATTTCTGGCGGATCGTTACCGGCGCAAGTATTGAAAAGTGGAAAGAATCGAACGATATTAGCGTTGCCCGCATCTTCAACGGCGCTGAGATTACCAGGTTAACCATTGTGGCAGCCTGAAATTTCTAGTCAATCAAACTGTTTACGCGAGCTGTTATGTTGCGATCCGTTATTACTGGCACAGGAAGTTATATTCCTCCTGTTATCAAAAAAAACAGTGATTTCATTCGGCGTGATTTTTTTACGGACGATTACCGTCACATTACGACGTCCCCCAAAGTATTGGTAGATAAATTTATGCAGATCACCGGCATCGCGGAACGACGCTATGTGCCGGCTGACCTGAATGCATCTGATATTGCCTGTATTGCAGCCAGGCTGGCCATTACCGACAGTGGCATTGATCCCGAATCGCTGGATCAGATCATCCTCGCACATAATTTCGGGAATGTAATTGCTCATACCATACAGATTGATTGTGTTCCTGCTCTGGCTTCCAGGGTGAAACAAAACCTTGGGATAAAGAATCCTGATTGCGTGCCCTATGATATCCTATTTGGATGCCCGGGCTGGCTTCAGGCGTTAACACAGGCAGAATCTTTTTTTAAAGCGGGGATTGCTAAAAAATGCCTGGTCATTGGTGCAGAAACACTCTCCAGGGTTCTCGATGAGTACGATAGGGACAGCATGATTTTTTCTGACGGAGCCGGAGCCTGTGTGATAGAATATGCTGAATGTGCAGACGGGAAAGGAATATTATCCACGGCAGTACAATCTCATTGTGTTGATGAGACGTACTATATCTATATGGGGAAGTCTAATCAGCCTGAGGCTGATCCCAGCATCCGGTACATGAAAATGCGGGGAAGAAAAGTCTATGAATATGCGATCAGGCATGTGCCCCTGGCCATGAAAGCCTGTCTCGATAAGGGTGGCGTCGGCATTCATGAATTGAAAAAAATATTCATTCACCAGGCTAATGAGAAAATGGATGAAGCCATTGTGGAACGGCTGTACAACTTATACGGTGCCGAATCATTTCCGGCAAATGTTTTGCCGATGAGCATCCACTGGCTGGGAAACAGCTCCGTGGCAACCATTCCAACCCTGTACGACCTGGTGCGAAAGGGCATGGTCAAAGATCATGAGCTGCATGATGGCGATGTGATATTATTTGCATCAGTGGGGGCAGGGATGAATATCAATGCGGTCTGTTACAGGTATTGATCGTGAACAGTCCAAAATTAAAAATGCCCTCAGGTGAATGAGGGCATTTTTCAATTTTATCATCCATGAGCCTTTACCATTTGGATTCGCGTGAGCCGCCGGAGAAGGACCTGTTGGAACCTTCAGAGCGAGGCTTTGCGACAGATACCGAAATCGTCCTGCCTTCTACTTCTATGCCTTCCAGTTCCTGCATCGCCTGTTGCGCAGCAGCTTCTACGGGCATTTCAACAAAACCAAAACCACGAGACTTACCGCTGATTTTATCTGTAATTACTTTTGCAGAAGATACTTCGCCGTAACCTGCAAATAATTTTTTAAGGTCTTCATCGGTAACATGAAAACCCAGATTTGAAACGTACATGTTCATACTGTTAAATTGAAAAAGTGATAAATGAACCGAGGTAAAACAAAAAAAGTAGGAAAGATTAAATCGTGCAAAACAAAAAGGAGCAAAATATCGTCTCAGTTACTGATGTTGTAAATCTCAATTGTGAGGAGTAAAGATAGTCTATATTCCTTTCATGACCAATAAAACCTGGGGTTTTCACCCTTTTTGTGAAATTATTACTACATTCAGCAACTCATTTACCAAAATATTTTTTATGAATACGCTACGGGCGAAGGCCTTTTTTGTTATGATTATCTTTTTTTCAGCTGTTGGTTCAGCGCATGCACAGGCAGATCAGGGTAAGGTACGGGTGATCATGATCGGTGCACACCCGGATGATTGTGATGAGGCTGGTGGTACGGCAGTCCTTTTTGCACAAATGGGCTATGCCGTAAAATTCGTTTCCGTGACGAATGGCGATGCGGGACACCAGACACTGAAGGGCAAGGAACTGGCGAAGCGAAGATATGCGGAGGCACAGGAAGCTGGAAGACGGTTGGGTGTAACCTACGATGTGCTCGACAATCACGACGGCCTGCTGCTGCCAACACTCGAAGTGAGACTGCAGGTGATTAAAGAAATCAGAGGCTGGAATGCTGATATCGTTATCGCACCCCGTCCCAATGATTACCATCCGGATCATCGTTATACAGGCGTATTGGTGCAGGATGCCGCTTATATGGTCGCTGTCCCAAACATCGCACCGGATGTTCCTGCGCTGAAAAAGAACCCCGTATTTCTTTATTATCAGGATTATTTTCAGCGGCCGAATCCCTTTCGCCCCGATGTAACAGTAGATATCAGCAGCACCTACGATAAGAAAATTGCTGCCTTTGACGCACATGAATCACAGGTATACGAATGGCTGCCCTGGATCGGACATTATGCTCAGGAAGTTCCCCAGGACAAAAAAGAACGGATTCAATGGCTGGCAAAAAAATGGGCCGTACCGATCACAGCCGAAGTCAGGGCCTCGCTCGTAAAATGGTATGGTAAGGAACGTGCAGACCAGGCGACTCATGCGGAAGCGTTTGAAATATGTGAATATGGTGCACAGCCGAATGAAGCGGAAATAAAAAGACTCTTCCCCATGCTCGGCAAATAAGTTCCCGTAAATTCCTGTGTATGCGTAAATGGATGCTATCGTTCAGTTTGTTCGCTTTTTTGTGGCTGCAGGCAGTACTATTGTTTGCCCAGGCTGCCGACTCAACACTGTTGATGGTGGACAAGACAAAGGATTTTCAGGTTACAGGTGATGGAAGCGCAGAAAACTGGAGGCAGTCGGCGTGGTTGATGCTGCCTCAACGGAATAGCGGAAAACAAGGATATCAAACCAAAATGAAGATACTCTATTCCGATTCGGGAATATATTGCCTTTATCATTGTGAAGACACAAAGATTACCGCTACACTGAAAGAAGATTTTGCAGATCTCTACAATGAAGATGTGGTAGAAGCTTTTTTCTGGACTGATGAACAGGTGCCGATGTATTTCGAATATGAACTGTCACCACTTAATTATGAATTGCCGATCCTGGTGCCGAATATCAAAGGAACTTTTTTAGGATGGAGGCCCTGGCATTATGAGGGAAACAGGAAAACACGGCATGCGGCAAGTATTGAAAGAAAAGACAACAAGGTGCTTTCCTGGACTGCGGAGTTTTTTATACCTTTTTTGTTGCTGAAGCCTATGCCCAATGCCTTTCCACATAAAGGCAGCCGCTGGCGCGCCAATTTTTACCGCATAGATTATGACATTGATTATGACCATCATGGGGCGGACTGGTCATGGCAGCAGACCAGGACAAATTTTCACGACTATGAAAAATTTGGCACGCTCTTGTTCAGGTAATGAAGGACATTCATTTTCCAGTCAGTTCATTTACAAAACCGGTATTTTTTCCCGCCTTGCTATGCTCTTGATCCAGGTTCCATGCCGAAGCACTGATATAAGACGCGTCCACGCCCGCATCCTTATTCAGATAACTACATTCAATAATCCTGCTTTCTCCCGGTGCCAGCAACAAATAGTTGTCTTCGAAAATCACGGGAAGAATATCCTCTCCCCCTTTTTTCCTGAGCGCACGTAAATGAAGAAAGAATGCAACAGATTTTCCGGTATTGGTCACCGTGATCATATTTCGGCTGCGATCTCCTGTCTTGCTGGTTGAATAGCTGAGATTCAAAGTTGTTGGCGGAAGCTTTGTCAAAGCGCTGAAATCGGCATAAACGGATTGGGGTGTATAGTACCACTTTGATTTGTTCCAGTCCAGCGAGTCATTCCTGCCCGAAAGCCAGTACCAATTAATGCTCACGGGTTTTGCCTGCCGACCGGTAAGTTGCAATCGCAGAAAATAAACCTGGTCAGCTGTCGCCGGCCCGGGAACCGGGAAACAATTTTTAATCATATCAGGATCAACCCCAGTTCTCACGGTTTTCGTGAATTTTATTGCACCAGCGGCATCAAACAGATCAGCTTTTACGGTGAGATCGGGTATTGGCTCCATCGTGGAATTGTTGATGCTCACTTCTCCCGATTTGTACGAATACTGCACATGCAAAGGTTCAAGCGATTTTTTCATTCCAAAATAAGTGCCGGCAGGATATAGGTAATAATCATAGGTATGCCAGATCAGGCTGGGCCAGGGATTGCTCAGCATCCATTGCACCACGCCGGTCGCCGTATTGTATTTATTCAAACCAAATGCTTCCATCATGGCGCGGTGGCCCTCATAATTTTGAACCTGGGCTTTTGCAACAAATTCGCGGATTGAATTCGATGGCCCATATCTTTCGTCCAAGGCTTTATTGAAAATATTGGTATTGGCGAACTGCATGGTTCCGCAATGGTAGAGCCATTGGCTGTTGTTCACCGAAAGTGAATCTTCCGGGATAAATTTGGTCAGACTTTCATAAGGCGGTATGGAAGGGCCGGGCGAAATTTCCGTGGCGAAGCTCCACGCGCCGCCCCGCTTGTTCGAGTCCGTCTCCCAATAAATGGGCGGCACCCAGTCATAAGGGCCATTCATCTTGACTCCGCTGTATCCGGAAACTTTGGAAACGCTTTCATCTGCTGTCGAAAGGATCGGGTTTTGCCATTGCAGGTCATGCTCTATCTTCAGGAAATCGCTTTCAACGGTACTGTCCTTAGGCGGCTGGTCGCTTCCATTCAGCCACACCATCAGGCAAGCCTTATTTCTCAACCAGTACATCACGCTCCGGGCCGATTCCATGGCGACCTTTCTTTTTACGCTGTCCCAGCGTTCAGGGTATTGCCATGCCCCGCAACACATCCATCCCGACATAACAAGCAGGCCATACCGATCGCACAAATCGTAAAAATGATCATCTTCCAGTTTGCCTTCGGAGCGGACCAGATTCATATTCATGTCGCGGACCAGCCTGATTTCCTGTTCTTGTCTCTCGGCTGACCGTCGCTGAAAGATGTCGGGTGACCAGGCCGCACCGCGCAGGAGGATCGGTTTTCCGTTAATGACGAATTTCCTGGACTTGTTGTCGATCAGTTCAGAACCGATTTCTCTTATACCAAATTGATCGGTCAGGGAACTGCTCAACTTACCTTTTCTGAGCACTTTTAATTCAATTTTATTCAGGAGCGGTTTTCCATATTGCCAAGGCCACCAGATGCGTGGGTTGTTGATGGTTAACTGCGGATAGTCATCGCTGTTGAATGAAATGCTTTTTAATTCCCCCGGCATCAGGTGCACGCGCTGCTGAAAACTGGTCTTTTCGTTGATGATTCCGGAAACCGTGACCTCCTGTTCCTGTTCTGAATAGTTATCCAGCTCGGCAAACACCTGCAAATGCGCTTTCGCCAGCGAGGGTAAATCAAAGCGGGTTGTAACCAGCGGGTAACGGATCGCGACCCGGTCACAGGTTTGGATCTCAATATCATTCACAATACCTCCATTGTAATCCGCCGGATAATGGATCCAGTCTGCATAGTCGATGGCCAGGTCACCATCCCTTTTGTTTGGATTAAAAGGCCGGTTCACCTCTATGGCCAATACATTGGGACCGGAATATTTTATTTGTTTGCTGATGTCATATTCGAAGATCCTGAAGGGTCCGATGACTTCTTTGTCCCCGGCAATCAGTACACCGTTTAGCCAGATATTTGCCCGGTAGTTAATGCCATGCAGAATGAGACTGATGTTTTTGCCTTTTTCTGTAGCAGGCAATTCAAACTTTTTCCTGAACCACCAGGCACTGTCATATTCGGGTCCCGCAATCTTTTGCAGGTTGTTGCCATAGAAAGGATCGAACGCATAACGCTTGTTTTTAAGCAGCCCAGCAATAACGGTAGACGGCAATTCTATGGCATACCAATCTTTTTCCCGGAAATTTGCCTGGGATAATTCATCGCCTTTTGCCGGAACAATCATCGCCGACTGCATAGACCAGCCGGTTTTGAGGACGATGTTTCCGTTCCTATTCCTTTGGGCAGTAAGTATTGTTTGGGCAAATACAAGCAGGAAGACAATCGGAACAGTTTTTTTCATGATGCGGGCAGTTATCTAACTAAGATACAATTTTATACGGCAATGAATTCAATAAATGCTTCTTCCCGGTCCTGCTTTTTTTGTATTTTCATCTCAACAAACAATCACCATGAAAAAAACAAACAGAAGAAAATTTCTTTTAACGGCCTCGGGCATTGGGGCTGTTACGGCTGTTTCTTCCATGCCATTGGCCGGGAAGCAAAAAGACAAGATACTGGCACATCATGCCATTTTCTGGCTTAAAAATCCGGCGTCGGTGGAAGACAGGGATAAATTGGTAGAGGGCGTCAAGACCCTTGGCAAGATCGAAACGATCAAAGAGATTCATGTTGGCATTTTGGCCGGTACGGAAAAGCGTCCCGTGGTAGACGCGAGTTGGGCCGTTTCCGAATTGATGTTTTTTAATGATCTGGCCGGACAGGCCGCCTATCAAACGCATCCTATCCACCTGGACTTTGTGAAAAATTACAGCCATTTGTGGGAGAAGGTCGTGGTGTATGATGCCGTTGATGTTTGATGTTTGAAGTTGAATAGTTGATAAGTTGATAGGTTTGCGCTTCAACCGGGCATTGAGCTCCCGGAAAAACTAATCAACCTATCAACTATTCAACTTCGAATAGCAATTCGCACAAAACGCGCGCAATCGAACATTTCCGGATCGACCGACTGGGATACCTTTCAAAAAAGACGGCCAGGGCATTGGCCTGACCGTGATCCGGGAAATCCTGTTGAATCATAGATTTGATTTCTCTTTGAAGACGGTCATGCCTGGCAGGACGGAATTTGTGATCAAGTTTTGAGTTGGCCAGTGGGTGGTGGCGAGTGGCTAGTGGTGAGGAGTTGATGTGTTGACTAGTTTCCACTCGCCACTCGCCACCGCCCACTCGCCTTCAATGCTTCTCGCGATAATGCTCCAACAGCAAATCCCCGCCGAAATCATGCAATAGGTCCCTCACGACGGTGTGCACATGATTGGCATTGTTTTGCGTATTGTCGTATTCTATAATAATTGTTGGCCCCTGGATCCGGTAATAATGTGGTTTCCCGATTCCGGGTTCTGTAAAACCGGCCCAGGCAAACCAAAGTTTGTCTAAACCAGCCTGCTGAATTTCCTTGAGCATGTTGTCGGCAAATAATTTAGTATAACGGTGTATATACAGGTTAATGAGCTGAAGTAATTTTTGCTGCTGGCCGGTATTCATCTCTGCATAGCGTAGACCGGAGGGATGTTCGATCATGGCTTTTCTGTCCACGTACGTGAGGATATCGCCCGGAGCAGTGGCATTGATCAAAGCCTTTTTTAATTGATCTCCCGAAAGGCTGTGCAGCAATGCAAAGCCCAGGTCTTTTTCATCCTTCAAAATCTCCTTGCCTTTTTGCGCGCCATCCTGAACCACGGCGGGATTTGCTCCCAGGAAACCCGGAGTGCCTGAAACCAGTGTCCTGTTCTGCACAGAAAAACTAAAGCAAACATGATGACCGTCCAGGCGCCAGCCCCAGATGGTATTGCTGGCAGGAAGGCCAAATACGGTAAAATAATACTTCCCCGGATCGCGAAAGTGGTCCTCAGCTTTTCGTTTTTCCAATTCCTTGAGCAAGACTTCCAGTTGCATGATGTCGGTCGCCTTACTGACTGTTTGTTCATTCAGGCAGGTTTTCATCAGGTCAATAACCGCCTCTTTCTGCCGGGAATTTAGTTGATCCATGGCAATGCCTTTGCGGTCATTCACTGGAAAATAATGAAATTGATAGCGTTCGTCGGTGTCGAAAGGATAAAGCGCTGCTGTTTTTTGATTTGAGTCCAGCATCCCGGTGAATTTCACTGCCGCCGATACAATGTCCTGGGCATTTGCGGAAAGCTGAATCAGTAAACTGAAGCTGAGGAAGAGCGATGGTCGTATCATGTGGTGAATTTTAAATGATGAGTTGCGAGTGGCGGGTAGTGGTTCAATTTTCCCAATTCTCCATTCACTTTCCTTTGAATGTGAAACTCCGTATAATAACCTCCTTTGTTTTTCCGTCAGCTGGCGGCTGCCCTTCGAAAAGCCAGAAATTAATGTGTACAGGCATGTGACGCTGACTGATGGAATTGGGCGGACTCGTGCAGGTATTTGTGGCGATCAACGATTGCTTTCCGGGACCAGTACCTTCCAGACTGGTAAAAACCACGCTGTCTTTCGTCCAGAAAAAGCGCTGGGCAGTATTAATACCCGGGATAGAAAATTCTTTGGTATAAGAATAATTCCTGAAAGGTTTTTCTGCTGGCCAAACAGTATAATTTAGATTTGGATATCGGTCGTTTCCCCAGCGCGCAATTTCAATGTCCAATTCATCAAAACCATCATTCCCTGAATAGTTGAACAACCCAAGAACCAGGTTCTTGTCGAATTTGTCGATAGCCCCTTCCACCGAAAATTCATACGCACCAAAACCGAAACTTTGTTTTGTGGTCAGTTCTGCACTGAGCCAGTTTCCAGTGGCCGTATCTTTTTGTATAACCAAATGAAGAAAACCCTGACTATCGATCCACACGCACCGATCGTTGAAATAATTTGGCCCGGGGCCTTGCTTGTTATTGCTGTTTCGAACCATCCAGTCATACCCGCTGAAACGAATGCTCCGTTCCTTCGAAGATGTAGATTGAAAGGCATAGAGGATTAAGACAGCTGAATAAAAAATCATTTTATTCATTTATGACAAGATTTTGATTTATAAAATTAAGAAAACCAGGTTTTACTTATTATTTTTGGCTGAATGACTGCTAACTGATCATGATGAAGAAACTAACACTTGCTCTTTTTTTGATCCCCTGTATTGTGTCCGCACAGGATGCTGAATTTTTCAAGCCCGATTCTGTAAAAAAAGAAATTTTTGCCGTGGAGATCTCTACATCCATACATGTGGATGGTATACTCGATGAACCTGAATGGAAAATGGTTCAGCCATCTCCTGATTTCTACCAGATCGAGCCTTTCCAGGGCAAACCTGCTACCCAGGGCACGGAAGTGAAATTTCTGTACAATCGCCAATACCTATACGTAGGCATTTTTGCAAAAGATTCTCTCGGCAAAAAAGCGATCAGGGCAACGGACTTTCTTAGAGATTTTGATTACCTCCGTCACGATCTGGTCACCCTGTCTTTTGACGGATTCAATGACAAGAGAAATGCCATGGCTTTCGCAACAAATGCCTATGGCGTTCAACGCGACCTTTTATCATTTGATGACCTGTATTATGACATTGACTGGGACGGACTCTGGCGCGTTCGAACTACGCGGACAGACTCGGGATGGTACGCGGAAATCGCCCTTCCCTGGCAGACCCTAAGATACCCCAAAACGACGGGCGCTGTTCAAAATTGGGGATTTAATATTTACAGGAACAGAAGATTGACCAATGAGATCACCGCCTTTTCGCAATTCCCGAGGGTTTTTAGTTCCCTTCGAATGGATTATGCAGGGGTGCTTAAGAACCTGAAACCTCCTCCTCCAAAACCTAATATCCGCATTCAGCCATACGTACTGAGCTCCTACGATCATTTTACAAATTTTGATCCCTCCATTAAACCAGAAGCGACGAATGTCAAGATCGGCGGAGACGCAAAATGGGCGATTAATTCCAATGCGGTACTGGATCTCACCATCAATACCGATTTTGCACAGGCCGATGCCGATCAGCAGGTGAATAATGTAACGAGGTTCTCCGTTTTTTTTCCGGAAAAAAGACAGTTCTTTCTGGAAAATGCATCGCTCTTCGGACTCGGCATTGGCCAGTTTACGGATGGTTCCGGGGGAAGCATGCGCATTCAGCCCTTCTTCAGCCGGAGCATTGGTCTGGACACCAGCGGAAATCCCATCCCGATCATTGCAGGAGGAAGATATGTGTATCGATCATCAAAATTGAATTATGGCGCCATCGTGATCAGGCAGGCTGATTCGGGTCATATCCCTGCGACCAATTTTTTCGTTGGCAGGGTCTCGGGCAATTTCGGAAAACAAAACCGCATTGGCGCCCTCGTAACGGTGAAGAATAACCCAAACGGATCAAACATACAAAGCACGATCGATGGATTTTTTCGACTTGGGGAATCCCAATCACTCAACACGATACTCGTTCATTCCTTCTCTACAAAAACCAACAAGCAGGGCTTTGCAGGGTTTGCGCAATATTTCAACACCACGAATCATTATAAGCTCTGGTGGACCCAAACTGTTGTAACCAAAGATTTCGATCCTGAGATGGGTTTTGTTTCACGTAAAGACGTGATCAGTACAACACCGGGCATCAATTGGTATTATCGCGGGAATAAATTGCCATTCAGGAAGATCATTCGTGCCTTTGAGCCCGGTATCCTACCGGAAATTTATTTCCAGGCGTCTACCGGCAAGTTGGTTGAATTCGATTTGCCCGTCTGGCCTGTCTGGATCAATTTTCAAAGTGGTGCATTCTTTGGGTATTCCATTATGCCCACTGTTCAATACTTGACCGAGCCTTTTGAGCCTTTGGGGGTGACCATCGGCATTGGAGAATACCATTTCAGCAGGCAGGAAATTTATTTTAGCACAGATCCTTCCCGAATTCTCAATTTGGTCGTTGACTACAGGTGGGGATCTTATTTTAACGGAAAACTCAGCACGGCCGATATTAAATTGCAGTTTGCTCCTATACCGCATATTTCACTGTTGGGCGGATTCAACAGAAATCACTTTATGGGCGTCGGCGATGCCAAAACCACCACCACCGTTGATCTCTACAGCCTCCAGGGTCGCCTAGCGCTGAATCCCCGCCTGCAGCTCAGCGGTTTGTTTCAGAAAAACTCCATCGACAATACCATAAAATACAATATTCGCTTTTCATGGGAATACCAGCCCCTGTCGTACCTCTATTTTATTTACAATCATGGAGCTATCGATAACCCGTTGCAAAAGAAACAAACAGAAGACCATATCATTGCCAAGGTCAGCTACCTGAAACAATTCTAATGTTTACACAAGCTGTCCCATCAGCGGGTCGCTTTTCCCTGGCTCCCCTGATTCAACACGGCCTGCATATCGCTTTGCAAACAATTCCTGACCGCCGACGGTTACCGTGAAATCATACCAGCCAAAGCTCTTGTTCAACTTAATGATTGCACTGCCGCCTGTTTTTTTGGAATCGAGCCTGAGTTGGAAGGGCTTAGCACGGTAGGCATTGTCGGTAACATTTACGATGACCGGATGACTACCGGTATTGGTCAAACGCAATTCGATGTCGCCGGTAAGCCGGTTGGCACGCGGGCTGTTCCGCGCATAACCACAACTAACCAACAGTGGGGGATCGTGTTGATCGCCGGTGAATTCGCGGAAGAAACCATTTGGACCATAGACCTGCAATTGATACTTACTGCCGTCGAAACCAAAGATGCTCCACTTGTCGGTCAATTCATCTCCCGCGCTTACACCATAAGCCCAGGTTTGCGAGATTTCCTGCATGTAAAGGCCTGGCGCATATACCTGGAAGGGAGAACCCGCAGCTGCGTCGCCGAAAATTTCTTTGCCGGCCTTGAAAGAGATGTCAAATGTTTTTTTATCTGCGCTTAGATTTCCCTCGGCATATAATTCGTAAGGAAGGCTGCAGGAGGAGCGGATGCCTTTTTCCTGTGTTGGCATAAAGGGGGATTCATGCGGGTGGGTATTGGCTAGCTGAATTTCTTCCGGTGTCAGGGCTTTGAAATTGTTAGGAACCTGTTTGAATTTTGCTTTATGAATACCCTCAATGAACAAATCACGTTCCAGGAAGGAAGGCAGCGCTATTTTTTCGCCATTCCATGCCCTGAAAGCAGAACTGAGATCGCCGCAGATCGTTCGGCGCCATGCGCTGATATTGGGCTCTTCGATTTTTTTTGTCATTTTTTTGCTCAGGAATTTTTCCAGGAAGCGAAGCGAAGAAGTATGGTCAAATACTTCCGAACAAACCCATCCGCCACGGCTCCAGGGAGATGCGATCACCATGGGCACCCTGAAACCCAGTCCGATAGAACTTTCACGTGCATGCTCAGGCGATGAAGACTGTTGCGCCATGCCTACATATTCAAGGTCAGTAGCAATTCCTTTTGACACCAGGCCGGATCCTGTTTTATGTGGATCCGGAACGACAAACGGAGGCGCATGGTCAAAATATCCATCGTTCTCGTCGTAAGTAAGAATAAAAATGGTTTTTTTCCAGACCTCAGGATTTTTGGTCAGGATATCCATAATCTCACTGATATACCAGGCCCCGTACCAGGCTGAAGACGGATGATCGGAAAAATTCTCCGGCGCCACCAACCAGGAAACGGTGGGAAACTGCCCATTGTTTACATCTTCCCTGAACTGGTGCAACACATCTCCTTTAGGCACCTGCACTTCGCGTTCCTCACTTCCATCCTTGTATTTCAGTGCGATGAGCTGGTGATAGAATGGATCTCTCCGGTTAGTCGAAAATGCTTTGTCGTGCAGGTTTTTTTCTGCCGGGGAAAGCTGTTCATATTTTTCCTTCGTGTATATCTGCTGGTCGTTGATCGAGATATCAAGATATTTTTTCAGGGTATCGATATAGCTCTTTAATTCAGCGGTCTTTTTGGATGTTGCTGACTCTTTTTGCAGTAACTGTGCCTGCTTTGGGATTTCCGCTTTGATCCATTCGATCGTTTTTGGCAGGGCTGCAATATATTCTGCAGAGAGCTTTACCTGGTATTGCGTAAAATACTCCAGCGGATTGTCGCCGAAATTCGCCAGCCAGGCGTCTTCTTCGCCCTGGAACCCAACGCCCACGGTCAGTTCATTTTGGTATACTTTCCAGGATACGCCATTTTCTTCCAGGCGCTCCGGAAAAGTTTTCCAACTCACCATATTATCGTACACGGCATCGTCATTCCATATATTCGCGCGCGATTGTCCATTAGGCTGATCGCGGATGGTGCCCGTCCAGAAATAAAGCCTGTTAGGTGTAGTGCCTGTAAGCGAGGAACAGAAATGCTGATCGCAGACGGTAAACGCATCTGCCAACGCATAGTAGAAGGGAATATCTTCCCTGTTATAATAGCCCATGGTCAGGGGCATGGTTGCATATTCCTCGTTCCCGGAATGTTTTACATTGAGCCATTGATCATATTTCCCATGGTTTCGCGCATCCACCTGGTTGGCCCAGGAATGTGGAAGCGAGCTCATCCAGGTAGCCTTGGTTCCCTTCATGTCGAGACGGAAAGGCGCGAAGGTCTGGCCCTCCTTATTGGATTGAAGCCACACTTTATTTTTATTGGGCAGGGAAATGGCCCGGGGATCATTGAAGCCGCGTACGCCCTGGAGCGTACCATAGGTGTGATCAAAGGACCGGTTTTCCTGCATCAGGAGCACGATGTGTTCGGCATCCATAAAACTGCTGCCTACTGCAGGGTCAATGGCCATGGCTTTCTGGATAGATGCTGGTAAAAACTGCATCAGTCCCGCACTTCCCGACAACAAAGAAGCTTTTTTTATAAATTCCCTTCTGGATTCCATAGTCTATAGCTTGATGATGATTCAATAAAAATAGTCCATAATCAGTAACCAGCTAAAAACAAATTAAAGCTTATACTTAAATTAATATTGACCATAGTTCACAAAAACTCTCTATCTTTTGTTCAATACATTTAACCAAGCATATGAAAGTAGATCATATTATTTGCGGTCAACGATGTCGCGCCCGGCGTCTCGCCTGTATCTGTCTTTTTTTCTTTTTTCTGGCCTGTTCCCACGCACAGGTTTTGAAAGTGGGCGTTGCAGGCCTTAATCACGATCATGTACATGGGATATTAAACCAATTTAAACATGGAGAAGTGATCATCCTGGGTATTGCGGAGCCGGACCAGCAGCTCGTAGCTAAGTACAAGAAAAATTATCAATTGCCGGATTCGCTTTTTTATTCATCTCTTGCCTCCATGCTGGAACACATAAAACCGGATGCAGTGCTGGCCTACAATGCGATTGTCGATCATTTAGCCGTAGTGGAAGCCTGTGCACCCAAAGGCATTTCAGTGATGGTGGAAAAACCTTTGGCCACAACAACAATGCAAACCAGGCGCATGGAATCATTGGTAAGGCAATATCATATCCAGTTGCTCACCAATTTCGAAACCACCTGGTATCCCAGCAATCAACAGGTTTATGACCTGGTGCATGTTGATCATGCCCCGGGGAGCGTACGGCGCATGATCGTTCATTCGGGTCACCAGGGTCCGAAAGAAATTGGTTGCAGTCCTGATTTTTTAGCCTGGCTTACCGACCCGGTGAAAAATGGCGGCGGCGCAGTGATGGATTTTGGTTGTTACGGCGCCAACCTTATCACCTGGCTGATGGATGGCAAAGCGCCTGTTTCCGTAACAGCATATATCCGGCACATTAAACCGGCTGTCTATCCGAACGTAGATGACGATGCCACGATCATCCTCGAGTATCCCGGTGCCATCGGCTTCGTGGAAGCCTCCTGGAACTGGCCATTCGGCATTAAAGACCTGGAAGTATTTACCGACAAGGCCTATTTCCACGCACTGAACGGAACGGACATATTGCGAAGAGATACGGTTGCTTACTACAAGATAGCCAGCCAGCCACTTTTGTATAAGGATAACCTGGCTTATCTCGCGGCGGTATTGCGAGGACAAGTTAATCCGGGCCATGACCTTTCTTCCCTGGAAAATAACTTGATCGTAGTAAGGATATTGGAAGCGGCAAAGCAATCCGCGAAGGAAGGAAAAAAAATCATGCTGTAGCATGGAATACATTTCAGCGCTTGATCGCTTTTATCAATGGGAGGCCAGCCAGCCCCACGGGGTGTACATGCAGCAACCCATCAACGACAAATGGGAAAAATGGACCTGGAAGGAGGCTGCTGACGAAGTGAGAAGAATGGCCGCTGCTTTGAAAGCAATGCAACTTCCATCAAGCAGTCATATTGCATTGATCTCAAAAAATTGCGCGCACTGGATCCTTTGTGACCTCGCTATTATGATGTCGGGCCACATCTCTGTTCCGCTCTATCCTAACCTGCACGCAGATACGATCAGGCAAATTCTTGAACATAGTGGCGCCTCCGTTCTTTTTGTTGGGAAACTCGACGACTGGCCATCCATGAAGCCTGGCGTGCCGGTGAATGTAAAATGCATCTCCTTTCCATTCTATTCCCACGCCGAATATGAAAATTGGGGTGATATCATTAGGCGCCATCAGCCGCTCACCGGGAATATTCAACGGAATGCCGCGGAGACCTGTACCATTATTTATACTTCCGGTACCACGGGAATGCCCAAGGGCGTAATGCATTCGTTCTATAACCTGAGTTTTACGCTCCTGAATGCCATTCCCCACCTGGGTTTGAACAGGGATTCAAGGTTTTTCTCCTATCTCCCGCTATCGCATATTGCTGAAAGATTGCTGGTGGAAATGGGAAGTGTATATACAGGCGGCGAAATATTCTTTACCGAATCCTTGGAAAAATTCCCTAAAAACCTCTTCGAAGTACAGCCCACGGTATTTTTTGCCGTGCACCGGATCTGGAAGAAATTTCAGCAGGGCATACTCGAAAAACTTCCGCAACGAAAACTCGATATGCTGCTGCGCATTCCCGTTATATCCGGCATCGTGAAGCGTAAGGTCAAAAAGCAATTGGGTTTGGCCAAAGCGGAAGCGATATTTACCGGCGCCTCTCCGACACCTGTAGAGTTGATTATGTGGTTTGCACGATTGGGCATTCTTATCCAGGAAGCCTATGGTCTGACGGAAAATTGTATCTATTCGAATATCACCCTGAAAACGCATATCAAGCCGGGGTATGTAGGGCCTCCATTTCCGGCAGCTGAAGTGAAGCTCGGAGAAAACAACGAAATATTGATCAGGCACGAAGCGCTGATGCAGGGTTATTACAAAGAACCGAAAATGACGGCGGAAGCTTTTTCTTCGGATGGATTTCTTAAAACGGGAGATGAAGGGTTTATTGATGGAGATGATTTCCTGAAGATCACCGGAAGATTGAAAGAGCTATTTAAAAGCAGCAAAGGAAAATATGTTGCGCCATCACCCATTGAGATGAAAATTTCAGGAAGCGCTTTGATCGAATGGGTTTGTGTGATCGGCGCCGGACTGCCCCAGCCCATGGCGCTGATCATTTTGTCACCCGGTGGCCGCCAAAAATCAAAAGAGGTGCTGGAATCGGCGTTGCATGCGCTGCTTCATGCAGTGAATGCATCCCTGGATCTCACAGAACATCTCAGTAAATTTATTTTGCTTACCGATGAATGGTCAGTTGAAAACGGTCTGTTGACCCCATCCCTTAAGATCAAACGTAACGTGGTGGAAAAAAAATATGCAAGTAAATACGAACAATGGTCTGAACAACAGGGGACCCTGGTCTGGGCCGATTGAATTACACACGGGCAAAGTAGAGATTATGCGCGATAAAAAATCAGGGATGGGCCTTTTGCCCGGTCTCTTCCTGGCCCTGCTTTTTTCTTTCGGAAATCTATATGGACAGGAAGTATTCCGGGATTCACGTGCCGGCATAAATGACCGGGTGAATGACCTGCTGCGAAAATTGACCCTGGAAGAGAAAATTTCTTTGCTTGGTCACGAGAACCCTGCCATTTCCCGCCTGGGCATCAAGGCCTACAACTGGTGGAATGAAGGGCTGCATGGCGTGGCGAGAGCCGGAGAGGCCACAGTATTCCCACAGGCCATTGGCATGGCTGCAAGCTTTAACGATTCATTGATCAGGGTGGTTGGGGATGTTATATCCACCGAAGCCAGGGCGAAATATAACCTGGCTTCCGGCGCGGGGCATCAGGTTCAATATACAGGACTTACTTTCTGGAGTCCCAACATCAACATTTTCCGTGATCCGCGATGGGGCAGGGGTCCTGAAACCTACGGAGAGGATCCTTTTCTCACTGCTTCAATAGGAACAGCATTTGTCAACGGCATTCAGGGTAGGGATGGGCGTTATCTCAAGGCTGCGGCCTGTGCAAAACATTTCGCCGTGCATAGTGGTCCGGAAGCCGAAAGGAGCAGGTTCAATGCAGTTGTCGATGAGAAAGACCTTAGAGAAACCTATTTATACGCATTCAATCAGCTGGTCGGCGCAGGCGTGACAACGGTGATGTGTGCTTACAACTCGATCAACGGTGAACCCTGTTGCACAGGCATAAAAGGTTTACAAACCATTCTCCGGAATGAATGGCATTTTGAAGGGCAGGTTGTGACCGATTGCGGGGCATTGAATAATATTGCCGGCAATAAAGCGGCAAAACTTTCGCGTGCAGCAGTAGCTGCTGCAGCCGTTAAAGCCGCCGTGAACCTGGAATGTGGAGATATGCTCCAGAACGACCTGATGGATGCATTGAAACAGCACCTTATTTCGGGACCGGAGATTGATTCCGCACTGACGGCTGATCTCCGGCTGCAAATCAGGCTCGGATTCTTTGACGATCCCGCAAACGTTCCTTATAGCGGCTACGGGTCCGACAGCATTCACAACCCATCGCATGTCAGCCTCGCCCGGAGGGTTGCGCAGGAAAGTATGGTGCTGCTCAAAAACAATGGGATTCTTCCCCTCGAAAAAAATAAATATCCATCCATTATGGTACTGGGGGCCAATGCGTCTTCGCTTGATGTATTGATGGGCAGTTACCATGGCATAAGCGGAAATATGGTCAGCTTTGCCGAGGGAATTGCCAGGGCCTGCGGTCCGGCCATTGCGGTACAGTATGACCAGGGATACGACAATAAAGATACAGCACATTTCGGCGGCATCTGGGCCGCAGGAATGGCTGACCTGATCATTGCCGTTATGGGTTTAAGCCCTGTTCTGGAAGGAGAGCAGGGCGATGCCTTTTTGTCGGAAACAGAAGGAGACAGAACATCCATGTCCCTGCCCGTTTCACAAATGATCTATCTCAAAAAATTGCGCAAGGCAACAAAGAAGCCCATTGTTGTCGTGATTACTGCGGGTAGCGCGATTGATATTGCCTCAATCGAGTCTTATGCAGATGCGATCGTATTGGCCTGGTATTCTGGGGAGCAAGGCGGCAATGCACTGGCTGACGTGCTTTTCGGAGACTATTCTCCTTCGGGCCGTCTTCCTGTAACCATCTACCAATCGATCAGTCAGGTCCCGGCGTACAATGACTATAACATGAAGAACAGGACCTATCGCTACTTTGCAGGACCGGTACAATTTCCATTTGGATTTGGCCTCAGCTATACCAGCTTTGCGTATGCCTGGAAAAGCGAACCAAAAACAAGCTATACCGGCGGGGATACGATTCATTTTTCCGTGACAGTTAAGAACAAGGGTGTCTTCGATGCTGCCGAACTGGTGCAGGCATACATTCAATATCCTAACCTTCCCCGGATGCCGCTGAAAGAATTGAAGGGTTTCAAAAAAATATTTATTGAAAAAGGAAATGAAAAAACCATTTCCCTGTCGATCCCCGTTCGCGAATTGCAGAAATGGGACCTGCCAACGCATCAATGGAGATTATATCCGGGCGAGTATGGTCTGATCATTGGAAAAAATGCCGGCGAAAAGCTGTTGAAAAGCAAAATCAACATCAGATAGGGCTAGTGGGGAATGGCAAGTGGCTAGTGGGAATAGAAAATAGATAATGGAAAATAGAAAATGGGAAGACAATACTCGCCACTCGCCGGGGCTAGTGGGGAATGGCGAGTAGCTAGGGGATAGAAAATAGATAATGGAAAATAGAAAATGGGAAGACAATACTCGCCACTCGCCTGAGTCGAATTATTGACTTAATTTATAGTGGAATTCCCACGCAGCGCAACATGATAGAACCAACCTATTTCGACCGCGATATCAGCTGGCTGGGCTTTAACCGGCGCGTACTGCAGGAGGCGGCCGACGAATCCCTGCCGGTCGCGGAACGGATCAAATTCCTTTCTATTTTTTCTTCCAACCTCGATGAATTCTATAGTGTGCGCGTTCCCGTTATCACAGCACTCCAAAAACTCACAAAGGAAGACCATGTTGCAGAGATAAATAGCCTTGTGGGTGCTCACATGAAGCTGTTCGGATCCATCCTTCAGGGGGCCATATTACCGCTGATGCGATCCATGGGGGTGAACCTCCTGTACGACGAACCCATTCCGGCTGGATTAAAAAAAGAATTGTCAGGATATTTTTATGGCAGGGTATCTGGATTTCTGCAGCCGGTTTTACTATCGGAACTGACAAAGCCTTTTTTGATTGAAAACAATAAGCTTTACCTGCTGGTTGTACTTTCGCGTGCCGCGCAGAAAGAAGAATTGGCAATTCTCCATGTTCCGACTGATTTTTTGCCGAGATTTTATTTTGTTGACGAAGTGGTATCGAATCAAAGAACCATTGTCTTCCTGGAAGATGTAATCAAGGCCAATTGTTCAAGGATCTTCAGCGGATACAATATCCTGGGTGCTTATTGTATCAAGATCACGAGGAATGCGGACCTGGACCTGCTTGGCGAATTCAAGGGAAACATTGCACGCAAGCTGGAAAAAAAATTAAAAATGCGCGCTTTTGGTCCGCCCACCCGCTTGTTGTACGAACCGGGAATACCGCTTCAGCTCCTGCAAGGATTTGTTCAGCAATTTTCCTTACTTCATGCCAATCTTGTCGCAGGCGGGCACTACCACAATTTGAAAGACCTGACTTCCCTGCCTCTACCTCGAAACCCTTTCTTTTTGGAGGAAGGATGGCCGCCCAAAGACCACGCGCAACTGGCTCCCGATCGAAGTATTTTTGACATCTTGGATGAGCAGGATCTGCTCGTTCATACTCCTTACCAGTCCTTTCAACCCATACTCCGTTGTTTTAATGAAGCGGCGCTCGACAAATCGGTGAAGGAAATATTTGTTACCGTGTACCGGGTTGCAAGGAATTCGCAGATCATCAATGCATTGATCAGCGCGGCAAAAAATGGTAAAAAGGTAATCGTATTTGTAGAATTAAAAGCCCGGTTCGACGAGGCCAACAACCTGTTGTGGGCCAAAAAAATGAAGGAGGCTGGGATCAGGATTGTGTACAGCGCTCCCGAACTTAAAGTACATTCAAAAATCGCTCTGCTGAAAAGAAAATCAGCCGGGAAGCTGAAGCTGTATGCACTTCTTTCGACCGGAAACCTGAATGAAATAACGGCGGGCTTGTATACGGATCATGTGCTGCTGACAACCCGAACTGCCCTGTCGAAGGAGCTGGAATCATTGTTCAGGTATTTACGCAGGCAGCAGCAGACAAAGCATAAGCCACCCGGGTTTAAACATTTGCTGGTGAGCCCTTTCAATCTGCAGACAACATTTCTTCAATTGATCGACCAGGAAATAGACGCAGCATCCAAAGGGCTGGATGCTCAAATCACCATCAAATTGAATAACCTGGAAGAAAGAACGCTGATCCAAAAATTGTACGACGCCTCCCGGGCAGGCGTTAAAATCAGGTTGATCATCCGGGGGATCTGCTGCCTGGTACCCGGCATCGCGGGGATGAGTGAAAACATTTCTATCACCCGAATTGTGGACAGGTTCCTGGAACATGGACGGGTGTTCATTTTCAGCAACCAGGGGAGACCGCTTGTATTCATTGGCTCGTCAGACTGGATGAACAGGAATATCCATCACCGGATTGAAGTTTGTTTTCCCATGCACGATGGACAAATGAAGGACGAAATGATCCAGATCATCCGCCTTCAACTGTCAGATAATGTGAAGGCAGTTAAGCTTGGACAAAGCCAACAAAATACCAGGATTCATAGGACGCAAGGTGAGACAGCCCTGCGATCGCAGAAAGCCATCTACGATCTGTTCTAACCTTTTTGACCGCAGCTCATGGTTTTCTACCGATCAGCTGCATGACAATATTCTTATAACTGTTTCCAATGGGGATGGTGACCTCGCCGACCTCTATCGAATTGCCATAGATGATCTTAATATGATTAACCGCAACCAGATAAGATTTATGCACGCGGATAAATTGTTTTGCCGGCAATGATTTTTCAAAATCATTCATGGTTTGATGTACGACCAGTTTGTGTTCCTTGCCATGTATCTGGAGGTAGTCCCTCATACCTTGTACATATATAATTTCAGAAAAATTGATCTTAAAGAATTTGCTGCCAGATTTTATAAAAGTATGATCACCCCAATGTTCCTTTTCAGGCGTTGGCTCGGTAAAAAGGCGGCCATTCAGGATCTTGCTGATCGCTTTGAAAAACCTCTCATAAGAAATGGGCTTCAGTAAATAATCAATTACATTGAATTCATAGCTTTCCAAAGCATATTCTGCATAGGCCGTAGTAATGATCACAAGAGGCGGGTCAGGAAATGATCTTAAGAAGTGCAGGCCGTTCATTCCCGGTAATTGAAGGTCAAGGAATATCAGATCCACATCGCTTTTCTCCAGAACCGATTTGGCTTCCAGGGCATTATTGCAAACAGCAACCAGTTCCAGTTGAGGCAATTTTGCCAAATGGCGTTGAATTACCTGTTGTGCAAGTATTTCATCCTCTACGATGATGCATTTGATCAAGCGGCTGTGTTTTTAAAATTAATGAAACGGTAAAAACATTGTTACCCAAAATGATGTCCAGCGTATGTGAATCCGGGTATAAGAGTTTTAATCTTTCCCTGGCATTCCTGAGCCTGATCATGCTTTTCTTTCGTTCCAGTTGTTCGGTTTGAATGATCTGTAAGTCATAAGCACCGGGATATAAAAGTTCCAACAGGCTTTTGCTGTTCTTAATGCCGATACCATCAATCCGCTTCGCCTGTGTTTCCAGGTCGATATTAGTATTATTGATCACCGTTAGGGTAACCTGGGCAGGCTCAGCTTTGAGTGTAATGTACATAAAAGGATTACTGAATGAATTATTGAACGCATGCGTAAATCCGTTTTCTATGAAAGAAATAAATAAGAACGGTTCGATCATGACGCCGGCTGTTTCCCCTTCAACCGTAAACCGGATATCGGCCTGGTGCCGGATCTTTTCGATCTCCAGGTAATTTTCGATAAAAGCGATTTCCTTGGACAGCAGAATTTTTGGTTCATTGCAATCATCGATCAGGTAACGCATCACATCCGCCAGTTTCAATACCACTTCGGGTGCTTTGTCTGAATGCTGCAGGCTCAGCGAATAGATGCTGTTGAGCGTGTTAAACAGAAAATGAGGATTCATCTGGGCTCGCAGGTATTTCAGCTTGAAGTGGACATTATCTTTCTGCAGGTCAACGATAAGATCTTTTTCGTCCAGCGCCTTTTTGATAAAGGCAATGGCGATGGCCAGGAGCATATTGAAGAGGGTCCAGAGCAATTCCCGGATAAAAGTGCTTGTGGTATAAGTGAAATAAGGAATTTCCGTGCTGGCTAATTGATAGTTAATAAAGGAATTGAGGCCCCATAAGATACATTGTACAACGGCAAAAAACACAATGCTTAACAGGATGAAAAGTAACGGAGGCCTGCCAAAGAAAAACCTGGGTACCAGTAACCTCGAATACGCGATGTATGCGGGAAGCACCAGGAGATTTACGATAAAGACCAGCGGCCACATTTTCCATTCATGCAAAAAATGGGTGAGGCTGTTGAAGATCGGATTAAAAAGACCAAGCAGTCCCCAATAAAACAATTCGATCCTGTAAGAAGGCTTGATGAGTTTGTCGTTATCGTATTCCATATCTTATCATAATGAGTTCTAAAGCTATTGCGCAGGATGCGATTATTAAAATCATTTCGACAAACAAGGTTTGAGGTTCGATGAAACCAGCTTTAGCATATTCTTTAATACCGTGTGAACACTCCCAAAAATTTCCTACATTTAAGTATATTTATTGCGGTCTCGCCCCGGGGCGGGATGAACCGGGCCAACCGGGTTGTTGACGTATTCATGGTAACCCCTTTTGCGCCATTTTGGGCCAAATACCTTCTAATCCATTTTCTGATTTTACAACAGGGCGTATTGAGAAAAAGTTGAAGAATAAAACAGCTGGTATGTAAACTTTAATCCATAAACGCTCGTATTCTAATAAAGTCCGGGATCAGTCGCAGGGCCTGGCGCTGGATATAACAAGTAGTATTGCTAAAAGTCATAACAGGTAAGCCCATGAAGATCTGGCTGGTGGTATTGGGTTTGTTTAATTTTTACGGAGGATTTGCCCAGGGCCAGGTATGCCCGGACAATATCAGCTTTTCCATGGCCAGCCTTACGAATTGGGTCGCCTATACCGGGAATAACCGGAATGGCAACGGAGAATCAGCCATTAAAATAACCTATCAAGCCAACGTTCCTGCCCCCACCGGAACCATCGGCGCCACATCCATCAGGGAATACAATCTTTCGGGTCGTCCCGGCAGTCAGGTGAACAATACGCAAGGGGCTGATTATTTCGGCGGATTTCCCACCATTCCCAATATCAACGGTTACCAATACGCCAATTCCGTTATTATAGGCTCCACATCGGTGGCCATCCCACAGGCTGCGAATCAGGGGCCGCAAGGAGGTTATATCCGGGGGATCAAATACGATTTCATTGTTCCCGCGGGGCCGGTCGGGGAGCCCTATACCATGACCTATGCCTATGCCATGGTCCTGGAAAACGGTGCTCATAACTCCAATGAGCAACCGCTTTTTTCGGCCACCCTCTCAACAGACGACAGTGTGATCAGCTGTGCGTCACCGAAATATCTTCTGCCAACATTGAACGGAGTGGAGGAAGGGGCCCGCGGCGCCATCCTGGATTCGGCCTATGCCATTCGCGCGGGATTTAAAGTAAGCAGCCACGTTTCTCCTAATGTTACACCCGTTGGCCCGGGGCAGGGCGTTCTTCACCTGCAGGACGTATGGACCAAAGGCTGGACAGAAGTAACTTTCGACCTGTCAGCATATCGCGGAAGGAGGGTGACCCTTACCTTTGAATCTGATAACTGCATACCCGGGGGGCATTTTGCCTACGCTTATGTGGCGTTGAGGAACAATTGTGCAGGATTGCAAATCAGCGGTGAACCGATTGCATGCACCAATGCAAGCCTTACTTATTCCATTCCTGCTTTGACTGGAGCCACGTACGAATGGTCGGTTCCAGGCGACTGGAGTATTACTTCGCCTACTGATACCAGTGTCATTCGGGTAATTGCCGGGAATCAACCCGGATTGCTCATTGTTCATCAAAAGAATGGATGCGCCGATCTGCGCGATACCCTGAGGGTCAAAACAACTCCTCCCACGCTGGCAGGTGAGGTCAGTGGGGATACCACCGTTTGCGCGGGGGTCAACAGCAATCCATTGTTGCTGAGCGGCATCAAGGGGAATATTCTCAAATGGATATCATCAACCGATGGCGTCAACTGGAATCCTATACAGAATACCGGGGCATCATACACAGCAAATGATCTGTCTGCCACCACGAGTTATCGTGCGCTCGTACAAAATGGAAACACCTGCAATATCGACACGAGCCTCGCCGCAACAGTTGCTGTCGATCAAAAAAGTGTTGGCGGAACAATTAATCCGGCTAATACGGATATTTGCGGCGGCCAGGACCCCGTTTCTTTCCTGACCCTGAAAAATAATACGGGCGCTGTACTAAACTGGCAGTCGGCACAGGATGCCGTTCACTGGAGCGACATGAACCCTGCTGTTCACGATTCCAGTTATCAGGCAACGGGCATCACTTCTTCTATTCAATTCCGCAGCATCGTAAAAAACGGGGTATGCATCCCCGATACAAGCACCCTGGCAAAGATTCAACTTTTCAGTGCTGATTTCCCCCAAGCCAGGATCAGTCCGACAGACACGACCATTTGTTACGGAGGCGTAGCGGCGCTCGAGGCGTCTATTTCCATTGGAACCAGCTATACCTGGGGCAACTACAATGCGCTGGCTAATCCGGGCGATGGCAATATAACGGCAACCCCGCTTCTCATCCAGGCACAGGCCTCTCCGCTAACGACCGTTGATTATATCCTGATCGTTCAAAATGCAGGCTGTCCGAACTGGTTGCTGGATACTTTTCATGTGAATGTCCTCGCCCCAATTCGTGTTGATGCGGGAAGGGATACGGCTGTTGTCGTGAACCAGCCATTGCAATTGAATGCAAACTCAAGCGAACCTGGCTCCATCTTTGCCTGGACGCCCTCCATCGGGCTGAATGATCCGTTTATTCCAAACCCCATTGCAGTCTTCGATGCCGGCACGGATTCAGTCCGGTTTCTGGTGACCGCGACGTCTTCCTTTGGATGTTTTGGTACGGCAGATGTACTTGTAAAGGTGTTCAGGACAGGTCCGGATATTTTTGTTCCAAATGCATTTACTCCGGGCAAAAGCAGTAACGCCATCTTCCGGCCCATACCGGTTGGCGTTGCATCCATTCAGTATTTCCGCATTTTCAACCGATGGGGACAAATTGTATATAGCACAACAAGGCCTGGTGATGGGTGGGACGGCACCCTGGACGGTAAACCACAAAGCGATGGCAGCTATGTATGGATGGTGCAGGGTACTTCTTATACTGGCAAGACCATATTCAAGAAAGGGGTTATGACACTGATCAGATAAGATCATTCCATCTGCGACGTTTTTTCAAAGCCTTTACGGGGAATAGCATCAGCAAATTTTTATATCTTCATTTAAATTTTACGATGATGCTATTGGCATGTTCAAAAAAGATTGCTGGGATTTCCTGCTTGCTTTTCGCTTGTAAAAGATACCATCCTCGCCATTGACCAACATTTTTTTAAACCGACTGTTTATGAGACCTTTTCTTTTATGCCTGATGAGTTTTTCTTTTTCCTGCTTTGCCCAACAAAAGACGATCGGGAAAATTGTGTCCATCGATCCGAAGTTCGATGAACTGATAGCCAGAGATGCTGTCCTGGAAGTGCTGGCAGATACTTTTGCATGGGCCGAGGGACCGGTTTGGGTGAAACCCGGACAATATCTTTTGTTCTCAGATATTCCGAACAATACCATTTTCAAATGGAAAGAAAGGGAAGGGCTTTCTGTTTTTCTGAAACCCTCAGGCTATACTGGTATTCTTCCCTATAGCCGGGAACCAGGAAGCAATGGGCTGATCATAAACGATAAGGGTCAGTTGGTCGCCTGCGAACACGGGGATCGAAGGATCAGCGTTATGCCCCTGGCGATGGGTGGAAAGCGCACACTCGCCGACAATTACCGGGGCAAACGGCTGAACAGTCCCAATGACATCATACAAAAATCAAATGGGGATTATTATTTTACTGATCCCGCATATGGATTGCCGGGCCGCGACCAGGACACTACGCGCGATACGAAATTCATGGGCGTATATCGTATAGCACAAAATGGAACAGTGACTTTATTACTGGACGATTTGACACCGAATGGCATTGCTTTTTCCCCGGACGAAAAAATACTTTATGTAGGGCAATCGGATGGTGCTAAGCCTTACATTATGGCGTACCAGGTTAAAGGGGACGGAACACTGGCTGCCGGAAAAATATTTTTTGATTGCAGCGCGCTGAACAAACAGGGATTGGCTGGCGCTCCCGATGGAATGAAGGTAGACAAGCATGGAAACATCTTTACAACCGGTGGTGGTGGCGTCCTCGTCATCGATCCTTCGGGAAAATTACTGGGTAGAATTGAAACGACCCAACCTACCGCCAATTGCGCCTGGGGTGGCGACGATGGATCTACATTATACATTACCGCTAATAAGATGCTTTGCAGGATTAAGACGAAGACTGGGGGAAAATGAAATGTAAAATATTAAATGTAAAATCTAAAATGTGAAGGTCATTATTTCCACTTTTGCATTTTAGATTTTACATTTAATATTTTACATTTCTCTGAACACCGGCCTGATCGTAAGCCAGGCAAGGGCCGGGAAAAAATGCATGGGGACGGCGAGACCGGGAAAGAGCTCGGGGTTTTGAATGTCGAGAGGGAGGCTGATCGAAAATGGCAGCACGATACTTGCGAACGACAGGATCACGAAACTCAGGTTGAAAATGATCTCTCCCTTATTACCAAACCATTTTTGAAATAGGGAGAAGCCGAAAGCGGCCAACAGGCAGGCCAGCAGGTTGATTCCTGCCAGGCTGCCAATATTGACCAATTTTGAATAATTGATTTCTGTGGCGAAAAAATAGATTCGATCATAGATGATGGATGCGATAGCAGAAAGAATCCCCGCCCAAAGTCCGTGAAAAAAAATCTTCCTGGACATGTGCTTTATGATTTGGTCACGGGCACGGTGATATCAACCTTTAATACCGCAGCGCCATGAGCCGGTTCAGCTGTGTTGACATTATAATCCAACCTGTTGATGTCAAAACTTGTGCTGAAGACATTATCCTTGAAATTGAAAGGAATGGTGATTTCTTTTTGAACGCCGTGAAAATCCAGCGTACCCGTGGCTTCATAGCCACTGCCTGTACTGCTGATCGAGGAGGAAGTAAACTTAATGGTTGGATACTTCGTTGCGTCGAGCCATTTTTCGCTTTTTGCATGTGTATTTTTCATGCCGTTGCCGGTATTGATGGTTGCCACGTCAATGCTCACATCAAATTTGGAATTCGCCAGATCCTTATCATCGAAATTGATGGTTCCCTTAAGTCCTTTGAATTCACCGGAGGGATCTTCGCTGGTGAATTTTACCGTGTAATTATCGCTTATCTTCCAATCCTGTGACCGAATAAAAGTAAATGCGGAAGCAAATATCAGGGCTATCGCCACTGCAGGATAAATTGATCTTTTCATAATGTTTTCTTTTTTTTTAGTAAATAAATAAGACCGTTTCCGGAGCCGTTTGCTGCCCCGCTCAATCTGCTGCAAAACTATTGAACTCCCCCGAGCCGGCATCAAAAAATGAGATGATTTCCCATAATGATGAGACGAAAACACATGGAATATTTCAATAATGTATAGGGAACACGATTTCTTTGATGTCACGTGCAATAAAATGCCCCGATTGCAGTTTTAGTAATGTTCGTTCATCATCCAATATCCAATTTTTAGGTCAAAATCCAACCATGAAAAAACTGTACATCTACCTTCACAAAGGCCAGGAGGGCCCCATTTCACTGACTTTATTATCTCTTTCATTTTTAGGGGGCTGGATTTTAGCTACCTGTCTGTTTTATTTTTTAGGACATGGGGTTAAAGCGGCGTTACTTTCGGTGTTACACTAAATCTGCACATTAATTCGCTTTCTTTCTCTTCTTTTCTTTTCCGTAAATTTTTTTGGCTTTTTCAACCAGCAGCAGGAAATCCTTTTGAGCCAGGTCGTTGGGATCATAGGATTGATTGGCCAGTTCAAGGGCATCGTCCCAGTTAACCCTGGCCATAAACCTTGATTTCTTCAGGAGCGATCCGAAAATGGCCGTGGCCGTGGCAAAACGGTAACATGCCGGAAGATCATTGAATGGAGTAATCTGGAACGGGCAGTCATAATAAGATCTCCTGGCGACCGAATCATTTGGCAGTTTGTAATGCAGTACCGTTCTGGCAAATCCTTTTTTTCCCGGATGGTAATCATCGATACCCTGGGTGGTGGGCGTGATCTCAAATAATGCTACCAGGGAATGTCCTGATCCTACTTCACCACCAAGAATTTCGCTGGTAGAATCGTACAACGCGCTCAGCTTATTGTCAAAACCGATTAGCCGGTAAGACCTGACAATATCATCATTGAAATGAATCTCCACATGTGCGTCGTCGGCCACAGCATAGATCGTCTCGGCAAATTCATTCATCAGCACTTTTTCTGCCTCCTTTTCATCGTCGAGGTAAGCAAAATTTCCATTTCCTTTTTTTGCCAGCACTTCCAGCTTGGAATCTTTGTAATTCCCCATGCCCACGCCCAGACAGGTGAGGTAAATGCCCCATTGTTTATGCATCGTGATCAATTTCTCCAGATCGTCGTCACTGGTTTGTCCTACATTAAAATCCCCGTCGGTAGCCAGGATCACGCGGTTATTACCTCCCTGGATAAATTGACTTTTTGCAACCCGGTAGGCGGTCCGGATGCCTGCTTCACCGGGGGTTGGCCCTCCCGGCTCCAGTTCTTCGATCGACTTCAGGATCTTCTTTTTTTCTGAACCCGAAGTCGGCGTCAGCCAAACGCCGACTGTGCCGCCATAGACCACAATAGAAACCGTATCCACTTCCCGCAGATTATTGACCAGGAGGCGGAACGCGGATTTCAACAGCGGTAAACGATTCGGCAGGTCCATGGAGCCGGACACATCGATCAGAAAGACAAGATTGGAAGGTGGGATCTTTTCAACATCTGCTTTCCTGGCGCAGATGTTCAGAAACAGCAACCTGTCGTCTGCATTCCAGGGACATTCAGACAAATAGGAATTGAATGAAAAACTACTGTCTGCTGCCGGTGCCGAATATCCGAAATTAAAATTATTGAGCAGTTCCTCGATCCGCACGGCATCGGGCGGAACGATGGCGCCCATATTGAGAAAACGCCTTACATTGCTATAGGAGGCTTTATTGATATTAATCGTGAAACCCGTTTCCGGGAATCTGGATGTGGGAATAAAATCATTTTCAATTAGCGAGCTGTAGGTCTCTGCGGCAACCGTCCAGCCATGCCAGTCATCCGGTTTCAGGTTCTTGGTAAACGACATCAGGCGGTTCCTTGGAACGGAACTGGCCTGTTTGTAATTCATCTTTTTTAATGTGATGTATTGGTAAGTGCTGGCATCCAGTCTTGACTGGTAAGGTTGAAATCCATCTGCAGTAATGGTAAGGGAATCTACGGATTTGGGAATGGGGATACCAAATGCGCCTTCACTGCCCGAATAATAAATATAACCACTCGAATGAAGCAGCATCCTGACATTTGACAAAGGCATATTGTTCTCATCTTTGATTTCTCCCCGCAAATAATATTGCGCGTAGGCAGATGAGACCATAAAGAAGCAAAAGCATATCGCCAGAATATTTTTCAATAGAATATATTGGTGTAAAAGGTTATTTTTTATTCGGCCAATTGATAAATTTCCCGCATGTTCCTTCCCAGACCATTGTAATCAAGCCCATAGCCCACCACAAATTTATTGGGAATAGAAAATCCCAGGTAGTCAACTGCAATGGGATAAATTTTTGCATCCGGTTTATACAAGAGTGAAACAATTTTTAATGAAGCCGGCTGCTGGTGCTGCAATTGCGGAAGAAACTGGTTAAGTGTTTTGCCCGTATCAACAATATCTTCCACGATCAGCACGTGTCTTCCGAAAATATCCATATCGAGCCCGATGGCGGTGACCACCTGTCCCGACGATTTAATACCCTTGTACGAAGCCAGTTTGATAAAACATATCTCTACTTCCATAGTCAGTTCCTTAAAAAGATCTGAGGCAAACATGAATGAACCATTCAGGATTGAAATGAACAGCGGTTTCTTTCCTTTATAATCCTGATTGATCTGTTCCGCCATCTCCCTGACTTTTTCGCTGATGGATGCCTGGCTCAAATAGGGTTTAAAAAATTTATCATGAATACGGATGCCTGACATATTAATTTTTGTAAATGATCAATTCCTGCCCCGTTCTCAGGCTGAGGGAATCGAGTTTGTTCCACTGCTGAATTTTTTCAACATCCACTCCGTATCTTTTTGAAATGCTGTAAAGCGTTTCCCGGTTTTGAACAACATGCGTGATCTGGCTGGTTCCCGCCGGTGAAGGAATATTTTTTTCCGGTATTTGTACATTATTCCCGTTGCCAGCCTCCGCCAACAAAGGTTTAGCTGACGCCTGCTTTTGCAGGAATATTTTTTCTCCGGCTGCAGGCTCTTCTCCTTTCGACAGCAGGTTCAGGTCCAGCAGACTCTCCAGCCTGATTCCTTCCTGCTGGCAGATCGTATAAACAGATTCCCCCGGCTGCACGAGGTGGCACTCGACTGCGCCTTGCTTTCTCTTTCTCTGAAGAAAAATCAATTGACCCCTGACCAGCACTTCTTCTCCCTTCAGGTCATTGAAGTCAACCAGTCTTGATAAGGACACGTTATATTGATCCGCAAGGGCCAGGAGCGAATTCCCCGACCTGCCATAAATGACCCGGGTGTTGTTGATTGAAAACAAGCCTTCAGGATACTGTAGGGCGGGCGGCAGACTAATTGCTGCTTTTTGACCGCCTGATGGCAGGCGACTGTCAGCAAGGGCGCCCGTGCCGGCTTTGTCCTGGCTGGCCAGGACCTCGTCATCCGGGCTCGGTTTGCCCATGGCGATCAGCGTATACTGCTGCAAGTGATAATCCTGGATCAGTTTGATCAGGATCAGGGAATAGCGGTTGTTGGTGGCGTAGCCCGCTTTTTTTAGACCATAGGCCCATGCTTCATAATTGAGCGGATCCAGTTTGAACAGGAACTGGTAGCGGGGACTGTTGCGAAGAAAATCTGAATGATCCTTATAAGAGTCTAACGGAGAGCTATAACTGCGAAAACATTCTCCCCTGGCATCATCGTCGTGGTAGACGACTGCTCCGGTCCAGGTATCCTTACACTTGATGCCGAAATGATTGTTGGATTTCCGTACCAGCTCACTGGTACCAGCCTCGGTTTCATGGATGCCCTGCGCCAGGATGATGGCAGCGGGAATGCCCGTACGCTGCATTTCCCCGATGGCAATATCTTTGTATGCGTCGACGTAAGCGATGACTTCCGTATTGTTTTGTGCGAACAAACTGTTGACTGCGCCAACCAATAAACAAGATGCAATCCATGTTAATTTCATCATGACAATGACTTTTACTTTTTCCGGATGAGCAGCAAGCCGTCGCGGACAGTAAGCAGCACTTTATCCACGGACTCATCTATCCTGACTGCTTCATTGAAGGCCTGTATGGCTCTTGCATTCTTGCCCCGGATCTCTTTTGCCAGCACCTCCCCGTGAAACAAAACATTATCAGCAATGATCAGGCCCCCTGAACGAACAAAGGGCAAAACAAGGGAATAATATTCCAGATAACCGCCCTTATCTGCATCAATGAAGACCAGGTCCCAGGTCTCTTGCAGTTTTGGCACTATATCTAACGCGTTTCCAAGGTGTAAAATTATTTTACCGGTGGTATTGGCCCTTTGAAAATGTTCAGCTGCCTTATTCGCATCTTCTTCCCTGATCTCGATGGTATGCAATTGGCCCCCCTCGGCCAGCCCTTTAGCCAGGCAAATAGCGCTATAACCCATAAAAGTGCCGATTTCCAGGATCCTTTTGGGTTGCAGGAGACAACTGATGATTTCAAGAAACTTGCCCTGTACATGTCCGCTGAGCATATTGGCCTGCGGATGCGCCTTGGTGAGCACCTGAATATCCCGCAACAAAACATCTTCCTCCGAAGAAAATTGTGCTGAATAAGCTTGTACAATGGGATCTATAATATTCAAGATAAATCCTGATTTTCGCAAAGATACTAAGGAGTCAGGAATTTTCGTCTAAACGGGCGCCCAAACCCCGGCTCCGTTAGAAGTTCGGTTGCAATGAATGTTTGGCATAAAAATTCAATACATGATCGGCAACCTCATCCGCAGTGTCTGCTATTTTAAGCAGTTCCAGGTCCTGGTCCGAAATATTCCCCGAACGCATGAGCATCGTAGCTTTCATCCAGTCGAGCAATCCGCGCCAGTAGTCTGAGCCCACCAGGATCAAGGGTACCGGCGACATTTTGCCGGTTTGAATCAGTGTTGCCACTTCAAAAAATTCATCCATGGTTCCAAAACCTCCCGGCATCATGACGAAACCCTGGGAGTATTTTGTAAACATGACTTTGCGCACAAAAAAGTATTCGAACTGCAAATTCGCATCTCGGTCAATAAAAGGATTGGAATGTTGTTCAAATGGCAATTCGATATTCAATCCTACCGACTTACCGCCTCCAAGTTGTGCGCCTTTGTTGGCCGCTTCCATGATGCCGGGTCCGCCTCCTGAAATGATTCCAAAACCTTCTTCTGCGAGTCTTTTTGCAATTCCGACCGCGGCTTCATAGACCTCTTCTCCGGGTTTGGTGCGTGCGGAACCAAACATTGAAATACAGGGACCGATCTTAGCCAGGGCTTCAAACCCGTCGACAAACTCTGCCATTATTTTAAAGATCTGCCAGCTTGAATGTGCTTTTGATTCCGCCCACCTGCGTTGCTTGGATAACCTGATGGTGTCATTCATACTCAATCAATTTAGGGATAAGATAGCGAGTGGTGAATGGCGGGTAGCTAGTAGTGGAAACGTCCTTACTAGCTACCCGCCATTCACCACTCGCCATACAAGTAACGCCAAACCTGGAATATTAGTTTATGGCCTATTTTTTTTCTGATATGATTAACAGGCCCAGGAATGTTAATATTCCATTCAGGAGCAGCAGTTCAATGCCGATCTGGAAGCCTGAAAACCAGGCGGCCGAATGCCGGCTTATCAGCCAGCAGATCAGTGGCGCAATCAGGCAAACCGCCGTCGTAAGCCATGTTTCGGGGAGCTTTTTTTTCGTAAAAATGCCAAAGGCGAAGAGGCCAAGCAACGGACCATAGGTATATCCTGCCAGGTCGAGGATGACATTGATGATGGATTTGTTGTCGATCCATTTGAAGACCAGGATGCAAATCATGAACAGGATCGCGAAACTGATGTGCACGGTCATCCGTATGCGTTTTTTCTGGTTTTCGCTGATATCGGCACGCGATTTTATGCCCAGGATGTCAATGCAAAAAGACGAAGTTAGGGCGGTCAGGGCGCCGTCGGCACTGGGGAACAATGCCGAGATCAGGCCGATAACAAAAATAAGCGCAACCGCCTTCGGCAAATAATTCAGGGCGATGGTCGGAAACAGGTCGTCACCGATCACATTGTTCCCGTTGATCAGTAATTCATGACCCGAATACACCGCTCCCTGTTGCTGCAGGTATAAATACAATAACCCGCCCAGCAACAAAAAGAGAAAATTGACCATGACCATGATGAGGCTGAACGTGATCATGTTTTTTTTTGAATCATGCAGATTCTTAACACTGATATTTTTTTGCATCATTTCCTGGTCAAGGCCCGTCATTGCCACAGTAATGAACATGCCGCCAACGATCTGTTTCAGAAAAAACCCTTTGCTTTTTACATCTGTATTAAACAATTGTGTGTATCCCTTTTCTTCCAAAGCCTTCATGGCTGCGCCGAATGAAAGGCCAAGGTGATTCATAATATAGATCATGCAAACTACGAGTCCCAGCAGCATGAAGGTCGTTTGTAAAGTGTCGGTATACACGATGGTTTTTACACCCCCTTCGAAGGTGTAGAGCAGGATCATGGAAAGAATAACGAGTGCAGTTACACCGAAAGGAATTCCTATCCTGTTCAGGATGAATAATTGCAACACGTTAATGACCAGGTAAAGCCGGGCTGTTGCACCTACCGTGCGGGAGATAATGAAAAAAAGCGCGCCGGTTTTATACGCGATATTGCCGAATCTTGTTTGCAGGTAATTGTAAATCGAAGTCAGGTGAAGCCGGTAATACAACGGCAATAAAATAAATGCAATTAGAAAATATCCCAGCCAGTAACCGATCACCACCTGAAAATAACCAAATGCCTTATGCGATTGACCCACAAAATCGCCCACGGTTCCGGGAACAGAAACGAAGGTGACGCCGGAGAGAGAAGTGCCGATCATACCAAATGCCACCAGCATCCAGTTGGAACTGCGGTTACCGATGAAAAATGATTCATTCGTGGAATTCCTCGAAGTGCGGTATGCCACAGCGAGCAAAATGAGAAAATAAACGATCACAAATGAAAACAAGAAAAGGGGGGACATAGATGCTATTTGAACATTAAATATTCATGAGTGAAAATTAGGAAATACAAGCTTAAAATTTCAATTTTAATTTTCTGAATGTAAGTGAATCTTATGAATATTGAGTCTGTAGCTGTCTTTTGTGGTTCCAGGACAGGAAAAAATCCGGTATTTGCGCAACACGCACAGGAATTGGGAAAATTGATCGCGATGCTGAAATTAAAACTGATCTATGGCGGATCAGACAAAGGATTGATGGGCATCATAGCGGATGCTGTTTTGGCCAATGATGGAAAGATCATGGGCGTGATCCCTGAAGTACTCATTGAGTGGGAACACCAGCATAAAGGATTGAGCGAATTGGCCATTGTACCGGATATGCATGCACGAAAAAAAATACTTTACGATCGGGCAGATGCGGCAATCGTGCTGCCGGGCGGATTTGGGACGCTCGACGAATGTTTTGAAATGCTGACCTGGAACCAATTGAAAATTCACGACAAGAAAATCTACATCCTTAATTCAGATGGTTTCTACGACCACCTCATTAAACACCTTCGCCTCCTGCACAAAGAAGGTTTTTTATATGATCCGCTGGAAGAGCGGATCAGTTTTTGTAATACCCCTGTCGAAATATTCAATAAGATTAGTTAAAAGCCCATATTGTACCCGAAGGCATAGACGGCCTGGTGGTAATAGGGAGAGAGGTTATTTTGAAGTACATCATACATGAGGCTGATCACGATGGATCCGCGGCCCGCCGGAATGGCAGCGCCTCCGCCCAATAGCAGCGAAGGAACGAACTGGCTTACTTTGCCATTCAGCGATGTACTGTAGTAATTGTTCCCCCATACATAGTTAAGTTCAGGTTGTGCCTGGATGAATACCTGCCTGATTGGGTAGAACCTGCCAAATACATTCAGCCCGGCATAGCTGGAACTGAATTGCTGCGAGTAATTGCCACCATAATAATACGTGTATTTGTAGTATGCATAACTGACACCCACACCTGCCGCAAAGTACTGATTGAAAAAATATCCTACCTGCGGCGTGATGTTGATCGCCGTGCTGTAACTGCTGAAACTAAGTCCGAGGTTTCCTCCATAAAACAAACGGGATTTGTCAAACCCTTTTTTCTCAGAAACATCCTGTGCGTGAACGGCAGAACCGGCCAGCACAAATAATACACCTATCAAAAAAAACTTTTTCATATTCTTCATTTATAGTTGATCAGTTGTCAAATATTTTCCCGGCATTCAGGATGCGATGAGGATCAAAAACCTTTTTGATTTCTCTCATCAGGTGAAGATGGGTTTCGGTAAAAACAATGTCCAGATAGTCTTTTTGCACCAACCCGATCCCATGTTCGCCGCTGATGGTTCCCCCGAGCTGGTGCACCAATTCAAACAGGGCACGCAGGCTTTTGATCATATCCGGGTCCTGCTGACTATTGGATGTTCCCTGTTTCTTAATGCGTATATGCAGGTTGCCGTCACCGGCATGCCCGTAACAGACTGCATGAAAACCATATTCTTTTCCCAGCGCCTTCACGCCCCGGATCAGGGCAGGAAGCGCAGCCCGCGGAACCACCGTGTCTTCCTCAATCGTGTACCCGTTTATTTTTACCGCTTCGGCTATCCGTTTACGTAATCTCCATAGTTCTGCCTTTTGCTGCTCATCCTCGGCGAACAATATCTCGCCGGCATGGTAGTCCGAGAGCAGACTGGCAATGGCTTCCATATCCTGCATGAGGATCTCCTTGTTGTTGCCGTCCACTTCAATCAGCAGATGTGCTTCCTGGTCATCTTTTACGGGGATGACCGTACTGTTGACGAAGCGGCTGGTGATCTGCAAAGCGTCAATTTCCATAAGTTCCAGCGCACTGGGTGTATAGCCCGCGCGGAAAATGGCGCTGACCGCAGCTCCGGCATTTTCGAGGGAATTAAAAGGAACAAGCATCAACAACTCGAACAGGGGATGGGGGATGAGCTTCAACACGATCTTGGTTACAAAGGCCAGGGTGCCCTCGCTCCCTACGATGAGTTGGGTGAGGTTATAACCCGTGGAATTTTTCAGAACGTTGGCACCTGTCCACATGATCTCTCCCGAGGCCAGTACGATTTCAAGATTCAACACATAATCTCTCACCACGCCATATTTAACTGCTTTCGGTCCGCCGCTGTTCTCGGCAATATTGCCGCCAATAAAACAGGAACCCCGGCTGCTCGGATCGGGTGGATAAAAGAGACCCTTGGCCTTGACGGCGTTCTGTAAGACCTCGGTGATCACACCTGGCTCTGTAGTTACCTGGAGGTTTTGCTCGTCAATATGAAGAATGGAATTCATCCGTTCTGTGGAAATCACCACCCCGCCCAGTTGCGGCAGTGCGCCGCCACTCAGACCCGTACCAGCGCCCCGCGGTGTGACCGGTATCCGGTGTCGGTGGCAGATCTTCAATATGGCACTGATCTCTTCGGTTGTCCGGGGCTGTAAGACGATGGCGGGGAGGAAGTGCAATGCCTCGGTCTCATCATGGGCATATTTATCCAGGGATTCCTCATCCTCCAGAGCGAATGATTCACCTACGATCTGTTTAAATGCGTTGACCTGTTCATTTGTAAGGATGCCCTTTCCTGCAACCAGCTCCATGCTTAAGAATTTTTGTAAAAATCGGATAAATCAGGGGTTTAATTTCAAGAATAACATTGCTTTTGCATTTTGTTATTGCCTGAAACTGGGACAGAGCGACTGGTGCTTGTCGCCATTGTATTCGCTGTAAATGCCATTTTGAATGAGCGCGAATTCCCATGCACCACGACTGCCATTGTATTTGCTTAGTGAAGATGTAGTGACATCGTAGGTAAAAGTCAGCCGCAGATTTCCGTATACATAACCAACCATTGGAATAAAAGAATCACCTACCCGGTAATACAACCCGCCAATCAACTGACTGTTGCCATCACCCGATAAATTGTATTGTGCATTCAACCCTGCGACAGCTTCGAAAGAGCCCGCCTGGTTGGTATAATATGCCATGGGGTTGATGATGACAAAATCATTTGTTTTGAAACTTGCATTGAGAAAACCGATATAGCGCGGCGCAATGCGGCTGTCGAATCCGGCCGGATCGGTGCTGAAAAATGATTCGCGTGCCCTGTTGAGGTGCTGCACCGAAAAACCGGCATTGACATATACTTTATCAGAAGGAAAATAAGCATAGTTCATGCCCACCTGTACATCCAGGTAATTTACGTTCGGCTGATCAATGACCACCGACGTGGGCATCTGGTTATCAAAAAACTTTCCGTCAAACTGATCGGGAAATTTAAGGTTGGCGCTATTGATGCGTTTGTTGACCCAGCCTGCATTGAAGCCGGCAGACAACAAACTCGAGTAACCGAGCATCTGGTGATAGGCGACGGATGTATACAGCTGTGTAGTGGTTAGGTTGCCTGATCCTGCCACATCGCGCAAAATAACGGAACCCAATCCCAGCCAGCCCGACTGTATCCTGTTGCGAAAAACCTGCGCATCACCCCAAACGCTCATTGTCTTGTAGGGTTCGGCCATTACAGAAGACCATTGGTTGCGGTAGTTGGCGCCGAGGCGATAATCAGCGTCGGGGATAAAACCAGTATTGGCGGGATTGGTTGTAAGGGGAGAATTGAACCATTGCGAAAAGTGAAGGTCTTGCGCGTCAACGCAAAAAATTACCGCAACATGGACCAATCCGGTAAGCACTATTTTTCTTAACCCCTTTCTCATGGCACGAAATTTCTTTTTCAAATGTAGATATCTTCTTTCGAAATCCATACGGCTATCTGATTAACGTAATATCCCCCTTCCTGGTTGTTTTTTTACCGTCAAAATAGGTGGCTTCCAGTGTGTAGGCATAAACTCCCATAGGCTGGGGATTTCCCTTGAAATTGCCGTCCCAGCCCTCGCTGGGATTATTCGATTCAAAGACCATCTGCCCAAAGCGATTATAAATCCTGAATATCATACTGGCGATCCCGAATCCCTCCACCTTGACTATTGCGTTCTGGCCAAAACGTCCGGGCGTAAAGGCATTGGGTACATCCAGCAGAGGGTTAATGATGGCCTCAACCGGCATACAGGCCGTATCCGTGCATTCAAACTGGTTGTAAGCCACCAGGCAGGCCTGGAAAGTTCCGGTCCGCTGATACTGATGCAAAATGGTATCGGCTGATGCCTTCAGCGCCGTATCGCCATCTCCGAAGATCCATTTGAAATGGGTTGCTCCGGTCGAACTGTTGTAAAAAATAGTGGGTCTGTTGGGCTCGGGTCGCAGGGCTGAGGCAGTAAAGGCCGCATGCGGTTTGGCATTCACGGATATGGCCTGCGATGAGGAGTCAATGATATTGCAGGTGGCGGAGTCCACAGCTACGAGCTTGACGGTATAGTTGCCTATATTGCTGTAGAGATGGGTTGGATTAACATCTGTCGATGTAGATCCGTCGCCAAAATCCCAAAAGAATTGCTGTCCCGCCAGGGTTGTGTTGTCGAAGACTGCTGTGTAAGGTGCACAACCCGATGGAGGTGTAACAAACTGGGCTTTGACCAGCGGGGCGATCCGGAGCGTCAGGTCGAGTTCGTCGGGGTAGTTGCAATAACTGGTATCCGCCATCAGGAGTTTAGCTATATAAGTTCCTGCAGAAGCGTAGGGATGGACAACGGAACTCAGTCCGGCCTTCTGCTGTGGCGAACCATCGCCGAAATCCCAGATGAATGAGCTGTCTGTATAAGGCTTGCCGGCTGGCGCAGCCGAATTGTTATCGAAGCGGTAGGTGAGCGACTCGCAGGGAGGAAGCTTAACCGCCTTGAAAGCCAGATCGGCCCGGTCATTTCTTGCGCGTATAGTAGTATAGACTGTGTCGCTGACGTTGCAGGTATTGGAATCTATCGCGATGAGCCTCACCTGGTAAGTACCCACGGCCGTATAGGTATGGGTTACCTCGAAGCCGGTGGTCATGGTGTCGGAACTGCCGTCTCCGAAATGCCAGACATACTGTTTGGCATTCCTGATGGTATCGTCGAACGTGACATCCAAAGGGATGCAGCCGGAACTATCATAACGGGAACGGATGGTTGATTTTAACCCTGCTGTAACGCCGGCAAAATTGAACGCAATTTTTACTGCGGCGAGGTTGCAGCCGCCTACATCGCTTCCATTGGCGGTTCCGTTACGGGGTGCCCATACGCCGGGGGTCGTAGGAAAGGGCGTAATACTTCTTCCGCCGCAATTGGCGCAGATGGCCTGGTAAATGACGCCGAACTGATCGTACCGGCTGGTTCCACCGTCCACGTGTTCACTTATGCTTTCGGGCCCATCCGTTTGGCCATAGAAAGTTCCATAGAGCAGGCTGGAGGCATTTTTCTTGATCACGATAAAGTAGAAATCCCTGCCGTCTGTCGAAGATTTGATGGCATCGGGCGTAACCGGCATGCCAATAGTTCCTGCTAACCCGTACAGGTCTGCCTTCGCAAAGATCCATCCTCCCCAACCAGAGACATACACGTTTTCGCAGCGGTCTACAAGGAACGCGACGGGAGAGATATTGGGGAGCGGTGCAGCCTTCCCGTAGGTGGTGGAATATACATAAGCAGAGAGGTCAGGCAACAATTTCGAAACGAATTGCTTGGCGCCGGGATTTACAAATCCTATTCCGGGCGAAACATACCAATCCCCCGAGGTCGTGCCCATGATATACGGAAATCCTTTTTTATCAAATTCAATTCCATAGAGTGCATCTGATCCCGGCGTTCCGAAAAAAGAAGTTTTTTGCTGGGTGGATCCGTCATTGGAAAGGATGGTCACAAAACCATCGCATATCCCTCCCTGGTAGGCGGGTTGAATCGTACCGGTTTTGTTGCCGGGAAAATCGGTGCTCGCTGTTGCCCCAGCCACATATATATTTCCGTTCGCCGGATTGAGTTTAAGCACGAAGGCCGCGTCATCATTGCTTCCGCCGAGGAAGCTGGCAAATATAAGACTGTTTCAATTCGGATTTATTTTCAACACCACGCCATCCTGGGTTCCACCTCCAAACGTTGGCTGAAACGCGCCCCCGGTGACGGGAAAATCTCCCGACTGGGTGGAAGCGGCAATATAAATATTGTTCGACTGGTCCAGCACCACCTCGCTCCTGGAGTCATCGCCATAATTCCTGATCAGGGATTTTGCGGCTTCAACGCTGGCAGTATATTGATCCTCTATGTTTACACAGTCATTCTTGGAGCCGCCGATGCGCATCGATCCGATAAGTCCGTTTCCTGCAGCATTGAGCTTCACGACGAACATGTCTGCCAGTCCACCAGGTCCCACAGTGGTCAGGAAGGGAAAATTAGGGGAATAGGTCCTGCCCAGGATCACCAGGTTTCCCTGCGCGTCTGCGATGAGGCTGTGAGGGGTTTCCCGGTCTGAACCACCCAGGTAAGTGGCATAGATCCTGTTAGATCCATTGCTGCTGAATTTCATGATACCAACATCAAAATCGCCTCCCTTAAAAGCTTGCTGGTAAGCGCCGGGTGATACCGGGAATCCATCGCCGAAAACAATGCCCCCGGCAAAAAAACTTCCGTCAGGACCAGGCGTGGCCGTGAAACCCCAGTTGCTTGCCCGGCTGCCCGTAAACGAAGCAAAAACCAGCGTCGGGTCTATCACCAGGGTCGTGGTGGCCGAATAATTTTTGACTTTAAATTTTACCAGGTTATCCCCGGTGAGTACATATTTGCAATCCACTTCGGTTTTACCGGCATTGCTGAACTGGTAAGACAGTGGCGCGAGTTCCTGTACATTTCCGACAGATGTTTTAACGACCAGGCGCCTGTTGTTCAACGTGATTTTATCCACGCCGTCGTATTTCATGGCAATCCGGTTGACATCTCCACCGGGATGGATGATGATATCGTATTTTAATCTTCCCTCCTGGGTATAATAACGGATATCAATATTCGGATAAATGTTCTTGTAGGTAATGCCCTGGTATATTCTGCAATTCGTAGCCCATTTACGGGGATCATTGCCAATAAAATAATTGTTATAACTCGGGAGGGGTTTATCCGGGATCATGATCACGTCATCATTCGCATCTTTAAAAGACATCGAATAAGCATGTGAGTGCAATATGTCGGGCAGGCTCGCCGGTTCGCTTACGCGACGGCCCAACGGGTTTTTGAAACTGCTGTCCGCAGCATTTGACGGATGCCGATGGTTGCCGGACAGCCGGCTTAATTCTGCAGCATCATGGAGTAATATCGTAAAGCCCTTTTTCTGCAGGAAAAAAGCGCCATTGTTTAGTTCACCTTTGAACGCAATGCGGCTATCCCATTGGCCTTTATTTTCAATGAATTCAAGATTAGCAGTACCGGTTTGGCCGGCAACAGGCAATATGGCAATGATCAGGAGGCCCAGGACGAAAAAACTTCTTTTTGTCAAAAGGTCTTTTTTACAAATTACTCAATTAATACCTAAAAATACAATCCCCGGGAAGGATCGCAAAATTGCCGAATTCGGCATAACACATTAAGATTCAAGTGATTTAAGGGGTATGCCCTTGAAAAAAACATTTCACTATCTGATAGGATGCAGAAAATATTGCAAATGCATATTATCCCGGGGCCTGCTGATCTATCATCTGATTAACGTTATATTCCCCGTTCTGGTTGTTTTAGTGCCGTCAAAGTACTTTGCCTCGAGCGTGTAAGCATATACGTCCATAGGCTGGGGATTGCCTTTAAAATTGCCATCCCATCCCTGGAACTGGTTATTCGATTCGAAGACCACCTGGCCCCAGCGATTGTAGATCCTGAATATCATGCTGGCAATGCCAAAACCCTGTACTTTGACAATGGAGTTCTGACCAAAACGTCCGGGCGTAAACGCATTGGGCACATCCAGCAATGGGTTCACCAGGGTTTCCACCGGCAGGCAGGCCGTATCCGGGCATTCAAACTGATTGATCGCAATCAGGCAGGCCTGGAATGCTCCGGTTTGTTGGTATTGGTGCATAACCGTATCGGATGATGCTTTGAGCGTAATAGCGCCGTCGCCAAAGATCCACTTGAAATGGATTGCACCGACGGAGTTGTTGTAAAAAATGGTTGGCGTATTGACCTGCGGCGGTATAGGTGCGTCGGTAAAGGCTGCCTGAGGTTTGGGATTTACATTGATGGTAAACCTGAACGTATCGACGATATTACAGGTTGCGGAATCTATGGCCACGAGGGTAACAGTGTAGGAACCGATATTGCTATACAAGTGGGTTGGATTGAAATCAGTAGATCCCGATCCATCTCCAAAATCCCAAATGAATTGTTGTCCGGCCAGGGAGGTATTATCAAAGGTTGCTGTATAAGGGGCGCAACCTGTGGGCGGCGTAACAAACTGTGCTTTGACGACCGGGGCGATGCGCAGGGTCAGATCGAGTTCATCGGGATTATTGCAATAGTTCGTATCTGCCAGCAGCAGCTTGGCAATATAAGTCCCTGCAGAAGAATAAGGATGAGTTACGCTGGTAAGCCCGGCGGACTGTTGCGGCGTACCATCTCCAAAATCCCATATAAAGGAGCTGCCAAAGGGTTTGCCCGGAGGTGCCACGGAAAGATTGTCGAACCGGTACGTCAGCGACTGGCAGGGAGGCAATTTGACCGCTTTGAAATCAAGGTTCGCCTTGTCATTCCTTGCACGGATGGTGGCATAAACGGTATCCCTCACATTACACGTGCTGGAATCGATGGCGATGAGCCGCACCCGGTATGTGCCCACCGCGGTGAAAGTATGGTTAAGCTGGAAGGCGGTGGTGACGGTATCCGGGCTTCCGTCATCAAATGACCACATGTATTGTTTGGCGTTCCTGATGGTATCGTTAAAAGACACCTGCAAAGGAACACAGCCGGAGCTGTCATAACGGGAACGGATAGTTGTTTTTAGATTGGCGGCTACGCCCGCGAAATTAAAGGCAATCTTAACGGCGGCAAGATTGCAGCCGAGACTGCCGGTGCCATTGCTGGTTGACCAAACCCCGGGACTGGTGGGGAACCTGGCTCCGCCATAACAATTGGCGCAAATCGCTTCATAAATAATTCCCTGGCTGTCGAAGCGGCTCGTGCCGCCATCCACATGATCGCCCAACCCGCCATCCTGCCCGAAAAAACTTCCGTAGAGCTGTGACACTGCATTCTTTTTCAGTACAAAAAAATAAAAATCTGCACCATCAGTTGTTTTTTTGATGGCGTCCGGCGTTACGGTCAGTCCGGTTGTCCCGGAATTTTGATATTTATCCCGGATGTCAAGGTCTCCACCCCACCCGGCCACATATACATTTTCACAGCGGTCCACGAGAAATGCCGTGGGAGAAATATCAGGCAGCTTGTCACCCTTTCCGAATACCGTAGAATAGACCCATCCACTCAAATCGGGTTTTAATTTGGCAATAAATTCTTTTCCTTTATTCTGACTGAAGATCCCGGCAGGCGTTACGGGCCAGTCACCTGTTGTTGTTCCCATAATATAGGGGAAGGAATTTTTGTCGAATTCGATGCCATAGATCACTTCTGTTCCGGGAGTGCCGATATAGGATGTTTTTCTGAGAAATCTTCCGTCATTGCTGATAATAGAAACAAATCCGTCAACTCCTCCCTGCGAAGTATTGAATAGCACCGCGCCATTGCCGGTGCCGTTGAGGTTGTTGCTGGATGTGCCCCCTGCCACATAAATATCACCTGAGGAAGGATTTATTTTAAGTACGAATGCGGCATCGTCGCCATTGCCTCCCAAATAACTACTGAACAGGATAACGCTGAGGTCGGGACTGGTTTTAATGACGACGCCATCCTGTTTGCCGCCGCAGGTCGGCTGAAAAGCGCCCGATGTACAGGGAAAATCTGATACAGACTGTGTGCAGGAGGCCAAGTATATATTATTGGCTGCGTCCACGATCACTTCACTTCTGCCGTCATCACCATAATTCAACCTGAGTGATTGCGCCCCATTGGCACTGACATATTTGGGAGAATAGTTAACACCATCATCACCCGTGCCGCCGATCCTGCGTGAACCGATCAATTGTGTTCCGCTGGCGTTCAGCTTGGTAATAAAAATGTCGAAGCCTCCGCCATGGCCATAGAGGCCTGGCCCTACGACGGGGAAATTGGGGGAGCTTGTCCTGCCCGCAATGATCAGGTTTCCTGAATTATCCACCACCAGGCTATGCGGTTGCTCATCACCGGTACCACCCAGGTAAGTGGCGTACACACGGTTGGTTCCTGTTGAATTGAACTTCATGATGCCAACATCGTAGT
>Ga0193728_1000039_pt1 | contig 51053 bp, 46 predicted proteins | sample U1c1metaG_FD_143037 | JGI IMG/M metagenome (GOLD analysis project Ga0193728, IMG submission 143037) | Soil microbial communities from a riparian zone of the East river system, Colorado, United States - U1c1 | ecosystem: Environmental > Terrestrial > Soil > Riparian zone | place: USA: East River... | reverse complement strand
ACCTCCAAATTTTCTGGTATGGCAACCAGCCCGTCAAGTTCGCAGATGTAAATTCTTCGGGTTAGACGGCCCACCGTGTTATACGGTTCTCGGCGAGATTTGGATTTAATGAGGGCGGCCGGGTTCACAGTTTATAAGTACGAGGCCGCTACGGACAAAAATGACAGTCAGACCTACGGGCACAACAATGATGAAGATGGTGGCGATGCGAGTTATCACCGTGGTTGCGGTGGTGTTGTTTGGCCTTGGTTCGCTTACCGCGCAGGTGCAGGTGCGCACGGAAGCGGGTGTGGTGGCGGGGACGAAAAGCGCGGATGGAAAAGTGGCGGTTTTTAAGGGCATACCGTTTGCGGCGCCACCGGTCGGGGAGTTGCGGTGGAAAGAGCCGGAGCCGGTGACTCCATGGAGGGGCGTGAGAAAGGCTACTGAATTTGGCGCGCGGTGCATGCAGGCGCGGATTTTTGAGGACATGGTTTTTCGCGATGCGGGGCCTAGTGAGGATTGCTTATATCTGAACGTGTGGACGCCGGGGATTTCGGCAAAAACCAAGCTGCCAGTGATGGTGTGGATTTATGGCGGAGGTTTTCAGGCGGGAGCGACTTCCGAGCCGCGGCAGGATGGCGAGCACCTAGCGCACAGGGGCGTGGTGATCGTGAGCATGAATTACCGGCTAGGAATTTTTGGCTTTTTTTCGCATCCGGGATTGACGGCGGAGTCGTCGCATCATGCTTCGGGAAATTATGGGTTGATGGATCAGGTGGCGGCTTTGAAATGGGTGCACGAAAACATCGAGGCGTTTGGCGGGGATCCTGCCAACGTAACGATTTTCGGGGAATCGGCAGGATCGTTTGCGGTGAGCGCGCTCATGGCGTCACCGTTGTCGAAGGGGTTGATGCGCGCGGCGATTGGGGAAAGCGGGGCATTTTTTGGGAAAACATTAAGAGCGAAGCCGTTGGCGGAGAGTGAACGGCGCGACGTGGTGTTTGCGAAATCTCTGGGGCTGAAATCGCTCGGACAATTACGCGGCGTGAGCGCAGAAAAGCTTCTGGAAGCGTCAAGAAGGGGGCATGACAACAATCACTTCAGGCCTAATATTGACGGGTATTTCATGCCCGCGAAGCCCTCTGAGATTTATGCGAAGGGTGAGCAAGCGCATGTGCCGTTGATAGCGGGATGGAATCGCGATGAGGGCAGCTATCAGCATTTTTTTGGCACGGAGCAGGTCAACCAAGACAATTACGCGGCGAAAATTCGGCAACTTTTTGGTGAGGCAGCGGCTGAGGCGTTGAAATTATTCCCCGGCGGCTCGGATGAAGAAGTGAAGCGCTCGGCGGGGTTGTTGGATACGGCAGACTTTATTGCTCTTGGAACGTGGAAATGGCTGGGGATGCATCTGCAGACCGGGGGGGCTTCTGTTTATCGTTATGAGTTTGATCAGGTGCCTCCGCCTTCGGAAGGACATGAAGCTGAAGCGGGCCTGGCGTATCACTCCGCGGAGATTGAATATGTTTTCGGAACGCTGGATTGGAAGAAAATTTCTTGGCGGCCTGAGGATTATAAATTATCAGAGCAGATGGGTGCGTGCTGGACAAATTTTGCGAAGACGGGAAATCCGAATGGCGCGGGCCTTGGGGCTTGGCCGATATATATCCGGAAGAGCGGTTATCAGGTGATGCATTTGGGGGCGGCTCCGCGGGCGACGGCGGATAAGCAGCGAGAACAGTTTGTTTTTTTGGATAAGACCGCAGTCAACACGAATTAACCCCAGAGTTCCTTATGCGACCTAAAATACCCGCTGGATCGAAAATCGATTTCTCCAATAAGCGGGCGCTATGGCTTTGGTCTGGTGCCGAAGATGGCGGTACCGATGCGGACTTCTGTGGCGCCTTCCTGAATGGCGATTTCGAAGTCGTGGGACATGCCCATGGAGAGGACGGGGAGCGGCAGGCCGGATGAGGCGGCGAGATCGTCTCTGAGTTTGCGCAGGCGTTGGAAATAGGGGCGGGCTTTTTCGGGGTCCTCCAGGAATGGCGGGATGCACATCAGGCCGACGACTTCGAGGTTTTTTAGTTGGGTGAGTTTTTCGAGTAACTGCGGGACCGCGTGAAATTCGGCGCCGGTTTTGGCGGCTTCGTTTTCGACGCGGACTTCGATGAGGATGCGGAGTTTTTCTTTGGGATTTAATTCTGTGCGGGCGTGGTCGAGGCGCTGAGCTAGCGCGAAATCGTCGACAGAGTCGACGGAATGGAAAGCTTTCGCAGCACGAGCTGATTTGTTGCTTTGCAGATGGCCGATCAGGTGCCAGGTGGCCGGCAGGTCTTCGAGTTGTAGGCGCTTCCCTTCCCATTCCTGGACGCGATTTTCGCCGAAGTGGCGGAGGCCGGATTCATAGGCTTCGCGGATGGATTCGGCGGGATGGGTTTTAGAGACGGCGATTAATGTAACTTCTGTGGGATGCGGGGATTTTTGTTGCGCTTTGGCAATACGTTCTTGAATGCGCAAAATATTTTCGCGGATGGTTGGCGGCATGACGACGCATAAATCCTAGCACGTGATTTGCGAGGCGGCGCGCGCGCGGTTACACTGGCTGCCAATGCGGGCGCGCGGAAGTTTCCGAACATTTCAACGATTTCTCCAGCACATCGGACTATGACTACGGGCGGAAAACTGATTGCTATTGAGGGGATTGATGGCAGTGGGAAGCGCACTCAGGTTGAGCTTCTGAAAGATGCGTTGGGTTCGCTCGATCATCAAACTTTTGCGACCGGATTTCCTATTTACGATTCGTGGTTTGGCGCGATGGTGGGAAAATTCTTGGATGGTGGTTTTGGGCCGCTCGAGAAAGTTGATCCGCATTTTACGGCGCTGCTTTACGCGGGGGACCGATTTGAGGCCAAGGAGCAGATTGTCGAGGCGCTGGCTGCGGGGAAAATCGTTTTGGCGGACCGCTATATTGGATCGAACATGGCGCATCAGGCTGCGCGAGTTGCCGCGCCAGAGCGCGCGGAGTTTGTGAAATGGATTGAACATCTGGAGTACGAAATTTATGACCTTCCGCGGGAGAGCGCGGTGATTTATCTGCGTGTGCCTCCGGCGGAGGCGCAGAAGTTGGTGGCGCTGAAAAGGTCGCGGGCTTATACGTCGTCGACTCACGATTTGCTGGAGGGAAATTTGCGGCATCTGGAGGATGCCGCGAGCATGTACGATGAACTTGCGAGGCGCAAGAACTGGATAAGCGTGGAGTGTTTTGATGCGAGGGCTCAGGCGATGAGGGCGCCGGAAGAAATTGCGACGGAAATATTGGCGGCGGTGAAAGCGGTGATTGCAGCGACACATGGGGAGAAATCGTAGGTATGGGCTTTAGCGATTTTGTCGGCAATGAGCGGATAGTGAATGCGTTGCGCGGGGCGTTGCGTGCGGAACGAGTGCCGCATGCACTGCTATTTACCGGAGCGAGTGGAGTGGGCAAGTACACGCTGGCGCGCATGTTTGCGCAGGCGGCCACGTGCGAGCGGATGAAAGACGATTTTTGCGAGGAATGCGACACGTGTAAACGGGTGGCGCTGCTGGCCGATCCTGCAACGCTGGTGCAACAAGGTTTGGCGGAACGCGGGGAAAGCGCGGACGCGTCGATGGTGGAGCGCACTCCGCTGATTTTGCAAACGCATCCGGATGTGTGGGCGGTGGTGCCTGATCCAGTGAGGCTGAAGACACCGGTGGTGCGGCCGATGTTGCGCGTCGGACAGATTCGCGCGGTGCAACGGGCGGCTTATTTTCAGCCGATGGGGCGGCGGCGGGTTTTTATCCTGGATGGCGCGGATACGATGCGGTGGGACGTGGCTAACGTGTTTTTGAAAATCTTGGAGGAGCCGCCGCCGTCGGCGACGCTGATTTTGATTGCGCCATCGCCTTATTCGTTGCTGCCTACGATTGTGTCGCGGTGCATGCAGTTTCATTTCGCGCCGCTGCCGCAGGCAGATGTGGAGCAAATTTTGAAGGAGAAGACCGATCGCAAGGGCGCGGAGGTTATACTGGCAGCACAGTTTTCGGAGGGTAGCCCGGGTCTGGCAATGGAGATGGACGTAGAGATGACCGCGCAGCGGCGCAAAGATGCGCTGAGGATTTTGACGCGCGCGGCGCAGGGCCAAGGGTTTGCACAACTGTTTGCGGATACTGCGGCGATGGCGAAGGACCGGGAGACTACCTTTGAGCGTCAATTGGGGATTTTTTATGGGCTGCTTACTGATCTTCTGGAGTTGAGCGCGAAAATTAAGAATCCGATGTTACGGAATAAACCGCTGGCTAAGGAATTGGAGGCGTTGAGCAAGACGGTGGATGTGGCCTGGGTGATGCGGGCCATTGCAGGGTTTGATGAACTACATGCGGGGGCGCGAAGGAATTTGAATCGGCAGTTGGGGTTGGATGCGCTGGCGGCTTCGCTCGCGATGGGTGGGTGATGGTTTGGGTGACCGTCTAACCTGGAACTAAAGCAGGGTTGGGGCCGGAAGTAGGATTAGAACAGGAATCCGCGACAAGACAAGAGAAATGCAAGACCCACCCTTGCAAAATGCGCAAGGATAGGGCACCCTGCTTCGATTTTTGAGTTTTGGTGGTGTTGAGTTACGCGACCTGTCAACAGATGAACTCGGAACACAAATTGATCAGAGCTAACGGTTTTTTGGTTTTTGGTGGCGCTGAGTTGAACAGCCTAACGATGAGTAACCTGCGCTCCTGCTAGCTCGCTGGGAGGAATTTGCGCGTCTAATGTGAGGTGCCGGTTTCCTGCGAAGTACTGTAACCCGTGCGAGACGGCATGCATCATACGCTCATAGGTACTTAAACCACCCCAGTTGAATAGGAGCGGTCATGGTGAATCGCCGGTTGTTTCGTCCCGGCTTTCCGGATGTGAAGGAGCCAAATACTTCGCGTCCCTCGAATAACGGGCCAGCGCCGAGCAAGAAGCCGGCGCCTCCCGAAATGACCCACGCGGAGAATTTTTATTGGGTCAAGCAAATGCAGTCGCACACGCCGATGGCGGTGGTGCTGGAAGATGGTGAAGTGCTGCATGGGACAGTGGAATGGTACGACCGGGATTGTATTAAGTTGACGCGACAGGGTAACCCCAATTTGTTGGTGTTTAAGCGCGTGATTAAGTATGTGTATAAGGATGGAGAAGAATCGGCGAATGGCGGGGACGAGTAGGGCGATTTGGATTTTAGGGAGTAAAGGGCACTCTGAGTTAGGTTGATACAGGACCTAAGACAAGACCGTAATGCAACACCGTAATACAAGACCCTAAGGCAAGGCCCTAAGGCAACACCGAAATACAAGACCCACCCTTGCCAAGAACGCAAGGATGGGGCACCCTCCGCGTTTTTTTAAATTGAGTAACTGTTTAGCGACGTAACTCTCTCTTGTAGATGAAGAGGCCCCGGACGCAAAAACGGCGCGTGTGGCGGCGTAAGAAAAGTGCAATAACACTAATGTCACGATAATGCGTGGCGGTGCGTCTAACAGGCTACTGTTGGCGCTACATTGTGTTTGTGGCGTTCGACGACGCGGTAGAGGGGCGAATCGAGATGCGCATCGGAATTACGTGTTATCCGACGTATGGTGGGTCGGGAGTGGTGGCTACCGAGTTGGGCGCGGAATTGGCTGCGCGCGGGCACGACGTGCACTTTATTAGTTACGCGCCGCCGATCCGCATGAATCCCAATGATCCGCATACCCATTTTCATGAAGTGGAAGTGGCGTCCTATCCCTTGTTTGATCATCCCCCCTATACGCTGGCGCTGGCGACCAAGATGCTTGAAGTTTTCGAGTCCGAGGCGCTGGATTTGCTGCATGTGCATTACGCGATACCGCATTCGGTGAGCGCGATGCTGGCGCGGTCCATGGCGGCGCCGCGGAGGCTGCCATTTATTACCACGCTGCATGGGACGGACATAACGCTGGTGGGGAGTAACCGGAGTTACCTGCCGATTACGCGATTTTCGATTGAGCAGAGCGATGGGGTGACAGCGATTTCGAGTTATCTGCAGCAGCAGACGGTTCGGGATTTTGAAATCAAGCGGCCGATTGAAGTGATTCCCAATTTTGTGAATTGTGATTTGTATATACGGAAGGATGATCCAAAGTTACGAGCGAAGTGGGCGCCGAATGGGGAGCCGATTTTGATGCATCTTTCCAATTTCCGACCGGTGAAGCGGGTGACGGACGCGGTGGAAATATTCGCGATGGTGCGGGAGAAGATGCCGGCGAAGTTGGTGTTGATTGGGGATGGGCCGGATCGCGGAGCGGCGGAATATCTGGTGCGGAAGAAAAAGCTTCAGAAAGATGTGATTTTTCTGGGTAAGCAGGACCAGGTGTACGAAAAGCTGGGGGCTGCGGACTTGTTTTTGTTGCCATCGCAGCTGGAGTCATTTGGACTGGCGGCGCTGGAGGCCATGGCGTGCGAGGTGCCGGTGATCGCTACGAATGTCGGCGGACTGCCAGAAGTTGTGGAACATGGCGTGGATGGATATTTGGTGGAACCGGGCGATGTGAAACGGGCGGGCGCGTATGCGATTGAGATTTTGTCACGCGCGGATCGTGGGGGCGAGATGGGACATACGGCGCGATTGAATGCCAAGCAGAAATTCTGCGCGAATGATGTGATCCCGCAATATGAACGGTATTATCAGCGAGTGCTGGAATCGGCCGCGGTGGCTACAGCTTGACGATTTAAACTTTCTATTAACGATTTATCTTCCTCCAGCGATTTACTAAATCGCGTGCAGCGGAAGGCCAATCTGGAAACGTGAATTGAAAACCGCTCTCCAATAATTTGCCTGGAATAACTCTACGGCTCTTCAGCATTAGCTCGGTTTCCGTCCGCAAAAAAATCGCGCCTAACTCGAGCATCCATTCTGTGGCCGGAAGACCAATTTTCTGGCCGTATGCGTTGCGGAGGGCGCGCATGAATTCGCTGTTTGGCAGCGGGTTAGGCGCTGCCAGATTGATGCAGTCCGCCATTTGCTCATTAGCAATTAAATGGTCGATGGCGCGGACAAAGTCTTGGTCATGAATCCACGATACGTACTGTTTGCCGGAGCCGGATGCGCCGCCGATGCCGAATCGAACGAGACGAAGTAATACATCGAAAATACCACCAGGGTCTGGACTCATCGTCACGGCGCTGCGCAAGGCAATTTTGCGAGTATTGGTTGTGGGAGCGGCGACGAAGGCGTTCTCCCATTGCGTTGCTACCTGAATGCTGAAGCGCCAACTGGAAGGCGCGTTTGGTTCATTGCCGCCGATTTCGCCAGTGTATTCGTCCATGGGGCGATCTAAGGCATGGCGGTAAATGGTTGCGGTGCTGGCGTTCATCCATAGGCGCGGTGGATGGACGATTTCATTCAGGGCTTCGCCGAGGAGTCGGGTGGAGTGCACCCTGGACTTCATGATATCCTGCCGATTTTTTGTGTTGTAACGGCAGTTGACATTGCGTCCCGTCAGATTGATCAGAACGTCCACATCATTCAGTTCTTTGACCCACTCGCCAAGACGTAGGCCATCCCATGTGACCGATCGCCAAGGCGCGGTGATGGGGCGACGAGCGAGGACCACGACGGAGTCACCTTGAGCGTGAAAGTGCCTGGCAAGCACAGTTCCTACCTGACCGTTGCCTCCTGGGATAACGACTCGAATCGGCAGATGCTTTAGAGGTGACATAAATTCGTCCAGTGGTTAGTGGACCCGCGATGCTCGACTATTTCTTGTACGACGCCGCGCTTTTTTGCATCGCAGAATTTGCAATGGCGCAGGAGATTGCTGCGGAGCAATTGCGGCGGGCGGCGATCCTGCGATACGCGGAACGCAAGACGTCCATCATTCCGGGGGGCCTGGAGAGCCAGCCAAGGGGGCGGGCCCACCAGATTTCGTGGGCGAGGGCTACGGCGGCATCTGCACCGCCGGTTTGCTGGCCGTTGCTTAGCAGCAGGCGCATTTCGAGGAGCAATTCACTTTGCGGTAAGCCGAGTAGCGCGCCTACGCGGGGATCCTGCAATGCGGCTAGCGCGAAGCCGCGCTTTTGTAGAGATGGGGCCAGGGCGCGAACGATTTTTACGCAGAAGGTGCAGTCGGCGTCGAAGAACAGCCAGCCGCGGGCGTGGCGGCCTTTGCTGTCGGTGAATTCTGAGGTGAGCGAGATCATGGTGGTGCACCATGGTGTTGCGACTTCACAGTTCGAAAATTTCCCAGCCTTGCTTAGCCGGCTTTTTTGCGGCCGGTGCCTAGCAGCGTGATTACTTTGCCGCGCAGTTTCACGACGCCCCTGAGGGCGGCGTCGGGCATGCGTACTACTTCTTCGAAGAGGCCGGTCATGGCGCTGAGAAAATCGAGCATGCTTTCCAGGCGTGCGAGGGTGTAGGTGTCTTTGGTGGGATGGGCTCTAATCTCCTGGACACATTCGGCTAACAGTTTCAGGGTGGGGTCGATTTCGCGGCGCTTGCGTTCCTCGGAGACGATGCGAAAGATTTCGAAGACGTCTTTGGTGCAATCGAAATGGTCGCGGCGGTCGCCGAGGACGTGGACGACGCGGACGATACGCCACCCCTGGAGTTCGCGGAGGCTGGTGCTGACGTTGGAGCGCGCGACGGCAAGGATTACGGCGATCTCGTCGGCGGGTAGCGGGTGCGGCGAGACGAAGAGCAGCGCGTGGATTTGCGCCACGGTGCGGTTGATGCCCCAGCGAGTGCCCATTTCGCCCCAATGCAGGACGAATTTTTGAGCGGCTGGAGAGAGCGGAGGACTTTGTGTGTGTTCAGTCATTTCTGTATTAACAGAAAGTACAGTAGTGACGGGAAGGTGTCAAGCGGAAAGTTATCTTCGCGACAAATCGCAGGATTCTTCGAACGGGTGCGGCCGCCGTTCCCTTTCCTGAGATTGGCGCGGTCGGAGTGAGCGGGAACGATTAGCCGACAGCTTGCATGGTGGAGACTAGTTCGGGGATGTCGATGCGGATGGTGGTGCCGTCGCCCGGGCGACTTTCGATTTCCAGGTTGAAGTCGGCGCCGTACAAAACTTTGAGGCGTTCACGGACGTTGCTCAAGCCTATGCCCTCGACGTAGACGTGAGGCATTTTTTCTTCGGAGATGCCGACGCCGTTGTCTTCGATTTCGATGTGCAGGCGGCCGTCGCGGTTGGAGGTGCGCAACTGGATTTTGCCGCCTTCAATTTTGGGAGCCAGGCCGTGCTTGAGACAATTTTCCACGATGGGTTGCAGGAGCATGCTGGGAACAAAGGCTTCGAGAGTGTCTTCGTCGAGTTCCTTGATGATTTCGAGATTGTCGCGGCCGAAGCGGGCTACTTCGATGTCGAGATAGTCGTCGATGAATTCGAGTTCTTCGTGGAGAGGGACAAAGGTTTCGTGCTTGCGCAGGAGGCGGCGCAAAATATTGCTGAGTTTCAGGACGACACCGCGGGCTGTGTCGGGATCGAAGCGGATTAAAGCGGAGACGGTGTTGAGAGTGTTGAAGAGGAAATGGGGATTGATCTGGCTGGAGAGCGCGTCCATGCGGGCTTTGAGGAGCAGCTGCTGGTGGCGCTCGAGATTCATTTCGATGCGAGTGTTGTTCCAGATTTTCAGTGGCGCGGCGACGGACATAAGAGTGGCGATAACGGTTAGAGCGAGCCACCAGTTCCACCGCGGATCGATGGCGAAAAGCCATTTGGGCTGGGTGGCGTCAACGAGAGCGACGCGGCCAAGCTCGAGACCCACGCAGGCGAGTAGCGGCGCCATTTCCCAGGAAGGTTGCGCACGGCGCACGAGGCGGACGATGGCGCGGGGGATGTTTAGAAAAGTGAAGGGGCCAAAATTCCAGATGTCCTCTTTATTGGGGATGGCTTGACGGATGAGGCCGCCGATTAGGCCTGCGGTGGCGGCTGCGGGCATGCCCAGCCATTCGTGGCCGATCAGGGCGGGAAGGGTGATGAGGGCGCCACCGAGGGGGCCGACGACGCGGCCACCGAGTAGGCCCATCAAAAAAGCGCCTTCGAGCGAGAGGTCCGCGAAGCGGTATGGGTAGCCGACGAGACGCAGTGTTACGCCGAGGATGAGCGGGGGCACCATAAAGAGCATGAGTTTGAGCTTTTGGTCGGGGTCGCGCTCTTCGGTGAAGAGCACGCGGCGGAAAGTGTTCCAGCGCGCGAGAAGGGCGGCGATGGAGGAGGCCACGCCGACCTTCAGCAGCAGGGTGAAAAGCAGGTCGCGGGTTGAGGTAGTGGGGTCCATAGTGCGCTGAGGGGACTCTGCTTACGCTAAGCTAATGTTACGTGGGATGTAAAGTGTGTAGCTGGAATGGTGTAAGCAAGCATCCAAGTGCTGGAAGTTCGAGGTTGGAGGCTGGAAGTTCGAAGTGATTTCACCATGGATAAAAAATTGAAGAGTACAACTTTGGAAAAGAGTAAGGACGTGGAGTTACAGATGGTGGCGCGGGCGAAATTGCCTACGCGTTATGGGAAATTCACTATTTATGGATTTAAGGGCGCCGGGGCGTTGGATGAAGCGGTGGCGCTGGTGCGCGGGAATCTGAAGGGCAAGGTTGCACCGCTGGTGCGGGTTCATTCGCAGTGCTTGACGGGCGATGTGCTAGCTTCGATGCGATGTGATTGCCGGGCGCAATTGGAGTTGTCACTGCGAGAAATTGGGCGTGCGCCGGCGGGCGTGCTGCTCTATTTGCCGCAGGAAGGGCGCGGGATTGGATTGATGAATAAACTGCGCGCTTATGAATTGCAAGACGGCGGAATGGATACGGTGCAGGCCAACGAGGAGTTGGGGTTTGCGGCGGACTCTCGCGACTACGATTTTAGCGCGGCGATTTTGAAACACCTGGGAGCACAGCGGATCCGTTTGCTTTCAAATAATCCGGAGAAGGTGCGGCAGCTTGATAATGCGGGGATTCGCGTGGTGGAACGGGTGCCGTGCCAGCCGAGGATTTCGAAGACGTCCCGGGCGTATTTGAAGACGAAGAGATCGAAGATGGGGCATTTGTTGAAGGGCGTTTGACAGTAATCGAATAGTTCGTTTGTTGTTTGACAAATCGACGCGCCTCGAGGCGCGTAATTACTTGATCAGAAAAATATCCACATCGACGCCTCGCTTTGGAGACGGCTGGCAGGTTCTCAGTCGAATAAATTTACTTGTGCAGCATGGCCGGCCAGTTGAGCAGCAAGCTGATCGACCTGGACTCGGCCCGCGCAGGGGTCACCGCCAGGAAGCGTTGGCCGTCGGCGGTCACGTCGAACAAAGGGGCTGGCGTGTCCGCCAAGTTCGCAGGCGGTCGGCCAGAGTTTCACCTTCCAGAAATTCCATGACCAGATAATCGACGCCAGCCTGGTGACCCACATCGTAAAGCGTGCAGATATTGGGATGATTCAACGAAGAAATGGCGCGGGCCTCGCGGTCGAAGCGCTGTATGGCCTCATCATTTTCAGATAAATGAGAGGGAAGAATTTTGACGGCGACAGTGCGGTCGAGGCATGTATCGCGTGCTCGATACACCTCACCCATCCCGCCAGCGCCTAAGGGAGATTGAATTTCGTAAGGACCGAGTTTGGTGCCGGAAGTCAGGGCCATTCGTGCGCGCATTATAGCCTGTGCGGCACGCTCGAGAAGATAGAACAGTTGGGAGTGGGTCTTCAAACTGACCCACTACCGAGCAGTTGTGGAGGTTGTCAACAAAACCAAAAGTTAGGCGAGGCACCAAGATTCAGCGTTGGGCCCTCTAAACTTTAATGACTCAAAAATTCGGGACGATGCTACTTGGCCGGTGGTTCTTTCTTTTTCTCAGGTGGCGGAGGCGGATTTTTCTTTTGCTCTTGCGGAGGCGGAGCCTGCCGCTGCGCGGGCTGCGCCTGCGGTTTCGGCGCAGGTGCTGGCTTGGCTTGCTGCCTCGGTGGAGGAGGAGCGGGTTTGTTTTGAGGTGGCGGCGCTTGCTGTTGGCGTGGCGGCGGTGCTTGCTGCGGATGCGCTTGCGGCTGAACCTGTTGCTGTTGCTGACGCTGGGGAGCTGGTGCCGGCTTGTTCTGCGCTGGCGGAGGCGTTTGCTGCGGACGGGCTTGCGGCTGAACTTGTTGCTGGCGCTGGGGCGGCGGAGTTGGTTGCTGACGCGGCGGAGGCGCTTGCTGCGGATGAGCTTGTGGCTGAACCTGTTGTTGACGTTGCAGCGGAGCAGGAGCTGGCTTGTTTTGAACTGGGGGCGGTGCCTGCTGCGGGCGAGCTTGCGGCTGAACTTGTTGCTGGCGCGCGGGCGGCGGCGTTACCGGTTGATTAGCAGGCGGTTGGTTGCGATTGGGCTGCTGCGGGGGGCGCGCCTGTGGGCCTACGGGTGGTGGGTTGCGATGCGGCTGAACATTTTGCTGAGCGGCAGCCGGCTGACGAGCACCGTTAGGCTGTTGTTGCTGCACGGCGTTGGGTGGCACGGCCGTTGGCGCGGGACGCGGAGCCGGAGCGGGGCGTGCGGGAATTACGGCGGCGATGGGTTTGCCCTGCGAGATTGGCTGGACTGCGGCGACGACGGCGGGCTTGCCGTGATTGATGGCGGCAAACTGCTGACGGTTCTGCGCGGCTTGTTCGCGATGCTGAACCTGGGTGGTCATCGGCGGAATGCGCTGCTCGCGCGTGGCGGCGAGCTCCGCGGGAGCAGGCTGGCGAGTGACGCCGCCTGGTCCGTTGTAGCTGACGCGGGTGGTAGTGTTATTGATAGTGGTGTTGTTAATCGTGGTGTTGGTGACGGAGCGGTTGTAGACCTGGACGTTGCCCCCGTTCACGTTGTTGACGGCACGGTTATAGTTGAAGCGATCTCCGCGCCAGTATCCGCCCTGGTAACCGGCTCCGGTGTAGCCATTTCCATAATCAATACCACCGTAATAGCCGATGTGCGAGCCCCAATAACCGTTGTGGTAGCGATAGCGGTGGCCACTATATCCCCACCATCCGGGTGTCCACAAATAACCGGCTTCGGGTGGGCGGGCCCATGCGCCGGGAACCCAGTAGTAGCCTTCTGAAGACCAGCTCCAGTAGCCAGGGGTCCATATGTAACCGTCGCCGGGGATTTCCGGTTGAGAATATTCCGGGAGCGGCGGGGGCGGGTCGTTGGCGTAAACGACCGGCTGGCCGTAGTCGTCTTCGGAGCTATCGTAGTTGTAGCTGTTATCGTAACTGCCGGAATCGTAGTTGCCGCCATCGTTATAGTTGCCGGAGTCGCGCGAGTCGCGCGAATCACGGGTGCGGGAATCGCGGCTGGAATAATTGCGTGAATCGTTATTCGAATAGTCTGGAGCTTGCTGATAGTTTGAATTGGGGGCTTGCTGATCGTAGGTCGCTGGCTGGGCGGAAACGGGAGCCAGATTGGCAGAGGCGGCGGGGTCTTGGTTAGCTGGCGCGGCGCCTGGCTGCGTCTGGGCGGTGTTGTCTGGGGCGGATTTGTTGCATCCTGCGAATGCAAAAATCAGGGTGAGGGACGCGAGTGCCAGAGTTAAAACAGATGGCATTTTACTGATTTGACTCATAGTGATTTTTCTCCGCCAACTCTGGGTGGTCTGGGGTGGTTGGATTCGCAGTTCAGTTTTGAAAGGTTTTGCCGAGACTGCCATCTCAAGCTTTGATGGGGGGAGTGTACATCCTGTTTGCCAGCTATAACATACGGTGAAGGCATTAGAGAGAGGGTTTGCGGTGGTATTCTGGGAGGCTGTAAATCCGTGGCGAATAGCGGCTTGCTGTGAGTTCGGAAGAAAGCACTGTAGAACGAAATAGGCTGCGAGACTTTAGCGCTTAGGAGACTGCTAGTTCACGCTCGCGGGGGCGCTTGCGCTTCCACTGGTAATCTTTTCTTAGCAGGGCCTGGTGTTTCTTAACCTGAGCTTCCAGCTCTGCGAAAGCCATTTTGCAACTGGAGCGTTCATTTTTGCCCGTGCCGGTTGCGTGAATTGAGCCGGTCGGCAAGGAGAGATTCAAGGTGCAGGAATGCTGTCCTTTGTGGGTATTCACGGCGAAGACGCCGTGGAGTTGCACGAGGTCGGGCGCGTAGGCTTTCAGTAATTTGTTTAATTTTGCGACGTGCCGGTCGACGTCCTTCTCGATCGCTTCGTGCGCATCGACGTGCTTGTAACTGATGGACAATTTCATCGGAAGCACCTGTAGTATTTCGTTGGCGGCAAGCAGCAGGTTAGCAGGTCAGAACGTCGCGCCGCAAATCGGATTCTCTAAATTGTAACGTGCGTTGACAGCGCGCGACGGGAACACCTAAGCTCGATTCGAAATACGGTTACTAATTCGTGACAACGATCAGTCCTCGATCACGTGGTTCCAAAATCTCGCAAACATCGAGTGGCGATAGCTCGCGGGCGTCTGGAAGTTCGAGCAGCATGCCAATGCTGCGCATCGGGCCGGCGGGGTGGGCCTACAAGGACTGGGCTGGGTATGTTTATCCGCAGCCGCGTCCGAAGAATTTTCATCCAGCTACTTTTCTGGCGGAATATTTCGACACCATCGAGATAAATACTTCGTTTTATCATCCGATGCAGGCCGATCACGCTGCGCAATGGATTGAGCGGGTGAGCGGCAACCCTCGTTTTTTATTTACCGCCAAACTGTGGAAGAAATTCACGCATGAACATGACGCCAGTGCGGCGGATGAGCGTGAGGCCCGTGCGGGACTGGACGTTCTGCACGCTGGTGGAAGACTGGGGGCGTTGCTGCTGCAATTCCCTTTTTCGTTTCATCGCGAGGCGGCGACGGTTGAGTATCTTTCGCGGTTGCTGAAGCGGTTTGCTGCTTATCCGTTGGTGGTGGAGGTGCGGCACTCTTCGTGGAATATTCCTGATACGTTTGAGTTACTGCGGGGGCATAACGCGGGGTTTTGTAACATTGATCAGCCGATTATTGGGCGGTCTTTAGAACCGTCCACTGCGGCGACTGCGGCGGTGGGTTATGTGCGGTTGCATGGGCGGCGCTACGATACGTGGTTTACGGACGATCCTGAAGTGTCTTCGCATGAACGGTACAACTATCTTTATTCCAACGAGGAGCTGAAGCCCTGGGCTGCGCGGATTCAAAAAGTGAGCAAGCAGGCGGGGACGGTTTTTGTGATCACCAATAATCACTATCAGGGCAAGGGCGTGGTGAACGCCTTGCAGCTGATTAACATTCTCACGAAGACGAAGGTTAATGTGCCGGAGCCGTTGCGGCAGCACTTTCCGCAGCTGGATGCGATTGCAGTGTCGCGGCCGGCGGAGCCTACGCTTTTTCCGTTAGCGACGGCGATTACGCCGGACGCGCAGTAGTTCGCCCATTAATGTCTAGATACAATCCCTGACATGAATGGGGTCATCTATACAATCTGGGCCGTGCTCATCGCTATCGGGAGTTTTAGGACTGCTGCGACTGGAAGGTGGCGTAAAGGCCGCTCCAAGCATTATTGGACTATCCCAATGTGGGGCAGGATTGTATTCCTACTCATTGGAAGCATTTCTACCGTCGCTGCAATCTTTTTGCTACCGTTCGCTTCTTTTCAAGATGACAACTTCAGTTAGCTGCCGTTCAGCTGTGGAAAGATCGAGAAACTTCGCGGGGAAAAGTCGAGGAGAACTCGCTACATTTTTTTGAAAAGGTTTTCGAAGGCTTGGCGGGCGTCGGTGGGGCGTGATGGTGATGGGGGCGGAGTTGTGGCCGTGGAAGGCTGGGAGTAGGAAGTGGGGGCGGTATCTTTTTCAATGGTCATGCGAAATTCGTAGAAGGTGCAATTGTTTTTGGCGTCCTTGGGGGTGATGCGCTCGGGGATGGGTTGCGTGCATTCGAACTGGACGCCGGAATCGAAGAAGCGGCACTGTTTGCAGGAGTGAAGTTCGAACTGGCATTTGGGGCATGTGCCATTGGGATCGAAGCCGGGGGTCAGAACAGCGCCGCAATTTGCGCAGCGACCGCGGGTGACGGTGCCCACCATTCTCGGTGTGCGTGGGCCGAACTGGTCGGCGCCACGCGGGCCGCCGGAGGGCGGCTTGCTGCGATCATGATGAACCTTGGATTTTTTTTCGTCTTTTTCCGCGTCGCGATAACCGCGGTGGCTGTACTTACGATCCACTAACGCCTCCGTCCGCCGTTTCGACGGACTACTGCTAACGCAAACCTGCTATTGGCGCTTATTGCGCACAACAACTTGGCTAGAATCCACTCGGATTGCTACACTCGGCCGGCCTGCGCGATGGTTCCCAAAGGTTGCGATGCAGAATGCTTAGGTCCGGGGAGCAGAAGATGGGGCCTATATGTTTTTAGCCCTCTGGGAGTTCGAAGTCAAGTCGGGTTGTGAGGAACGGTTTCAATCGGTCTATGGGGCGGACGGAGAATGGGCGCGACTTTTTCGGACGGATGAGAATTTTATTGAGACGCGGTTGCTGCGGGATGCGGTGCAGCTGAATAAATTTGTGACGTTGGATTTTTGGGAGTCGCGGAGCGCGTACGAGTCGTTTAAGGAATTGAATCATGCGGCTTATTTGAAGCTCGATCGGGATTGTCAGAGTCTGACTACGTTTGAAAGGTGTTTGGGATATTTTGATAATTGAATGTGGGTGAGGGATTAAAGAAATAAAAAACGGAGTGGGAGCTTCGTGGTTATGGACTTGGTGTTTCCACGTTACCAGACCCACCTTCCAAAGAACTGAGGGTGGGCCACCCGGTTTAGGTTTTCAGTAGGGTGATGAGGCCGCTGGGGGGTAGATCGGGTTGGAGGAATTGTTTCGGCGTGCCGGAGGCGCGGAGGACGGCCTCGGCGGCTAAGTAGCCGCTGCGGACGGCGCCTTCCATGGTGGCAGGCCAGCCTGTGGCGGTCCAATCGCCGGCGAAGAATAGGCCCGGGATTTTGGTTTGTTGTGGGGGGCGCCAGCGATCCACCCCTGGTTGCGGGGAAAATGTTGCGGCGACTTCTTTGATTACTGTGGACTTCATTAATTGGGCTGCTTGTGCGCGGGGTAACGCTTGACGAACTTCGCGGAGGCATATGTCGATGATTTCCTGGCGCGTTTTTTTCAGGAGGTCGTAGGAAGCGCTGATCACCATTTGCAAATATTGTTCCTGGTTGTTGGTGGTTCCCTTTTGTTCCCCGTGCAACATGGTTTTATTGAAAATCCATTGCGTGTTGGTGTCGAGGAGAGTGACGAAGGGTTCGTCCATGACCTGGCGGTCGAACCAGAAGTGGACGCCGGTGATGGGAGCTGTTTTAATTTTGGATAAATTTGCGAGGGAGGGTTCGCTGCGGCGAATACTTTCGGGCATTAAATCGAACAGCGCGTCGTGGGCGACGGCGAAAATGTATGCGGCGGCTGATTCTTCCCGGCCGACATCGAACTGAACGGCTTTAATGGAAGTGCCTTCGGTTATCAAACTTCTTACTGGCGAGCGCAAATTCACTTGGCCGCCGCGGGATTCGATGGCGGCTTTGCAGCCTGCGTATAATTCCGCCAGCGGGACGATCGGGACGCCCATGCGGTATCCGGTGTTATTCATGAGGAAGGCTTTCCAGAAAACATCCACGCCATAGCGGGCATCGGTGCGGTCCAGTTCTTCGTCGAGAGCGCTTACTAGTACGACGCGCCAAAATCTTTCTATGGCGCCTTTGGTCTGACGCCTGCGGCGCAGCCATTCGAGCATGGAAATTCCTCCGGAAGCGGCGGGGTCGGCGGTTTTTCCTTTGGCGGCAACGATATCGAGCATGGCGCGGGCGATGGATAATTTGTCGCGCATGCTGAGCGGGGCGAAGGCGAGAAACGAACCAGTCATGTGGAAGGGTGCGGGTAGGAGGCCGGCTTTCATGGTGCCACGACGGCCCTGGGGATCCAGGAAGACGAGTTCGTCGAAGAATTTTATTTTATCGGCGGAGCCGACGCGGCGATAGAAATCGGCGAGGTTGGTGCAGCAACCGAGAGTTACGTGCTGGCAATTATCGACGTGCTCGCCATTGGGTAAAACGTAGGAGGTGGCGCGGCCGCCGAGAAAAGGTTTCTGTTCGAACAGCCGAACGCGCCAGCCTGTTTCAGCTAACGCGACGCCGCACGCCAGTCCCGCCAGGCCGCCGCCGATCACGATCGCGCTTTTCAATAATATTCTCTTCCGTCAGGCGGCCGAAGCGCGCCTTGGCAATGAACACCATTTTTTCCGCGCGCGAAAGGCGCACGCGTTCACCGAACACAGCAAACTCCTGAGACTCGATGCGCGCGAGAAGGGCACTGTAAGTATGCGTTAGCAGCCACAAGGTGGCGCGGCTGTCTTCGTCGATCAGGCTTAATAGCTCGGCGCCTTGTTTGTAGAGCAGCCAGGCGCGCTCGGCTTCGAAGCGCAGCAGCTCGCGCACCCCGAGGGTGGCCTCAGTCAAACCGAAGGAGGCGGGTGACACGTTGTAGCGCGCTAAATCTTCTTCGGGGAGATACACGCGACCCAATTTATAGTCTTCGTGAACGTCGCGAATAATGTTGGTGAGTTGAAACGCGAGTCCAAGTTTTTCGGCGAGGTCCAGCGCGTGCGAATCGCGAAACCCAAAGACGTGGGTGCAGGTTAAACCGACGGTTCCGGCGACGCGATAACAATATTCTTTTAGGCGTTCAAAAGTGGGATAGGTGTTGACGGTTAAATCCATTTCCGCGCCGGAAATTAAATCGTGAAGATAGCGGGAAGGCATGCTATAGCGCTGCATGGTGTCCACAAGCGCGGGGAGAACAGAGACGCCGTTCGGTTCGTCGTTTATAGGCGCATCAGAGCGTTGCGTGAGGGCGCGGTCGAAAGCGGCGCGCCATTTGGCAAGGCCGCGCTGCTTATCGGCGACGTTGTCGCCTTCGTCGGCAACGTCATCGACGAGGCGCATGAAGGCGTAGAGAGCGGTGAGCGCGTCGCGCTTTGGTTTAGGCAAGAGGAAAAACGCGTAATAAAAATTGCTGTGCGCGGCTTTGATGATGCGCTGGCACTCCTGATAGGAATCCGCGAGAGAATTTATGGCAGCGGAATTTTGCAGCTCGTCCGGTTTGCGATTTGTGGCCACGGCTCGGGTGACCAAGGCGCGGCCGAGCAAGCGCACTTGCTTGGTTTTGCTGATGGAGGGGCGACGGTGCAAGGTGTCGTAGCCCATGTCCTCGATGGCGTCGAGGACGGCGATTCCGCCTTTGCTGAAGAGCTCGAGGTCGACCTTCAAGCGGGCGTCCACCATTTTTGACAGCGGGGCGCCTTCAGCGAACAATGCGCGCGTTCGGGTGATGAGCGATTTCATCAACGCGACGTAGCGGTCGTCGAAATGGCGCTCGAGAATGTCTTTTTCAGCAATGCCGTGAGCGGCGGCCTCGTCGAGAGGAATGTAGATGCGGTCTTTTTCCATGTCGCGCGAAACGTCCTGCCAGAAATTGGCGAGTTGCAGCGCGGTGCAGGTGGCGTCAGAAAGGCGCTGGCGATGCTCATCGCGGTATCCGCAAAGATAGAGGACGAGGCGGCCGACGGGATTGGCGGAATATTCGCAGTAATGGAGGAGCGTGGACCAGTTTGGGTAGCGCTTAATTTTCTGATCCTGGCGGAAGGCTTTTAATAGGTCGGCGAATTCCTGTTCGGGAATATCCTTGGCGACGATTGTTTCGCGGAGAGCGATGAAGACCGGATGGGAGGGACGGCCGTCATAGCAGGCGTTCAATTCGTGTTCCCACCAATTTAGTAACTGGAGCGCGCGGGCGGGTTCGGGTATTTCATCGCCCAAGTCGTCGGCCCAGCGGCAATAAGCGTACAAGTTGTAAAAATGTTGGTGGAGCTCCGCGGGGAGAAGCCAAGAAGCTACATTGAAATTTTCGTAGTGGTGCGTGGCGAGCCAGCGCGTGTATTTCTGAGCTTCTTCAACGGAGCAGCCGGAGGCGGGTGCTCGATCGGCGATTTGTAGTTCCCCACGACGCAGCATGCAGCGAATAAACCTCAGGATGACTTGCAAAGTCCACGAAAAAATTCCGGCGGTTCGATTTTCTATAGACGCCGGAGCAATTTTACGCAAACAACAGAATGAATCGTGCGTTGATGCAATTCCGGCGCGGTAACTAATTATGGCCGAACTAAATTATGGGCGGACGGCCAGTTTGATCTGACCGCTGCGTGCCTGCATGCGTTCAAAGGCTTGCGGCAAATCGGCCAGACGGATTTCCTCGGTCACGAAATCGTGGGCAGAAATGTCGCCCCGGCGAATGGCTTCGAGCGCATCGCGAAAGAATCGCGGAGTGTGGTGAAAGGGAGAAATCAATTTAATTTCAGAATAGTGAATGGCGGCGGGCTCGATTTCCACTTGGGTGCCGCTGGGCAGGCCGCTGAAGAAATTTACTACGCCGCCGCGGCGGACCATGTCGAGGGCTTGCTTCCAGGTGACGGGGTTACCGGCGGCTTCCACGACGGCGTCGGGGCCGCGCTGGTCCTCGGTCAATGCTTTTACTGCGGCGACGATGTCGGCGGTTTCGTTGACGTTGATGCTGGCGATCGCGCCGAGACGTTTTGCGACTTCCAGCGCTTGAGTACGGCGTGCCAAAGCGATTACGCGGACTCCACGGCGTGAAAGCATGCGCACGAATTTCAAACCAATGGGACCGCAACCGATTACGGCGGTAGTGTCACCGGCGCGCAATTCCATTTCATGAATGCCACGCAGCACGCAGGCCAAAGGCTCGGCGAGAGCGGCACTGGCGTCATCGACGGAGTGGGGTACCTCCAACATGTTTTCCGTGGCTATGCGACTGGGGATGCGCATGTACTCGGCGTAAGCGCCATTGTTGAAGAGCAAGTCCTCGCAGAGATTTTCCTCTCCGCGGCGGCAATGGAAACAACGCAGGCAAGGAGCGGAATTGGCGGCCACCACGCGCATGCCGATCTGCCAGCGGGGATCTACACGCTTTCCGACGGCGGCAATTTCGCCGACCACTTCGTGGCCGAAGACCGCCGGGGGCTGAATCATCTTGGCGTGATAACCGCGCTTCCAAACTTTGAGGTCGGTGCCATCTGTCAGCGCGAGGAGCACGCGGATGAGAACTTCATCGACGGCCAGCGAGGGCACATCGATCTGCTCAACACGCAAGTCTTCGCTTCCGTAGAGAACGGCGGCATTCATTTTGGCGGGGACGGCCATCCAGGGCGCGGCGGTTTTTACGGCAGCACCGATCTCCGCTTTTCTTGTAGTCGTAGATCTCATTGGTGGGTGATCAGTATCTTAAGTGATTCTACTGTTGGACGCGCGGCGAGTTCCAATCCTTCTTGGATTCTGCCGAGCGGAAAACGATGCGTCACGATGTTCATAACAGGAAGCTGTTTCTTTAATATTAAGTCAGCTGCGGTCTCTTGAATGTCCGCCGCTGCGCTGTAGCTGCCCAGAATTTCCTTTTCGTCGATCCCTACTTCGGCGGCCGGGAATTCGATTCTGGTCACTGGGTCATTGGCCGCGAAGAGGAGGACTCGGCCGCCGGGCCTGGCTGCTGCCAGGGCGTCCGCGACAACTGCGGGATGCGCGACCGCCACCAGCACTACGTCGGCGCCGCGCCCCTCAGTGCGGTCCTTAATTTCCAGTACCAGCTTACCACTACTGTTAGCGTCGAAGGACTCGATGGCCCCGAGGGTCAGGCTCTTGGCACGTCTGACGGCCATGGGATCGCTGGTGAAGATTCGGGCACCCTGGAGCTTGGCGACCATGAGTAATTGCAACCCGATGGGACCGCAGCCCAAAACGAGTACAGTTTCGCCGTTGGCGACGCGAGCTTTTTGGACGGCTTTGAAGATGGTGTTGATGGGCTCTATGAAGGTAGCTTCTTCAAAGCTAACGTCGTCGGGGAGAGCGACTATGCCGCGTTCCGCGACCCAGGGCATGGCTTTCACGTATTCGCCGAAGCCGCCGCCGTTGGGAGTGAAGCCGCCGGTCAATCCGGTGGACTTGTATTGTTTGCATTGAGAAAAGAGGCGGCGTTGGCAATAAAAACAATTGCCGCAGGGGACGTGATGAAAACTCATGACGCGATCGCCTAATTTCCATTTGGTGACGCCGGGGCCTACGGCGACGACTGTGCCTGCCAGCTCGTGACCGAGGATCTGCGGAGGATTTACGTAGGCTTGGAAAATTTTCTTGATGTCGGTGCCGCAGATTCCGCAGGCCGCGACTTTGATCAGGACTTCGCCGTCGCCGACTTCGGGAACGGGAACTTCTTCGACGCGCACGATGCCCTTTTCGCGGTAAACGCCGGCGTGCATGGCTTTGGGCACCGGTCCCAGCGTGGTAGCCGGGTGCAGCATGGTTCGCGTTTCGCTCATGAGGCGGCCACTTCCTGCAGCTCAGGTGGTGGGTTGCCGTTTGTCGCCATAGATAATTTATTTATGTAGGACTCGAGAAAATGCGCCAGCGCTTCGGCGGCGGTTTTGCTGTCGCGCCCGAGGCGCACTAAGGCTGAAACCATTAAAGGGTGTTTGGCGACGTAGCGGACTACGCTGGTGATTTTCACGCGGCCCTGGGGATCAACGATGGTGTCGAGTTCCGGGGGCATCTCGCGATCAAAGGAATCCGAAATTACGCGCACGACTGCGCAGGACACCTTTTTTTTGTTTGCGGCATGCAGGATAGCGAAGCTCTCCATGTCGACTGCGTCAGCAAATGCGGATAACTGATTTTTTTCCGTCGCGGTGTTCACAACGTGATCGCTGGTAAGCAAAGTTGCGATCCGCGTGGCGCCATTTTCGGAGGCGTGGGCTAGCAAGTCAGGATCGCAGATTTCGATTTGGTGATTGGTGTGATGTTGAACTTTTTCGGGAGCTACGATGTCTCCCAGTTTGACGGAGGATTTCAACGCGCCGGCGAATCCAGAAATAAGGCAAAAGGAATATGTTTTGGAGATAACCGCGTCCGCGACGCGCGCTGCGTTCGCCGATCCCATACCGGTTATTACGAAATCGACGCTGGCTTGTCTGATGAGGGCGCGTTGCAAGGTGATGTTGCCAATGGTCACCTTTTCCATGTTCAGCGCGCGCCAGGGGGCGAATTCCGCTTCCACCGCGTAAGTGATGAGAATGTTCATCGCCATGTCGTCTGCCTATGCTGGCACGGCGTGGGCCATGCGTTTGATGCGTCGCTCGCTGACGTAGCCGTTTTTTTCGTACCAGCGGACGGCGCGTTCGAATGCTGCCGCGACAGGTTCGGCGCGGAAGCCCCACTCCTTTTGCGCGCGGGTGCAATCCACGAACATTAGATGCTGTGCGATTTTTACGCCTTCGACGGGAATTTGCGGCTCGCGACCGATGAGCCGTGAAAACGCTGTCTCAGCATAGGCTACACCCAAGGCCAGACTATGAGGAATTTTGAACTTGGGTGCGGGCAGGCCGGTGATTTGCGCAAGCGAGTCCAAAACCTGTTTGAGGGTGAGGTTTTCCGCACCTAATAAATAGCGCTCGCCGATTTTGCCTTTTTCGGCGATGAGCAAATGGCCGGCCGCGCAATCTTCCACGCCTACGAAGTTCAATCCGGTTTCCACGTATCCGGGCATTTTCCCGTTGAGGAAATCCACGATGATTTTCCCGGTGGGAGTGGGTTTCCAGTCCCACGGACCTACCGGGGTGGTGGGCATGGCGACGACGACGGGAAGGCCGTCTTTGGCGGCTTGCAAAACTTCTTGCTCGGCCATCCACTTGGAGCGTTTGTAATGGCCAACCATTTCGTCGAGTTTGGAATCGGTAAATTCGTTGGGCAATGAGGGGCGGTCAACCGCGATGGTCGCGACGGTACTGGTGTAAATTAGTTTTTCGACGCCGACCTGGCGAGCGGTGGCTAACAGATTTTTTGTGCCGCCGACGTTGGAATCGTAGATGTCCTGGGGATTTTTGGACCACAGTCGGTAGTCGGCGGCGACGTGGAAAACACGCTGGACGCCGTTCATAGCGCGTGCGAGTGAGGATTGATCGCGCAGATCACCGGTGATGTATTCGAGCGACAAATCAGAGATGGCGCGGTTGGAACTGGAAGCGCGGACGAGGACGCGGACGTCTTCACCGCGGGCTACGAGTTGACGGGCTACGTGGCTGCCAAGAAATCCTGCGGCGCCGGTAACCAGAGTGGTCATAGGGTGCGCAGTCCTTCCTCACTAGCTTCACGGGCCTCGCGGGGTTCGCAAGTGGGCACTTTTTCAACTTTTGGAACGATGGGATGGGCGATGCGTTTTTTTCCAAAGCTTGGTTCAACCGAGGCAGGGGTCAAATCGAGAAGCGCTGAAAAAGATCTCCAATGCCGGCTCGGTATCAGCTCGCGCGCGGACTGCAACGCCGCGCTGGTGGTTTGGTCGTTAGCGGTTGCCGTGGGGCGTTTGTGAATCCAGCCATCGACGTCCAGGGTCGAGACGAACCTTGCTAACTGGAGAAGTTCGCTCCTGTGGTAGTCACGGAAAATGGTGGTCTCGATACAAATGTGAAAGCCGGAAAGCTTGGCGGTGCGAAGGGCTTCTATGGTGGCGCGAAAATTTCCGGTGTACTGGACGCGCGAGTCGTGGGCGCCTTCGAGGCCATTGAGCGGCAAAACTAGGTAAAGGCGCGAGACCGGGCGGAATTCGTGGATCCGCCGGCGCAAAAGAGTTCCGTCCATTTCGACGAAAACCGTTCGGCCGGTATTGACGATCTCGCGAGTCAAGTGGCCGATGCGCGCATGTTGCAGCGGAGTGTCGCCACCGACCCAGACCACAGGGGCCGAGTTGGCGCGCACTTGCGTGAGAGCTTGTGAATCTCTAGAGGAAATCTCTACGGATGAATCGACGCAGTTCGGCGAGGTGACTTCGGTATGAGCGCGCGATTGCGCTAAATGTAGGCGCAGGGCCCAGGGATAACGTGCATCTCCAAATAAAGTTTGTGCGATGCGAACTCTGGTCAGGTTCCAGAGGAGTCGCGGAGGAAAGCGCATCATGCGCGCTAAATTCCGGAACGCAGCCGGAATTCGTTGGGCTGGAACTTCAAGGCGCAGAATTCGTCGGCTCTGCGGGCCTGATTGTGGTACCGCGACAACGCGTATACCGGGAAGGAATTGCGATACAGGTGATATTTCAGATAAAAGACGCACGGGAAACCGGTGCCGGTGAAATCGTGCTCGCTCCAGGAACCGTCTTCGTTCTGGTTGCCGACCAAATAAGAAACGGCGCGAGTGATGGCGGGGTCGCTGGTATTTGATCCGGCCAGCAAGCCGATCAAGCCCCAAGCCGTTTGCGAAGGTGTGCTTGCGCCCTGACCTTTCGAGGACGCGTCAGAATAAGTTTTGAGCGATTCGCCAAAACTTCCGTCGTCCTGTTGGACAGACTTGAGCCAAGATACGGCGCGCTGGCAATACTCTTGAGCGGTTAGAGAAACGGTTTCCAGCGCGCGGAGGACGCCGCTGGTGCCGTAGACGTAGTTCACGCCCCAGCGACCGAACCAGGAGCCATCGCCACATTGATCTTTGAGTAAAAACTTAACGGCTTTTTGTATGGCGGGATGATCCGTGGGCCAGCCAAAACGTCCGAGACACTCGAGCACGCGCGCAGTGACGTCGGCGGTGGAGGGATCGATCATGGCGTTGTGATCGGCGAAAGGAATATTGCAGAGGAAGCGGCGATCATTGTCGCGGTCGAAGGCGCCCCAGCCGCCGTCGCGATTCTGCATACTCAGGAGCCATTGAACGCCGCGGCGAGTTGCGGCTTCCATACGCTTGGCGTCAGGGAATTTCACGCGCTGCAAGGCCATCAGGACGAAAGCAGTGTCGTCCACGTCGGGGTAAAAATCATTGCGAAATTCGAAGGCCCAACCGCCGGGCTCGGCGTCTATGTTTTTTACTTGCCAGTCGCCGGGGCCGAGAATCTGTTTGGACAAGATCCAGTCAGCGGCCTGAACGAGCGCTGGATCGTCGGGAGCTACGCCGGCTTCTTCGAGGGCGACCATGGCGATGGCGGTATCCCATACGGGGGAAACGCAGGGCTGCAGGCGAATGGTCTCGTCGTCTTCGATTTCAAAGCGGGCAAACTCCCTGGTTTCGCGGCAGGTCAAAGGATCGCCGGGACCATAACCCATGGCTACTAGCGAAAAGATGCAATTCATCATCGCCGGATAGATGGTGCCCAATCCTTCGGAGCGCTCCATGTGTTCGAGAACCCACGATTTCGCTTCGCGCAGGGCGCGTTGGCGCAGGGGTTTCCAGGGCAGGCGCTCGTAAAATTTCAGGCCGCGATCGAGGGCCAGGAAAAAATTCCGCCAGGAGATGAATTGCTTGCTCCAGTCGAAAGCGGCTCGTTTGCGGGTGGGATCCTTGAAAAGTTCGTCGACCTGGGCGCGCTCCGGGAGCTTCCAGTTGGGTCGCAGCGCGGAGAGAATCATCATGGGGATAACGATGGCGCGGGTCCAGGAAGAAAATTCGTAAATATTGATGTAGAACCAGTTGGGCAGAAGCATCAGCTCCGGCGGAATGGCGGGGACCAGTTCCCAGCCGACGGCGCCGACTAGAGCGAGGTAGAAGCGGGTATAGGAATTGGTTAATTCAAGGCCGCCCAAGGCGTGGACTGAGGCTCGTGCGCGGGTCATGTGCGGCGAGTCGATGGGATCACCTGCCAATTTCAGAGCAAAGTAGGCTTTGCAGGTGGCGTTCAGCTCGGATGGGCCGCCGGGATAAATGCTCCAGCCACCGTCGGCGAGTTGGCGACGGCGGACATAGGTGGCCAGCTTGGCGATGCGGTCTGGATCGGCTTTGCCGAGTACGAAGAGATAGTAGATGTAGTCGGATTCGAGGGTAGTGTCGGCTTCGAGTTCGCCGAGCCAGTAGCCTTCCTCGGTCTGCAGGGACAAGAGGTAATTGGCGCCCCGCTCAATGGAGCTTTCCAGGCGTTCAGCCCAATTCTGTTGGCGCCAAGGTAGTGGCGCCTGAGCAACCGCGAATTCATCCTCCATGCGGACAGAAGACGCCATCAGGTGCTATTTCCCCCTCAGCCCATCGCGAGAACGATGGGTAAGTTACATAATGCTTTGGAAAGCGGAATTTCTATTCCCGTTGCCCGAACCACGCCAGGGATTAAGGCTCCCCGCCCCGCTGCAGGCCCTACACTAGTACTAGTAGATTATCGCCGGGATTGGCCCCAGCGGTCAACGACATTGTCTTATTTGGAGATGAGAGTGGCGCAGTAAAGGTTACAACTTGACGCCAGCAGGGGCTTCCAAGGTGCGCCTAATTAGCACCTGAAGGGGCAGGGGCAAAGGCTCACCTTCCCTCTGGGCAACCGACGGGGTCTGGTTCAGGAGCTGGCGCGGGAGTTTCATCCAGGGGGTTTCGCCAACGGGAGCGTCGTCGATGCCACCGCTTCGCAATACTAGGGCGTCGGCGCGGTCGAGAACTATACGGGCGGAGTCTTTAAAATCCTCGCGACTGGGGTCTATGACCGCAAAATATAAACTGGGTTGGACGAATTGCAAAACAGAGTTGCTCTCAAGGATGAGGGTTGGCGGCTCTGTGGTGTTTGAGTAGGGCAGCTCGGCGAGGGCCACGCGCAGGAGTGGGAGTCCTTCGGCCAGAAAACCTTGCTTGGTTCTGAGCCAGAAAGAGCGCTGAGCGCCCGCGGCCAGGAACCTAGAACTGTCGGTGCCGGTTTCTCCGTTTTTTTCCCAGCTGATGGCGTAGCTGTGTTCGTCGGGAGCGCAGCCGCAATTCTCGCCATTTTTTGCGCATACGCCGTGGCCGTATTGGGTGATCTTGCCAGCGATCCAGTTTTCTTCTGGAAATGCGTGGATCACATCGCAGACGAGTTGGGTCTTGCCTATGCTGCGAGTGTGGCCACCGACGACGATGAGGCGCCAATTTTGTTTTTTTGGTGCGGCTGATGATTGCAACTGCGCCTGCCTTCTGCGGACTTCAACTCCACAGGGTACACCTCATTTTCTCACATTGGCCTCAAGGTTTTTAACTCTTGCCGCTAATTCGGGTAGGCGAGCTTGCCATGCAAACTGTTCCTTGAATTTTTCCAGCGAGCGGGCGGGGGTGCCCCAGACGGTCTCACCGCTGCGAACGATTTTCCCTCCGAGGACTCCTGACTGGCCACCGATGATGGCGCCATCTTCCAGTTTGCAGCGTTCGCCAAAGCCAGCCTGGCCGCCAATCACAACATTTTTGCCAGACGTGCAAGAACCAGAAAGTCCGGCTTGGGCGGCGATGACGGAGTGCTCGCCGATTTCGCAGTTGTGGCCGACGTGAACGAGGTTATCCAACTTTACGCCGGCGGCGATCCTGGTGTCCGCGAGGGAGCCGCGATCGATGGTGGTATTGGCACCAATTTCGACATCGTCGCCAATCTCGACAATTCCTGTTTGGGGGAATTTCCAATACTGGCCTTCACCGAAGGCATATCCAAAACCGTCGGCGCCAATCACGGCGCCGGAGTGAACTTCCACGCGATCGCCCAAGCGGACGCCGTTATAGAACGTGACGCGCGCGTGAATTCTGCAGTTTTTGCCGATCCAGCAGCCGGCGCCGATTACGGCGTGGGGGCCAATTTGTGTGTCTGCGCCGATGTGGACGGCTTCGCCGACGACGGCATAGGGGCCGATGCTTACATTCGGGGCGATTTGTGCGAGGGCCGCGATAAGCGCGGTGGGATGCACGCCTGCAGCAATGGGGGTTAGCTCCATGAGCAATGCGGCGGCTTTGGCAAAGGCTAGTTTCGGGGTGGCGCTGCGCAGGACGGTTTTAGCTGGCAGCTCGAGGCCTAGAGGTGCGATCACGCAGGTTGCGGCGGATGCATTGGCGCGCGAGACGTTCTTTGGAGAGTCCACATAAATTAAATCACGAGGGCCGGCGCGTTCTGGCGAAGCTACAGCGCCCAACTGCAGATCGTCATTGCCTTCGAGTGTGGCCCCGACCGCGGATGCTAATTCTTTGGCGGTTTTTTTCATGATGCGCCCTCGCTAACTTTTAATTTCGTTTTCAGACTAGCCACAAGTTAATTAAATTTGTACAACGGCGGTTCGCCCGGCGGCCTGGTGTTCCAGCGGCCATGGAGCCACACCCACTGGTCGGGATATTTTCTGATAATTTCTTCGAGGACCTTGGTAAATTTCTGGGTGTTCTCGAGAATATCGCGGTCCATGTTTCCGGTGCGCGTTAACTCTACGGGCGGCTCGAACCTGAGGCGGTATTTTTCGAGTTGAGGATCCCAATAAACATAACCGGGAACCACCGCAGCGCCGGTGTGCAAGGCCACGCGTGCGAGTCCTGTGGTGGTGCAGGCCGGCGTACCGAAAAAATCTACAAAGACTCCTTCTTCGGGCATGGTGTTTTGGTCGGCGAGGATTCCCACTGTTCCGGCATCTTTTAAGACTTTTAGCATGCTGCGAGCGGATTCGTTTTTGAATATAGGGCGATTGCCACTTAAAGAACGGTAGCGATTGACCAGTTGATCGAGCTTGCGGTTATCCAGCGGACGGGCCATGTAATGGAGCGGGTAACCATACAGAGCGTGCGCGAAGGAAGAGAGTTCCCATGCGCCAATGTGGCCGGTTAAATACAAGACTCCTTTTCCCTGTTGCTGGCCTTGCATGAAATTTTCATGACCATCGAGAATAACTACGTCTTCGATGTTTTGTTTTGAATATTTGGGCAGGCGAGCGAACTCAGCGGCCATCCAGCCAAGATTGCGGGTCATTTTTCGAATGACGTTGGCGCGCTGAGTTTCGGTCCAATCCGGAAATGCCAGGCGCAGATTAAGTTCGGAGGTTTTGCGTAACTTTGGGGACAGCAGAAAGAGAACATGCGCGGTGGAAGCGGCCAGCGGCCGCGCTATCTGGCGAGGCAAAACTTCCAGGATTTTTAACAACGCGCGTACCACCGTGTACTCTGCCCTTTCCTTCATCGCTTGGGTGAGCGGCTGCCGTCCGCTGCCACGACAGTATGCCTGTCGGCGCGGCTACATTGCCATGGACATTGCGCACGATGTTAGACTCACGTCCGTAGTTTCTTTTTCGAATGAATGATACGGCACCAGTTTTGGCGAAAACATCCGGCGACGATTCTCACGGCGACATTTCTTTTCACAACTCATCATCACGCCACATGGCCTTTCGCGACTTGTCGTTTCGCAAGATCAGTTGGGCGTTGCTGATTCTTCTCGCGCTGTACGTTTGCTACTTCAGTCATCTGGGGGCTTTCGGGTTTATCGGGCCTGATGAGCCACGTTACTCGTGGATCGCGCGAGACATGGCGGAGTCGGGGGATTGGGTTACGCCACGACTTTACGGGAAGCCGTGGTTTGAAAAACCGGTCTTTTATTACTGGTCGGCGGCGGTGTGTTTCAAATTGTTCGGCGTCAACGAAGCCAGCGCGCGGTTGCCGAGCGCGGTATACGCGCTGTTTGCAACGCTTGCTTTGGCGTGGCTGGCGCTTCGCCTCGGCGGGCGGCAGATGACGCGGTGGGTGCTGCTGCTTTTGCCGTCCACGGTGGGAATGATCGGATTTTCACATGCAGCCGCGACGGATATGCCGTTCAGCGCGATGCTGAGCATTGCGATGGTTTGCGCGGCGGTGGCGCTGGAGCTGGTTCCATCTGACAAATTGCTGGCTGAGGAGACGCGCGAGGGGCAATCGGTCGTTCAGCAGACGAAGAGGACGATTTTTGTCAGCTTAGGGCTTTTTGGATTTTTCCTTGGCGTGGCGGTTCTGGCCAAGGGGCCCGCGGCGTTAATTCTCGCTGGGGGCGCAACACTTTTGTGGGCAGCGTCAATGAAACGCTGGGGCGAGGCGCTGCGGTTGTTTCATCCCATCGCCATTGCTACATTTTTACTGACAAGCCTTCCCTGGTACGTGTTATGTGCTCGCCGCAATCCCGAGTTCTTTCGCGTTTTCATTATCGAACACAATTTCAAGCGTTATCTGACGCCGGAATTTCAGCACATTCAACGGTTTTGGTATTACGTTCCGACGGCCATAATCGCCCTGTTACCGTGGATATTTTGGCTTGTATGGTTTGCTGCCGGCGAACGGACGAAGGGCGAAGATGGGGAGCGGCGATCGCAAATAATGTTTCTGGCTGCCTGGGGCGTCTTTCCTATTTTGTTTTTTTCTTTATCGAAATCGAAGCTGCCCGGCTACATCCTTCCGGCGGTTTTTCCGTTGGGTTTTCTAATTTCATTAGCGGTCACGCGAGCGCTGAAATCCAGGCATGTGTTGGGGCGATACGTTCTGGGGCTGATCGGCGCGCTGTTATTGGTGTCGCCGGGTTGGATATTTTTTTCGAAGGCACACCTTCGAGGGCCGCTGGTATCGCTTTACATTAGTGTGGCGGCGGTGGGTGGTTTGATTGTGATTGGGGCGGCGTTACTACGCCAGGCGCGTGCGGGGCTGACGTTTTGTGTTGTGCTGGTACTGTTCCTGCTCAATCTAGTTTATGTCTCAGTCAGTAAGCTGGATCCACAGCTTTCGGCGCGGAGCTGTGCCAGGCAGATTGGCGTGGAACGCGCGGCTAATACTTATTCGTTTAAACTGCAGCGCTCGTGGCAGTACCAGCTTAATTTTTATTTGCACCACGAAATTGTGGAATGGAGTCCGAATGTTGCGGGCGAATCGGTGGTGGTGACCAGCGGGAAGAATCTTGAGGAGCTGAAGCAAAAGGCGGAAATCATTGCGCTAATTTCCGAGCAGTCGCCGCAGGCGGAAGCGGTGGTGGTCAGGCCGCTTTTAACTAGACCGGTGCGTTAACGCGTGGCCCGCATGGTGGCGGGCAGATGAGCCAGGAAAAAAGATACGACGCGATTCTCGTAGGCGCGTTTGTCGTCATCATTCATAGCCACGAAATTTCCAAGGCCGATGGTGGCTTGTTCGCGAGGCCCTGCGGCTTTTAGGTACATGCTGCGCGAGATATTTCCGAGTTCAGGATCATCGGACGCTTGAATAAAAAGTATGGGGACATCCGCCAAGGTATTTAGCCGCGCGGACAATGGCGGCTCTTTGCGAAACTGGGTATTTAGCAGGTCGAAGCTGAATTCCGCGGAACGGATCATGAGCGGGAATCCAGCAAGACCGGTGCGCTCCACGCCAATCTTCACCATCTGCCCGGGAGTGTCGTACACGGAGTCGAGGACCAGGGCACGAATCCGCGCATCTCGCTCGGCCTCTCGCAGCGCCGCATAGGCGCCAAGATTGTAGCCCCACACGCCAAAGCTATGGGGGTCCACGTCATTGCGCGCAGCGAGTGCATCGAGGGCGGAACGCAATTCGTCGGCTTCGCGATAGCCGAAGGTAGTGGCGCCGGAATTGCCGCCGTGCGCGGCGAAATCAAACAAGAAGACGTTGTACTGATGGTCCTGCAAGGCGGAGACCAGGGTGAGCAACTCCCCCCGGCTGGAACCGTAACCATGGCAAAGGATTATGGTGGGTGCGCCGCGAAACCCTGGAAAGAACCAGCCTTCCCGGGGCTGCTGACCCAAGACGGTGAATTGCACGGCGTCAGGACGGCCGGGGAAACTTTGCAAATTAATTTCGGAGCTGGTGCGTTCCGGTTTGACGATGCGATACACGAGGAAGCCGGCAACGCCCGCGGTGGCCAGAACGGCAAAAAACACGAGCGCCAAAATAGCGGTGAGAAGTCTGGTGTACCAGCGTGTGGGATAACGTAGTTCAGAGAGGATGGACATGCGTAATCTGCGCAAGGTGGACGTCTAGAGCGCCGTTTTTTCCGTTCCTCACCGTAAAGAGATAGTACAAAGCTGACAATTCGCATGCTAGCACACCCTTGCGCCGGGGAGTTTCGCGGTCGGCCGGTATGTGTCGCATTTATATCGCGCAGCAACGCGGGGCGGGAGGGTTCCCGCCCCATTGCGCGAATCGGCTATCATAGGAATGTGAGCGGCGGGGCCGCTCGTATTCCACTTCACCCATGAACATTGTCGATTTACGACAGACCACCGTCCGGCAGCTTGAGTCCCTTCTTGAAGAAGAATCTCGCCACTGGCGCAAGGAATTGCACTGGGATTATCGTGGCGCGCTGGAACTAATCAAACGTTTTCTGGAGGCGCGCGCTTTGGCGGGCAGCGTGGCGTTTGAAAATGGAAATGCCGCGGGATATTCGTTTTACGTGATGGAGGAACAAAAAGGTTTGATAGGCGGGCTCTATGTTTCGGCGCAATTCCCGCAATCCGCGATTGCGCAGCGATTGCTGGAGGAGACGCTTTTCGCCATGCGGGCTATTCCGCACCTGGAGCGCATTGAGGCGCAGCTGATGCCTTTCAGCGGACCGATCGATACGCCGCTACGCGATCAGGGATTCAGCTTATACACGCGGCAGTTCATGCTGCTGGACTTGCAGAAAACGGCGAAGGCAAATTCCAATAATTCCGGAGGGCTGCGGATTGATCGCTGGAATGATCGATACTTCGAGCCGTGCGCCAAGTTAATTTATTTGTCGTACGCCGATCATGTGGATGGGGAGATTAACGATCAGTATCGCAGCGTCACGGGGGCGCTACGCTTTCTGAAAAATATTATTTTGTTGCCGGGTTGCGGGCAGTTTGTTCCCGCGGCGTCGTTTGTTTTGCGGCAGCCGGGAAGCGACGAGTTGGTTGCCGCGGTGTTGACGAGCGAAGTGTCGCCGGGGGTTGGGCACACCACGCAAATTTGTGTGGTGCCGGGATTTCAGGGACACGGGCTGGGGCGCATGTTGATGCAAAAATCCAGTGATGCGCTGCGAGCTTTAAAGTTTAAGGAATTGACGTTGACAGTCACTTCGGAAAATCGCACCGCCGTACGGCTTTACGACCGACTAGGGTTTGACACTATTAAGTCGTTTACGGCGGGGGTCTGGCCGCGATAAAAGTGTTTCGCGATTTGGGGTTTCAGAGCCTTGTTATAGTCGCGACGCCATGAAACGTCCCATACTTGTCACCATCCTGGGTTGCTTGTTTATCGTTGTGGGTCTGGTGGGTTTGGCTTACCACCTATCGCAGCAACCCTTGGACAGTTGGGTCGCGCTGATTTCCTTAATTCGAGTAGTTGCCGTTGTGGGTGGGGTGTTCATGCTTAAGGGGCGCAACTGGGCTCGCTGGCTGATGCTCGGGTGGCTTGCCTTTCACGTTGGGGTGAGCGCATTCCACTCGCTGTCGGACTGTATCGCGCACGCAGTGCTGTTGCTGGTGGTGGCCTATTTCCTGCTTACGCCGCCGGACTCTCAATATTTTCAGGCTTCGCCGTCAGAGTGAGTCCCGCTTAAGAACGAAGTCTTTAGTCAATGGCCGGTGTGAGTGTGGCATCCTCGGCGATCAACGCAGTATAAGTAGCGCCCTGTTTGATCTCAGCATCGGCGCCGCGCTGGAGAATAGTGAACACATCGCCGACGGGAATTAAGATGGCGGCATTAGGTGGTTTGGCCTGGCCTTCTTTCGCTGCGGAAACCGAGTAGTTTAATGGTGGTGCCGTTGGCGTCGAAAGAGCGAGCTGCGCAGCATCGTTCTGAGCTTGAGCGACGTACCCACTAAATGCTACGACGAAAAACATCAGAAGGGTCCGTATTGGCTTTCCTCCCTGGCTATTTGACGGGCTCAAAGCGAGATTAGTTGCGGTTACATGCGCGGAACGTTAACGGGGCTTAATCGTTTTACCTCTGCGGCCTAGTTCTAAACACTCGTCCAACTCGGACACTCGTGGAACCGTCGACTAAGCACAAATCTGCGTGATTTGCTTTGGAGTTCGATTCCGAGGGAAGGGCTGCGTCACAGCGGCTTCGTTTGGGCCAAATGTTGGAGCAATTCCAGCATCGCGAGGCATCGTGCCATGCGAGGACTTCACCTAGATCCTATCGCGCGCCGCATGATAGTAAAGTGGTTCAGGGCATGCCGCGCAAACTCACCTCAGACGAGCATTTGGATTATATTGCGGCGCTGCTCGACGATATATTTCAAATCCCCGGGACCAAGATTCGATTCGGACTTGACGCGCTGATCGGGTGGATACCGGGGATCGGCGACGCGATGGCGGGGACCGCATCGTTTTTGATTGTGATTGCGTCGTGGCAGCGCGGCGCGCGAACCGTCACGTTGATGCGCATGATTGCCAATGTGCTCCTGGAAACGGTAGTGGGAGCAATACCTGTCGTTGGCGACATTTTCCACGTGGTCTGGAAAGCGAATCGGCGGAACTACCGGTTACTGATGCGCGAGAGGGAGCAACCGGGATACCACACCGGGCGGGATTGGATGTTTCTGGTGGTTATGTTAGTCATGGCGATTGCGGCGGTGGGAATTCCGATTGGCATTTTGATTTGGATACTGAGCTTGCATCCGGTGGTTAGAACTTGAACCCATTTGAGCGGTGACGAGATTTATCAGGTCGCGCGCTTGCGTGGAAAATACTACGAAGCTTCAAGGCCACCAATTCTAGAAAACTTCAAGACCCACCCTGAAAATCGAGGGTTGATTGGATAAGCGAGAAGGCTCCGGACACGCACCGTGTGAGCTTTTGGTTGAGGACCGAAGCTATTGTCCGGCTTTTTTTCTGGCGGATTCGAACTCGTCGCCTGCTTGCCATTGGATGAGGGCGGGTTGCGATGCGGCTTGGAGGCCGAGGTCGTAACCGAACTGCGCGACTTTAGCCAGGCCGGTGAAGTCCATGTCGGGCCGATATTCATCGCTGGGTTGGTGATAATGATGCTCGACGTAGTCTTTGGCTTGGGCTCTGCCCCAGGCTTCATCGTGGCCTTTGAATTTCATTCCTTCGCTGATTGAAAACGAAGGAATGCCCACGCGGGCCAAGCTGAAATGATCGGAGCGGTAGTAGTGGCCTGCTTCCGGTTGTGCGTCTGGGCGAATGGCCAAGCCGTATTTCTGAGCGGTCTTCTCTACCTCCGGGTAAAACGTGGTGCGTTCGGCGCCGCTGATTTCTATCTCTTCGGGGTCGCCAATGGGTGCTACAGCGTCGTAATTTAAATCCAAGGTTACTTTTCCAACTGGAGTTGTCGAATGCTTGCCCAGGAATTCCGAGCCTAGCAGGCCTTGTTCTTCGGCGGTGACCGCGGCAAGTAAAATGGATCGCGGCGGGGCCTGCTGAACTGAGTGCGACCAGACTCGCGCGAGTTCCAGAAGGATGCCGCAGCCGGTGCCGTTATCTACCGCGCCGTTGTAAATGTTGTCGCCTTTCGCGCTGGTGTCGATACCCAGGTGGTCGTAATGCGCGGTGTACATCACGGTTTCGTCGCGTCGAGCGGGGTCACTGCCTGGAAGCATGGCGAGAACGTTTCTGGAATTAAACGGACGGACGGTACTGACGACGTGAGCTTTCAGGCGCACTGGTAATTCGACGGGTTTGAAATCGCGCGATTGGGCTTGCTGAAACATCTTGTCGATGTCCATTTGCGACATGGCTGCCAATTTTTTGGCGACGTCGAGTTGAATCCAGGAGGCGCCCTGCAAGTGCGGGGTTCCATCCAGACGGAGGTAGGACTTGTCTTTGCCATTCGAATTGCGCACGACTTCCCAGCCGTAGCTGGCCAGATCACGGCGATGAATGATCAGTGTGGCAACAGCGCCGTGGCGCGCCGTTTCTTCATATTTGTAAGTCCACCGGCCGTAGTAGGTCAGCGCTTTGCCTTTGAAAAAGTTGGGAGCGTCGGAGGTGGGCTCATTGACGAAAAGCAGCGCGACTTTTCCTTTCAGATCTACGCCTTTGTAGTCATCCCATATATATTCGGGCGCGGTGATTCCATAACCGACGAAAACGATGGGGGCGTCAATGTCCGCGACGTCTGTTTGAGTTTCGTTGTGGATCACAAAGTCGTCGAGATTTTTTAGTTGCAGCGGTTCGCCGTTTTTGGGAATGAGAGACACAGTTGTGTCTGGCAGAGTGGTGATGCTGACCATGGGAACTTCCTGGTAGTAGCTGCCCTGATCACCAGCTGGCTCCAGTCCATCCAGCGCGAATTGCGTGGCAATGTATTCGGCGGCGATGTCGCTGCCGCGCTGGCCCATGCCGCGGCCTTCGAGGAGGTCGCTCGAGAGAAACTTGACGTGCGCGCGAATCTTTTCGGCGTCGACTTTCTCTTGACGCTGCGTCTGTGCCCCGAGGTAAGCGCCGCTGGCCGCCAGTAAAATCACAACTCCGATGATCGATTTCCGCATGGGTCCCCTATGGTGTCGTTGTTTCTGTTTAGCTTCTATTACTTTTTAGTGCGCTCTTTCAGCAAGCCTTTCAACTCCGACATGAATTCCTGCACATCTTTAAAATCCATGTAGACCGATGCAAAACGTACGTAAGCCACCTTGTCGAGCTTTTTCAGGCCGCGCATGATCATTTCACCGATTTCCGAAGTAGTCAGTTCGCGCTCAGTGGCTTCGTGTACGACGCCTTCGATCTCGTCCACGATGGCTTCCAGTTTCGGAGTAGCTACCGGGCGCTTCTCGCAAGCCTTGAGCAGACCTTGCAAAATTTTCTGGCGCTCGAAGCGCTCTCTGCGGCCGTCTTTCTTGGCGACCATGTAGGGAATTTCGTCGATGCGTTCATAGGTGGTAAATCTGCGCGCGCATTTGAGGCATTCGCGGCGGCGGCGGATGGTGTCGCCGGCACGGCCTTCGCGTGAATCGATCACCTTGTCGTCAATGTGGGCGCAGAAGGGGCACTTCACTCGAGGTCATCTCCTGTCAGATAGGCAGCCGGCGATAATTTAATTCTCCGACTTCGCAAAAAGTTATCATTCTTACTTATTGTAATGAGCTTAATTCCAACGCGCTCATTTCAAGGCGACGGCCACTTCTTTTTTTTCTTCCGCGGCCATACGTTTCAGTTCGCGCAAATTCCATCCTTCGTGAACCAGCATGGGGACGCCCAGTATGCTGCAACCCGCGAAGGTAATGGCCCACAGCACCATGGAAGCTGCCACCGCGGGTTCTCTTTCTACTCCAAAAATCGCTGTGTACGCAACGATGGCGCCCGCTTGCGAGCCGCCGCCAATGCCTGGCAACTGAATGGTCGAACCCACCAGAGTAAATGCCAGAATCAGCAGTGAGTCGGCCAGGCCGAGGGTGTGGAGCGTTCCTGTGAAACTGTGGGACACCCAGTAGTAGACGAGTGCGACAACGAACCAGTGCATTCCGGAATAAACGGTGGCGAGAATTAAATCTTTCCAGGTGCGGATGGTTTGCACGCCGCGGATGAAGCCCAGCACGATGCGCGCGAAGGAACTACGCCATCCTCCGGACTCAATCGTGGTTTGCAGCCGGCGCTCCAGAAGAGCGGTGCCGTGGACGCGCATGTAGATCAATGCGATGGTGGCGGCCAGAACGCCCGCGAACAAGATTGTTCCGGTGGTTTTGGCGGCGGTTTCCAGTTCGCTGGCCATATCACCTGCATGCGGGCGCATGCCAAAGAGGACCAGGCCCACACCGGCGATGACGGCAACGCTGGCCATATCGAAAATACGCTCGAGGACATAAATGCCGAAAGTGTCGGCAATGGGCAGGTCCTGCTTTTTTGCCAGCAGCAGCGGCCTGATGGGTTCGCCAGCGCGGCCGAGTAGAAAAATGGCGGCGAACCCGGCCAGCGTGAGCTTATAAATTTGCCAGAAATTTGTTCTGCCGATGTTGCGCTGGAAGACTTGCCAGCGCAGGGAGCGAATGCCGTAACACGAATAAATCGCCACCATGGCAAGGACGATGTAATAAGGATTGACGTCGCGCATAGCGTAGAGCAATTTGGAGCCGCTGAAGGTCGCGAGGTGAAGGAGGCTGCTGGCCTGATACGCGATGATGCCCAATGCCAGCAATCCAAGCACGGCCAATTTGGTTTTCCTGGATAGCGAGCGCATGTGCCATGAGCCTACTGGGGGCATGTAGACTCGTCAAGTTTCAACGAAGTAGCTGGTGACGCGGCAGAGTTGCAAAAAAGGAATTACTCTCCTCGCCTGGCTCGTTGTAATTACCGCAGTGCGCGGAAGGTGGAATCATGCAGGAAGCTATTTTGAAGCGATTCGAAAGCCCGGATGAGGTGCGCGTTTTTGACAAAGGGCGACTTGAGATTGTGCATATCGGTGGAATGACCATTGGACGCGCGTGCTACGAACCTGGATGGAAGTGGTCGCAGGACGTAGCTCCTCTGGCGGGCACGCCGCTCTGCGAAGTGGAACATGTGGGGCTGGTTGTGTCAGGACACGCGGTGGCTGCTTTTGCTGATGGAAGGCAGATGGAATTGACTCCGGGAAATTTGTTTTACATTCCGCCGGTGGCGCATGACAGTTGGGTGGTCGGGGATGAGCCTTACGTGTCGCTGCATTTTATGGGCGCCGCGCATTATGCGAAATAGGTCAAGGCTGAAAACTATTCCTGATAGGAGCGCCGGTTCGACGTAGCATGGGGCTTATGAAGGCTGGCGGTAGTGCACATAATTTAATCATTTTTCTGTCTCTGGCGGCAGCTTTGTTGGTGGCGCTGGCAGCGCCAGGCGCTGTGCTGGTCTTAAAATTACTCGTTCCTGAGTGGTTCTTTGTTGCGCTTGTCGTCATTGCCGTAGCCCCGAAGCGAAAAGACACTTGCATTCCGCAGCTCGCTCCGTCGCTTTCTGTTTTCTCTCCACGGCCTCCCCCGATTCGGTAGCTCTCCGCTCCCGCAGTCAATCATCACCAAATTGAAGTCTCCTCGCGATCATCGCGTCTCCGCGATCACGTGCAAACGATCGCGTGCAAATGCTTTATGCGTTCGTCCAAGGGAAAAATGTCATTCAAATTGATTATGCGCAGGCTCGTTATGGCTTTCGTGTTGGGAGGATATTCGGTCCTGGGAGTTGGAATGAGTCGTGAAAAAATCGAATCGTTGATGCACGCGATGAATCAATCGAACATCGAATTATCAGTTTCTGATGCTGACGGTGAAGGTGATCCAAAAGGCATGTCCTCCACACCCCGCTGGCGAAGACCACCTTAAATCGGTTTGACATAACGATACGAAGCGTATTGAATTGTGGGCACTCACTTTTGGTTGGCTGGGGGGTTCGATGAGTGTTCGCAAGCGTCCTGCACTGGAATACGGCTTTTGGCGATTTGGTTGGAGTCGATTTGCGCTGTTCATGGCGATGTGTTGGTTGCAGCCCGTGCGGGGGCAAGTGGCTGCGAGCATTGCGGGCGTGGTTACCGATTCATCGGGGGCGCCAGTTGCGTCGGCAACGGTGAACGCGAGGAACACCGAAACGGGGGCGGTGCGAACGGCTATCACCGATGACGCGGGACGCTACCAGATTGTATCGCTCGCGATTGGTCGATACGAAGTTTCAGTGAGCAAGAGCGGCTTCCAGGAAGCGATCAGAAGCGGAATCCGGCTCGTCGTGGGACAGGAAGCGATTGTAGATCTCACGCTACAAGTCAGAGCCGTGAAGGCCGAGGTACGAGTGTCTGAAGATGCACCGCTGGTGAGCCCTACCACGCAAGACATTTCCGGCCTCGTTGGTGAGCAGCAGGTGAAGGACCTTCCTCTCAATGGGCGCAGCTATGACTTGTTGCTGCCGCTCAATCCGGGGATCGTGAACTTCACCTCGCTAAAGACTGGGGGGACGGGAATCTCGAATTCCACAACCGGAAATAACTTCGCGGTTTCCGGGAACCGGCCGCAGCAAAATCTTTTTTTGCTGAACGGAGTGGAATATACCGGGGCAGCGGAGAACAACATGCAGCCGGGGGGGACGAGCGGTATGCTTCTAGGTGTTGACGCGGTGTGCGAATTCAATGTGCAACGCGATTCGTACGGAGCCGAATTTGGCAAACACCCGGGCGGGCAAGTGGTGATCCTGACGCAATCGGGATCGAATGAATGGCACGGGGCGGCATTTGAGTTTCTACGTAACAATGCGCTGGATGCGCCGAATTACTTCGATCAAGGAGATGCTCCGCCGTTCCAGCGTAACCAGTTTGGTGGTTCGATCGGCGGTCCGCTGCAGAGCGACAAAACATTTTTGTTCGCGAATTACGAGGTATTTCGCCAACACTTGCACCAGACTTCAGCCACCTTCGTTCCCGACGCAGCTTCGCGCGCCGCGGCTGTACCAAGTGTTCAGCCGCTGCTGAATTTGTGGCCGACCCCGCCCGCAGGCGCACCGGATTTCAGCGGGATTGCCGAAGTGTTCGGCAGCCCGCTGCAAACGGTGCGCGAGGATTTCGGCACGGTGCGTGTGGATCACACGTTCTCCTCGCGCGATACGTTTTCGGGGATTTATACGATTGATGACGGCGACGATTTCACGGCTACGCCGCTTGATCCATTCAGCAGCGACGTAGTCACGCTGCGGGAACAAGTGCTGTCCTTCGAGGAAACACATGTTTTCTCGCCATCGTTGGTCAACACCGCGAGAGCGGGGTTCTCTCGCGCAGGTTATTTCTTTACCGGCGAACCGACGCCGGGAACTCCAGCGGCGAGCGTGCCGGGATTTCTAGTCGGACTTCCAGTTGGAGCGGTGGTGGTGGGAGGAAGCGCGGCGTCCAATCCGCAAGCGCAGCTCGGACTGGCGGGCAGTAACAACGGCAGCAACTTGAGAATCGCACGAAATTTATATACCTACGAGGATCATCTGACCATGACGCGCGGGCGTCACCAGCTGGAATTCGGTGGGTGGTTCCAGCAATTTCAATCCAACGAAACGATTGCGCTGAGCCAGTATGGGCAGGCGACTTTTACCAGCTTGCAGACGTTTTTGAAGGGCACGGTTTCGAGCTTTTTGTTCGATCCGGCTCCCACGGAATTGAATTGGCGCTCGCTGCTTGGCGCGTGGTTCGTGCAAGACACGTTCCGGATTCGTCCAAGGCTGACTGTCACACTGGGTTTTCGCGATGAGTTTACGACTGGCTGGAACGAAGCGCACAGCCGGGCTTCGAACTACACATTTTCAAATGGAATTATCTCCACGGATCCGCGCATCGGAACTGCGCTCTTTACGGTAAACAACGCAAAATTTTTGCCGCAGCCGCGCGTGGCCGTGGCGTGGAGTCCGTTCAACGACCACGCGGTAGTTCGCGCGGGATTCGGGATGTATAACGACCTGCAGGATGCTTTGGGATATCGCGCGGATCAGAACGCTCCTTTTAATCCCACCTATACGACGCCGTTAGCGGTGTCGCAACTTCCCATCAATCCAGCAGGGCCATTTCCGGCCACGGTGAAGCTCATTCCCGGAGGAGTCCAACCGGACATGAAAACGCCTACGCTGATTTCTTATTCGTTGAGAGTGCAGCAGCAGCTTTCGCCGAATACCTCGCTAACGGTGGGATATGTCGGCAATCATGGGTACCACGAAATTATCGGGATCGATGCGAACCAACCTTTTCCTGTGATTTGTCCGGCAGCGCCGTGCCCGGCAACATATCCCGCAACTTTTCCCGCAGGCGTAGCAGGCACGGCGGTGCCGGCGGGCACGTACTTCGTGCCGACGACAGCGAAAGCTAATCCCGCTCTCGCGAATACCTGGACATACTTTTCGGAAGGGGTTAGTTCTTACAACGCGCTGCAGGTAGATTTGAATCGCCGGTTCAGCGCAGGCTTGACGCTTCGTGGCGTTTACACTTTTTCTAAGGTTCTCGATGACGGGGATTCTGTTAACGCAACGACATCGGGGGGCGGACCAGCGCTAGCGTCGAATCCCTTCAACCTGCGGTCCGATAAGGGTCGCGGAAGTTTCGACGTTACGCACGTTGCCGTAGCAAATGTAACTTACGCGCTGCCGATCGGGCGTGGAGGACGGTTTTTCAGCAATGGAGAAGGTTTCGCGAGCAGACTGATCAGCGCTTGGACGGTCAACTCGATCGTGACATTGCAGACCGGGTTTCCGTTTTCTCCGCAGCTGAGCTACAACCCTTCGAACAATGGGGACACGCGAAATCCGGTGCGACCTTTCGCGAATCCAGCGTTCAACGGGGCGGTGACTATTGGAAGCCCGAACAAATGGTTTGACCCCAATGCGTTTTTGGCTCCCAGCAATATCCCGGCAAACGGCGGATTTTACGGGGACGTCGGCAGGGATACGTTGGTCGGCCCGGGTCTGGCCACGTGGGACTTTTCCGCATTGAAAGACACGCGAATCACGGAGCGTCTGAATATTCAGTTCCGTGCCGAGATTTTTAATCTATTGAACCGGGCAAATTTCAATTTGCCCAATGCAGTGGTGTTCACGCCATCGGGCGTTTCACCAACGGCTGGGGCGATTACCAGCACCTCAACTGCTTCGCGGCAGGTGCAGTTCGGTTTGAAGTTGCTTTGGTAAATTGCAATTTGAGAGTTTTGATTCAAAAGGAATTTAGCCGCCGCCCACGAAGTGGACGATTTCGTAACGGTCGCCGGGTTGAATGACGGTGTTCGGCCACTGCGGACGCGGAAGAATTTCGAGGTTGCGTTAGTAAAGCCGAAACAACACTTCGATGGTGATCCAACCAGCTATGGGACGATGAGCGGCGTCGCGAGCAGGATTGAAGCGCCAGCCGCGAACCGTTTGCAAGCTGCGCTCGTCTAGACCCATGCCAATCCTCTTGGTCAAGTGAACCTGGGCGGCACGTCCATCTGCTGCTACGAGCACTTCGAGTGTCACACTTCCCTGCACTTTTGACGCGCGCGCCTCGTCAGTGTACTGCGGATTCGGGCAGTACACGCAACTGGGTCTGGAGAATCCAGCGTGATACGGGGCACTGGAAAATCCCTCACCGACGAGACCATTGCCGCGGTCCCCTACCGAGTCGCCTTTGCCTTTGCCAATCGCGTTACCTGTACCCGGTCCAGCGGAATCGGTTTTTTCTTTCATCCATGGAAGCCCGATGTCGGCAACCGCCGTGAGTACAGCGGGCGCGTCAGGATCGAGGATTGTCGGCGGCACAGCGAGTTGCGGATCCACCTTCTGCGGAAGCCAAGGCTTCAACAACTGGATAGACGATAGCGCTGGTAGATGACCGGAGGTCGCGGGAAGCGGATCGCGATTACCGCCACTGCCGGAGCCACTGGACGGATCAGGGCCCATAAGATGGCGCAAGAGCTCTGGGGAAAGGGCTGTTAGTTGACGCGAAGAGTCGCCTGCTGGTGTACGCGGTGGTTTTTGCGCGGAGGGATGAACAGTCCAAATGGCCAACGCCAAAATTATTGCGGCATGCGTAAGCATGGACCCATATTGCGCGCGGCCAAGACGCGATCCTCTGCGAAGGTCCAGGAGATGGAGAGGCGCGCCATTGGCGCTCGAGAGGCTCAGGCCAGTGCGGTGAGCGAGCTGTTGTGCATTGCTGCACACGCGAGAGAGCCAGGATTCACTCGAGTTTTGGGATGCGGCGCTGAAGCGCGGGAGGAAGTCGGGCATGGGTGTACCTCGATAACCACCTCAATTTTTTGCGTCTCACCGAGGCGACGATTGATGTGCACTGAGAATGCAGTGCGCGCTTCGAGGGTTGCCTTCAAAGGCGGTAAATTCGTCTCGGATGCAGTGGAGTCGCGAAGAAGGCTAGCCGCCGCCTACGAAGTGGACTATTTCGTAGCGGTCGCCGGGTTGAATGGCGGTGTTGGGCCACTGCAGGCGCGGGAGGATTTCGAGGTTGCGTTCGACGGCTACGCGGGCAGCAGGGAGATTCAGGTCGCGAAGTAGATCGGTTACCGTGGCGCCTTGCGGGGTTTCGCGGCGCTCTCCATTGACAATGATTGCATGAGACGCTTCCATGTTTCCAATTCTACCCTACCGATATTACTTGTGGCGAAGTTCGCTACGGATGCCTGTTGGCTAGGCGACTGGAACGCGTTGGCGGGCACGCAACTGGAAACGCAACTGCGCTTTAGCTGGGCCGCGTGTGGCTTCGATTATCAAGGCGGCGTTGGAATCGCTCCGGCGCGGCATGTCGAAGGTGAGGCGGGCTTCACCTGTAGCGGCGGAGTCCGCGGAGAAATTGGCGGGTTCGACGGCACCCGATACGGATGCGGTGATTTTTGCGCCGGCGACTGCGTGGGCTTGCGCATCGGTGACACGCAATTGCAGAGTGACGCGCTTGCCAGCGAGCCAAGTTTTTGGGTTGAGCAATTCGATGCGTAGAGATTCAGCGGGAGCGGCGTTTTTTGCTGCGGCTAGTGATAAAATCGATTTAGTTGGCGATGGTGCGGCTGGCGGCGTGGGCGCTGGGAGATGGAGTACGCCAGTGCGAATTTCTTCCAGCACCTGACGGTGTTGTTCATCGACGCGCAGCTTGAGAGCTTTTTCGCTGTCGGCGTTGAGTGGCAAGAGGTCGAGATAATTATTGGTGCGGCGATGAAGCACGCGGCCGCCAGCGTATACGGTGGTGTCGATGAGCGCGCTAGAGGCGCCAGCGTCTTCGGTTTGCACGTGATACTTGTGGGCGCCGACGCTAACATTTGTGTTATGACCGAAGATCATAGCGATGGGCCCGACGAACGCGCGCCAGAGCACGAACGCGAATAGGCACTATTATAGACGTTCTCGCCGAGGATTTGACCGAGCGGTAGTCGAGTCGTTATTATAACGTTTCGCTTATGGGCGGTTCCGACCTACATAGTTACGCTCCACTTCTCGTACACCTGCTGATCGCAGCGGCCCTCGCCGGTATGTTGACCGCTGTTTCGGTGTTAATTGGCTGGCGGCGGCCCAGCCGCGTAAAACAAGAACCCTACGAATGTGGCGTGCCCCCAACGGGAGACGCACGCGAACCTTTTTCGGTGCGATTTTACCTGGTGGCCATGGTATTTATTCTGTTCGATGTGGAAGCGATTTTTCTGTACCCCTGGGCTTACATTTTTCGCAGCTTGCGATGGTACGGCTTCGCAGAGATGATGATTTACATCGCCATCCTGCTGGTGGGTTACCTGTATCTCTGGAAAAAAGGCGCGCTGGACTGGCAAAAATAACCGGCGCACGGGATTAAAAGTTTGACGGAGAATTCCAACCAAAACGCTAATGTTGTAGGCGGACGCTTGTCGTCGATCGAGCACTTGCGCGCGTGGGACAAGAACGCCGTTGCGGAAGTGCTGGAATATCGCGGCGAAACGACGATTGTGGTGCCACGCGAATTGTTGCGGGCTACCGCGGCACGCTGCCGCGACGCTGCTTCGATGCAATTTAATTTGCTGACCGATGCGACCTGCCTGGATCGCCATCCTTATGAGCCACGATTCGAAGTGGTTTATCAGCTCGTATGTATTTCGCGCCGCGAAAAATTGCGATTAAAAGTGCGATTGTCTGGAAAAGATCCGGTTTTGGACTCGCTGGTGCCGGTGTGGCCGGGCGCGAACTGGCTGGAGCGGGAAATTTTTGATTTATTTGGGATTTATTTCAACGAGCATCCGGACTTGCGGCGCATTGTGCTCCCTGATGATTGGGAAGGCTATCCACTGAGGCGGGATTATCCGGTGGAAGGCTACCGGGATATTCCGGTGATGCCGCTGGGCTTCACGAAGACATCCATATGACCACGGTAGAAACCGCAATCGGCCAAGCAAAAACGATGGTTCTTAATATGGGGCCGCAGCACCCCTCGACGCACGGGGTGTTGCGCATTTTGTTGGAGCTGGATGGGGAGACGGTGGTAAAGGCCGTTCCCGATTGCGGATATTTGCACACCGGGATCGAGAAATCGTGCGAAGACAAAACGTATTCGCAGGCGATTACGTTGACCGACCGGATGGATTATTTGAATCCGCTGGGAAATAACCTGGTTTATTGCATGGCGGTGGAGAAGCTGCTGGATTTAGAAGTACCCAAGCGAGCGCAATACATCCGGGTGATGATGGTGGAGCTGCAGAGAATTTCTTCGCACCTGGTGTGGCTGGGGACGCACGCCATCGATTTGGGCGCGATGTCGGTATTTCTGTATTGCTTCCGGGAGCGCGAAGAGATTTTGAAGATTTTTGAAATGTTCGCTGGGCAGCGAATGATGACCAGCTACATTCGCATCGGTGGAGTGGCGTTGCAGCCGCCGGCGGGATGGCGGCAAGCGATTGAGCGTTTTTTGAAATACATGCCCAGCCGTGTGGATGAATACGAGACGTTGCTGACGGAAAACCGCATCTGGATGGGGCGCACGAAAAATATTGGATATATCAGCGCCGAAGATGCCATTGCGTTGAGCATGACCGGACCAACGATTCGCGCGGCGGGCGTGGCTTACGATAACCGCAAATTGTTTCCATATTCGAGCTATGACGAATTTGAATTCGATGTGCCCACGCGCACGGACTCGGATTGTTTCGCGCGGTACATGATCCGTGTGGCGGAGATGCGCGAAAGCCTGAAGATCGTGCGGCAGGCGCTGGACAAGATTACGGATGACGGCGCGATCAAAACTGAGGCGCCCGGAATCGTGCCGCCGGCGCGCGAGAAGATGAAGACGGAGATGGAAGCGCTGATTTATCACTTCAAAATTTTTACGGAAGGATTTTCGCCGCCGGCTGGAGAAGCGTTTGTGACGGTCGAATCGCCTCGCGGCGAGCTGGGCTGCTTTATTGCAAGCGATGGATCGCCGAAGCCGCTGCGGGTGCATTTCCGTTCGCCGTCGTTCATAAATTTGCAGGCTTTGCCGAAATTGGTGAAAGGGCAGCTGATTTCGGATGTGATTGCGTGCATCGGGACGATCGATATCGTGCTGGGCGAGGTGGATCGCTAGATGGCACTGCAAATGTCGCCCGGACTTACGGCACGATTCGAACGGCTACAGAATGCGTATCCGCTGAAGCGCAGCGCGCTGATTCCCATGCTGATGTATGCGCAGGATGAGTTTGGGTATATCAGCGATGAGGTCATTGCGGAAATTGCGGCGCGGCTGGAGTTGCGCACGGTGGAGGTCGCGGAGACTCTCGAGTATTACTCGATGCTGCATCGCAAGCCGATGGGGAAATATCACGTGCAGGTGTGCACCAATGTCGCGTGCATGCTGCGTGGCGGAAATGAATTGTTGGATCGCGCGAAGAAGCGGCTTGAGATTGGGCACAAGGAAGTTACCAAAGACGGGGTGTTTTCGCTGGAAGAAGTGGAATGCATCGGAGCTTGTACGGGGGCGCCGGCGATGCAGATTAATTATGACTTTTACGAGAACCTGACGCCCGTTACATTTGATCGCTTGATACAGGAACTGGACTTCGGCAGGAAAGCCGAGCCGGTGCCGGTTATTTCCGGGGCACTGCACGAGCGACAACCAGGCGAGATTCCGGTGATCAGCAAGCGTTGGGGCATTGAGAACTCGCCCAAGATTGACGTGTTTTTGCAGAACGGCGGCTATCAGGCGCTAGATAAAGCGCTGAAGGAGATGACGCCGGAGTCGATCATTGATGAGATGAAGAAATCGAACCTGCGCGGGCGTGGCGGCGCGGGATTTCCCACCGGGATGAAGTGGTCGTTCGTGCCCAAGGATTCGCCGAAAGCGAAATATGTGATTTGCAACGCGGACGAGTCCGAGCCGGGAACTTGCAAAGACCGGCCATTGATGGAAATGGATCCGCACCAGCTGATTGAGGGCATGGTGATTGCCGGGCGCGCGATTGGGTCGCATCAGGGATTTATTTATATTCGCGGCGAATATCGTTACGTGCTGGATATTGTGCAGGGCGCGATCACCGAAGCGTACGAACGCGGGTATCTGGGCAAGAACATTATTGGGTCGGGATTTGATTATGATTTGCTGATTCATACCGGCGCGGGCGCGTATGAGTGCGGCGAAGAATCGGCGCTGATGGAATCGCTCGAGGGCAAGCGAGGTTATCCACGAATCAAACCCCCCTTCCCTGCTGTAGTTGGACTCTATGGCTGCCCGACAATTATTAACAATGTGGAGACACTAAGCGCGGTGCCGGCAATTATTCTGGGCGGCGGCGAAGCGTACGCGAATCTGGGCACGCCGAAAAATGGCGGCACGCGGTTGCTGTGTGTCGCAGGACACGTGAACAGGCCTGGGATTTACGAAATTCCGCTGGGTATGAACATGAAGGAATTTATTTACGGGATGGCCGGCGGGATTACTGGCGGCAAGAAATTGAAAGCGGTGATTCCGGGGGGCAGTTCTTGTCCGCTGCTGACCGCCGACGAGATCGATATTCCGATGGATTACGATTCGGTGGCCAAAGCAGGGTCGATGTTAGGGTCCGGCGGCATGGTGGTGATGGACGAAGATACCTGCATGGTGGACATGGCGCGGCGGATTATGCATTTTTATGCGCACGAATCGTGCGGATGGTGCATTCCCTGCCGCGAAGGAACGACGTGGCTGCGTAAGATGCTCGAGCGGCTGCATGCCGGATACGGGCGTGAGCAGGACATCGACATGCTCAGCGAGCTTTCCAAAAATATTTTGGGGCGAAGTTTCTGTCCGCTTGGTGATGCCGCGGCGATGCCAACGATCAGTATTGTGCAGAAATGGCGGAACGAATTTGAAGATCATCTGCACGGGCGTTGCGCGTACAAATCCGCTGAGGCGGTGCTGGCTGGTTCTCGATAGACGAATGACCTTACTCAATGGCTGACCAAAAACTTATCACGCTGAAGATTAATGACCGGGACGTGCAAGTGTCGCCCGGGACGTTGGTGATTGAAGCGACGCGGCGCATTGGCACGGAGGTGCCGTCGTTCTGCTACTACCCGGGATTGTCGTTGCAGGCGGCTTGCCGCATGTGCCTGGTGGAAGTGGAGAAGATGCCGAAGCTGCAGACGGCGTGCACTTTGGTGGCGACGGAAGGCATGATCGTGCGCACCAATACCGAGCAGGTGCGTAACGCGCGGAAGTACATGCTGGAATTTTTGCTGACCAATCACCCGTTGGATTGCCCGGTGTGCGATAAGGGCGGCGAGTGCGAATTGCAGGACATGGTTTTCCGCTACGGCGCGGACAGCAGCAGGTTCATCGAGGAAAAGATTCACCGGCCGGAAGAAAAGTGGTCGGAGCTGGTGTATTACGATGCGCCGCGTTGCATTTTGTGCTTCCGGTGCGTGCGCGTTTGCGACGAAGGTATGGATGTGAAGGCGCTGGGCGTGGGGATGCGCGGCGCAAACAGCGTGATTATTCCCAATCGCGGGGACCACCTGGATTGCGAAGAATGCGGGATGTGCATTGATATTTGCCCGGTGGGGGCGCTGACCAGCGGGACTTATCGGTATAAGACGCGGCCATGGGAGATGAAATACGCGCCGACGATTTGCACGCATTGTTCGAATGGCTGCAAGACCACGCTGAGCGTGAGAAATCACGAGATCATGCGTTCGAACAACCGGGACCTTTCCGGAATCAACAAAGACTTTTTGTGCGTTAAGGGGCGATTCGGGTTTGATTTCACCAAGCACCCGGAGCGCGTGAAACAGCCGTTACTGCGGCGCGGCAGCGAGCTTTATCCCGTTTCGTGGGAAGAGGCGGCGCAGGCGGCGGCGACGAAGCTCAAGAACGTTTTTGATAAGGGCGGGAAAGACGCGATTGGATTTATCGGTTCGAACCGCACGTCGAACGAAGAGAATTATTTATTTCAGCGGCTGGCGCGGCAGACATTTGGTACCAACAATGTGGATCATCATCGCACGGTGGACTACACCGGTTTGATTACGGCGTTGGGCGATCGCGCGCACGATTCGATGCTGACGATGGAGCAGTTGTACCAATCGAAAGCAGTGCTGGTGATTGGAAACGATCCGACGAATCAGAATCCGCTGGTGGCTTGGCAGATTCGGTCGGGGATTCGGCACTTTGGAACGAAGCTTTTCGTTATTAATGCGAACGAGATCAAGCTCAAGCGCAAGGCTACGCAGTTTGTAAAGATTCAGGCCGGGCACGAAGGCGCAGCGCTCGGATATCTGGCGCATGAGCAAGGAAATCTGACGCCGGGATTGGTGGAGCAGTTGGTGCAGTTAAAGGCGGCGCTGGAAGCGGAGTCGGACGTCGCGATTGTTTTTGGGGAGGAAGTTTCCGGCGCGGCGATTGGGTTATTGGCGAATTTTGGTTCGAAGCTGCCGGGGAAGACGCGCTACATGGCGCTGGGCGATTATGCCAATTCGCGCGGCGCAGCTGATATGGGCGTACTGCCTGATCGGTTGCCGGGA
>Ga0193728_1000038_pt1 | contig 51476 bp, 34 predicted proteins | sample U1c1metaG_FD_143037 | JGI IMG/M metagenome (GOLD analysis project Ga0193728, IMG submission 143037) | Soil microbial communities from a riparian zone of the East river system, Colorado, United States - U1c1 | ecosystem: Environmental > Terrestrial > Soil > Riparian zone | place: USA: East River... | reverse complement strand
ATTCCGCTGAAATAGTCGACAATCGAACCCGTTGGTCTTGCGGCAGCACCAAGTTTGGAATAGTGATGTTTGAAAGATTTGTGTACTGAAAGCTATACCGAAGGATTAGGTTTTTAGTCTTTTTTGCGTCCAATGGTTTCTGGACTTGGAACGAAGCCTGGGCCAGCTCGGCCGTATAGATGGAATTTTCCGTGGTTCTCTCGCCGGAAACACTGAAAAGAGAGCTCCACGACGATCCTCTAAAATGCGGATCTATATACCTGAAAGAGATTCTCTGGTCTAACCGTGATGCCAGAATCGCAATAGAGGCTGTTTCCGCTCGACCTCGTACATTGTGGCGATCAAATTGGAACGAACCTCGCGGTCCAAAGAAACTTGCCTGGCTGGTTGTAAATTTACTGCCAAGGCCGATTGGTGGGATACCTGGGATCACCACGGTGCCCACAGGAATATTTCCGCTCCGCGGGATAACTTCAAGCCCGCCGCCGAAGGTGACCGTGTTCTGTTTAGCTTCATGCACTTTAACCAGAACTTCTTCTTCGGTTTGGGTATTGATCGGACGCAACGGTCTGACGCTCGCCCAATCAAAGATTCCGAGACCGTAAAGATCGCTTTCGGCGGTGAGCAACTTGCCTTCGCCGATGGGGCTACTCACGGTGACGTACGGCTTGATCACTTTCCGGAGCAGATTTGTTTTTGTTTTTTCATCTCCAAGAAGCAGGACGCCACTGGTATGCGCTTGGGGCCCAGCATCTACGGTGTATACGACATCGAATGCGTTGGGATCCGCCGAATCAGGAGTCGCCGACGACGTAAACTGGGCGTTCAGATAGCCGCGGTCCAGGAAGGATGCCAGGATTTGATCGCGATCCTGCTGTAATAACGCGAGTGAATACGGCTTTCCGACCCCCAGGTTCAATGGCTTGTTGTGGGTCTGGGGCTGTATTGGCTCGCCGCGAGCATTCACAACGCTAAAGTTGCGCACAAGTTGCCTCGGGCCTTCGTTAATGACGAACGTCACGTCAACCTCAGGCTCAAAATCCTCCACCTTAGGATCGATGGAGACCTTTGAGTAACCGGCATTCCTGTACACTGCCGTTATGGCATTCACGCTTTTCTTTAACAATTCAGCGCTGTATTTACCCCGCGAAAAGAATTTCCCCCTTTTCACTTGTGACAGCCTCTCCAATTGATTGTCATCCAAAAAGTAATTGCCATCAAAGTTGATGCGAGCCACTTTGCGGCCAGCACCACGGGAAACGTCGTAACGAACTTGCACGGTGTCGCCTTCCCGATTCATTTGCGAATCAACTTTTGCGTTAAAAAATCCTTTCGATTCAAAATAAGAAACCAGATTGCGCTTGCCTTCCGCCACTAGGTCCAGATCGACGGTATTTTCCTCGTAAATTGGTATCAAACGCTTGAGAGTCCGCTTTGAAACCCGCGCTCCGGTAACCCGTAGATCCAACCGCGGGCCCGGCACGGCTTGGAACGTGATGTCCGCTCGGTTGGTTTCCGCATCGTATTTGGGCGGAGCCATTTTTAGCGATGGAGCCAGACGACCGCTGTTCACCAGGTGATTGCGTAGATAGTCCGTTGCCTTTTGAAGTCGAGTCTGGGAATATTCTTGACCTGGCTTCAGAGAAGCGCCTTTGATGCGAGCCCATACGGAGCGCAAAGCTTTTCGGCCTGACTCCGCTTCCTGATCGGGCATCCCTTCAATTCGGATCGCGCCGAAGCGCGCGTGACGATTCAGCTTTGCGTGAAAAACCAAATTCACAATCCTGTGCGGATCATCGCGTTGAGTTTCGATCTCAACGGAAGAGTCGAAATATCCGCTTGCAGCGAGAAACGCAAGGAGCGCGCTTTTCGCGTCGGGCATTTGTTTTTCTATGAATGGAGACTGCTCGGGAATATTTACTGCCTGAAGTAGACGCGCATACGAGAATACTTTTGCAGCTTCAGGAAAGGAAATAATTCCTATGTAAGAGGCGGGCTGTAAAATGAATATGACGCGAAGGCCGGAAACCTGCGGTTCGATGCTTACCTGCACCTGCGAGAATTCATTGGTCTGTTGCAATGCCGCTACCGATTCGCGGATTGCCTCCATGGACAGGGCCTGATCCTGTTTCTGACGAATCAGCGGTCGAAACGATTCTGCATCCATTGCGGGCCGAGCAGTGATCTCCACTCTCTCCACTTTTCTGCCTTCAAATCCCGCGTAGGAATCAGGTTCGGCCTGCTGCGCCACGACAGCGTCCGCGAATGCGCTTAGCAAAATCACAATGCACAGGACGAACCAGTACTTCCTGGCAGTGGTTCCTTCGAACGGTCCTTGGATTCGATGATTTTCCTTGCAATTGCAGTTAGCCGCCTTCGGAGTACCGCACCGCAAGTTTCGCATTAGACGTGGTTGCTTGAAACAGGACGGGCCAACAAGAAAACCTATCGCACCAAAACGAGGTGCAATACCGTCATCTTTGTCGGCGCCGAATCCTCGTGGGTTGAAATTCTTTCTTCGAAATGACAATCGCTTAGAACCGCCCCAAATCGTTTGGGACTATTCCGTGCTCCTTGTGCTTCTCCTCAACGAGCCGGATAGAGACAAGTCTAGAAGGCGACCAAACCCAAGCAATCCGTATATCGCTGTATATTGACCGCGTCCAGCGAAAATACGAGACGATATAAGTCAGATGGAATATGCGATCTAGCGATCAGACTCATCTGTCGTATGCCGCATGGAATGTTCGCCAGCTTTACAAAGTTCACCTTAGTGTTTTCTTCGTGGCAATAGTATGTAGTTTGCGGCGATGGAGATTCCCTCATGAATACTGGCTGGCCCGTCCAACGCTTGGTACCGTGTACTTTGAGACCGACAAATCCGATAATCCCCCACTGAAACATCGGCGTAGAAGGCCAGACCGAGAGGAGCGGAAATGCTGATGCCCAACCGGAAACTCTCCGAAGATCGCGCAAACGCCGTTTTGAACTAGCTGGCTGACAACGATGTCGACCGCACCCGACTGACAGCGAAAGGTTACGGCTTGGCCGGACCCGGTGGCTAGTAATGAAACCGATTCTGGACGCAAGAAAAATCGACGAGTCGAAATCGTACGGATGTAAGGATCAGAGGCTGGCATGGCGAGCATCGTGCGTCAGGCGTCTCGAAGCACTGGCGAGCCTACTCAAACAAGCCGGCAATGCCTGGATGGCCGACAATGCGCCTAGGCTCGGTGCCGCCTTGGCATTTTACTCGCTGTTCTCCCTTGCCCCGGTTCTAATCGTTGCAGTATCTGTTGCGGGCTTCGTATTTGGAGAGAAGGTTGCGCAGGGTGAGATTATTCGACAGTTTCATGATTTGATGGGCGCGCAGGGCGCCGCGGCGATAGAAACAATTATGCAAAGCACGAGCAGGCCGGCGCTGGGAACGTTTGCGACTTCTCTTGGCCTGCTTGCAATATTCATTGGTGCATCAGGTGCGTTCAACGAACTTCAGGACGCTCTTAACACAATTTGGAAAGTAGATCGCGGAACAAAAAGCTTTTGGAGGATCACTGGCAGGCACCGATTTTTCTCGCTCGGTCTGGTCGTTGCAACTGGATTCCTATTACTCACTTCCTTAGTCGTAACCGCTGTTTTGTCGGCTGCAGCAGGGTTCATAAGTAATTGGGCTCGTATCTCAACCATCCTTTTGGAATCGATACATTCTGTTTCCTCCTTTGCCGTGATTACGATGCTGTTCGCGCTCATCTTTAAATTTATTCCCGACACCAAGATCTTGTGGAGCGATGTCCGGATGGGGGCAGTCGTTACGTCAGTTCTCTTTACCGTCGGGAAAGTAGTCATCGGATTCTATTTGGGTCATTCAGCTTTTACATCAGCTTACGGTGCGGCTGCATCTCTAGTCGTCTTCCTGATCTGGATTTTCTACTCGGCGCAGATCCTATTATTCGGCGCTGAACTCACGCACGTGTACGCTTTTAGGTACGGCTCACGAAGGCGAATGGATTTTTAGGTTTTCCTGTTGTTCCCGACGTTCCGATTCGGATTAAGCCAACCGCAGATTTTCACGCGACGCTAACGTGTTTCCGCCGTGAAATGTCGGGGACGATCACCAATTCCAATACTTTCACACTTGCGAGGTCAACCTGATAATCCTCCGATTTCACGTCCAGTTTGCGGAGGACTGAAGTTCCACTGCTACCGCACAATCTCGCGAAAGCCTTGGTTGTTCGAGTGTCGTCGTCCCCGCCATTGTTCCCAAATACCGTGCTGTGCCGAGCCCGGCAGCGCCAGTCAGCTTGGATGCTTTCATGCATGGACGAGCTCGCGCCGTTTTAGCGTGGGAAGCGCCTTGATAGATTTTCCTATCTTCACTTGAGCGACTCGCAGATCGTAGAGGCTCTGTAGGTTCAGCCAAAACTGAGCACTTGTGCCAAAGAAATGAGCAAGGCGCAAGGCGGTGTCGCCCGTGATGCCACGCGTTCCATTCAAGATTTGCGTGACACGATTGGTCGGCACATCGATCTTTCGCGCGAGTTCAGCCGCGCTCATATCGAGTGCTTCGAGTTCTTCAGCCAGGTGTTCACCCGGATGGATAGCAGTGAGTGCCATAGCAACGCTCCTAGTGATAGTCGACAATCTCCACGTTTGACGGCCCCGGCACTCGGCCAGTCCACTCGAAACAAATCCGCCATTGATCGTTGATGCGGATGCTGTACTGGCCCTTGCGGTCACCTACCAGCGCTTCAAAATGGTTTCCAGGCAACGCGGCGAGATCGCTCATTGAGGTAGCCACCTCCAAACGGTCAAGCTTCAGGCCCGCTGACCGCTCAAAGCCAGAGACATTAGTTACGCGTTACGTCAAGCATAAAGTCCGTTACTAATGTGCAGCGGTGCAAAGCGATGCGATAAGCGCCAGGCGCGCACCAGTGGCGTGCGCCCATCTTCTTCATCATTACGATCGGGGGCTATGAGTACAGATTCGTGTTTGGTCTAGCTTCCGCCGCTCTGCAGCACGCCTGGGTCCCTGCCTGAATATACCTTGACACGTATATGCTCTGTGGAGTATATCAAGGGCATGGAATCTGTGTTCGAAATCATTGCGGAGCCGAACCGCCGCGCGATATTGAGCCTGCTGGTCTCGTCACAACAGTCGGTTGGAGAGATCGAGCGCCAGCTTCGTATGCCGCAGCCGACGGTGTCAAAGCACCTGCGAGTGCTGCGCGAGGCTGGTTTCGTGGAATCCACGGTGGACGCACAGCGCCGTCTCTACCGGCTGAAACCCGAACCACTCCAGAAGGTGGATGTCTGGCTGGCTCCGTTCCGTCGGTTCTGGTCCGCTCATGTAGATGCTCTTGAACGCCACCTCGACCGCATGGATCAATCAACACCCACGAAAAGGAAGACAAGGAGAAGACGACGCGGCCCAAACCGCGAACGTGACAAAGGAGAAACGAAATGAAAATCAAAGTGACCAGCGTATACGTGGACGACCAGGACAAGGCCCTGCGCTTCTATACGGAGGTACTAGGCTTTGCCAAGAAGACCGATTTCAGCCAGGGCCCATTTCGCTGGCTTACCGTGGCCTCCCCCGAGGAACTGGACGGCACGGAGCTGCAGCTGGCGCTGAACAACAACCCCGCAGCCAAAACATATCAGCAGGCGATTTTTCAACAGGGCCAGCCCGCGGCCATGTTTTACACCGACGACGTCAAGGGCGACTGCGAGCGGATCAAGGCCCGTGGCGCCGTGTTCACGATGCCGCCCACCGACGTGACCGGCTCGACCATTGCGATGCTGAACGACACCTGCGGCAACCTCATTCAGCTCACCCAACTAGCACGCTATTCACGCTAAGGAGAAGAAGGTGACCGAGCGCGAGCAGTACTCACCGGGTCCCGCCAGCGGGGCGCAGATACGAGAGGACGGAGAGAAGTGGACGCTCATTCTCGTCAGAGAGCTGCGCCACCCGCCGGAAAAAGTCTGGCAGGCGCTTACCGATCCAGCCCATCTGCGCGAGTGGGCGCCCTTTGAAGCCGATGGGAGCCTGGGTACGGTTGGAACCACGGTGAAGCTCACCGCGGTGGGTGCGCCCGCGCCGCAGGTTTCCGAAACAACCGTGACGAGAGCCGACGCTCCCAAAGTGCTTGAGTACAACTGGGGCGCTCAGGATATCCGGTGGCAACTCGAAGCCTTCGGTGGCGGCACGCGCCTGACGCTGTGGCATAACATCGATCGCCGCTTCATCTCAATGGGTGCTGCCGGGTGGCACATTTGTTTCGATGTTCTGAATCACCTTCTCAGCGGAACTCCCATCGGCCGCATCGTTGGCCGTGAGGCGACGAAGTTCGGTTGGCCTCGGCTCAACGCCGAGTACGCAAAGCAGTTCGCCGTTGAAACGCCCAACTGGCCGCCTCAGGCGGCTCAAGGGGCGTGAATCGGTTCGGTAGTACTTGTAGGTGTGCCCGATCCGCTTCGGGCTCGTCCTCAGAGGAGGTCAACATTGAACTGAACCAATGGGTTCGGCAGGCCCAACCGCTGGCCGTCCATGGCCTTTACGGTGGCCGTCATCATCAACATCGTCGCCGTGGTACAGGGGAAGTACACCTCAGGGTGGGCCTCTTGGCGGTGTTCCCGCTCGCCTTCCTCCTGTTCACCGGTCTGCACTTGTTCGTGCTGCTGTATGCCACCAAGTGGAGCAGCGGGCGACGCACCGAGTGAACGGGTGGCCGGCCACACGACGACGGCCCGGAGGCGTGACGTTGGGTGGCGGCCACCGGCGTGCCCTACTCGCATGAAAACTGACAAGAATTCGAGGTATAAAGATCCAATGAATCCATCGGAACGTATTGACCAACTGATCGCTGGACTCACGGACTGGCGTGGCAAAACGTTAGCCAGCATCCGCGAGAACATCCTGGAGGCCGACCGGGAGATAATCGAGGAATGGAAGTGGATGGGAAGCCCAGTGTGGTCTCATGACGGAATAATCGCGGTCGGCAACGCCCACAAAGATAAGGTGAAGCTTACCTTTGCCCACGGGGCGAGCCTCCCAGATCCTGACAAGCTCTTCAACGCGGGCCTCGGAGGCAACGCGTGGCGAGCGATCGATCTTTTCGAGGGCGATAAGATTAATGCGCGTGCTTTAAAAGATCTCGTCCGTGCCGCCGTTGAGTACAATCAGATCAAATTGAAGAGGAGAGCGCCTGCGGGTACTCGAGCGAAAGTACACAAAAGTAAAAAGTAATGAAACTACAGCTTTTTATCACTAATTCTCTTTGCGGGACTGCCTGACAATGGAGCTTGACGCTGGTGTTCAGCGCTCGTGTGTCAGCCTGATTGTTCTGCTGCACTTTGTTGTTTGGTCTTCGTGTCTTTGTGCGCAGGAAGCCACGATCAACCAGAACCAAGCGCTATTTCCACGGCTCGCTCAGCAGGGTCAACAACCAGCAATCGTGCACGTAGACGTGTCTCCTGCACATGAGCTAAACGCGTTCGATCCTGACGCTGCGCTTGGAAGTTCCATCGACGTGTTATCCCGTCTCGATATCGACAAAGTTTATTCTCCGCACATCCTGCAGGAGTCCCTTTCCGCCGGCTGGGGTCCCATCTCATATCGCAACAACACCGAATTACGCATGGCTGCCTGGCACTGGACCGAGAACGGCGCCTGGAGTGATCCCGCTCACCTCAGCGGCTATTTCACAGGCAGCACCGAACTGAAATCTCCTACTCGCTACATCCTCGCCTACGCGCTGCCACACCGCGGTTTCGCCACCGACGGCGACCGCCCGGTACAAGGCCCTAATCTGAGCTACTGGAAAAGCAATCCATATCTCACCAGCAAATTCACCGGAGAGAGCGACGCGCTGCATCCTCAATGGGTCGTTGTGGACCTCAAGTCTCCCACCAACATCAACGCAGTAGAGATCTCATGGGCTAGTCCCTACGCTACGAAATACCAGGTGGAGTATTGGAACGGCACCAACGCACTGGATTTCGACGGCGGCCCAAAAGGACAATGGAAAACTTTGCCGTTCGCGATCATGCAAAATGCTCGAGGCGGCAGCGCGATTGTGAAGTTTGGCGACAACCCCATCCCGGTACAATATGTGCGGATTCTAATGACAGAATCCTCCAATACCTGTGATGAACACGACTCGTCGGACACACGCAATTGCGTTGGCTACGCTATTCAAGCGATTCAGGCGGGCACCCTCGATGACGCTGGAAGATTTATCGAAGCGTCTCGCAATCCCGGGGACAATCCCATAACGTATTGCGCTTCTTCCATCGATCCCTGGCATTCCTCGGAGGACGTATATCAGGGAGGAAAATATCAGCACAGCGGCTTCGATCTTTTTTTCACAAGCGGCCTCACGAATAATCTGCCCGCCATGATTCCCGTCACGATGTTATATGGCACCCCGGAGGACGCCGCGGCACAGATCGCCTACATCGAAAAACGCGGATATCCCATCAGTTACGTGGAAATGGGCGAAGAGCCCGACGGCAAACATGCCATGCCCGAAGACTACGGCGCGCTCTATTTGCAGTGGGCCGCCGCCATTCATAAAGTCGATCCCAAACTAAAACTGGGCGGCCCGGTCTTCGAAGGTGTAAACGAAGACATTCGCGTGTGGCCGGACGCGCAGGGTCGCACTTCGTGGATGGGCCGTTTTGTCGCTTACCTGAAAGGCCACGGCCGCCTTGCCGATCTCGCCTTCGTCTCCTTCGAACACTATCCTTTTCATCCCTGCACCATCACCTGGAAAGATTTGTACACCGAGCCGCAATTGATGAAACACATTTTGCAGGTTTGGCGCGACGACGGTGTACCCAAAGAAGTCCCGCTGATGGTCACCGAAAATCATCTTGCCGCTGCTCTCACAGGCCCGATGACCACCATTTTTGCTGCCTTATGGCTCGCCGATAACGTTGGTTCTTTTTTCGAAGGCGGGGGTGCGGCCTTTTATCACTCGCCGATTCAACCGCAGGACATTCATGACACCTGCCTCGGCTGGTCATCCTGGTCTAATTTTGTCTCCGATGAAAATTACAACATTAAGGGTTACACCTCGCCCTACTTCGCCGCGCATATGATCAATCTCGGGTGGGTGCAGCATCGCGCAGGGGTGCACCACATGTTCCCTTCCTCCACCGATATCAAGGATGCTGACGGCAACGCTCTCGTGACCACCTACACGCTGCACCGTCCCGATGGAAACTGGTCGATCATGCTTGTTAATCGCGATGAAACTAACCCGCACACAATACGGGTGCTTTTCGACTCGCCCGGTCAAAAAAGAAGCGCGTTCTTCGACGGTCCCACCACATTCGTCAGTTTCGGCAGCCAACAATATGTTTGGATCAACGATGGCCCCAATAGTCATCCTGATCCCGACAATCCGCCCGCCGCAAAAATTTTGGACGCCAATACTCAAACCACCTTCACCCTTCCGCCCGCCTCAGTGAATGTCATCAGAGGCAAAATCAGCGTGCAGAAGTAGTTCTTAAATCCGGCGAGCACCTCCTATGTGGGTCAGACAGGACTTATAGCGGGATGTTCTTCGCGCTTGGCTGCTGCCTCTTGAGATTGACGCATACGAATGCAATTTTTAGAGATTGTAAGTCCACAGGAAGGATATTAATGCTTGTTCTGCTGCGCGGAGCTTTCTTTCGCCGAATCTCTCGGTAATGCAAAAGCAACATACACGCCGCCCGAACCGGACTTGGGGTCTTTGCCGCCTCCCGCGGCGATGACAACAAACTGGCGGCCATTGACCTCGTAGGCGGCCGGCGTGGCGTTGCCCGCAAATGGCAGAGTCGTTTCCCAAAGCAAATTGCCATTGGATTTATCGAAAGCGCGAAACTTCTTGTCAAAATTCGTGGCACCGATAAATAAAAGGCCACCCGCTGTAACGATGGGTCCACCATAATTTTCGGTACCGGTGTTTTTCATTCCTTTGACAACGAGCTCCGGATACTCTCCGAGTGGAATTTTCCAAAGGTAGGCGCCGGTGTTGAGATCGATGGCGTTCAAAGTGCCCCACGGAGGGGCGACCGCGGGAAATCCGTCGGGGTCGAGGAATTTCTTGTATCCGGTAAAACGATACTTCATCGCAACAGGAGAAGGCTTCGAACTCACCAACTCTTTATTCTCGCCGCTGGCGAGATAATCGACCAAAGCGAACACCTGGTCGTCATCGAGATTCGGAAAACCTGGCATCCTGCCTTTTCCAGTTTTGATGAGCAGCGCGATCTGCTTTGGTGACAGACGGTCAGCTATTCCGACTAGAGAAGGTATTGCGGGTGGTGAGCCGGCCCTTTTGTCTCCATGGCACACCGCGCATTGGCTCAGGTAAATGTTCTGCGGGCTATTTCTGCCGGTATTTTCGGCGAGCGCACCGGTCCACGCAACGTCGTTGGAGTTGATATAGATGATTCCGGTTTCCGGATCCACCGCGGGACCGCCCCACTCGGCTCCGCCATCGAATCCTGGAAAGACGACGGTATCTCGTCCGACGCTGAAGGGAACGAACTGTCCGTCGCTGCGAAATTTGTGAAATTTCTCGACGGCCCACTGATGCGCTTGCGGAGAGCGATTGGTAAGCAGCTCCTCGGTGAGCGCTTGGCGAGCAAATGGCGCGGGGCTGGACGGGAGCGGCTGCTCTGAAGCCGCCATTTCGCCGGGGACGTTACTTGCGGGATACTCTCGCGATTCGATCGGAAACAGAGGCCGGCCCGTGGCGCGATCAAAAAGATAAACGAAACCCTGTTTTGTGGTTTGCGCTACGGCGTCGATGTGCTGCTCTCCACGTTTTATAGTCAGCAACGCGGGCGGCGCAGGGAAATCGCGATCCCACAGATCGTGATGAACGCCTTGAAAATGCCAGATTCTTTCTCCGGTGTCAGCTTGTAATGCAATTAAGGAATCAGCAAAGAGATCGTCACCGATACGATCTGCGCCATAAAAGTCGAACGCCGCCGAGCCCAACGGCACGAAAATAATTCCACGTTGAGTATCGAGGGCCATGCCGGTCCAATTGTTGGCCGCTCCGCTGGTCTTCCATGCATCTTTCGGCCAGGTGTCGTAGCCGAACTCGCCGGGGTGTGGGATGGTGTGAAATGACCAACGCAGCGTTCCGCTTCGCACGTCGTAAGCACGGATATTGCCGGGCGGAGCGGGGAGTGTCTCTGGATTGCGTCCGCCGACAATGACCAGGTCTTTGTAAATTGTCCCTGGGCTGGTCAAATAAATTGATTGGGCAGCTGCTGGCGTCCGGCCAAGATTTTCGCGTAAATCGATTCGACTGTGATCTCCAAAAGTCGCGATGGGCTTTCCGGTGGTGGCGTCGAGCGCATAAAGAAAATTCATTACTCCGACTAATATTCTGCGATCTTGGCCATCCGCCCAGTACGCAAGCCCTCGATCGGGCTGAGTTCCCTTGACGCCAGAATCGAACTTCCACAACAACTCGCCGGTGGCGGCATTCAGTGCAAAAACTTTTTGTGAAGGAGTAATTCCGTACAACACCCCATCGAGAATCAGCGGGCTGGTTTGCAGCCCACCTTCTTCACCGGTATCGAAGGTCCATGCGATTTTCAGTTGCGCCACATTGTTGCGATTGATTTGCGCCAGCGGAGAGTAATGATCATTTTCCGGGGAACTGCCATAGCTGGGCCAGTCGCGGCCCCTTGGGGCAACTACGCGCACCGGGTCGGGTTGTTGTGCTTGCGCAAGAATAGTGACGACGGCGAGGGCGAGAGCGGTCGCGATCAACACCAGCCAACGTGTACATTCAGTTCGAAAAAAGATGACTGACGTCATGATGCGGGTCAGTGATTTCCTGCGGTCATTATTGCCGAGGCTCACATAACGGCTGTTAGTAAATATTCGCCAGGGTCACAAGATTTCGAACCGCTAGTGGCCTTGTGGCTAAGAAGGACCTCGCGAGCGCGGCGATTTTATCACCAGCGCCAGCACCTCACTAGCCGAAAGAACTTGGACAAAACTGTCGCGGTCGCATATGTTTCCGTAGCCCGAGGTATGCGTGAACTGCCCATGACAGACGGATCTAAACGAATTTTTTACGGCTGGTGGATTGTAGTTGCGGCATTTCTGAATCTATTTTTCGCGGTAGGCATCATTTTTTATGGGTTTCCAGTTTTTTATCCCGCGCTCGCGGAGGCCTTGGGGTTCACGCGCGCGCAGCTGACTCAGGGTTTTCTGCTGGGGTTCCTGATCGTTGGGCTGCCTTTCGGATTGGTGGCCGGCGTGGTGATCGATCGACTTGGCGCCAGAGCGGTCATCCTGGCCGGACTTGGTCTGGTTGGCACTTCCCTGGTGCTGATGGGATTCATGAACAAGCTCTGGCACTTCGAAGTGTTGTGTATTACAGAAGTCCTCGGTTACGTACTGGCCGGTCCGATTGCCAATCAAGTGCTGGTAACACGCTGGTTCGAAGCACGCCGCGGAAGCGCGATGGGTTACGCGTACCTAGGGTTGGGCCTAGGAGGAGTGGTTGCTCCGCTGCTGGTGAACTATTTAATTCGAAATTTTGGTTGGCGGCACAGTTTTGAATTGCTTGGCGTTCTTATCATGCTGGTGCTGATTCCTGTTGGCATCGGTGTCACACGCTCGACTCCCGCTGATCTGGGCCTCTTACCTGATGGAGCGGACGACGCTGTGGCAGCGACCCGGAAGGCTCCCGCGACCGCCACAACGTTCGAAATAAAATCTGCGCTTCGGTCCAGCAATTTCTGGCTCATTCTGGCGGGTTCAACTTTGGTGGTTGGCGCAATTGGTGCGGTCACCCAGCATTTCATCCTGTTCGTGAAAGATCAGGGATACTCGACGGCGATAGCCTCCAGATATTTTACTGGCTTGCTGACGGCTAGCCTTGGCGGCCGCGTATTGGTGGGGTACCTGGCGGATCGCTTTCGAAAGAAGAACACCATGGCTTTGTTCTATTGCGTGCTTAGCTTGTCGATTCTACTGTTAAGCGTTTCTCACCGGCCTGCGATGATCTGGGGATTCGTGGTGCTGTTTGGCTTCTCCATGGGCGCAGACTACATGCTGATTCCGCTGGTTACCGCGGAATGCTTTGGAACGGCTTCGCTGGGCAAAATTCTGGCCCTCATCATCATGGGATATTCGCTTGGGCAGTGGGGCGCGCCGTGGATTGCCGGAAGAATTTTTGACGCCCGGCACAGCTACGAGTTGGCATGGAACACGATTGCTGTCGCAGGATTGGTAGGGGCGGCCGCGATATTTGCGGTCTCGCCGAGGTCTGACAAGAAGCCACCCTCGTGATGGCCGTTGGGCTCGACACATCGCAAAAAACCGTTAGTTAGGCGGCGGAAGTTAGAAAGTAATTCTGACCCGTAGCCGAATTGTGCGGCGGCTGTCGATGCCCTCTTGCGTGAAGCTGTTAATCAGCTGCCCAAACAAAGGATTGGGGATGATGTCAGAGGCGGCTATCGGCAGTAATTTTCCAGTCGTCTGATCCACACGGATATTGAAGTCTCCGAGTAAAGCAAACGTTCCGCCACCACCTCCGGCATTGGCATCGGGCGAAAGCAGCGGATGGTTGAAAATATTGTCGACGTCGGCGCCGAGCTGGAATACCAGACGCTCGGTAGCGTGAAAGTCTTTGTGCACGCCAAGGTTTACGCCCCAGGTTCCCGGTCCCCAAAGCAAGTTGCGCTTAGCGACATTGGGGTTGCTGAATACGTCGGCGCCCACGGAAGGTGGACCGAAGGCAGCGGCATTAAAAATTGCACCACCAACATGTTGATTGTAGGTGTTGTTCAGCACGGTGGGGCGATAAGAAGGTTCGGAGTTGAAATCGCCGACAGCGTCCACGGAAGAAATCCCGATGTTGCCCGGCTCAATCGGATTGCAATCGTCGCAAATCCAGAAAGGCGTGAAGCCGGTTCCCGATTTCGCAAACATATTGAATGAGGTCTGCCAGCCGCCTACAAAAAAATCCGCCCAGCGAGACATGGCGGAGCCATACTGCCGCCCTCTTCCGAACGGCAAATCGTACACGCCGTATGCTACTACGCGGTTTTTCGAAACATATCCGTCCGTGCCGTAGTCGCTATCCGGCGTGATCGGATTATAGGCAATGCCCCCAAGACTAGAGTTACCGGTATCCAGAGCTGTCGATTTCTGATCCAGATACGTATAAGAAACGCTCAACAACAAACCGTGAGAATACTTATGCTCGAGAGTGGTCTGAAAAGCGTTGGATTGCGCGTGACCATAATTTCCGTAGCTCAATAAGAAATCGCCCAGCGCCGGGAAGCGGTACCGCGCGGCGTCTTCATTTGAAATGGCGCAGTCTCCATTATTGACCGGGTCGCAGATGCCATTTGGCTCGCCGTTGTCATCCACGGTGTTGGTGCCAAAAGGAACGTCGCTGGGAGAAATCAGGTTGAGGTCTTTGCCGGCGATCAGGCCATGCATGGTGGCGCCGAGGTACGAAAACCGCACCGCGTTGCCCCATCCAAGTTCGTGCTCAAAGGTCACATTGTACTGGTGAATGCGCGGTTGCTTCAGATCGAAGGGCACCACATTGACTGCGGGAGTTCCAGCAAAACCAGTCCTTACTGCTCCTCCTGAAATCGGGCTGATGCCGTCCACACCATTTCCGGGCCATCCGTCGAGAGGATTTCCCGAAACGCTGCGCTTGGTAATGGACTGGTTGAAAGGATTCGTGGCGATGGGATCCCGGATACCTTGCGCCGCCGATGTCGGATAGTAAATGCCGTAACCGCCGCGAATCACAGATTTGCTGCCAAGTCTGTAGGCTAGTCCAACGCGCGGAGCGAAGTTGTGCTTATCCGCAAAAACCGTGCCGCGCCCCAAACCGTACTGATTGGCATAAACGTAGCCGAAGTCGATGATGCGCGTATCCAGATACTTGAGGGTCGCGGCTGAAGGAATCACGAATCGCCCCAACTGCCCGGTGGCGCTATTGACGTAGTTAGGATCGAAATTCGCAATCAAATCATTGGCATCAACGAAGGGAATAATCAGTTCGTAGCGCAATCCGAGATTTACGGTCAGCCTGGAATTCACTTTCCAGGAATCCTGAACGAAATAACCGTGCTCCCAGTTGCTTACATTCATCGGAGGACGCGGCTGCAATACCGAACTTACGGAAGTAGCCGGAAGCCCCAACAGAAAGGCGGTGAATGGATTCGTACCCGTGCCCGAATAAGTCATCAAACCACGCGGGTTGCCTCGATTCAAAGCGAAACCATCGACTGCGGCATTGCGCACTACGTCGCCGCCTATGCGGAAGGCGTGCTTGCCCTTGACCCAAGTTAAGGTGTCGCCAAAGGTAGCGAGATTCTGATTTAGCGGACGGAAGGTGTTGCGGCCGCCGTTGTTGAAGGTCGTGAAGGTGTTACTGAAATTGATAGCGGGGTGACCGTCGGTAGAAAGCGCGAAGGCTCCAACTACCGAGCCGTACGAGCTAATGTCGGCCGGCGTGAACCCGATGCTGGAGAGAAAACCTTGCAGCGTAGTGTTGCTGTGCCGGAGCAGGCTCTGTCGATTGAAACCGCCGCGTGCTTCATTGATTACGTTTGGGGAGAAATTATGAGTAAAGGAAAGAGAGACGGTGTTGTTTCTGCGATCTTGTTGCGTGACGCCGAGCCCAACGTACTCGGCGGATATTCCTTCCACCGGAGCTGTACCGCCTGTTTGCGACGAAACGTTATAAACGCCATAGAGGTGATTATTCTCAGAGAAATCGTGATCCAACCTAAGGGTTCCAAGATCCTGCACCGAGGAAGTCGGAAGGTTAGTCTGAAAACCGCCTGCGATTCTGCCCGTTTTCGGGTCGATGGGGGTACTTAGCCCAACTTTGGGGAAATAAGTGTTGATCAACGTCTGGACCGTGGGATTGAGCAGCCGCGCAGGAATGGTAACGAACCGCTGATTGCCATCGCTGTCGGTGATAGTGTCGTTCGCGATTTCAGCAGGCGTCAGGGTTATGCTCGAGGGCACCAGCGGCTTGGCTGAATCATTCAACTCGGAAAAATTGCCGGTATACAAATCCGGATGCACCGCCTTAGGATCTAAAACCGATACTGGCTGAACCACGTAGTTACGTTCATAGGCCGCAAAGAACCAGGTCTTTTTGAGAAGTGGCACCGGTCCGCCAACCGATCCCCCGACGTCGGTGATGTTAAAGAAAGGAGTAGGAAATTGCGATTGAAATGCGTTGGGGACAAAGTCTGCTTGGGCGATCTTGTCGTTTAGATTCCACGCTGCAAGAGCGGAATTCTTATTATTGTAAAACGCCGAGCCGTGATAATTGGCCCCGCCGCGCTTAGTCGTCACCCGCACGTTGGCAATGCCGGCGTATTCCGCGCTGAAGTCAGTGGTTAAAATATTGATTTCGCCTACGGCTTCCAATGACGGCTGGCTGGCCGTCGGTTGGCCAAAGATGCCGCCATTAGAACGTTGTCCGTCCAGGGAAAAACTCGCGCCATAACTCTGAGCGCCGATGAACTTGAAATTGCCGTCCGCGTCCGCTTGGGTGATATTGGGATTCAGGTAGAGAAACGAGTAGACGTTCCGGCTGTCTCGCGGGAGCTCAATGACCGCCTCATTGTCTATTGTTTGGCTGATGGTTTGATCTTCCGTATCGATGGCCGCCGATTCCATCGAAACAATCACGCTTTCCTGCCCAGAAGAAATCTTCAACACTGCATCCGCGCTGACCGAATCGCTGCCGCTCAGAACGATGTTGGTAATCTCGCTCTTCGACATCCCTGGGGCAGAGATTATTACTGTGTACGTGCCGGCGTTTAGTCCGACAATTTCGTAATCGCCCTGGGAATTTGTGCGTGTCTCGCGCGTAGCTTTGGTGAGGTCGTCGGTAATTACGACCGCGGCATCGGCGATGACCGCGCCGCCTGGGTCGGTCACCGTTCCCCGAACGGTGCCAAGGTCCGTTCCCTGGCCGAATGCCAAACTGGTCGAGCACACCACCGCAGCAAAACTGACCAACAACCAGGTTAACCTGCGGATCATTAGGACCTCCCCAGACCCTTCATTGCGGAGAGATGTATCACGAGAAGGAAAGGAAACGCAATATTAAATAACAAAATAACATCAATCGAAAGCATCGCAAGGGTCGGGGCTGAGTTTCACGCCCGTTTGACGGCCTCGACTCTTGGCCCTATACTCCGGAAACCCATGGCTCAAAAGTCCAAGCTGCTGATCGAGCAGCGGCGACGCAGGATGTTGGATCTGGTCGGCCAGGATGGCCAGGCTACCGTCGCCGAATTAGCTAAGTTGTTTTCTATTTCAGCAGTTACGGCCAGAGGCGACCTCGACGCTCTGGCTTCCATGGGCACCTTGGTTCGCTCGCACGGAGGCGCGGTCAGGCGCCTAGATACCGCGCAAGACTATCCACTGCGCACCAAGGAAGCACTACATCATGAAGAGAAATGCAGGATAGGCCGGGCAGCCGCGGAACTGGTACGTAACGGCGAAACCATTATTTTGGACTCCGGAACAACCACCGTTGAAATTGCCCGGCATCTGAAAATAATTAAAACGCAATCCATCACCATTATCACCAATGCGTTGAACATCGCGGTGGAGCTGACGGATACCCCGGGCATTTCCCTGATTATGGTTGGCGGATTATTGCGGCCGCTTTCCTGTTCGTTCGTTGGGCCACAGGCGGAAGCGATGATGAACGAATTTCATGCCGACCGTTTGTTCCTGGCAGTGGACGGATTCGATTTGGAAACTGGCCCGTCAACGCCGGATTTGCTGGAAGCACAGTTGAACAATACGATGATGCGCTCGGCGCGAGAAGTGACGGTGGTGGCAGACTTCAGCAAGCTAGGTCGCAGGGCCACCTCCAAAATCGGACCGTTCGAAAAAATCCACCGATTGATCACGGATAAGCGCGCGCCCGCTGAATTCACGCAAGTCCTTAGGCAAAAAGGGATCGAAGTTATCGAGGTGTAGCTCCGTCGAAAGCCAAGCGCGCAAAATGGTGGGACATGTGCGTTTCCGGCAACAGCAGCGTTTGCCGCAAAAACGATTCGCCGTCTTGCTGGCGCCCAAGCGCGATCTCTAAAACTCCCTTGGTATAAAGCAACCAACTGGAAGTGTCGGCGCGTGAGTTCGACTCAACCTCGGAGAGAGCTGCGGTGAGCCGCTCGTGCCACAAAGTTGGATAGTATTCAGTCCGCTTCCTGGCCGCAGCCCACTTCCAAACAATCTGAGAAGCCTCGGGCTTAGAATTGTCGGGTGATTGAGAGCCCAGCTGATAACGCTTTTCCGCTTCGGCTTTCCGGCCGCAAACCGCGAAGACTTCTCCCAATAAATAATTTGATCTAGGGTACTCAACGATTTCTTTTAAACCATCCTTGGTAAATGCCAGGCCCGCGACTGGGGAGCCCAAACCTTTCGCGACCGCAAGCGCGTCTTGGCATCGGCCTGCCCGGCCCAGCCCGAGGGCCTGTGCCAGCTTCACTTCCACCCAGACCTGCCTGACGTTCGTTCCTCCTTCTTCCCTGCCAAAAAATCTGTTCTGAAACAATCTCGTCGCGCCATCATAATCTCCGGCTTCCGCGCGGCTGAGGGCTAATTCATAAACCAGAGCGGTTGGCATTGTGCCCAGGTTGGGATATCGCTCCAGAGTTTTCACTCGTTCCGCTGCAGATTTTCTGAGAATCGAACTTGCTGCTACTGCACCGGAATAGTTTGTGATGTTTAGAGGGTCGTTCCTTATACCTTCTTCAAATATCTCCAACGCGCCAGCGATATTTCCTTTCACATACAGCAGCGCCAATCCTAAGCTGGCATCCAGAACAGGCAAGTGGGGATTCAATGCTCTCGCGTGATCCCACTCTTTAAGAGCAGGCTCCGACTCTCCACGAGAGAAATACCATTCACCCAGAAGGAAGTGAGCGGTAGCATCGTTGTCGTTGTTGCGCAACGCGGCCGTTAGCGAACTGAAATCCTCGGCGGTGTTTGGAAACACATAAAGCGTTGAGAGGCGGCTTGCTTCCACATAGTCGTTCGCGCCGGAGCTTCCCAGTCTTTCGCGGCAATATCCACGAAAATATACGACCAGCGGGTTGTCCTGCGGCAGGACCGCACCCGGTTCGCTCTGATCGGAAGAACCGCGCTCGTACCTCCGCGACAACACCTCCAGCGCTCGTCGATATAAGCCAAGTCTGGCGTACTCAGACGCAATATTAAGAACGCGGTAAGGATCAGCGGCCATATGCTGCAACCGCGGCTTGCCGATTTCTTCGCTCAGAAAATCGCTGGTTGGAAAGCGCAGTATCGACTCGTTTGCGAACTTGTCGGAGCTTTCGATTTTTTTGTTTGCGCGCATTACGGCAGTAAGCTCCTCCGCGGTTCGGAGATCAAGCGGATCTGAAGCCAGGGCGGTTCTCAAGAGGTCTTCGCCTTCTTGCATTTCGCCTTGGCGGGCGCGCAATTCGGCAAGTCGCAATGCCGCGGCTGCGCGATAGTTTGGCAAGCGCATGGCTTCATCGTAGGCGTCGACTGCTTCACGGTCTCGATTGAGGCCTTCGTGGGAAATCCCGAGATAGTAGGAGACCTCGCTATCCGTCGTGTCGCGATCGTGTGCGGATGTTAAATATCTCAATGCCTCGTCAAAACGCTGCAAACCTGCGAGCAGCCTTCCCGCGGCTTTCTCTAATTCGAAACTCGACGGGAACCGCTCTAGTGCCTTCTGGTAGGACTCCACTGCGATTAATAGTTCGCCGTTCAACTCCGCGTTTTTACCGAACTGAAGCCAGTCATCCGCGATGCGATTTTTATCTTCAGGCATGGCATGCGCGGTTTGCGGGCCAACTTTAATTTCCGAGGCGGGCGTCCAATCGTATTCGCCTTCTGTCTGGGTCATTAGAACGGCGCCGTCCGGGTCTCTTAATTCAAATCTGTATTTATGGCCGGCATCCGAGATGTGAACTTCTTTCATCCAGGTTCGTTCCGGCGAAAGATCTTCTCGCGCATCCAACAACGACGACGCTCCGTTACAAATTCGCAACGATGCGCCATGGAGTTTTCGATTAGTGTTGAGCGCTACAAACAATGCGCCGTCCTTGCGCTGCAGGTGCAGGATGCCGGCGAGGTTGGCGCGTGTGATTCCCCCAATTTCGCGCGCGGGCATCCAGTATTCCGTGAAATTTATGGTTTGCCGAGGCTCCAGGAAGGCGTAGGTTTCCTGATTTCGAAAGAGGCCCGCTTGCACTTCCACATACGCGCTGTTGTTGTCGGAAAGCGCCGATCGCCAATCGAGGCCATCAGCGTCTACACCCCAGGACCAAATCTTTTTCGCAGGTAGTTCGGTGTAATCCGCAAAATGCACGGTACCGCTGTTGGTCTGCGAATGCCACACACCCATAAAGTTCTCGCGGCTCCCATGCACGAATAGCGACACTGGCCCTTCGGTTTGGTTCTTGATAATGCTCAAATCCTTTCCGTGGGAATCGATCGGCCAGGTCTGCACTGCGGCGAATCCGTGAGCAGCCGCAAAACGCATGGGGTATTCGATTCGTGAATCGTCCCACGCTTGAACACCGGCATTGTTCCACCAATAAAAGCGATGGCGCACATCGCTTCTATTATTCAAGGTTACGTGCTGTTCCAGAACGGTGGATGCGGGCCGCAGAGTCAGTTCGACGATCCACTGCATCCCGTACACTCGATCGATATTACTGACGGTAATGGAAGCGCTGCCGTCGGTGTGCGCGCCGTAAGCGAAATCTACCGGAGACATCGATACCCAATTGTGAGAAACAGGAAAGTTAAACTCGACACCAAATGCCGCCCAGGCGCCACGATATCCGATTTTTGCTTTCTTCAGGGAAGGGTTGGCGTAGAACATCGGCAGTCCGTTGATTTTGTCCACGCAGGTGTAGATATGCCCGCCGATGTCGGGTAACACGGAGCATTTTAAGTACTCGTTTTCCAGATAAATTGCTCGCAAATCATGCTCTACGCGATTGTTAGTGATCTCTGTGCGCAACGTGTAGGGATAATTGAAGCGATTCACCGCGAATTGGTCGAAGGGCGGAGTCGGGTCGGGCGCGGCTTCTTCGTAGACGGGTAATTTGAGAGTTCCTTCCCACACACGCACCTGAGCGAAAGCAAGAGTTCCGGAAGCGACAAAACAACAAGCCAGAAGCATGCCTTGCAAACATGAAAGCCGGAATTTTGTAGGCCCACTATTTTTGCTTCGCAATAGACACGTGATTCCTGAACAGAAAATGGCGTGCCTTTGCGAATTATTTCTTATTTGCACAGAGTGCATCAGGGCTTCAAGAAGAACCGTGTAACGTAAATTTCCCTACCACCCGCTGAATGATTCCGTCCTGGGAAGGCGAATCGGGCCGCAACCCTTCTTCCAAGCACCGGAAAAAACCTAACAACTGGGCTACCACCACGTGGATGGTGGCACTGTCCTGGTCACCAAGTTCCGCGAGGCCGGGGCACTCGACAGCCACATCGCCATTCCTTAACACCTCAGCGGGAATTTTGTCCCCCACAATCAATTTGGACAAACCAAGCTTTTTTTGATCCAGCTGCTGTAATAAGTCCACTTCATAAGCGCGCAATGTGGGGCTCGACGACAAAAAGGCCACGATCAAAGTTTCTTGTTGCACATAACTCATGGGCCCATGGCGAAACCCAAGGTATGTTTCGCACAGGGTAGTGACGCGCCCCGCTGTCATCTCTAACATTTTCAAAGCCGCTTCTCGCGCGGCGCCAAAACCCGGCCCGGTGCCTAGGAAAACTACGCGCTGAAATCTTGACTTGGCGATTCCGACCAGGACGTCGAAGTTCTCGCTGATAAGTTGTTCTGCGACGCTGCTGCTTCGCCTGCACAATTGCGCGTAATCATCCGGCCTGTTCCACATACCCATGAAGCGCGCTGCCAGCAACAGGTTAGTGAAACTGCTGGTCATCACTAAGCTCTCATCATTTGTTTCTCTCGGAAGCGTGAAGACGCGCACCTTGTCATGCTCGCGCCAGGCCTTGGTCAGACTTCCATGTTCGTTACAGGTCACGACCACGTGTTGAATGTCTGGCTCGGTTTTGAGTAGCAGCTCTATCGCGCCCCGACTTTCCGGACTGTCGCCCGATCTGGCCAAAGAAACAACCAATCCTGGTCGTTCCGGCGGGAGAACTTTTCCACCGTACGTCAGCAACGTGCCGCCCGCCACGGAGGCGACTTGTATGTTCAGGTCATTTTGCAGCGCAAGGCATACGCATTCGCCGGCGTACTGCGAACTTCCGGATCCCGTCAGCGCAAGGCTTCGGATCCCGGCCTGAACTTGCCGAACCACATCGGTTGCAGCGACCATTTGGTCGCAAGTCCTCAACCAGGTCTCGGGCTGTTGGCAAATCTCGCGCAGCGTGTGGAAGTATCCGAGATGTTTTTGATCAGCTTCCGATCGAGCAAACAATTCGGCGGCTTTCAATTGATTGTGAATCAGCGCACGCTGCCAAGTGTTCTGCGACCCCAAGATGCCGCCGTCAATGAGCTGTGGTTCTGTCATTTTTCTTCCAAGTTTCCTGGATGATCGTCTCGCGACCGAGAGCCGTCATCATCAATGCTGCCTCGCCGCGATTATCGACCCGGTTGAAGTTCTGGCGTGGTGATGTCTACCGGACGATCTTCTCCGTTTACCGCGCCATGCCAGACTCCACCGCCAAACGTGGTGATGTAAATTTTCTGGGCGTCCGCTGGATCGGTCATAACGCGATGACCCCATTTAAAGTTGAAGCCGGGTATTCGGCTCCAGTGTTCGCCACGGTCGCTTGATCTCCATGTGGACGATTCAAATCCTGAGGCATAAAGTATTTTTGAGTCTCGCGGATCAATTGTAACGTCGTAAATGTGACGATCTTTTTCGAGCACCTGTCGCCATGTTTTGCCTCCATCCTCCGACAGGTACACGCCACCTCCGTCGCCATGCACTCCTGACGCTCGAGCCCAAGCCGCCAGATAAAGACGTCGCGGATTATTCGGATCGACGGCCAAACCATTTGGAGCGTTGCTGCCCTCTGGCATCGCGACGTGGCTCCAAGTCTCCGCGTTGTCGGTGGATTTGTAGATGCCTCCATCTTTATCGTTTCCAATACTGCCATCTTCGGAGCGGCGAGCGATCAGAACATACAGTGCCCCGTCGTTATCTCTGATAATTCTCCATGCAAATGGTTCCTTTTGCGTAATACCGGTGATTTTCAGTTTCCAGTTGCGCCCTCCGTCGACGCTTTTATAAACACCGCGCCCAAAACCAGCGACATACAGGACGCGCGCGTCGGGCGGGCTCATGGGATCAAGCAGAATATGTGTTGCCGCCGTTTGCTCCATACCATTGTTGGACTTTATCCAAGTTTTGCCACCATCCTCACTGCGGCAGACTCCACCATGATAATTGGCAACGCCATGAGCTCTCCACATTTTTGGCCGCGGCAGATCGTGCGTCCAACTGTTCACGCTCCATACACGGCCGCGGATTTTAGGATCGAATTCCAGCCAATAGGTGGTGTTCATCCAATCCTTCGGCACCCCCTGGGTGGAACTCCTCCAGGATTTCCCGCCGTCCTCGCTACGAAAAAGTCCAATGTCGGTAGTGGAAATAAATTGGCGATTATGGTCAAAAGGATCGAAATGGTAGCCATATGAAGTCGTCACATCGAGGCCGGTGGTGCTCCAGGATTGTTCGCCAGATTCTCGGGAGTAAAGTGCGTTCCAGCTCACACCGCCGTCCGTCGTGCGCATCGTCCTTCCCAGGTCGGTTGCATAACAAAGATTGGCATCTTGATCGGCCACGCCCAGGGCTAACGGATTCTCGCCCCAATCAGAACCAAATCGTTCCGTGATCCATGCGTCATGGACGTTCGCGGCAGGCTTAGCGGAAGGATTGCTGTCTTCCTTCCAAACAAGTTTCCAGGTCCGCCCTGTGTCAGTAGATTTCGCAACTCCCATCCATTTGATGCCTTGCTGATCGAGTTCCCGATAGGACAGGTACGCGATTTCGGGATGCTGCAGACTCGTCGCTATGGCTCGAATTTTTGCACTCCCTGAGCCGAGATCGATCTTCCGAGAACTATCCTCTTCGCCGTCCGAGACGAAAGCACCTTCGTCCCCTACCACATAAAAAATCGGCCGGCCTTGCGGCGTGAAACCCATGGAGACGTCTGCGAGCCCTTTCACATTTGGGATGGGAATGTTTCTATTCTGGGCCGGCGTTTTCTCCAACATGAAATGCGCACCAGCCATAAAAAGCGTGCGCGCGTTTCCTGGCGAATGAGGATTCACCCACAATCTGGAGGCAGGCCCGGGCAAATCATCCTGTTTCACCCAATTCGCGGCGCGGTCGCGGGAAACAAAAAGAGCTGAGGTCCCCTTTTTCTTGTCCCCTGCAGCAACATAAATTGTTCGGGAATCGGAAGGATCGATAGCTATAGCGGAGATGGTGCCCAGAGGATTCGGTTCGGCAAGCAACTCCTCGTCCGCGTGGTCCGAGTTCATCTTGATTTCTCTTAAATGAGCCGGTTGGGGATAAACCAGGCTCCAGGTATCGCCAGCGTCTTCACTACGCCATAAACCGTCCGCTTGCGCATAAATAACCTTGCTATCCAGCGGGTCGAATACAAAGAATTGGACAACTCCACGTAAATTGAACATGCGCCAGCTTTCACCGCCATCATGGCTGATGTAGGACCCGGTCATATCGCAACTGACCAAGACGGTGTTGGGGTCGTGTGGGCTGATGGTCGGGTGAAACATCGCGCCCCCGCCACCTGGTCCAACAATCTGGAAGTTACCGGGGCGCACGCCATTGCTGGCAACCACGGAAAAGAGCAGAGCGATGACAAATTGAACTAAAAAGACCATCTGTTACTTGTTTTTGCTTTCTTTAGCGTTTCTTCGCTTTGTTTTTGTCAGAATTGCACTTCTTTGTCAATGTATTTGCCCCTGAAACTGGCTGTAGTTCTTTATGTATGGATGTACAAGCTGCAAACACGAGCTGGCCAGATCTACTCGAGGTAAGCACCGGACGGCATCAGGTACTCAATGGGCCAGATCTCTCGTCGCTTCCGTACGATTTCGGACCATTTTAGATCGACTGCGTCCGCCTGCGGCAGAAGCTTGATGTTGGGCAGCGTTTTGGAAATGGCCGCGGCTAGGGCGTACGCATTTCCTGGGGCAGTCACGGCGGCCACGTGGGCGCCCAGCCTCGCGTCGGCAAAGCGCGACGCTATTTCCGCGTCTTCAATAAGTTGGAGAAAATAAGGCCGCCCGGTCAAGATTGAATTGTAAACATAGCCGGCCAGCACGCTGGATAAGGGATAAACATAAGCCTGGTCAAAATCCAACTTGGGCATCGCCGGATCATCCGGCGAAATCGCCTTGTACGGCATTTTGGTTTCGCCACGACCACGAAAATCGATGGAGATGACATCGTAGTTGGCGTCGAGATATTTTTTAATCTCGGCCCAGTTCTCTGATGTCGCTTTACCGTCGTCGCGAAACCAGAGTAAGAGGTCGCGTTTCCCTTCAGCGGATTTGTGAATGTACAGCAGCGGCATTTCCAGCTGCCCACTGTGACGTAACAAATACCGATCGATGGAGACGTTGCCGGCCGCTGTACTACCCAGCGGTTCCCAGCTAATCAAACCGCTTGTGGGTTGCACGCCGGCATATTCGGCGACCTGCCATTTGCGAACACCGCTGTATCCGTCGTTGAAATAATTTTGACCAATTGTGCGCGCGTGTTCATTCTTGTGTTGGTCATAATACTTTCCAATCACGTCCATAAGCGACTGTGCGTCATCAAAGTCCAGCATCTCCTGGCCCGTACGAGTGCATTGCAATGCTTTATCTTCCAGTTTTTGTACAGCCGGAAGCCCGTGACGGATCGGCACGCGGTTGAAGTGATCGAGAAACTCGATCGCCGATTCCTGATTTTCAAGTGAAAATTGATGAGCGTTATAGCTCTCCGTGAGGGCAATGCGGTCACCGTGGTGGAAACGTTCGTACATATCGCGTGCTTCGTGAAAAGTCTTGTGCGTACCTTCGATAGGAAAAAAATCCAGCGCGGCGGCTGCCACCAGCACCGGACGCGGATACATCAACAACAATAATCCCGGATGATCCACGCCATTCGAAATCATCCCAAAGAGATCCTGTTCCGGATCGCTGTCGGGGTCGGCAAATATGCGATTGAAAATACGCATGGGCAGCGCGGTGATATAGCAGGAAGGCACGACCACTTTTATGCGTCGATCCAATGCGGCGATTTGAGCAGCTTGAAAACCCCCTCCGCTGGTACCGACGATGTTAATGCGATCGCCATCGACTTCAGCACGGGTCAGGAGGTAATCCACAGCGCGAATGCCGTCCCAAATTTCCCATCTGGCCAGATTTGTTCCGGCGAGATAGGCGAGATTGCCCATCACCGCGTGTTCGGCGCAGATCAGGTTGTAGCGGCTCTTCCCAGTTTTCGCGTCCCAGAATTGGCTGCGTTCGCCTTGCCCAACGGGGTCCCACGCCAGTACCACGTAACCTCTTTTGACCAATCTTTGACTCAGTTCCTGATAATTATTTTTGCCATTGGCGGCGTGCCCGGCCGGTAAAAGTACCGCGGGATGTTTCGCAGAACGGTCGTCCGGTAAATAAACCAGCGCAGTGACATACACGCCTGGAAGGCTCTCAAAAATTAGTTTTTCGATTGAGAATCCATCCCTCGCAAGTTTTCCGGTGATGTGCGGATGTAAATCAGTTTTTTCCTCTGGCAAACCACCGATCATTTGCAACAGTTTCGCGCGAAGCTCATCCTGCAGCTGAAGCAATTCCCGTTCGGTATGGATAGCGTTCCACGCTGCGCGACGCACGTCGTCCTGTTTCCAGGCTTGTTCGGTTTGATACCGCAGAAGGGGCGTTATGCGTGGTCCGGGCGTCGCTGCCGGCTGCAGAACTTGGAAAGCTTCCTTAGGAGGTAGTTCGTCGGCGATTAAAGTTGCCGGGGCCAGCGTAAAGACCACTATGAGGCTAGCGATAAAATTTGGCGCATTCATCCTCACTGCACCCCGATTTCGCCTAACTCATACCACCCATCGGATTGCCGTCCTTGAATCGCGAACTGAATTGCAGGTTTGCCCGTCCGAGGATCCAACATGGCAACTCGAACTTTGTACTTGCCCGGCTTCAGATCTTCCGCGACGTATAGTGGCCCGTCAAAAACGGCGTCACCCGGAAGCCATTTTCTGAGATCCACCGGAACATTTATGCTTGTGCTTACGTCAGGCGATTGCAACTGCACAGCCAGCTGACACGCACGATAAATCGGCGCAACACCTGCGTTCAGCCACCACATGTGAACGAGCATCGTGTGGCCGGCTTTGACCATTCGCGGATACTCGAAACGCCTCAGAATGAAGCGGTAGCCCATCTTCTTCTGAAAGTCATCGAATTGCGTTTTCCACTCCGGCGGGATCGGAGACGATTTGACGTTCACGCTGCTGACATGCCATCGCAACGCCTGCGCCAGAATATAGTCCACATCAAATCCATCTTTTTTCCACTCCGCGGGAGTGCCGCAGGTCTCAAGTGAGACCGGACTGCGCTGCCACACCTGTTGAATCCCCGCGCGCGCAATCTGCTGCGGATAGACATCCAACATCTCAGGTTGGAAATTTGGATTGTCCGAAAAATGGCGTAGATCGCCCAGACAATCTAATCGCCATCCCGCACCGTGTTGCGTTCCGTACGCAAGAGCCCGCTCCTCATCAAAATTCATGAGCAATGGGGTTTCGTGAAATGCCGCGAACCAGATGTCTGTCAGTTGCTGCTGATAAGAAAACTCCGGCATGTATGGACTCCAGCCCTCGCCCCAATATCCGATGGAAGATATGTCCACGCTATCTAGGAAGGGATTTCCGTCATAGCGCTTCCCTGCCTCGGCGACCAGTTCGCCCCAATATTTCAGGAACAGCGGATCAGTATAGTCTGGTTGCCAGATGCCTCCATCCTTGTCCGAGGGCTTGTTGGCGCGGCGCGCGCCGGAGCCGCGATACCAATCGGGAAGTGCGTGCTTGTCGGTATACGGCATCAAGCGAATTGCAAGCGTCTGACCGTGTTCACGCGCTTCCTGTAATGCCAAATCAATAATTTCCCAACGAAATTCTCCACGTTTCGGCTCGATCACATCCCACACCCATCTGCAATAGGAAACCGATGTTGGCGGAAAATCGGGCTTCACTACCACGTCCACAAGTTTTTCCGTGGGTCCCTCTTCCGACCAGGTGTATAGCGGATTGAGCGCCTGCCCATTAAATCGCTGGAAGGTGGTAATCCCCATTCCGGGATTCACCAGCACGTCGTGGAGTTCTACCGGGCGCACCACCACCGAATCCAACTGCGCAATCATTGCTTCCGGTAATAAGATCCAAAAAAGGACGACGCAGAGGCACTTAGCGGCGGCGAAGAACTTTTCGGAGTACCCTGGACCGTGACCAATTGTAAAGACGTCTTTGAACACCTGTGACTCCCTTGCCAGACAATTAAGCAATACTGGATTCCCCGTGGGCTTTCGGGAAAATAAGACATTGAAAACGAAAATGAAAGAAAATAAAAGTTAATTGATGGCATCATCTTTTTCGGAGTTTTGAGCGATTCAGCGGAGGCCCGGCGAAAACGAAATATCTGAAACCGTTTTCCGCGACGCACGGGTCTGAAGCTTTTAAGATTTGACTTTCTTGTACGCCGGGGAGAACAGCATGATCGATCGCCGCAATTGGCTATACACGATGGGCTTACTGGCGGGAGTGGCCGCGAAACCGGAGATGCTTCATGTTTCGGCTTCGGCGGAGGACGCCAAGCCACGGCGCAAACCTTTGGATATCTCCGAATACGCTCCCAAAAGCATGTTGCGCGTGCAGGAAACGATGGTCGCGCGCTCCAGGTTCCCGGTCATTGATATCCACACCCATATTTCCTGGTCCAAACATTGTGAAAAAGGGGTTTGCTTAGCCGCGGCGCGCGATTATCCGAGCCCTCCGCAGGAGTTGCTCGCGTTGATGGACAGAAAAAATATTCGCGCTATGGTGAACCTCACCGGCGGCTTCGACGAAGGCCTGGCCGACGCCGTCAATAAATACGATCGCGCCGTTCCCGGCCGCTTCTACACGTTCGCTGAGCCCGCCTATTCCCGGTTCAAAGAGCCGGATTATCCAACAATTCAGGCGGACGCGATTGAGCGCGCCCACCGAGATGGAGCAAGAGGTCTGAAAATTCTTAAAACCCTGGGACTCTATCTGCGGGAGAACACCACCTCCGGAGCTTTGATTAAGATTGACGATCCGCGCTTCGATCCCATGTGGGACGCCTGCGGTCAGCTGAATATGCCAGTGGCCATTCACGTTTCCGATCCAGTGGCGTTTTTTACTCCAACGGATCGTTTTAATGAACGCTACGAAGAATTGAATAACCACCCGGACTGGTCGTTCTACGGAGGAGATTTCCCCAGCAACATAGAACTGCTGGAGGCGCGGAACCGCGTACTAGCCAGGCATCCAAAAACGCAGTTCATCGTGTTACACGTTGGCAATTTTTCCGAGGATTTGCAAAATGTCTCCGATAATCTCGATCGCTATCCCAACATGACCGTCGATACCGCCGCGAGGGTTGGAGAATTAGGCCGCCAGCCGAGGACCTCCCGTAAGTTCTTCGACAAATATCAAGACCGCATTCTTTTTGGAACGGATGCGACTCCGCACGGCGACGAGTTTCCGCAACAAGTGTTCAACGATAAGCTGTACGAGATTTACTACCGCTTTCTGGAAACCGAGGACGAATATTTCGACTACGCCCCGGCCGAAATACCGCCACAAGGCCGCTGGCGAATTTACGGCATTCACCTGTCTGATTCCATTTTGCAAAAAGTATATAACGGCAACGCCTCGCGTCTGCTGAATATCACTAGTTAGATCGCGAGCATCAGGGGAACATTGATGAAGATAGCGAGAGTACTCATACTTCTAGCGGTCACGTTGTCCAGCGCGCTCGCCGCGGACGATAACGCTGCAACCAGTAGCGAAGCAGCGGAGGACGTAGCAATCAATACAAATCCCGCCACCACGTTTTGGAGTCAGACAGTTCCTATATACGCGGACCATGATAAGAACGACCAAGCGGTACCCGGCTATCGTACTGAGATTCGCTCGCGATGGACCGCAAAGAATCTTTATTTTTTGTTTAGTTGCCCGTATGAAGAGCTATTTTTGCACCCCAATCCCAGCGCCACCACGGAAACGAATAAACTTTGGAACTGGGACGTGGCCGAAGTTTTTATCGGCTCGGATTTCAAGAATATTCGACGCTATAAAGAATTCGAATTGTCCCCCCAGGGAGAATGGCTCGATCTCGACATCGATTTAAGCAAACCACATCACGAAGAAGGCTGGACGTGGAATTCCGGATTTCAGGTTGCGGCGCGCATCGATGAGCAAGCACATATCTGGTACGGCGCGATGAAAATTCCCTGGGCGGGATTGGACGACACTCCTCCGTCCGCCGGCAAAACACTGCGAGTCAACTTTTTTCGCAGCCAAGGGCCACTCTCTAATCGGAAAGAGATTGCCTGGCAAGCAACCATGAGCGAGACGTTTCACGTACCGGAGAGGTTTGGCTTGCTGCAATTGGTTGCACAACGTTAACCACGACAATGGTCAGTCACTTGCGGCGTATAGGTGGAAGACGATCTTGAAACGTTTTCACGGCTGCCTTCTGGATTGTGGGCCATGCAAAGCCGAATGGTCGCGCACAGTGGCCAAGTCAATATTTGTTTCTGGAACGCCGGCCGATGGCTTCGTTAGGAGGCAACTAGCGTGACAAAAAGACCGGACGAATGTGCCGCTCGAACAGATTTGCGGTAACACCCCGTGCGATAATTTCTTCGTTGGATTGAACCGCATCCAGAAAACGCTTGCCCATCTTGGCGGCAATCTTAAAGCTGACGTGCAGTAATTGGCGCAGGTTGGGATTATATTGCTCACAATTTTGATCATGATGCAGCGCGTCGACATATTGTTGCGAAGTCCAGCCATTAACGACTGCCGGCAATGGCAGTTGTTTGCGATCAATCTCAACGACCGTGGCATAAGGTTTGCAAAGCTCCTCCATCTGTTCGTATGCCTGCGCATAGATTTCTTTGGCGATGTTTAGCGCGCTTCCGCCGGCCCGCGCCAGGCCCACGACTTCCTCCAACCACGTTGTGCCCGCGGTCTTCAGGTGAAGCCCGGCGTCCACACTGTGTATCGTCTTGTAAATGTGCGCATACAAGGAAAACTTGTCGCTTCCGGAGTGGATGCTTAATTTCAGATTGTCTGGCAGGTGGTAATTGCGGGTAGAGTGCGCTACAACGGCCAGATCGGACGAAAACTCACGGCTAAAGACCTCCACGTCCCCACGGAAATCCACTCCTTTATTAAATCGGCCAGTAAATTTCGGCGCGATGGTTTGGATGGGGATTTTTTCATCTGCTACAGCCGCGAGTATCACCAGCAATTCGAGGGGTTGTTGAGGCAAGTCAGTCTCGTCCATAGAAACTTCGGGGATAAATTGGCCGCTTCCTTTGCGTTCCTCAATATACCTATAGATTATGCCGGCCTCTGAAATAGCCGCGAGGTATTTCCTTGCAACCTTGTCGATCTGCTCGCGATTGGCCTTTAATGTTGAACCATGCGCACCGAGCGGAATTTCGGCTAGCAGTTCCGGATGACGATTTGTAAATTTCTTGACGGAATCCTGATCCGCCGGTATACCAATTTTCTCCGCCACATCGATAGTGAAGAAATCGCACGGTTCAATAAATCGGTCGACCGTTTTTAGACCTATGTGGTCTGCATCAAGGAAGTAAGGATGGGCCCATTTCATCGCTTCAACAACGACTCTAGCGGCTCGCCGCGTTTGCGACGGTTCCGAGCCAATCATGTGATGTTCACGATTGGATTTGTTCCATACAGGAATTACTTCCACGCCCTGATGCAAAGCGGCGATGCATGCCCGGAGTTGAGGTTTGCCTTGCATCGCAAAGCGATCTCCAACGCCTATCGAGTATTTCGGAAGCCGTAGGGAATTTGTCGACATGTTATTTCTTCAACCGCATCAAGGCGGACACCGCTACGAAACCCGCATCAAGCCGGCTTTTTCTATGTAGAACAAACCGCGGTAGTATAAACGATCACAATCGCTTCTTTTATTTTGCGAATGATTTTCCACCTGGATGAGGTTACTTGGACATAAAAATCTTCCCGGACAAGCAGGCGCTTGCCACAGCTGCCGCCGACGATGCGGCTGCTATCATTCGAAATTCCATTGCCCAACGCGGCCGTGCGCGCATCATTGCCGCCACGGGCGCATCGCAGTTTGAGTTTCTTGAAGTATTGACCCGTTTGCCGGACATCGACTGGAGCCACGTGGAAATGTTTCATCTGGACGAATACGTGGGCATCCCGGAGACTCATCCGGCTAGTTTTTGTAAATATCTGCGCGAACGCCTGATCGATAAGGCTGGTGTCGGCCAATATCACCTCTTAAACGGCACGGGCGATCCGGACGCCGTCATTAGAGAAGTCGGCCAACGATTGCAGCGGGAGCCGATCGATGTCGCTTTTGTCGGCGTAGGAGAGAATGGCCACTTGGCGTTCAACGATCCACCGGCGGATTTCGACACCGATGAGCCTTATGCCGTCGTTGCGCTCGATGAAGCATGCCGCAGGCAACAACTAAACGAGGGATGGTTCTCCAGCCTCGACGACGTTCCGAAACACGCGATCTCCATGACCATTCGGCAGATTCTCAAAGCCAACAAAATTCTATGCATCGTGCCGGACAAACGTAAAGCGCAAGCAGTGAAGAATTGCTTCGACGGCAAAGTCAGCCCAATGGCTCCGGCGTCCGCATTGCAACGTCACGGTGCGACGATTGTGTATCTGGATCGGCTCTCTAGCTCTTTGCTCGGTCCCGATATTCGGGCGGAGCGAATCTAGGTCATAAGAGACTGCGGGACCGAATCATATCCGTCGTGCCAATCCCCGTTCCGTGGCGCTGTTGTTGCGAACAAGCAAAAGCACCAGCAACATTCCGGCGAATGGAATTAATCCGCCGGCTACCAGAATGGAATCAAAGGAGTGTGTCGCGGCCACGCGGTGCGCGTCTGCCAAGCGCCCCACCAGAAAAAATGCCGCAATCGTTCCCAGTCCGGAGCCCGTGCCCCCGAGACCACTCACGCTGGCCACCAAGTGGCTCGGGAAAAGATCGGTGGGAAGGACATGCGCAATGGTGCTGAAGCTGGCATAAAAAAAGGTCGCCAGCGCGAACAACGCCGTGATGACATACAGATTCGCAGTAAAAATAGTTGGAATCAAAAGCATCATTCCAAACCCGCCCGCCATCACTACTGCTTTACGCGATTTGCCGACGGCCCAGCCGCGCTTGATTAGCTGACCAGTAGCGGCTCCGCCCGCCAAATTTCCGAGGTCCGCCGCGATGAACGGCACCCACACGGCAATCAGGCTTCCGCGCAGGTCAAAACCTTTGGCAATTAAATAAATGGGAAACCAATCCGTTATGAAAAACCACACAGGATCGGTGAAGGTGCGCGCCACGATGACGCCCCATGTTTGCGGAATCTTTAATAGCTCGCGCCAGCGCAGGCGCTCCTTGGGAAGAGTTGCAATTGGTGGCCGTTCCATCAGCAACATGTTGCGCTCTTGTGCGGAGATGAATGGGTGGGACTCCGGGGGATAGTAAAGCCATCGCCACACGAGCAACCACACAAACCCGAGAAGCCCCGGCACGATGAAAGCAGGCCGCCATCCCCATCGTGTGTAGATTCCTAAAACCAGGAACGGCGCAAGCGCACCACCAATGGAAGAGCCGCTGTCGAAAAGTGCGGTTGCCAACCCGCGTTCGCTCTTGGGAAACCATTCGGATACCGCTTTAGTCGCGGCCGGCCAGTTCGCCGACTCCCCGGCTCCCAGAAGAAACCGGAAAAACGCGAAGCTGCGTAAGCCGTTAGCCAATGGAGTGAATATCGATACCAGTGAGTACGCGGCGACAGTCAACGTGATACCGCGCCGCGTGCCCACCCGATCAATCAGACGGCCACAAACGGTCTGCCCTAGCGAGTAAGCAATCCGAAAAGCTATTACGATTGCCGCGTAGTCCGTGTTGGTCCAATGAAAATCCGTCTTAAGAAAAGGCGCCAGTATCGAGAGAGTTTGCCTGTCGAGGTAATTAATTACCGTGGAGGTAAAAAGAAGCGCGCCAATCGACCATCGAAGAGAATGCGCGAAAGGGCGAGACATCGACTTTGAACTTTACTCCGTTTCCCGTGCCGCGCAATTTGACACACAAACTATGCGCGCAGAGCTTATCTTGGCTTCGCCGCAAGGTAAATAAATGAGTCTTGCTAAAAAATACTTGGTGTAAAACTACGTGCATATGTTGCGCAAAGGAACTGTTACTTTTTTACTCGTTCGGATGGGATAGCAGATGGCATCCTAACGGTTGCGCCCGGGAATTTGTTCTGCATGCTGTTGCGCAGGCTTAGAAGGGATGCGTTGACGAATCAAGTAAATGTCCGTCTCTTGCGTGCGAAAGATGTCATCGGCGCGATGGAATTATCGCGACTGGCCGGATGGAATCAAACGCAAGATGATTGGGAAATGATGCTGCGGCTCGATCCGTTCGGCTGTTTTGCAATCGAGGCCGACGATCGGATCGCCGCGACCACCACTTTGTTGTGCTACGAAACTCGTCTGGCGTGGATCGGAATGGTGCTGACCAGGCCGGAATATCGACGTAAGGGGTTTGCGCAGCGTTTGATGGAAAGCGCCTTGCACCGTGCCGCTGATCTCAAGATTGAAAGCATTAAGCTGGATGCTACAGCTCAAGGCCAACCTCTCTACGAAAAGCTCGGTTTCAAGACGGAGCAAGTCGTCGAGAGATGGTTCCGTGATGCGGGCGGCGCAAATCCAGATATTGAAACGTCAGCGCCCTGCTCTCAATATTCTTTGGAGATGGATCTGGAAGCGTTCGGAGCAAATCGTTCAACCCTTCTGCAGAATCTCGCGGAGCGAAATTTGCCGCTCACTAGCAAGGAGGCTCACTGCTTCTGGCGGCCGGGAACCCGCGCTCGGTATTTGGGTCCCTGTGTCGCGCAAACACAGAAGGACGCTCGTCTTGTGATAAAACACACCCTGCAAGATTCGCCTGAATCGGGATGGTTCTGCGATTTGGTGAGTGCCAACAAAGACGCGATCCAGCTAGCGGAGGAATTTGGATTTGCTCCACAGAGAAGGCTCGAGCGCATGGTATTGGGGAACAGTCTACCCAACAACGATGAAATGGTTTACGCCATTGCGGGATTCGAACTAGGTTGAGATGCCGACAACAGAAATACATTCAGTAGCGGAGCTGGAAGAATTTCTCTCTCGGCCGTCGGAGGCAGACATTGGCGCTATTGCCCGGCTCGATGGCGATTTACTCATTTTGGGCGCGGGCGGGAAAATGGGTCCGAGTTTGGCGCGGCGCGCGCGCAGGGCTGCGGACAAAGCAGGAGTAGGCAAAAGCGTTATCGCCGTGGCGCGATTTTCCGAGAATCACCTTCGCGCCAGCATGACATCAGAAGGTATCGAAACACTAGCAGTCGATCTTCTGGAGCCCGGGGCACTTTCTAAATTGCCTGACGTTCCAAACGTAATTTTTATGGCTGCTCGGAAATTCGGTACTACCGGTTCCGAAGATTTGACCTGGGCGATGAATACACTTTTGCCCGGATTGGTGGTTGAACGCTATCGTGCCTCGCGAATCGTTTCCTTTTCAACCGGCAATGTCTATCCGCTGCGCGATGTAACGCAAGGCGGAGCCGTTGAGTCCACGCCGGTGGCACCCCAGAGTGAATATGCGCAGTCCGCTCTCGGCAGAGAACGCATGTTTGAGTACGGGTCGCGTCAATGGGGCACGGCAGTTACCATTCTCCGGCTGAATTATGCGATTGATCTTCGCTACGGCGTGCTGCTGGATATCGGCACTGCAGTGTTTGAGCGCCGCCCCATTGACCTGCGGATGGCGTTCGTAAATATCATCTGGCAAGGGGATGCGAATTCCGTTTGCCTGCAATCCTTCGCGCATTGCCAGGCTCCGCCGCTGATTTTGAATTTGACGGGTCCTGACACTTTGAGTGTGAAGTTCCTAGCCGAAGAGTTCGGTCATCGATTTAATGTGCAGCCAACTTTTGTTTCCGAGGAAATGCCCACCGCTCTTTTGAGTAACGCCGCGAAAGCTCATCAAATGTTCGGCTGTCCCTCCGTGACGACCGCCCAAATGATCGACTGGACCGCAGCCTGGATTTCGTCGGGGGGTCCGCGGCTGAACAAGCCGACGCATTTTGAAGTGCGCGACGGAAAATTCTAATGTCACTTCGTATTCAACTTCTCTCCGGGTTGGTGATTCCGGCTCACCCGCTGGCACTGAATCGCGAACGAAAGCTGGATGAGCGCAGACAACGCGCCCTGACGCGTTACTACCTGGCTGCGGGCGCGGGCGGATTGGCGGTGGGCGTACACACCACGCAATTTGCGATTCGTGATCCCAAGATTGGACTTTTTGAGCCCGTCCTGAACCTCGCCATGGAGGAAATGCGCGCGCACAAGGTTGTGAAGATTGCTGGGGTTTGCGGGCAACGCAAGCAAGCGGTTGCGGAAGCGGAAACAGCCGCCCGGCTTGGCTACGACGCGGTGCTCTTAAGTCTTGGCGCCCTTGCCGACGCGTCTGTTTCAGAACTCATTACTCATTCGCGTTCCATTGCATCGATCATTCCGATTGTGGGATTTTATCTGCAACCCAGCGTCGGCGGCCGCATTCTCGCCTACGAATTCTGGCGTGAATTCTGTGAAATCGAAAACGTGGTAGCCATTAAAGTTGCGCCATTCAATCGCTACCAGACTCTTGATGTAATACGCGCCTTTGCCGAATCTGGCCGTACAGACCAGATCGCCCTATACACCGGCAATGACGATAATATTTTGCTCGATTTGCTCACTACCTACGAGTTCGCTGAGAAGCGCATTCGTTTTTCCGGCGGATTATTGGGCCACTGGGCGGTATGGACAAAGAAGGCTGTCGCTCATCTCGGTGCCGCTCGGCAACAGGTCAACGATATATCCGCCGACCTGCTGACACTCGCGCAACAGATTACCGACGCAAATGCGGCGTTGTTCGATCCTGCTCACAATTTTCACGGATGCATTCCGGGCATTCATGAGGTTCTGCGACGGCAAGGTTTTCTGGAAGGGCGCTGGTGTCTCGATGCGCACGAAGATTTATCTCCCGGCCAGGCAGAAGAGATAGATCGCGTTTGCAAACGTTATCATCACTTGCAGGATGACGAATTCGTTGAAGCACATTTGGATCAGTGGCTGCGTTAAGGAATTTCTGCGCCTCCGCTAACACGTGCGCCACACACCTCGCAAATCGCTTGCGCATTTTAGATTTGGACAAAAAGTGAGCGCTTCACATAAACTCCAGGGCTTGTCGCGCGAAATGCGGCAAGCGCTCCTCTGCTCAGCGGAGATTTATCGAGCAGGTATGCAATTTGCTACCGAGAGGCCAAATGTCCGATACCGCCAGTGAAATGAACCGCAGAACTTTTTTAAACAATACCGCCAAAGTGATTGGCGCCGGCGCGCTGGGCACAAACGCCTTGTCGTACGGGCGCATCATCGGCGCAAATGATCGCCTTTCCGTCGGGCACATCGGCATTGGCAGTCGCGGCACTGAACTCGATGACATCGTTTCGCGATTGAAGCAAAGCCACAACATCGAAATGACCGCGGTCTGCGACCTGTGGTCTGTCAATCGCGAGAAGGCTCAAGCAACCAACGAAAAGTTCTATGGCAAAGCGCCCCGTTCCTTCAAAGAGCCGACGGAGCTACTAAATATTCGCGATCTCGACGCGGTGATTATTTCCACCCCGGAACATTCTCACTCACCACTCCTTAAATTGGCCGCCGAAGCGGGCAAGGATGTCTATGTCGAAAAACCCATGGGCAATGTGATGTCCGATGTTAAAGGGGCGCGAGACGCCGTGGTACAACGCAAGCTGATCGTGCAGGTAGGGACGCAACATCGCAGCGAACCTTATCCCAAACTCGCGAGCGAAACGGTACAGAGTGGCGTTCTTGGCGATGTGAGCAAAATTGAAATTGAGTGGAATTATCACGGGCCGCGATGGCGCGGGCGCCCAGAGGTGAACCGAATTCGTGAATCGGATACCGATTGGAATTCCTGGCTCATGACCAAACCGCATCGTCCGTTCGATCCCCGTTTGTATTTCGAATTTCGCCTTTATCGCGAATTTTCCGCCGGCATCGCGGATCAATGGATGAGTCACGGCATCGACCTAGTGCATTATTTCATGCAAGACCATTTTCCTCACTCGGCCGTAGCGCACGGCGGCATTTTCGCGTGGCGTGATGGACGGGAAAACCCTGACACCTTCCAGGCGCTGTTCGAATATCCAAAAGGCTTTCTGGTGAGCTATACCACCACCTTTGGAAACGACTCGCCAGGGTCAACGCGCTACATGGGCAAAAAAGCCACCTTGGTGAATCTTGGAGGCGAAGGCAGTCCGCGATATCAACTTGTCGAAGAAAAGGGCAATCACGAAGACGATCCCGACATCGAAAAACAGCGCGCGGAAAAATATCTGCTACTGCCGGGCCAGAAAAACTTGCCACCTATGGGCATCGACGACATGTCGGTGGAGCACATGGCCAATTGGATTGAGTGCATTCGCAGCAGACAACAGCCAATCGCCACGGTGCACGATGGTTTTTCGCAATCCGTGGCGTGCATGATGGCGACCCAAGCGTACTGGACGGGCAAAAAACAATTCTGGGACCCCAAGGCCGAGGTCATCACTGACAAAGCTCCCGAAGGGGTCTAGGTTTACAGTGCGCCGGATCCATGCAGGCTCTGCCCACCGTGGCGGTTCATTGGGCTTTACATTGCATCGATACAATACTAGCCAAGGAAAAATGTGAACATTTCGAAAGGAAAGCAAAAAGGGCTGGAGATGATTGCCGATAACCGCGGTGTGATTGCTGCGCTGGCCATCGACCAGCGCAGCGCATTGCGAAGACTTTTTGCCACAGCGACCGGCATCGCCAATGACCAGATTCCGGTTGAACTTCTGGAACAATATAAGGAAGCGGTCAGCCGCATTTTAACGCCTCACGCCAGTGCAATTCTACTCGATCCCGAAATCGGCCTTCCCGCTGCCAGACAGCGTGCAAAAAACGTCGGCCTCCTTCTCGCGTATGAACAAACTGGCTACGACAAGTCCGTAGCCGGCAGGCTCCCAAGACTTTTGGATGGCTGGTCCGTAAACGCGCTGGCGGCCGCCGGCGCCGATGGAATAAAAACGTTGCTGTATTATTCCCCATTCAGCCCATCGGGTATCAACGATATGAAGAAAAACTGGGTGCAGCGTGTCGGCGAAGAGTGCGCCGCAGCGGACGTGCCATATTTCCTGGAGCTGGTCGCTTATCACGATGAGATGGACGAAAAGAGCCGCGAATTTGCAGTTCTTAAGCCCGAGGTTGTCACGCGCGGAATCGAGGAATTTTCCCAATCGCGTTATCGCGTGGATGTGCTCAAGGTGGGCGGTCCGGTAAATATGGCCTTCGTAGATAATCACAACGATCAAGACGTAAATATCGTGTGTACCCGGGAACAGGCCAAACAACATTTTCGTCGCGCGGCGGCAGCGGCTGAAAAGCCATTTATCTACCTGTCGGAGGGCGTCAGCAATGAAATGTTCAGCGAAACTCTGGAGCTTGCGGCTGAGGCCGGAGCAAATTTTTCAGGTGTGCTGTGCGGTCGTGCCACGTGGAAAGACAGTGTCCCGATTTTTGCCTCCGACGGCCTTTCCGCGCTTGAAGATTGGCTGGCGAACGAGGGCGTGAAAAATATTCAGCGAGTCAATAAACTTCTAAGTTCGGCGAGACCCTGGTTTAGCTTCTACGAGATGCCCAAAACCTCCGGATCGCCTCAGTGAATATGTCGACGCGCCTGGCAAGCTCATTTTGGTGTGTGAGCGCCAATCCGGCCATCGACAAACGCATTCGCGTTTCAACATTGGTTCCTGGCCATGTAAATCGGGTCAGCGAGGTGCGCGCAGCGCCGGGCGGAAAAGCCGCTCATGTGGCAATGGTATTGCGAACCTTGGGCGCGGATCCGTTGTGGATCGGTTTCGCTGGCGGCGTCACTGGAACGCAACTTCTTGACGGATTGCGGGCTCTCGGTATTCGAACGTTGCCAATAACCGCAAAGGTGGATACGCGCATCAATCTGGAGATTATTGACGATCAGGGTGATGTTACCGAATTGCTGGAACCCGGTTTGCCAATCGATGAACACGAATGGGGAAACTTTTTTGAAGCGTGTAACGAGACTTTTTCCCAGCAAACAAGCCCTGGAATGGTGATCGCTTCGGGCAGTGTGCCGGCCGGAGCCGATCCCGGTTTTTACGCGAATCTAACCGCAATGGTTCACCAGCGTGGGCACCGAATATTTCTGGATACCAGCGGAGAACCGCTGCGCCTGGCTCTCCGGGCCGCCCCGGATTTTATAAAGCCCAATCGAGAAGAAGCGGAATGGCTCATTGGCGAAAACCTCGACGATCCAAAATCGTGGAAAAAGGCTGTCAATGGACTCATTCAACTTGGAGCTCGTAGCGCACTCCTAAGTCTTGGAGAAGATGGACTTGTTTGGCAGGCTGGTGTTGGGCAAACCACCTACCGCGCGAAATCCTCAAGCGTCACGGCAAGCTCCACTGTAGGTTGCGGAGATGCCACAGTCGCGGCATTTGCGTATGCCATGGCAGCGGGAATGAGCGTGGAGAAAACTCTGCAATTGGCAGCCGCCTGTGGCGCCGCGAATTGCCTGGCGGAATCGCCTGGTCGTCTGCGTGAAGCGGATGTTAGAACTCTAGAAGGACTGGTGCGCATCGAACAGTTGGTTTAAGACATGTGTGACGCCGCAAAAGCCGATCGATACTCGTTTTCGCTGATAGGAAGACAAATGCAAAGCACTCCAGGCAAAGGTAGCAATGTAGGCCTCGAGAAGAGTATTGAGCGGCAATCGCCCACAACAAATCAGATTGCCTGTAAGGGTTTCCGCTAGACGTGCACCATACACATTCCAAATTCGATGTTGCCGTTGTTGGTGAACTCAATCTCGATATTATTTTGTCCGGTCTGCCACACACTCTTCGACTTGACCACGAACATCTGGCCCGCGAGTTGAAAGTAACTTTGGGTAGCTCATCGGCGATCTTCGCTCACAATCTGGCGTTGCTCGGAAATAGTGTCAGCTTCAGTTCCACCATTGGAGACGACGCGTTCGGAGAGCTATGCCTACAGCGGCTCGGCGAAAGTGGTACAGATCTTTCCGGTGTGGTGCGGCATGCGAAGCAGCAAACGGGTCTTACCGTCATTCTGGCTCAGGATGTGCAACGCTACATTCTGACTTACCCGGGAACCATGTCGGTCATGCGTTATGAAGACTTGAATTTAGAGTATGTCTGCCGCGCTAAGCATTTTCATCTGTCTTCCTATTTTCTGCAGCGCGCGTTACGCCCAAAAATGGTGGGGCTCTTTCAGTATGTTAAGCGGCGCGGACTCACGACTTCCCTGGATACCAATGACGATCCAGAGGAACAATGGTCTGAAGATATTTTTCCGCTGCTCAAATATGTGGATGTCTTGCTGCCGAACGAGCGGGAAGCCTGCAAGCTCTCGCGTACGCAAACTGTGGAAGCCGCTGCCAAATCGTTGTCCGAGGTGGTGCCGCTGGTAGTCATCAAGCGCGGCTCCGAGGGTGCTCTGGCGCGGCGCGGAAGGAAACTTTTTTCTGCTCCGCCGTTAGCCAGTGCATTTATCGATGCAGTCGGCGCCGGCGACAGCTTCGATGCCGGATTTATTCATCAATATATTCGAGGAGCAAAGATCGAGGACTGTCTAGAATTTGGAAATATTGCCGGAGCGCTTTCCGTCACACGCGCCGGGGGAACAGAAGCGTTTCGCGACAAATCACATCGAGAGCAATTCTTAAACCTTCACTGGCCGGGGTCCGCTGCTTCGCCAACCGCGGACGCGAGCTGAGCGCACCCCGCACTTGTGCCTCTTCTCGCATCACAGCGGGAATTATTTTCCGACCGGCCCATTTCCCACGGGCGTGGCTTGCAGCAGCAGGCTGCCACTAAATTCCGCATGGAGTCTGGCGTGCGGGCCACTCACTGTTCCGTAGTCTTTGTCATTCACGTAGTCCACGACTCTGTATTGCCGCGCTTGCAGCCCGCGTAACTCTACCTGCCCCTTCCACTCCCCCTTATCATTTCCCTTCGCGGGCTTACCCGCATGGGAGGGCTTGCCTGCCTGAGCAAACTTGTCGTCTTTATTGTCGACGTAGAAGGCATAAAACATGTTTCCGTCCTTTTCGATTGCGTAGCCTTCCGGCACGTCATAGCCATAAACATACAAATCCAGGAAACTTCCTTTCGATAGCATTTTTTGGTTATACAAATCGATCCATTTTTTCCAATGCGACTCTTTTTGGGAATTGAGATAAACATTTTTCAACTTCGGCCCGTAATCGGGCCATGTAAATTTTGTGCCTAGCACACCGCCAGTGCCGAGCGTGGAAGCGAAGTCACTGCCAACGTCCTGCTCGTTGTCTCCCGTACCCGAAATCCGCGTAAGCTCGACATGATCGCCATAAACGGCGGCGCGCGGCCCCAGCAACCCTTTGTACATCTTCATGCGGCGGCGCACCTGCACGGACCCAACTGGATCAGCGGTAACCGCCTGGTCCATGTAACGGAACCACGCCAGGCTCGGAGGCGTTCCACACGGGCAACTTTGTGTGACGCTATCGGCTTTCAACGCGCGTGTCGTTTGAAAAATGATTTTGTACACTTCGCCCATCGCGTAAACGGAATCCATCGGCGATTTATGATGATGCGCGGGGTTATAACAGGGCGGCGTGGCGTAAATATTGTCCAGTTTGTGTCCGTCGAAATCCCAATCGTGAATGAATTGTTCCGTTAACTGCTTGTAGTAGGCCTGCACTTCCGGCACCGCGGGACACAACGTTGCAAGATTACGTGTCATGCGCGCAGGCTCACCGGACTTGTCCAATATTAGCCAGTCAGGATGCTGCTTCAGGACATCAGAAACTACATATCTGTGGCCACCATATCCAAACTTCCCGTCTTCCACGGCTAAGGGCAGCCACCACAATTGCACCTTTATGTTCTGCGCATGGAAATCGCTCACCATTTTTCGAATGGAATTACCGGCGAAATTATCCGTACGCGGCTGCCAGTCGCCGTAATTATCGAACCAGCGATCATCGAGCGTCGCCCAGTGAATGCCAAACTCCTTCAATTTGGGTATGGTCGCAATCATTTGCGCGGGCGTTACGTCGGACTCATAGCCCCAGCCACACCAGCTCACGGCATAATTCTCGTCATTGTTTGTCGGGCGTGCCAGGCCTTCGCGTTCTACGGCATTCGACCACATGCTTAGTGGTTCGTAGTAATCGCCTTTGTAAACCGCCACAAATGTGCGCGGCGTTGAATACGTCTCCCCATGCTTCAGCATTGTGTCTGCTGGAACTTTTACCGAGGCAGAAACTCGACCATCTTTGGTGGTGCTGACCGGAATCGATATGACCAGTGGAAGTGTTTCAATATGGCCAATCGCTTCTCCCATGGTTCGCGTCCAAAACGCCACTACCGGGATGCCACCCCCGACGCGACCCGAATCATCGTTCGTAACGACCGGCGCACCAAATGGATTTTGCTGCTCGAATTTTGCGGGGATGGGCAGGACGTCGTCTTTTCCCCACTTCAAGCTGGAACCGAAAAACGACCACATTTCGTGCGCAGCCACTGCGCTGTCGACCAGGGAGGCATTCAGGCGATGCTCTTGCAAGGACACGCTTTCGAGCGAGATTTCCTTGTCTCCGTCGTTTCGCAACGACGCGGAAAGCAACGCCAGCGCGGGAAAATCGTCATAGACCTCCAGCGCCAATGTTTCTTTTAAATTTGGATTGGATTTGCGGGCTCCACCAACTTCAATATGCTTGCCAAGCCGCCCAAGCTTTCCTTGCGCCTCCGAGATGCGCGCGCTATCCAAATCGAAAGCTATATCCTCGATTTTCTGGTGGCCGGTGGTTAGACGAGTTCCCGTTTCACCCCCTGGATCGTCTAGCGTTACCTCGCGTCCATCCTGTTTCAGGCTGCTTTTCAGATAACCGGATTTCGTCAATACAAATTCGGCCGCGGAAGTTTGTACGTGAATGCCGTCGGCCTCGGTCTGAACAGTCACGGCAGAAATCTGCGCCGGGGTTCCCTCCTTGCGTTGCTTTTCGCTTTCACGATTGCAGCTGGACATTTGCAGCAAAAACATTCCGCCTGTCAGGAACGCCGCACACAAAACGATCTGCCGGGCTTTCGTGAAGTTCTTCTGTTCAAACCGATGAGAATTCATCCTCACCCCTCGTCTTGGCCATGCTGGTGAACCACACAAAAATCCGCTCGGCATTTTTGTGGTACACCTTTTCCGAAACCTGATCCGATAATTCCAATTACGCTAGTCAGCTCGCGCTCTACGGACGGGGAGCGTTTCTCAATTCCGGTGCAATGGCGAAAGCCTTTTCGAATTCCGCTTGGGATTCCAGTTCCTTTTTTTCCTGACGCAACGCTAACGCCAGGTTGTAGTGCGCCTCGGCATAACCAGATTTGAGGCGAGTGGATTCGCGAAATTCCCGCTCAGCGCTGTGCAGGTCACCGGCCTGCAACAACACCAAGCCAAGATTGTTGTGCCCTTCCGCCAGATTTGGCTCGCGGCGAACCACTTCGCGAAAGACGTTGGCCGCGCCTGCAGCGTCATTCGCCTGATTCAGTACCAATCCCAACTGAATCCGGGCATCGGTATACTTGGGATCGAGAGTAATGGCTTGATTCAACTCATTGGTCGCTTCGTCAAGCCGTCCTGACTCCGAAAGCGCCAAACCCAGATTGTAATGTCCCTCCGCCAAATCAGGGTCGGACATCACCGCCTGGTGAAATTCCTCGATCGCCCGTGCGTGATCATTTTGCCGCCAATACAGAAGTCCGAGGCTGGACTGCGCCCGTGCATAATCCGGTTTCAGCTCGATGGCCTTCTCGTAAGCGCTGACCGCGCTGGCGAAGTCGCCCATGCGTTCTAACGCCACTCCCAGATAGTAGTGGCCGGTCGGTAATTCCGGACTCTGCTTGACCGCTTTCTGAAACATTCCAAGCGCATCAGCAAACTGCTCTTTCTTCAAAGCCTCCACGCCCTCAAGGATAAGCAATTTCGCTTGCGCCAGGTGTGCGCGAAACTCCTGCAATCCTTTCAAATCCTCCATTTCCTTTTGTGCAGGGCCGGCTTGGCCCTGCGCCCGCAGCGCGATGCTCAGGTTGTAGCGCGCTTTCTCCAGATCCGGCTTCAACGCGAGCGCCTCGCGCAGCGCTGCGATGGCCCCGACCAAATCGTCTCCAGCTTTCAGTTCCATGCCCAGATTGTATTGCGTCTCGGGATCTTTGGGATCAAGCTCGGCAGCCTTGCGAAATTCCTCGAGCGCGCCATTGTGATCGCCTTGACGGCGCAAGGTTACGCCCAGCATGGAATGCGCCGGCGCATATGCGGGATTCATCCTGATGGCGCTGCGAAATTGCACAGCAGCCGCGTCCAGATTACCGAGCTGCCCTTCAACGAGTCCTAATTCAAAGTGAAACTCCGCCGATGGCTTGACCGCCAGTGCCCGCCGCAACTCCGCCTCGCCCGCCAAAAAATCGCTTTGCTCTGCATAAATGCGCGCCGATAGGCGATGTGCCGCTGCATTTGCAGGATTAAGTTTTACGGCGGTGTGCAGTTCCTTTAGTGCGGCTTGCTGATCATGCAGATCGTAATACGTTGCGCCCAACCCGTAGCGCGCATCCGACCAGTTGGGCTTGAGCCGCAGCGCGTTCTCAAACTCGTCTATCGCGGGCTTTGCGTCGCCTTTGTACTTCAGCGTTAGGGCTAGGTTGTAGTGGGTTTCCGGGTCGTCGGGTGCCAACTCCAGTGCTTTGCGATAAAAAACAATCGCTTCATCCCAAGATTTTTGCCGGGAGAGTTCAATGGCTTGCCGTCGATAACTTTCAGCAGTCTGCGCAAATGCTGGCGTTGAAAATAGCAACCCAAGGGCCAGCAGACACAGAAGTGCCCTGCGAGATCGAAGTACAAACCTTGACACCACGTCGGCCATCAGAAAGTTTTATCATGTGGCCGCGACCAAGGGCGAGTCGAGCAAGCCGCTCCGGTTTTACGCGAACAACTCACCGCGCTTTCGCTGGTAGACCCCGGATCGCCCCTCACGCGCACATTTCATCACCAGTAGAACTTCGCGCTGACCTGCCCGATACGCGGATCGCGCGCGTTGGTTACGAATCCGAAGTTCGAACTAGTGATGTTCCCGCCAGGATTAATAAATTGCGCGTGGTTGAATATATTGAAAAATTCAACACGGAGGTCAAAGGCAAAATTCTCTTTAATTTGGGTCCGCTTCAAGAATCCCAAATCGGTGTTGTTGAATCCGGGCCCGTGGAAGAAGCGCCAGTTGGCGGTGCCAAAAGTGCCCAGATCGGTGTTCACGGCAAACGCGTCGGGAAGGAAGTAGCATCCCGTTCCGGATAGCGTGGGGTCCACAGCATTCGGACACGCGGGATAAGCTTTGCGCGGATCCACAATCTTCACCGGGCCCACTTGATTTGGCCTATCCGTGTTCGAACTGCCCGAGAGCGAAGCATCACCATCGCCCTGGTTCAGTTGCACGGGGAAGCCGGTCGAGAATCGTGTGATCCCCTGTAACTGCCAGCCTTGCGTCAGCCGCTTAGGCGCATTTTGAAAAGCCCGGTCGAAGGGGATGGCCCAAACATAGCTGACTACAAAATTATGCCGGATATCGCTGGAAGACAGCCCCCGGCTAATCTTGGGATCTGCGAAATTCACCAGGTCATTGAAAGCCGAAGAATTGTCCAGGCCTTTGGCAAAGGTGTACGCGGCCAGGAATGTAAAATCGCTGGCCTTGCGCTCCACCGAGATTTGCGCGGAGTTGTAGATCGAATTGGCGCTTGTAAGCGTGTTGGTGTTGGACGAGCCGTAGCACACCTGCGTACCGCCGGGACAGAAATTTGGATTTAAAATCTGCTGCCGGGTGCTGTAAACGCATCCCGGCAGAGGCGTCAGAGTAGGTGTATCACACGGAACGGTAGCCGTCGGAAGCTGGAAAACGTCGTTCTCATTACCAGGTCCGCAGCCAAGGGTTCCTCCCGCAGTCACGTCTATAGCGCCTTGCGCCGTAAGTTGCTGGCAGATAGCCGCGGAGCCGGGGTTCGCGTCCCGTTGCGTAATCAAGCGGTGCCCCTCAGTCCCAACGTAGGCCAGTGTGAGCACGGTTGATTTGCCTAGCTCTCGCTGAATCGAGAGATTGAAGTGTTCCGCGTACGGCAGTTTGTTGTGAATGTCGTAGCCCGGGAAAAAGTTGAACGGCTCGTAAACTGAAAAGTCCAGTGTCTTGTTCGCTGGCGAGCCCGGAACCGGCGCGGTGAACGGAAAACGCTGTCCCAGGGACTGCCCGGTGGCTCGAATCCGGAAGGGTTCGTCAAACATAACCGACACAGGCGAAGTCCAATACAGGCCGAACGGCGCGTCCGCCACTTCGTAAAAGAGGTTCAGGTCCTCGACGGAGGTGTAATAGAGCCCATAGGCGACGCGGATACTGGACTTGCCCGGGCCCCCAAATATCTTGCCCAAGACTCCGTCCGAAAATCCCGGTGAATACGCCAAACCCAGTCGCGGGCCGAAGTTGTTGTATTTCGTTGGAGCGAGCGTCTTCGGAATACCTGGGTCGCCCGGGAATACCAGGCCCGCGGGAGCAAGCGGAAACAGCGTAGAGGTTTGTCCGGGGTTGAAGGTCTGAATCTTCCCTTGGGTGTCGTACCACGGCATGCTTACTTCCCAGCGCAATCCCAGATTCAGGGTGAGATTTGATCGCAACTTCCAGGAGTCCTGGGCGAAGGCGCCGCCATAGCGGGTACGCGAATCAAGAAACTGCTCGGCGGCCTGGGTGTAAGGCGCGTTGGTAGTTGAGGTAGCGCCGAGGAGGAAGTCCGCAAAATCGGCTCCCGTCACCGTGCCATCGAATGTGAAGCCCCCGTTTGGATTGGCAAAGTTACGCTCATTCACCTGCAGGTAGCGAAATTCTCCTCCAACCTTCCAGGTATGCTTCCCCTGGGTCTTCGAAAACACATCGCTCACCATATAGGTAGTGTTGGGCTGAAAGGTGTTCAGCGTCGGCACGCCAATGTTCAAGCCGATATTGCTGAAGCTGGTCTGCGGCACATATTGTTTGTATCCCGCCAGTGGGACAATGCCCAGGGTGCCCTCACCAGTCACAAAACCCAGGTCCGACAGGTTCGCGAAACTTCCCGCTGGATTGTTTAAGTGCATCGCATTGCGGAAGAAGCTTATCCGCGCCTCGTTGACAGCCGTCGGTCCCACAGTCTTGGCGTTGCTCATCACAAACTGCTGCGCCCGCGATGGCGAGACCGTGGGAAAGCCGGGCACATTGGCGAAGCCGGTGTTGGGGTCGAGATCACTCCCCACGTTCGAACGATCAAAATGGTAATACCACGACCAGTTTCCGGTCTTTTGGTTGTTGAAATCGACGCGTTCGCCGATTTTGTCGTCGTTGGGAATGTTTCTCCCGCTGTTATTCGAATAGTTCTGTTGATCTCCCGGAAGAGTCGGAGCGGGAATAAACGGGAGGAGTTTGCTGGACGGCACTGACCAAGCCGATTGTGGGATTACGCCACCAGGAAAAACGCACCCTGCTACTGGATCCGTGCTGCCGCATCCAGGGAAGCTGTACGTTTCGCCTTGCGTCACCGTGTAGCCCAAACGTTGCGAAAGCACTTGCGCCCAGTAAGGGCCATCGATCGTACCGGTCAAGAGCGCTGGGTCAAAGTTGCCTAGACGCTGGTCTGCCGTCGGTACGGTAACAAGGCCGGTTTCCGCACCTTGCACCTGCCTGGTGCCTTGATAGTCCGAGAACCAGAAAAGCTTATTTTTCCAGAAGGGCCCGCCCGCCGCATAGCCAAACTGATTGCGCCGCAATTCTGACTTGGAAGGCGCAAAGTAATTCTTGGCATCCAGCTTGTCGTTGCGCAGGAACTCGAAAGCATCCCCGTGAAAGCTATTGGTGCCCGATTTGGTGATGGCATTAACCACCGCGCCGCTGAATTTTCCGTATTCAGCGTCAAAGCTGTTGGTGATTAGACGGAATTCCTCGATCGAATCCAGGTTGGGAACCATGCCTGTCCCGAGGTTACGGCCCTCGCTCACGTCTCCACCGTTCACCAGATAGGCGTTGGCCGTTTCGCGCTGGCCGTTTACGGAGATGTTGCCCGAATTCAAAATGCCGGACACCGGACGGTCCTGCTGGATAGTTCCGGCGGTGCCAGGGGCGACACCGGCCTGCAGGCCCAGAAGGTCGATGAAGCTGCGGCCGTTCAGTGGCAGTGCCAGCATTTTCCTGGAATCAATGACGTCGCCCAGTTGGGTGCTTTCAGTCTGCACCTGCACCGCGTTGGCGGCGATTTCTACCTTTTCCGAGACACTGCCTATTTTGAGCGTTACATCGTAGTGCAATTGGTCATTCACTTTTACTTCGATACCAGTCTCGCTGAACGTCTCGAACCCCGCGGCCGTCACCGTAAGGGTGTACTTCCCAGCAGCGAGGGCCAAAATGCGAAAGGAGCCGTCGGAACCTGAAACGGTTTCCTGTGTCGAATTGGTTTCCACATTAGTGGCTACGATCTTAGCGCCACCAACCACAGCTCCGCTGCTGTCGCGCACCACGCCCAGGACCGAGCCAGTGACGTCCGCTTTCAGCGTCGCCGCGCTGAAAAAAGTCACCATCAGCAGAACTATGAAAAAGTATTTAAAGCGATTTAACATTGGGCCCCTCCAATGTGTCGGGTTCCGGATACGATCGCACAAACAAATTAAAATAAGCAAGTTGAAAATATTGTGACCCTGGTTTGCGGAGCTTTTTTCATTCCTTCTCAGTCGCGGAATCCACCGCCACTTCCCCCAGTGCTCCGCGATCCAGCCCGTTCGCGTCCACCAAATGCAGCGAAATTCTTGCGGCTTGGGCCGCATCCTTCAGCTCCGTCTGCAACTTCACCGCATCTTTCGGTTCTACCCGGCCCAGCTCACGTATTCCCATCGCTACTCCCCGGCCATCGTAGAGATGCGCCACTAATTTCCCGGAGAAAAAAACCCCAAACCCGCCGGTTAACGCGATCTCCTTCGCCTCCGTTTGCGCGGCATACAACGGTTTGAGGATCACTCCCGCATCGCTCACACCTCGAAAGCTGGCGCTCCCCCTGGTCGGCAACCATTCTGTGTCGAAATGATAGGACTGCCCTGGTTCAAGCCGGACCATGGGCGAGTTTAGTTCGGCTTCCATGTAAAGCGCTGGCGGACCGTCGTCGGAATCGCTGATAGTGGTGGTGCCGTCGGGGTGCTGATGGAGTTGCACGCCGTTGGTCCAAAATATCACCGAGGCCTTGCCCGGATAAGGCTTGGTGTCGTCGTAATGAAATCGTTCGACCATCGCATACCCGGTGTCACCATCCACCATCGCTAACCAACCCTCTTTGGAGTCCACCCAAAGTTCTGCTGCGAGCGGCATGTAGTGGACGGCGAAGAGGCCGTTGGCACGAACCTGTGCAGCAGAATTCTCCGCCGGGCCAAATTTGACGTGATACTGGTTCAGATAACTGCTCGTTGAATTTGTTGCCGTGAAGCCCCAAAAAATTTTGTTATGGTGCACGGAATCTTTTGCGTCGGCGGTATCGTATTGCGAAACCGACTGCATCGACCATTCGATCGGATGGCCGCTGGTATTCTTCATGACGGCGTGAAAAGTAATAAGCGGAGAGTCGGTTCCGAGGCTTATCGTGCGCATAAACTGCAACCCGGTCTGCGGATCCGCCGGCCCGGTCAGCGAAACGTCGCAGCGCTCTCCTTGCGAAAGCACTTTAAAATCGTACGGAGCGTCGTCCAGCAAGTCGGAATTACCCGCCCAGTGCTGCTCGTCTTCCGTTCCTTCGGGCAGCACCCACAGCTTGTCGCCGCCATAATTGAACCACTCCGTTCTTGATGGCGGGAGATATTTACCGGCGTAGCGTCCGTTTACAAACAAAAATGGGTGCCCATCGAAGATCAC
>Ga0193728_1000037_pt1 | contig 52890 bp, 45 predicted proteins | sample U1c1metaG_FD_143037 | JGI IMG/M metagenome (GOLD analysis project Ga0193728, IMG submission 143037) | Soil microbial communities from a riparian zone of the East river system, Colorado, United States - U1c1 | ecosystem: Environmental > Terrestrial > Soil > Riparian zone | place: USA: East River... | reverse complement strand
GTGCCCAGAATAGCAAAACTTAGAAATATAAGTGAAGACAAAGTGAAGGCGTTGGTGGCCGGGCATATTGAAAAACCATTGCTAAACCTCTTTGGAACAGAAAAGGTAAATCTATTGAAATTAAATATTGATCTTGACCGTATCTTTCAAGGGCAATGATCAAATCATTTTATGGGCGACCAGGAAAAAAATGTAGCGCATTTTCTTGAACTGATCCGGAAATCACGGAGAGGTAAATTCAAGATCTATATCGGGATGAGCGCAGGGGTGGGCAAGACCTTCCGTATGCTCCAGGAGGCACAAAGCCTTTTACGCAATGGGGTTGACATCAAGATAGGATATATTGAAACGCATGGTCGCAAAGAAACCCATACCCTTCTCGATGGCCTGCCGCTGGTGCCGCGCAGAAAATTATTTTATAAAGGAAAAGAGCTGGATGAACTTGATGTGCAAGCCATCCTCAACCTTCATCCGGAAGTGGTTGTCATAGACGAACTCGCGCATACCAATATTGAGGGAAGCAAAAATGAAAAACGGTGGCAGGATGTAATGGACATTCTCGATGCGGGCATCAACGTGATCAGCGCCATAAACATTCAGCACATCGAAAGCCTGCACGACGAAGTCAAAGCCATTACGGGCGTTGATGTAGCCGAGCGCGTGCCGGACAGCCTTTTAAAAGAAGCAGATGAAGTGGTCAATATTGACCTGACAGCAGATGAACTGGTGACCAGATTAAAGGAGGGCAAGATCTATACGCCAGATAAAATAGAAGTTTCGCTCAGAAATTTCTTTCAACCCGAAAAGATTCTCCAGCTCAGGGAACTCGCCCTGAAGGAAGTTGCATCACAAGTTGAAAGAAAAATAGAAACGGAATTGCCAAGGAACGCTCACCTGCGTCCCGAAAGATTTCTGGCCTGTATTAGCAGTAATCACGAAATCGCCACCAAAGTGATCCGGAAAACGGCCAGACTGGCTTCCTATTATCATTCAAAATGGTTTCTGTTGTACGTTCAAACGCCAAAAGAAGATGGCGATAAAATTGGCCTGGCAGCACAACGGCATCTGATCAATAATTTTAAACTGGCCACGGAACTGGGCGCCGAAGTCATCAGAACCAAAAACAGCAATATTGCCAAAGGCATCATAGAAACAGCGGAGCAAAAGGAAATTAGTACCATTTGTATCGGCAAACCACATCTGTCCCTGATCAATGTAATTTTGAGCACGGCCGTTTTCAACCAATTATTGAACAAACTGGCCGCGGCCGATATCGACGTAGTAATTCTTTCATAATATGGGCATGAGATTAAAAACGAAATTATCCATCGGGTTGATTTTTCTCTTCTCAGTCATCCTGGCATTCGGCATACTCGGCATTGTCAATATCAACAACCTTAGCAGGGATGCGGACCTGGTATTGAAAAATAACCATGAATCACTGGTCTATTGCAATAGTATGCTTAAGGCGCTGGAAAATATCAGGACCCAGAAGGACGCCATACAAGTTTTTGAAGATAACCTTAGCAAGCAGGAAGGCAATATTACAGAGATCGGAGAAAAAGAAGCCACGACAGAATTGCGAAGAAATTTCAGTGAATTGAAGGCCGATCCCAACGATCCCAGCAATTATCCGGAGATCCGTCAATCCATCATTCAGATCCAGGAATTGAATGAAATGGCCATTCTCCGCAAGAGTGCCGCCGTTCAAAAGACTGCAGAAAATGCAAAGCTATGGCTAACCATCATATTCACGATATTGACGCTGGCATCTTTTACATTTATATTCAATCTCCCGGGAGTGATCTCAAAGCCAATCAGCAGTCTCTCTGAAGGGATCACGGAAATCTCCCTGAGAAATTATAAAAAAAGAATTTACCTGAAACAAGAAGACGAATTTGGCGAGCTTGCCGACGCATTTAACAGGATGGCCGGGAAACTCGACGAATACGAAAGCAGCAATCTCGCCAAGGTCAAATTTGAAAAAAGCCGGATTGAAACAATCATCAACCAGATGCATGACGGCATTCTGGGACTTGACGATAAGAACAATATACTTTTCCTAAACGCTGTGGCGGAAAACTTACTCGGACTTAAAGAAAAAGAGATCAATGGTAAATATGCGCCCGACATCGCCCTGAAGAATGATCTCATGAGGACCCTGCTCACGGATGCGCCTGACAAAAAAGAGCTGAAAATTTATGCAGATCAAAAGGAAAGCTATTTTACAAAAGATATCCTGGAGGTAACCAACGAGAAACAGGTGATCGGTAAGGTGATCGTGTTAAAGAATATCACACCGTTTCACGAATTGAACGAAGCGAAAACCAATTTTATCGCCACCGTTTCACACGAGCTGAAGACTCCCATTTCCTCCATTAAAATGAGCGCCAGGCTCCTTGATGATGAACGGGTCGGGGCCTTAAGCAAAGAGCAAAAAGAATTGCTCGACAGCATTCTGGATGATGCAGACAGACTGCTGAAAATAACCGGCGAACTGTTGAATTTGGCACAGGTTGAAACCGGCAACATTCAATTGAAATTACAATCAACCCTTCCCAACGAAATCATTGACCAGGCTGTTCAAGCTGTTCAGTTCCAGGCCCAGCAAAAAAATATCAGCCTCGTCATTAACGTGGACAAATCGATCCCGATGATCTATGCCGATGCCGAAAAAAGTGCCTGGGTGCTGATTAACTTCCTGACCAATGCGATCAAGTTCACGGCTCAGGGTGATAAAATATCGGTATCCGTGACCACAAACGACGAAGATGTTGAATTTACCGTTACGGATCACGGCAAGGGAATCGAAGAAAAATACCTGATGAAAATTTTCGACCGGTATTACAAGGTTCCGGGCAGCATGGAACAATCTGGCACTGGCCTGGGTCTGGCCATTTCCAGGGAATTTATCGAAGCTCAAGGTGGCCGGATCTGGGTGAAAAGCAAGATGGGCGAAGGCAGCGAGTTTGGATTTAGCCTCAAGTTTTCCACTCCGCTCGCTGTTGCGGCGCCTGTGGCATAACCTGTCGCGCCCGGCCTTGTCATTTCGATCCGTCGCAGGCGGAGAGAAATCAGCCCTACGGCGGCTTGCATGCTCCGCAGATTCCTCCACTCCCGTCCCGCCTAAGGCAGGACGGGAGGTCGGATGACAAGCAAGCGGGCACAGCCCCATATTTGTTTGATTTTCCTGCCAAAAGTCGTAACTTACCCAAACGATTGTTTACTCAAACATTGCTGTATGAAAAAAGTGGCCGATATTTTCTTTCATAAGGGAAGAAAAATAACTTCTGTTCCTCCGGAACTCACCGTGTTGGAAGCTTTGAAGATCATGTCAGATCAGAATATCGGTTCGGTCATGGTCATGGAGGGCGAACGTTACCTGGGTCTCATGACCGAAAGAGACTACGCCCGTAAAGTCATCCTGAAAGGAAAATCCTCCACCGATACAAAGGTTTCGGAAATTATGTCCGAAGAACTCCCCCGGGTCAACCCGTCAGATACCATCGAATATTGTATGCAACTGATGTCGGATAGGAATATCCGTTACCTGCCTGTTTTCGAGAATGACCGGTTATGCGGTATTGTGTCCATCAATGACCTGGTTAAAGAGACCATCGTCACGCAGCAGGAAACTATTTCGCAATTGAAGGACTACCTGCATGCGAGTATGTAGGGAAAGATTTTACACCTCATCCGCCCAGGCCTTTCTGATGACCCGTAGCCAGTTGCCATGCATCACTTTTTCTATGTCCCGGTCGGCATATCCCCTCTTCTTAAGTAAGGCGGGAATTTTTTGAATATCGGCGACGGTATCCAGATCATAAGGACTTTGTTCCCTTCCAAAAGCACCATCCAGGTCGGAACCGATCGCGATATGATCCGCATTGCCCGCGATCTGGCAGATATGATCCATGTGATCGATCAGCTTTTCAAGATTACATCCCATGTTTTCGGGTGTGGATTGACGACGCACCCAGCCAGGCACGATCATCCATGCATCCATAGCTGCCCCAATAACAGCATCTCTTTCCAGCAGCGCACTGATCTGCTCGTCGCTGTATTGTCTGTTGTGGTTGACCAGCGCCCGGCAATTGTTGTGACTGGCCCAAACCGGGCCATGGTAATGATCCAGGGCCTGCCAGAAAGCGTCGTCACAAAGATGAGTGGCATCCAGGATGATGTTTAACTCTTCCATTTTTTTCAGCAGGTCAAGCCCCATCCGGCCCATAGCGCCGGTAGCATCCGTACCGTTGGCGTAGCGACCCGGCCCGTAGTGTGCCGGCCCCAGCGCGCGCAGGCCATACCCATGGGCTGTCTCGAGATGAGCGATGCTGACGATGGAATCGGCGCCTTCTAAACTCAATATATACCCGATGGGCTTTTTCTCGCGGTTGTTTTCATCCTTCCATAAGACCAGGTGCTTTTCCAGGGATGTGAGATCCCTGATCTGAACCATTTCTCCCGCTGCTTCCATGGCCTTGTACCAGGCAAGCTGTCCCTGCGTTTGAGCCCAGGCCTGTTCAGGTGAGTGCCAGCCAGACAATTTATTTTCCGGCGCAACAAAACGGCCGATCTGCGTAGCCACCACCAGGCCGATATTCCCCTTTCGCAATTCCGGCAGGGAAACAGTTCCCCTGCCCCGGTCAGGCTTATCGGTCATCCCCGCTTCCCTTTCCCTGATTTCGTCCACTGGTCTCCGTAAGTCCCGGTTCCATTCCATCGCATTCATGCTCAGGTCAAGATGGGCGTCGATGATAAATAAGCTCATTTTTTTTATTTAGATGCTGATCTTTCGGTCGCGTGCAATGGTTTTCCATTCACCACCCGCCTGGCCGTTTTCAACAGTCATCGCCCTTTCATATAAGGCTACCGTTGGACAAACATGATATGGCATTCCGTAAAGCAGGTCCCCGATCTGGTATCCATGATTGATCCCGGCGTCCATCACCAGGTGCTCTTCACTTTGACCCAGGGCTTTCATGGAAGGCTGATCTAAGAAATACACACGTTTCGACAGATCATTTTCAGCCGCAATGGATTTATGCCCGAGGTCCAGGCAAATCCTGGTGGAGTCAGGCAGTGAAATCACCCTTGTAACCACCAGCACTGCGGGTTGAAAATCCTGCTCGGGACAAAGATCCAGATAGCCCTTGTCCCAATAAATAAAAGTGCCAGGGCTGCAGTCTATCTGTTTTCGCTTGCAATGAATCGAAAAAGTCGGAGACCCCCCCGCAATGATGTGCGGAGCAGGTAAACCCCGGCCGATGAGGAGGGATTGCATTTTTTCCAAATGCGCATAGGCCTCATCGCAATGTTGTTTTCTCAGGTTCCAATCCTGATCCCTGATATGGCCATCGTAAGCATGCAGGCCAATAGGTTTGATGCCCTTCATCTGCGAACAGGCAAGATATAGTTCGATCAGTGCATCCCCGGGCTCAATGCCTGTTCGGTTCTGTCCCAGGTTCACATCGATATACACCGGTACGATAATACCAGCGGATGAAAAAATTGAATCCATCTGAAGCGCGGCAGCGCTGTTGTCTACCAGGCATGAATAGCTGGTTTTGGGAAAGCGTGTGACTAACTCCACAAATCGCGAAAGCTTCGGGCCGACAGGTTGATAGGCCAATACCACATCTTTTGCGCCGCAGATGCCCAACAGCTCCGACTCTGCGATCGTGGCAGATTTGAATTTTTGGATGCCTGCTGCGATCATGAGCTTGATCGCATCCGGCGATTTGTTCGTCTTGACATGTGGCCTCAGCCTGGAAGCATCTCCGATCATACTGATCGCCGTCTGTATGTTCCGCTTAACGCGTTCAGGATATACAAGCAATACAGGAGAATCGACCTCGCCGATATTGCTGACCGTGTACCAGTGTTTTTTTTCCGCCATGGCTTGGTTTGTTAAAGCAATTCAAACAAAACTTCAATTTCCACTGAAATGTTATTGGGCAATGAACCCATGCCCACTGCGCTCCTCACGCCTACCCCATTGTCTTCTCCCCATAGCTGCGCGAACAATTCGCTGCAACCATTGATCACATAAGGATGTTTGTCAAATTCCGGTACGCAATTCACCATACCCAATACTTTGATCACGCGCCTGATCTTGTCGAGACTGCCGATTTGCGTTTTGATGGATGACAATATCGTTAGCCCAACCTGTCTTGCGGCAAGCTTTCCCTGTTCGATGTCCACTTCCTTGCCAATCTTTCCGGTCATCAGGTTCTTATCTTCTTTGACCGGACCATGTCCGGAAACGTAGAGATATTTCCCATCAACCAAACAAGGCTTGTACACACCTGCGGGTGCAGGAGCCGGTGGCAGTGCCAACCCCAACTGCTCCAGGTTTTTTTCTGCTGACATGTTTTATTTTTTTAAATGAATATATTCAGTACGAGTACTCCGGCCAATCCAACCACCGCCACAATGGTTTCCATCACCGACCAGGACCTGATGGTCTCTTTGATGGACAAATTAAAATATTCTTTAAACAACCAGAAACCCGCATCGTTGACATGAGAAAACAACAGGCTACCTGCGCCAATGGAGAGAACCATCAAACTCGGATGTACATGGATCTGCGACATCATGGGTGCGATGATCCCGGCGGCCGTGAGTCCGGCAATCGTGGCAGACCCTATACATACACGTATGATGGCGGCAATCAGCCAGGCCAGGACCAGGGGGTGCATTTGCCAGCCTTGTAAAACCCGGGCAATCTCACTGCTTACGCCGCTATCTGTAAGCACCTGCTTCAACGCGCCGGAGCCGGCAATGATGAGCAGGATCATGGAAACATCCTTTACGGCGTCAACATAAACATTCATGATCTCCTTCATCGACTTGCCGATATGAAGGCCGAGGGTATAGGTGGCTGACAATAGTGCCAATATCATCACGATGGATGGATCCGAAAAGAAATTGATGATGTTTCCGGAGGCTGATCCTTTGGTGACTGCAAGTGATAAAAGGCTTGTGGCAATGAGCAACAATACCGGGAGCAGGGCGGATAAAAAACTATTTCCAATTCCCGGCAACCGTTTCCCTTCCTCCTGTTTTGCTTTAAATATCTGTAGCGGCATGGCCGTAATGTCTTTCAGCGTACGCGAATAGAGGAGGCCTGCAATAATCACGGCCGGAATGGCCAGCAACATCCCATACATCAGGGTCAATCCCATATTGGCATGAAACTGCGCGATCAGGGCAACGGGTGAAGGGTGCGGGGGCAGAAAGCCGTGAGTAACCGAAAGCGATGCGAGCATTGGAAGCCCGATATACACCGCGGGTAATTTATATTGGTAAACAACGGTGAAGATCAACGGGATCATCAGCACAAAGCCAACATTGTAAAATAAAGGGATGCCCACGACAAACCCGGTTACCATCAATCCCCAGCGAATGTATTTTTCGCCAAAGATCCTCATCATGAAAGAGGAGATTTTCTGCGCCGCCCCCGATTCGGCCACCAGTTTGCCCAGCATCGCGCCCAGGGCAATGATGATGACGAGTGAACCCAGCGTGTCGCCGATGCCCTTCTGTAAGGACTGGGTGATTCCACTCAAAGGTATACCCAACAAAAGACCGGCGAGTATGGAGACGAGCAGCAGCGCCAGGAAAGCATTCAGTCTTGCCCAGGTGATCAGGAGTACCAGGATCAAAATACAAAGCAAGACAATCAGGATAGTCATAAATCAATGTGCGGATATGCGAATATGCGGATGTGCGAATTAGGATTTTCGGATAAAAAGATTAAGTCCCTGGGCAAGCGACTCCATGTATTCTTCGCCTTTTGGCCCTGAAGGAAAGGCATAATGCCATTTGTTATCGGGTTTATCTTTTATGATGATATTGGTCTTGTATCTTTCGGCCAACCTGGCGTCTTTCGGACTGATGGCATATTGCACATCATCCAGGCCATCAATTTCTGTTACGTCTGCCTGGTAGTTGCGGCCTTCAAAATCAAATTGAATGATGTATTGTTTCATACTTACTTAATTAGGGTGAAATTACTAAAGAAATTGCAATACAATATCCAATCAAGACGTTTCTAGCAAGGATTTTGCAGTAAACTGCCTGTTGAACCGATCAACCAAAAATCAAACTGTATGAAAAAAATGATCCTCTCCCTGGCCTGCTGCTGGTTTGTTACATCCGCCATAGCACAGCTTAAGGTAAAAGCCACCTGTGCAACCCTTGTTGTGGACATCCTCGACGGAAAGGTAAATGGCATCAGGCCCGATATTACTATCAACGAGCTGAAAGACAGGTTGCCTTGTTTTACCAGTGCAGAAGACGAATCGGCCACATCGAAATGCGGCGGCGGCGTGTTCTTTAAGGATAAGGATATCTATTTTTATACCCAGAGAGACTACATCGAAATAGGAGAAAAATTCCAGGGTAAATTAAGTATTCCAATCATGGGCGCCAACCGCAATGCGCTTTTCAAGTTGCTGGGCAATCCAAAACTGAAAGACAGCAACTGGGACGCATACCAGATGAACTATGGCACGCTGGTGCTTCATTATAATGCGGCAGGAAAAGTAAGGCTGATTCAATTCAGCACGAGGGGAACTGACCTTCTGAGCTTATGTGAATGAAGCATCAGTCAACGCTTTCTTCGGGTGCTTTATCCAGCACCACGGTCAGGTCATTCAGTCCGACCGTCATGGGCACCATGCCCACCTGCACAACGGCCTTTTTGCCGCGCACTTCCCTGACGATGCCTACCTGGTGGTTCTTTTTCATCATCACCTTATTGCCGGGCTGCACATCCCCGCCCACTTCAACGTATTTGGTATCGAATTTCTTTTTTACTTTTTCATTCACCTGCTTTTCTTTTTGTTTAAAAAGCAGGGCCTGCATTTGCCGGATGACTTCATTTTTGTTTTCTGATTTTCGCCAGTCAAAGATGATCTGTTTGAGTTTTCGTTCCATCTCTTTCAGGTAAGCCAGCCGGTCTTCGGTGATCTTATTCTGGTGCCTGAGCAGTTCTAGCTGTTGCTGGTGCTTTTCTTTACTGAGAAGCGATTCGGTTTCTTTTCGGAGTTTCTCATTTTCTTTGATCAGTTTATGCAGCTCTTTTTCTTTTTCTTCTACACTTCGCTGGTCCTGCTCGGCACGGTTCAATAATTTATCGAGCCGGAAATGATCTTCTTCCACCAGGCTTCTCGCCCTGTCGATCAAACGCTGGTCCAACCCAATTCGTTCGGCAATGGAAAAAGTGTATGAGCTTCCCGGCTTACCGATGATCAGTTTGTACAGCGGTTGCAGGTTGGTCTCATCAAAACCCATCGCCCCGTTCACAATGCCCGGTGTTTTATTGGCCATCACTTTCAGGTTCAGGTAATGGGTCGTGACGATGCCGAAAGCATGTTTCCTGACTAGTTCCTCCAGGATCACTTCCGCAAAAGCACCGCCCAGGTTGGGATCACTGCCACTTCCCAGTTCATCGATAAAAAACAAGGTTTTTCCGTTCGCATTTTCCATCAGGTATTTCATATTCTTCAGGTGCGAACTATAGGTGCTCAGCTCGAATTCGAGGCTTTGGGTGTCCCCGATATGGATCAGGATCTGTTTAAAAATGCCAATTTGTGAATCGGGATGCACGGGAATAAGCAGTCCGCTCTGCAGCATCAGTTGTAATAGTCCCACGGTCTTCAGGGTTACGGTCTTTCCACCCGCATTAGGTCCCGAAATAACCAGGATCCGGTTTTTTTCATTCAATTCGATCTGTGTCGGGATCGTTGGTTTTTGATTTCTCAGGTTGTAGAGATAGAGCAGCGGGTGATAAGCATTGATGAGGCGGATATGTGCTTTGTCCTCCAGTTGCGGATAATGACCATTGATCTGCACGGCCAGCTTTGCCTTGGCGCCGATGAAATCGTATTCGCCCAGTATGTCGTGGTAGACTTGTAACAGCGATGCATAGCCGGATAATTTACCGGTCAGTTCCCTGAGGATGCGGTATACTTCCCGGCTTTCTGCGTGCTCCAACGAAAAAACTTCGTTGTTTAACTCGATGGTCTCTTCCGGTTCCACAAAAGAAGTCTTCCTCGTATCACTCTCGCCATGCAGGATGCCTTTGACCTGTCTTTTGTGCTCGGCAAACAGGGCCACCACCCTTCTGCCATTCAAAAACCCTTCCTCAATATCCGCCACAAATCCCGATTTATTCAATTTCCCCAGTATCCGGTCAAAGACCCTGCGCAATTCATTTCGTTTGCGAAAAAGACTCATCCTGATATCCGCCAATTCCTTCGACGCATTGTCTTTGACCGAACCCTGTTCGTCGAGTACTTCATCGATCGCCGCCAGGATCTTTTTTTCGTAATAGGTATCAGCAATCACTTTGGCCATAGCAGGATAGGCCATTTTTCTCTCCGCATCAAACCAGCGAAAAATGTTCAGCATGCTTTCACCCAGTTTACGCAGTTGCACAAATTGTTCGCCGGTCAGCACAGCGCCCGGGATGCCCAGTAATTTCAGTTCACCGGACAGGTTGAGCACAAAGTCATTGGGAAACCATTGCGACTGCTCCAGCAGCAGCTTGAATTCATGGGTTTGTTTTAGTTCAAGTTCTATAAAGGGGCGTTGGGTATGTATGCGCAGGTTCTCCGCCTTTTCTTTGGCAAACACAGTCTTACAGTGGCCTGAAAGCAAAGCTTTTACCTTATCAAATTCCAATTGCACCAATGCCGAATCCGGATAGTATTTCATGGCCATTTTCCCGCCGGGATCATTTATTTTTCAGACCTGCAAAGGTATAGGAAATCCGTTTGCCCGGCGCCATCGTATATTATCCATCGTTCATCCCAACGAACTTAGGGGATTGTTAATGAACATTTAAAAGCATTTAATTGTCATATAGCTTACCTGGAAATACTGCAAAGCCCGCTACTTTGCGAAAGAATAAATTGCCAAACAAATCAAGATGAATTATATGGGTCTTTTTTCTATAACCACGACGCTGGCTTTGTTGAGCGGCTCTTGCGCACAAACAACAACACAACAGGTAAATACTATGAATGAAACGATCATCCCGGCCGGTTTGAAGACAGACACGGCCACCTTTGCAACGGGCTGCTTCTGGTGCACGGAGGCTATTTTTCAGGAATTGAAAGGTGTATTAAAAGCCACTTCCGGCTATTCCGGCGGACAGGTTGCGAATCCATCTTACGAAGAAGTCTGCACCGGCACTACAGGCCATGCAGAATGTCTGCAGGTCATCTATGATCCCAAAGTGATCACATATGATGAACTGCTGGAAGTATTCTGGGAAGCACACGATCCCACCAGTCTCAACAGGCAGGGTAATGATGTGGGCACGCAATACCGGAGCGCCATTTTTTATCATGATGCAGAGCAAAAAGAGAAAGCAGAACATTATAAGGCCGAACTCAATAAAAGCGGTGCCTATAATAAACCCATTGTAACCGAGATCACGCCGTTCACGAAATTCTATCCTGCAGAAAATTATCACCAGGATTATTATAACCTGCATGGTTCGCAACCCTATTGCAGTTTTGTGATTCGTCCCAAAGTGGAGAAGTTTGAGAAGGTATTTAAGGATAAGCTGAAGCAAAAACAGTAGTCACCCACCTTCGGCCTGTGGCCTTCGGAGGACAAGGACGGCCTTCGGAGGGCGAAGGAGTCTTGAGTCATACAACCCCTTGTCATTCCGAGCGAAGCGAGGAATCTGCAACAAAGCAGCTTGGCTATTTTGCAGATTCCTCGCTTCGCTCGGAATGACAAGACCAACCGCAAGTTGCAAGACACCTCATCCGCGTGTGTTTCCTGCCTCGGGCACCAGCCACCAGTTACTTTAAGCAGCCCGCAAATTAGTAAAAACCATTTGACAAAAAGGAAGGAAGATTGTATATTTAATTGTTGACGACAGTTCAAAAGCCCTCCCACTAGAATATTGTTTTACCGTCAATAAACTCCACGGGTATGAAAAAAATCTTTTTCCTACAACTTTTTTTATTTATTATAGGCTTGTACTCCTGCCGAAAAAACACTAATATTTCTCCATCTTTAAATGTTTATGTGGCAGGGTATGGCGATGCATACTACGGAGCATCAACGACCATTCCAAAATATTGGAAAAATGGCAGCCTGGTGAACGTTACTGATACTTCAAAGGCTAATTTGGGTAACGCTATCGCTGTTTCAAACAATGACGTTTACGTGGCTGGGTATGGATATGAAGGATATAATACGGTGGCAAAATATTGGAAGAATGGTAGCCTGGTAACCCTTACCGATGGTTCACAGAATGCAGCTGCTGTATCCATTGCTATTTCAGCCACCGATGTATATGTGGCAGGTTATGAGGGTGGCGTTAATGGAAGCATTTTTGTTGCCAAATATTGGAAAAACGGCAAGCCGGTAAATCTGACCGATGGTTCAAATAACGCCTACGCCACATCTATCGTTATTTCGGGGAGTGATGTGTATGTGGCAGGGTACGAATCCAGTAGCTCCAATTACATTAGCAAATATTGGAAAAACGGCATACCGGTAAATCTCACCGATGGTTCAAAACCGACTATAGCCAACTCCATCGTCGTTTCAGGCAACGATGTTTATGTGACAGGTAGTGAATCTAACGGCAATTATTCTGTTGCCAAGTACTGGAAAAATGGCATTCCTATAAGTCTTACCGATGGCTCAGCATTTGCCGAGGGCGAATCTATTGCTGTTTCAGGCAATGATGTTTATGTGGCAGGGTCTGAAGTTAATGGTACTTATACCGTAGCCAAATATTGGAAAAACGGTATTCCTGTAAATCTTACCGATGGCTCAAAACCAGCCCGAGCTACATCCATCGCGGTTTCGGGCAATGATGTTTATGTAGCGGGTTTTGAACAGAGGGGTATTAAAGGCGATGTTGCCATATATTGGAAAAATGCTGTGCCGGTGTACCTTACCGATGGCTCAAAGGAGGAGGGCAATGCAATTTCCATTTTCCTATCCAATCAATAATCTATTAGGGTCGAAATATCCATCATTCGCAATTGGCTTCTACTTCGATTCATGTTGTGGGCAGCGCGGGTCTCCCGGATCAGCTATAAGCCACATTCTAAGGCCTCTGTATCCCTCCAGCCGACCCAGGTAAACAAAATGTGAAGTTGACGATTGCCGGGCATCGCGCTTGTGGATTTCAATGGGCCGTTCTGCTCGTCTGCGTGGAATGATGTTTATATGAGTCGATTGGCTGCTAATGATACCAGCTGTTTGCCGAAGCCTGCGTTTGTTGCGCAAGCGGGTTATGCTACCGGAAGCTGCAATATCGGTAATAAATAGGCGCCCTGACGAACGGGAACAAAAGGTTTCCCCGGACTTTTGATGTTTTATCTCCTGCTGAAGTAATGGATCAATATATTGTCTTTGCAGATTTTCCGTGATAGCTGCTTTATCTACACCCTCTTTAATCATCTTCAATGCTTCGCCGGTTAGTAACCTGTAAAGACTAAACTGTTTTTGCTCCTTGGGAATCTGGCTATATAATGCGGCGGCAATCGGTGAGGCCTCTTTCATTCTGTTACAACTCTTACGGAAACCTTCGAATGCAGGGTCTTTTTTCACCCTTGCCCCTGTGAGAGATGAGGCAGAACGGTATATAACTCTCCCTTGGGAAATATAAGCGCATATTCCACCATCAGTTCCCGTAAAAGCAATATTTCCTGATTTGAATGGCATCCAGATCATCCATTTGTCCAATTTTTTAACGGAAATAATGGCTGATTATTATTTCCGGGCGAAACATTGTGAGCTTCGATAACCTTCTGGAAAGCACTTGTATAGTACTTATATACCTAAGATAAAGCGCAGTTTTGACGGCTCATGTCATTTTCGTGAGATCCGGATTATTGTCTTTCCGTAACGTAATTTTAAGTGTTAAACTGGCCTACTAATTTAGGCCAGCCGTTTATAGGCCTAGGACACTCGGCCGTTTGGTGCTTAATCTTTAGTGTACTACACAATCAAACGCCCCCGTAAAAGTCAAAATTTTGCTTTTAATTTTTGGATTCTGATTAGAAAATTGAATCCTAACATGACCCATTAATCGATCTCCAGCTTTAATAACTTTATTCTTAATCACTAATTTTTGATTTCTTAAAATAAGAGAAGAAAACGGGTTAGTCCAAATGGCAGATTTGCGGTATGTATTCAATATAATATCCGCTTTTAATAATATAAATAAAAATCTTATCGTGATATCCGAAAGTTGGCAATAGAGACCGATTATTCTTAAACTGAATCACCAGTGTATCTTTCCTAAACATAGATTCGCAAAAATCAAAAAAATTGTGAGGGTCCTCCGAATCTACAATACTGCAATTTTTTATTATGTCAATTTCATTTGGAACATTTTGAACACTATCTTTTTTGACAGAGTTTTTCTCATCCATTGTTACTGATGTAGTAACAAATGATAATTTTGCATGCTTGTCTGCTTCAAATAACTTATCCTTAAAATTACCGTCAATAATTATTTTTCCTCTGAGAAAATTCGGCTTTTGCTGAGCAAACAGGCAGTTAGCGGACAAAAGAAATAATGCAGCTATTAAACGATTCATATTTTTAAAATTAAGAATTACCTATTTCAGGAGCAGCTTGCCTTTTATGCTGATTTCTCTCCGCCTGCGGCGGATCGAAATGACAACTCCCAAGGCCTCCAGACTCCCTTGCCCTCCGAAGGCCGTTCTTGTCCTCCGAATGCCACAGGCCGAAGGAGGAAGGCCGAAGGAGGGCCGACTACCGACTCTTCCTCACCCGCCTCAGCTCCAGCAAATTCAATCCATTGGCCTCAAACCCATTGATCCTTGGACTTACCAGATGGATCACTTCATCATACCACAACGGCACCACAGGTGAATCATTGATCATGAGTTGATCCATCTGCTGATAGAGTTTATATCTAAGGCTATCATTGTTTTCAGTAAGCGCTCGCTCGTACAATTGATCAAACCGATCATTGTGATAACGTGTGTAATTCGGAGGCGCCGGATTTTTTGAATAAAAAACACTGAGATAGTTTTCCGCATCGGGATAATCCGCGATCCAGGATCCCCTGAAAAAAAGCGCGGTGGATTTGGCGGTTTCTTCAAGCAATAAACTTTTCTGGACCACTTCTACCTGCACCTTGATGCCTACTTCCTCGAGCTCCCTGGCAATAAAACTGCCGAGATCAGAATAGATATTGATGGTGAGTAATTTGATCTCAGGCATTTCCCTTCCCCCCGGATACCCGGCTTCGGCTAATAGTCTCCGTGATTTTGCGGGATCGTAGTAGTATCCTTTTACGGCGGCCGAATCAAAGGAAGGCAATCCCGCCGGAACAAACCCGCTCTCCGCGGGAATGCCAATCGAATTACGCAGGTACATCATCATCTTGCGGCGATCAAATCCATAATTGATAGCCTGCCGCACTTTGGTGAATCGCAAGGGCGAATGCCTGACCAGCGCATTAGAGGAATCTATCAGGATACCCAGGTACTCGATGTTGAGATACGGGTGTTTGTCCAGCACGATCTTTCCCTCCCATTCCTTTCTCAATAATCCTTTTTTGGTTAACACTTCATCTTTGAACGACGGATCGATATCATTGGTAAAATCGAGTTGCCCTTGCTGGAGCATCAGGAATTCGGTTGCCCTGTTGTCGAAAAAACTTATTTTGATGGCATCGAGATAGGGAAGGTTTTTACCGCTGCTGTCCTGCTCGAAATAGCGTGGGTTTTTAACCAGGATCATATCTTGTCCTTCCTCCCAGGATTTTAACGCAAAGGGACCGGTGCCGCAGGGATGATTGCGAAAATCCTTTCCATATTTTTCCACCACTTCCGGTGCGACGACGGAACAATACTGCATGCTCAGCAATCCCAGGATGGGGTTGAAGGGCTTTGACAATTTCAACTGGAAAGTGGAGTCATCCAACGCAGTGAAAGGAGCTTCTGACGCAATCCTGTCGTTGAATATCCAGGTGCCGCTGCTGGCGGTGGAGGGATCAAGGATGCGGTTAAAACTGAATTGAACATCGCTTGCTTTTAACCTTCTGCCTTTTCCACCCGGAAAAACTTCATTGTCATGAAAGAATACATCGGTACGAAGATGAAAAGTGTACAAGGTCCTGTCGGCAGACACATCCCAGTATTTAGCCAGTGAGGGAACGATGTTGAGGTGATGGTCTGTCTCCACCAGCGTATTGTACAACTGGTGCACGACCCAGATGATGGATTGATTTTTTGCAAAAGCAGGATCCAGCGTAGCCACACCGGTCGCTTCATTGTACCGGAACACCTGCTGATCATACCGGCCGGCAGGATGGCAACCTGCCAGCCAGGAGACGAGCAACAAGCCGCTCATGTATTTTATCCAATAAAATGAACGATGATTTTTTATCTTCATCCTGTAACAATAAAATAATCAGGGCTAAATTTAACGAATGAAAGCAGTAATCATTTTTTTCTCTTGTATCTGTTCCATGGGTTTTCTGTCATGTCATGCACAGCCAAATCCGGTTTTCACGCATGCAGACAGCCTCCGCGGATCCGTCGGACCTGGAAGGGCCTGGTGGGACGTATTGAAATATGATGTGAGGTTAACCCCCGACTATAAGAACAGATCGATCAGCGGCACCAGTTCCATTGAATTCAGGGTCGTTAAACCCGGCAACTCGATGCAAATAGACCTACAGGAGCCCATGAACATTACCGGTATAACATGGAACAATACCCGATTAACCTTCCGGCGCGATGGCAACGCGTTTTTTGTTGGCTTTCCCTCGATGTTGAATGCAGGCAAAAGCGAAACCATCAGCATCGATTTTGAAGGGAAACCGGTGATCGCCAAAAGACCGCCCTGGGACGGCGGATGGATCTTCACCCAGGACAGGCTGGGCCGTCCCTGGATGACCGTCGCCTGTCAGGGCCTGGGGGCCAGCGTGTGGATGCCCTGTAAAGATTGGCAGGGTGATGAACCCGATAACGGAAGTTCATTGAGCATAACGGTTCCGGATACCCTTGTGGCTGTCGGCAACGGAAGGCTGAAAGAGAAAAAAATAAACCGTGATGGCACTGCTACGTTTAGCTGGGTGGTCGTCAACCCGATCAACAATTACAATATCATTCCCTACATAGGCAAATATGTCACCTGGCACGAGGATTACCAGGGAGAAAAAGGCAGGCTCGACTGCGACTATTGGGTATTGGATTATCACCTCGACAGTGCGAAACGACAATTCAAGGGCGTAGATTCCATGCTGCGTTGTTTTGAATACTGGATGGGGCCTTACCCGTTTTATGAAGACGGATATAAACTCGTGGAAGCGCCGCACCTGGGCATGGAACACCAGAGTGCCATTGCTTATGGCAATAAGTTCAGAGAGGGCTATTCGGGAAAAGACCTGTCTGAAACGGGCTGGGGATTAAAATGGGATTTTATTATTGTACATGAAAGCGGTCATGAGTGGTTTGGAAACAACATCACCAGCAAAGACATCGCCGATGAATGGCTCCACGAGGGTTTTACCAATTACACCGAGACGCTGTATACAGGATATTATTTCGGCAGGGAAGCCGGGAATGCGTACAATTTCGGTATCAGGAAAAATATTACAAACAAATCTCCCATCATTGGCCACTATGGCGTTAACGACGGACCCGTCGGCACCGATGAATATTATAAGGGCGGTAACCTGCTGCATACCATCCGGCAGGTCATTAATGATGACAGCCTGTTCAGGCGGATACTGAGGGGACTGAACAAAACATTTTATCACGAGACGGTCACCACAAAACAGGTGGAAAACTACATCAGCAAACAGGCAAAAATTGATTTCTCCAAGGTCTTTGATCAATACCTGCGCAATACCGCCATTCCGGTATTGGAATATTCCATCAGCACAAAAACCGTTCGATACCGGTGGACGAATTGCATTGCCGGATTCGCCCTGCCGGCAAAGGTCAATGGCCAGTGGATAAAGCCCACTGAAAAATGGCGGGAATTAACATTTGCACAGGGAAGCACTCCCACGTTCATCGTTGACCGAAATTTGTACTTTGATGTAAAAACTCAGTGAACCAAATCTTACCATCCATCCGCAAATTCGCAAATTCGCACATTCGCACATTCGCACATTTTCATGATCTTTGCAGGGAACTTAACCCTCCTTCATGAGCACCATCCGGCGGCAGAGCATTATTTCTTCAGGGATCGTGTATTTTGGCTTCGCACTGGGTTTTATCAACACTTACCTTTTTACCCGGGAAGGAGGTTTTACCCCATCAGAATACGGTCTGGTCGGCACTTTCCTGGCCATCGCCAACGTGATGTTTTCTTTTGCCAGTCTTGGCATGCAGGCTTATATCTATAAATTTTATCCTTATTACAGTGATAACCTGCCTCCGGACAAAAACGACATGATGGCCTGGGCGCTGCTCAGCAGCATCGTGGGCTTTGTTATGGTGATGGTGGGTGGCCTTATTTTCAAGAACCTCGTGATCAGGAAATTTGGCGCCAATTCCGCTGAACTCGTTCGATATTATTATTGGGTATTCCCTTTCGGCTTCGGATTAACCATGTACTCCCTGCTCGAAGCTTTCGCCTGGCAATTAAAAAAATCGGTGTTGACCAATTACCTGCGCGAGATCCAGTTTCGTCTGTACACGACTATACTGATCATACTTTCTGTCGTGGGCGCCATTCGACATTTTGACCTCTTCATTAAGCTCTATGCCTTGGGCTATATCATCCTGGCCCTGACCCTGCTTATATACCTCGTGGTAACGAAACAAATTCATCTTACTTTTCAACCAAGCCGGGTGACCAAAAAGTTTTTCAAAAAGATCATAACATTAGCGTCTTTTGTGTGGAGCGGCGGGCTGATCTCCAATATCGCCAACGTTTTTGATATTATCGTGATCGCCGCAGTCATCCCGAACGGTTTAGTTTTCGCGGGTATTTTCATGTTGGCCCAGAACATTGCCAGCCTGATCCAGGCGCCGCAAAGGGGAATCATCTCTGCTTCCATTGCACCACTATCGAGAGCATGGAAGGATAAAAATTTTGAAAGAATAAACCTGATCTATCATCGTTCCTCCATCAACCAATTGATTTTTGCTGCGGGCATGTTTGTGCTGATCTGGATCAATTTTACTGATGGCGTCATAACGTTCCATCTTCAGAAGAGTTACCTCGAGGCTCGGTATGTTTTTTTGTTTCTGGGTCTGATGCGTGTCATTGATATGGGTACCGGTGTGAATTCACAGATCATTGCTACTTCAACGCTTTGGCGATTTGAATTTTTAACCGGGCTGGTATTGCTGGCCCTGTCCCTGCCATTAAACTATATACTGGCCAAAGAATTAGGCGTTGTAGGCCCCGCCATCGCTATTCTCATTGCGCTTGCCGTATATAACGGTATCAGGTACCTGTTTTTGTTGAGGAAATTCAATATGCAACCGTTCACGATCAAATCGCTTTACACGATATTATTGGCTATTGCCGGATGGCTGGTCTGCCGTAATTTTTCTCTCCATCATGGTCTGGGCTGGATATTCCTGCGCAGCGCGGTTTTTATTGTCATATATCTAACGGGGATTATTTATCTGAAACTGTCTCCCGACCTGATCCCGGTATTCGAAGTGTTCAAGAAAAAAATGGGAATTAAATCGCGCGGAAAAACCTAGCCCCCCTTTGTCATTCCGATCCGCCGCAGGCGGAGAGGAATCTGCCATAAGGCGGGTTACCTTCTCCGCAGATTCCTCCACCCCGCCAAGGCGGGGGTCGGAATGACAAGTTGCGGACCCCTCACTCGCCCTCCCTCTCCCAAATCCTGCCACCCCCAACATAACGCTGCGCATAATATCCCTCCTGCATATCGCTGATCATGACTCCGGAGATAGATGCGTGAACAAATTTGTTGTTGCGGAGATAAACGCCTACATGGGTTACCTTGCTGTGACCGCCCAACGTATGAAAAAACACCAGGTCACCTTCATGCAGTTCAGTTTTTTTGATCCTTCGGCTTTGGACATACTGGTCTCTTGACGTGCGGGGCAGGCCTGGAATATTATATACCATATTGACAAGCAGTGAAACAAATGCTGAACAATCGATGCCGTCTTTGGAAGTGCCGCCATAATGATATTGTGTACCGTACCACTCTTCCATAAACTCCAATAAGCGCGTGTTGGTCAGCTCTTCAACAGGGGCATTCTCGAGAATCGCGTATTTGAACTGGAGATCAGAATATTTCTCCATTGAACCTGAATGTTTTTTATTGCTGCTGGTTCGGGGAACGGGTGTATACGCCACGGTACCAGATTTGGCCTTTCCGGGTTCAGGATTGATGGAAATATTGTCAATAAATTCGATGGACGATTCCTTCTGTTGTGCGGAGGGTCTGGAAGACCGGGAGTTAACAGGCTGCTCAGTCTTGCAACCGGTCGTGAAACATAATATTGTCAGGAAAATGAACAGATTTTTCACCAGGATTGTTTAAGATATTGGGCACCAGTCTTTAATAACCAGCGTACAAAGATAGCACAATTTTCCGGATTTTTTCTGTGGAAAGATTGTGTTTTTGTTAAAGTAAAATGCAACAATAATGTGCGAATTTGCGGTTGTGTCTAAGTATTCTCATCTTCACGTTCATACCCAATTTTCCCTGCTGGATGGAGCCGCTTCCATTCAAAGTCTCTATAAAAAAGCTGTTGCAGACAACATGCCCGCCCTGGCCATCACCGATCATGGCAACATGTTTGGCGCTTTCGAATTTGTTGCTGAAGCATACAAACATAAGAACGCCGACGGCACGCTGAAGGTAAAGCCCATTGTTGGCTGTGAATTCTATGTGGTGCATGACCGTCACCGTAAAACTTTTACCAAAGAACAAAAAGATGAACGCTTTCACCAGGTATTGCTGGCAAAGAATAAGACTGGTTACCAAAACCTGATCAAACTCACTTCACTGGGCTACCTCGAAGGGATCTACAGTAAATACCCCCGCATAGACAAAGAACTCATAGAAAAATATCATGAAGGCCTGATTGCAACCACCTGCTGTATCGGCGCCCACGTACCCCAAAGCATATTGCATGACGGAGAAGAAAAAGCCGAGAAGGAATTCAAATGGTGGCTGGATATCTTTGGTGATGATTATATCATCGAATTACAAAGACACAATATAAAAGACCAGGAAAAGATCAATGCGTTTTTGCTGAAACTGGCAAAAAAATATAATGTCCCGGTCATCGCAACGAATGACAGTCATTATACCGATAAAGAAGATTACAATGCCCACGATATTCTTTTATGTATCAATACCGGCGAGAAACAAAGTACACCGGGGTATGACGATTTTGTGAACGACGACGCCAATCTGAAAAACCGGCGATTTAAATTCCCAAACGATCAGTTCTATTTTAAAACGTCGGAAGAGATGAAAACGCTCTTCTCCGATATTCCCGAAGCCATTGACAATACCAACCTCGTGGCCGATAAGGTGGACGTGCTGAACCTCAAAAAGGATGTACTGCTTCCGGCCTTCCCCATTCCAAAAGAGTTCCAGCTTCATACCGACAATAACCTCAACCAATGGGAATTCCTGAGGCATATCACCCAGGAAGGAGCAAAATTTCGCTATCATGAGATGACCGCTGAAATACAGGAACGCCTCGACTTTGAATTGTTCACCATCAAGACCATGGGTTTTGCGGGCTATTTCTTAATCGTGAGCGATTTCATCAAAGCCGGCCGTGACATGGGCGTCTTTGTTGGCCCTGGCCGTGGCTCGGCAGCGGGAAGCGTAGTTGCCTATTGTATTGGCATCACCAACCTGGATCCGATCAAATACAATCTGCTCTTTGAAAGATTCCTGAACCCCGACCGCAAATCCATGCCTGATATTGATACGGATTTTGACGATGAGGGCCGGCAAAAAGTCATTGACTATGTAGTTAAAAAATATGGCAAAAACCAGGTAGCCCAGATCGTTACCTACGGCACCATGGCGGCAAAAATGAGCATCAAGGATGTGGCCAGGGTCATGGACCTTCCGCTGGCGGAATCCAATGCCCTGGCGAAACTGATCCCGGACAGACCGGGCGTGGAATTGAGAAGGGTATTGCATGCTCCGATAACAGCAAAGGATGGAGAAAAATCGCTGGAAGAAAAAGAAGGGATCAGTCCCGACGATAAAGAAGCCATTAAGAAAATAACGGTACCGATATACGCAGTAAAGTCTTGCACGAGGCGGAAAGACTGGAAGGCTCGGTGCGCAATACCGGTCTTCATGCCGCGGGAATTATCATTGCCCCGGAAGACCTGATGAATATCATTCCGGTATGTACGGCAAAAGATTCGGAACTGCTGGTCACGCAAATCGAAGGAAGCATCATCGAAGACGCCGGTGTGCTGAAAATGGATTTCCTCGGTTTGAGAACTTTGAACGTGCTCAAGACGGCGCTGGAACTCATCAAAGAAAATCATGGCATCGCAATAGATATCGATTCCATTCCCCTGACGGATAAAAAGACTTTTGAATTATACCAGAAGGCGGAAACCATCGGCACATTCCAGTTCGAAAGTCCGGGCATGCAAAAATACCTGCGCGATCTGAAACCGGATCAGTTCAATGACCTGATTGCCATGAACGCATTGTACAGGCCAGGACCAATGGCCTATATTCCGAATTACATCGACCGCAAGCACGGAAAAGAGCCCATCTCTTATGACCTTCCCGAAATGGAGGAGATCCTGAAAGATACCTATGGTATCACGGTCTATCAGGAGCAGGTGATGCTCCTCGCACAGAGACTGGGTGGTTTCAGCAAAGGAGACGCCGATGTATTGCGCAAAGCGATGGGTAAAAAACAGAAGTCCATCCTCGATAAAATGAAGAAGCAGTTTGTGGATGCCGCAGGCGCCAGGAACCATCCGGCGGCCAGGTTAGAAAAGATATGGACCGATTGGGAAGCGTTCGCACAATATGCATTCAACAAATCCCATTCCACCTGTTATGCATTCGTTGCCTACCAGACCGCTTACCTGAAAGCACACTATCCTTCAGAATACATGGCCGCTGTGTTGAATCATGCAGGAAATATTGATAAGATCACTTTCTTCATGGAAGAGTGCAAACGGATGGGGTTGAAAGTACTCGGGCCGGATGTCAATGAATCAAAAAAAGGATTTGCAGTCAATGAAAAAGGAGAGATCCGCGTGGGGTTGGGTGGATTAAAAGGCGTAGGCGAAGCTGCCTTGCACAGTATCATCGAAGAAAGGGAAAAAAACGGTGCGTTTAAAACGATTTTTGACCTGGTCAAACGCGTGAATCAACGAACCACCAATAAGAAAACATTAGAGAGTCTGGCCCATGCCGGTGCATTCGATTGTTTCAGGGAATTCCACAGGGCGCAATATTTTCATATTCCAGCAGGTGACACCTCTACCGGGATAGAAAAAATCATCCGTTTTGGCAATGTGTTCCAGACCAATTCATCACAGAATAACCATAGTTTGTTTGGAGAATTGTCCATGCCCGAAATTCCCTCTCCAAAAATTCCAGGCTGTGAACCATGGACCCTGACCGAATTGCTCGACCATGAAAAAGAAATCATCGGCATATTCATGAGCGGCCATCCGTTGGATCATTTCCGTTTTGAAATACAGCATTACGGCATTACCCAATTGGGAGAATACAATGAGATCAAAGAGGCCATCGGTTTACAAGCCAATCCAAACAAAAATTCTCGGTTGGCCGGATTGGTAACAGATGCACAGCACCGGGTCACAAAAATGGGCAAGCAATTCGGTTCTTTCGTGCTGGAAGACTATACGGGCAAGAGTGAATTTTTGCTCTGGAGTGAGGACTATGCGAAGTTTTCGAATTACCTCGAAAAAGGCAATAACCTGTTTATGACGGGTTATTTCAGGCAACGTTTTAACAAATCCGAATTTGAGTTCAAGGTGGACAAGATCATGCTATTGGAAAGCATCAAGCAACAATTGACGAGACAGTTGGTCGTCGATGTCGATGCCCGGTTCGTGAATGAGGAACTGGTGCATTTTGTGGAAAAGAATGTTAAAAAGTTCCCGGGGCGTTCCATCTTGAAATTCAATATCCGGGAACCAAGAACCAATTCCAGGATCAGCCTGTACACCCAGGAAAATGGCTTTGAAATGAATGACGAAATGGCCGCATTCCTGGAAACCAGACCTGAGATGGAGGTACAGGTAGTCAGCGCTTAGTATTTAATACTGTCAAAACATCCTTTAAGCCAATTTGGAGGCATTTTTGCACAATATAGACTGTCATTGAAACGACAAAAAGATCCGGCAAATTAGCAGACCTTTACATAAACTTAAAAAACACATCATATGGCATTAGAATTCACAGATTCCAACTTCCAGGAGCAAGTTATCTCTTCCGATAAACTGACAATAGTCGATTTTTGGGCAGAATGGTGCGGACCTTGCCGTGCGATCGGGCCGGTCATTGAAGAGTTGTCAAAAGAATATATTGGTAAGATCAATGTGGGCAAAGTTAATGTGGACCATAACCCGCAGCTGTCCATCAATTATGGTATTACTTCTATTCCAGCCATCCTTTTTATCAAGGGCGGAAATGTGGTTGATAAATTGGTAGGTGCGCAACCCAAGACCAATTTCGTCAAGAAAATCGAATCACACATTTAACGATATTTCCCGATTGAAAAAAAACCCGTCCCCGCCTAATGCGGGACGGGTTTTTTGTTTCGCATGCCCGAGAATTTCACATCCCATGCGCTGGCGTAATGGACCAAAGGAATAATATGAATTTTGGAAGGCCGGGTTGCTGTCTTAGCTCAATGGTCATTTTTGCGCCGGCGAAAGAGGCTAATGGCACGATCATACGATAGGCCATTTTGTGGGTCATATTGATCCACATCTTCGTGCTGATGGCGGTGTTTTCCGCATTCGTCAGCTCTACTATCAGACAAGACTCATTGTTGACGGTATCCCTTCCCGTTACCCTGAGCTGGTATAATTTGGCTTTGCCGTCGTCGCCGACAAGATAGAATCCCGTCATGTATCCTTCCCTTAATGGCATGCGGGCAATCAACAAGTCAATGCCTGCCCCATCGTGCAAATATGCACCATCGACGGTTTCGCTTGTGGTCTTATCACCGGTTGTGGTGGTAATATCTTTTCCGATAAATGTATATTCCGTAACAGCGGATTTTTGCAGGGTTTTACGACTAACCAAATGCAGGCTGGCTTTCTGGTAGGTCGCCTCGTCGGCCTGGTCGCCGGCCTGTCCAAGAATCCTGTCGGTTACGATCCAATTCAAACTATCTCCTGTGATCGATCTGACCATCGCCAATGGCACTTTTCGCCCAGGCAATTCAACCAATAAACTATACGTATAGTTTCCGGCTGCCAGGTCAACCGAAGGTGCCGCGAATTCCTCTACGGGACTAACGGGTATGGCTACACCCAATGTAACGGTTTCCACATCTACCGTAATTTCCTTCGCTCTTTTTGCCAGGTCGGATCTCATACTTTCCTGGAAACGGCCCCGCAAATATTTCCCAAGAAATGCTTCCACCCGGGCAAAAACAGCTGCGCTGTTCAGGGGGTTGACAAACGGATATCCTTCACCGGGCAAAGAAATATATTCTACTTTACGGCCGGAATCTCTTAATGCAACAACGATCTGGTCATTCTCAGCCTTCTTCACGAATGGGTCATTCATTCCATGCACAATCATCAATGGCGTTCTGACGACTGAATCTGCATTCAGCGGAGATTGTTTTCTTAAAAAGTTCTTTCCTTCGGTGGTGGAACTATCCCCTACCCTTTCTTTGAATATTTTGCGCGTTCCCGTCCAGGCGGCCGGGATGGCATTAGAAAAAGAGATCAGGTTGGCGGGACCGTTAATATCCACGGCTGCAGCATAAATATCCGATGTAAACGTCAAACCTGCTAATGCTGCATAACCGCCATAATTGCTTCCGATGATGCCAATCCGTTTTGGATCGGCAATACCTTTGCCGATCAGGTCATTGACACCCCAGGTAATATCATCCTGCATCAGCAAGCCCCATTGTTTGTTTCCAGCATTCAGGAATTTTTTTCCAAACCCATCACTACCTCTGAAATTCATCTGCAAAACTGCATACCCTCGGTTATTGAGCCATTGAACCAGGTTATTGAATCCTCTTTCATCCCTTGACCACGGGCCGGAATGCGGATATACAACCAATGGCAGATTTTTAGCAGGCAATCCCTTGGGCAAACTGAGGTAGGCAGGAATACTCAGCTCGTCACTACTCTGATAAGTAAAAGGCTGCATGCGGCTAAAATAATTCTCATACTGCCGCAGGCTATTCTGGGGAATGTATTGCAGAACCATTTGCTTTGTGGCGCGGTTGAAAAGATAGACCTGCGATAATTTATCATCACTGGAGACCGTAACCAGCCATTGCTGTTCATCAGCAGAAGCATTGGAAAAATCAATATTGCGTGCGGGGAATTTTTTTTGAAGAAAGAAATAATCGGCCTGGAAACTGGTGTCCTTCCAATAGATCCTGACCCTGTCATCAACATAGGTTGTCGACAAAAGCTGATGGGTTTGATTGCTGAATAAAGTGCTTTCCAGGTCAACCTTATTGAGTGGATCCTGCTCCAGGTCCTGCGATTTCATCGTCTCGGGATTGACCAGGAGTAATTTTACCAGGTTCTGGTTTTCTCCCTTGTTGGTTTCGAGGTAGAACCGTTGATTGTCATTCGTGAATTTCAGGGGCCGGCATTTTTCCAGGCTACTGCACTCGTATATTTTTGTGGAACTGCCATCTTTATTCAGTCGCAGGATTTCCGTACTGCTATCCGTCGCAAGATAACGGATGCCGAGTCGTGGCTGCTCGTCCCAATCAAATACAACCTCACTTATCCTGTCTGAATTTTTCCTCACGAGGCTAACTGCACCTGTACTGATCTGCAGGGTGTAGAGATCGTACCATCGGGGATCCCTTTTATTCATGCCGATCCATAACAGGTCAGGATTTTTTGTACTGGTTGCGTAAATGACTGCGCTGGATGTATCCATCGGCGTCAGGTTACGCACGGTCGGGATGCCCGCATCGGTGCTGTCCTGGGGATCAATAGTATAAATGTTAAAATTTTCATTGTTCCAGATATTGTGGGCAAAGAGAATGTATTTACTGTCGGCAGTCCAGAAATAATTTCCGAGCGGTTCTTCACTCGATGTTATAGGGCGCGCCTTGCTGATGGACTCATCGGTCTTCTTCACCCAAATATTCATAACGCCTTTATATGCTTTCAAAAAGGCGATCATGCGTCCGTCAGGGCTTAATTGTCCGTTACTGATTTCCGGATTGTTGAAAAATAACTCCCGGTCTATGAGCGGAGCAGGCTGGCTTGATTCCGGAGGAGCCGGCTTTTGTTGGCCTTGTCCAAAAATAAATGAACTTCGAAACAGCATCATCAACAGCAAACAGGATATGCATTTCACCTGCGGTAAACCTTTCATGCTCATAGTAGATTTGAATAGCAAAATAGGATACAAATTATATCAATCACATTAATATTCCGGCAATGGTGGCGGAAAGATAGGAGGCCAGGGTTCCACAAAGCAATGCCTTTAAACCTAGCCTGGCCAGGTCGGCCCTCCTCCCGGGAACCAGCGCCCCGATGCCCCCGATCTGCATGCCCACGCTGCTGAAATTGGCGAAGCCGCAAATGGCCACGCTGACGATCAGCAATCCTTTTTCGGAAATGATGGGCACCGTTTTACCGGTCAGGTTCTTGAAAGCCACGAATTCATTAATCGTGAGCTTTTGTCCTAATAATGTCGCCGCATTGCTCACATCAACTGTCGGAATACCCATCGACCACGCGAAGGGATAAAATATTTTTCCGAAAATCCAGTTCAGGGTCAAATCAAAATGCGGATTGAAAAGATGGGCGATGTGGAGCAACAGATAGTCGAGCAAAGCAATCACGGCGATGAAACCGATCAGCATGGCAATGACATTCATCGCAATCTTAAACCCTTCTCCCGCTCCGTGTGATACGGCATCGATCACGTTGGTATAATGGCTTTTTACTTCAAGTTTTACCTTTGCCAGGGTCTGGCTTTCCTCCGTTTCAGGCCACACTATTTTGGAAATGACCAGTGCCCCCGGGGCCGCCATCAGGCTGGCCGTAATTAATTTGGGTGCAAGGTCAAGCCCCGCCTGGGCGCCCATATTCGCATATACGACCAGGATACCACCTGCAATACAGGCGAGGCTTCCGCTCATACTGGCAAGTAATTCGCTTTTCGTCATACCTGGTAAATAAGGCTGGATCATGACCTGCGCTTCAACCTGTCCTACAAATGCGCTGGCCACATTACTCAGCGCCTCGGCCCCGCTCACGCGCATCACCACGTTCATGGCCTTTGCAATTACCGCCACAATGCGTTGCATGATGCCAAAATGATAAAAAATGGCGACCAGTGCACAAACCAATATGATGGTGGCGGTAACATTAAACGCAAAAACAAACCCACCCGTGGCATAATTGCCGATGGTGCCATCCAATTTTTGGATGGCAATTCCATCGTATACAAAAGATGCGCCACGAAATGCAAATAGCTCAATTTTTTCCATTCCATGTCCCAGGAATTCAAAAATGCGTGTGACCGGAGGTACTTTCAAGACCAGCACAGCAATGATGATCTGCAAAAGGAGCCCACTGAATACGACCCGGTAATTGATCTGCCTCCTGTTATTGGAAAATAAAAAAGCCAGCCCCAGGATCAGTGCAATACCAATCAGTCCGTGAAAACGCTCCATAATAAGACTGGTTTAATTGAAACCGGAAGATAACCATTTTTATAAGATGCATCCCAAAATCCGGCTCCGACTACCTAACTTTGCAAGCGAATTACTTAGCAATTGTGTTAACCAATGCTCAGTTCAATGATTATTATGGAAGATCGTGCAATGGAGAAAATCATAGCGAACGAAAAAAGTGCCGGCCTGCGTCAGGTCGGTGAAAAAATCCTCAACAAGGAAAGGTTGAACGCCGGGGATGGCCTCCTGCTTTTTGAAAAAGGCAGTCTTTCTTTTACCGGAGCACTGGCAAATCATGTGAGGGAAAGAATGCATGGCCACAAAACTTATTTCAACCGGAATTTCCATATCGAGCCAACCAATGTATGTGTATTTGCCTGTGAATTTTGTTCTTACTCCCGCCTGTACGCGCATAGGGATGAGGGGTGGGAACTCAGCATGGAGCAAATGCTGGAAATGGTCAAAGCCTACGATGGCAAGCCGGTTACCGAAGTACATATCGTTGGGGGAGTTCATCCCAAAATGAACCTGGATTTTTTTATAGAGCTGCTGCGAAAAATCAAAACACACCGGCCCGGACTTCACATTAAGGGATTTACTGCGGTTGAACTGGACTATATGTTCCGTAAGGCGAAGGTCAGTGTGGAAGAAGGACTGAAAAAAATGCACGAAGCAGGATTGGATTCACTGCCTGGAGGCGGCGCTGAAATTTTTGACCCGGAGATCAGGAAGCAAATTGCCGCAGATAAAGTGGATGCTGAAGGCTGGCTGAACATTCACCGGACCGCGCATCAGTTGGGAATGCACAGTAATGCGACCATGTTATTCGGACATATTGAAAAATATGCGCATCGCATTGATCATATGGAAAGACTACGGAACCTTCAGGACGAGACCCGTGGCTTCAATACATTTATCCCCCTCAAGTTTCGCAACAAAAACAATGATATGAGCCATATACCCGAAAGTTCCCTGGTCGAGGATATGCGCGTGTATGCCATCTCGCGTGTATACATGGATAATTTTCCGCACCTGAAAGCGTATTGGCCCATGCTTGGCAGGCAGAATGCCCAACTTTCTCTTTCCTTCGGTGTGAATGACCTCGATGGAACAATCGATGATTCCACAAAAATATATTCTATGGCCGGTTCGGAGGAGCAACATCCAACCCTTACCACCGCGGAACTGGTGACGCTGATCACTCAGGTAAAAAAAGAACCTGTAGAAAGGGATACGCTCTACAATATCATTAAAGACTATAAGCAGTCAGGGCTGGAAGCCCTTACAGCGGGTAATTAATCGTTGATTCATGGAGCACGCACACGCACATCAACAAGGTCATCATCACGGGCACCAACATACGGTTGATGCGAAAGACATCAATAAGGCGTTTATTATTGGCATGGTGCTCAATTTCCTGTTCGTCATCATTGAGGCGATCGTCGGATTGTCCATTCATTCCCTATCCCTTTTGTCAGATGCCGGCCATAACCTGGCAGACGTTGCAAGTCTTGCATTGTCCCTGTTTGCGTTTCGCCTCCTGAAAGTAAGATCGAACGAAAGATATACCTATGGCTACAAGAAGACGACCATCCTGGTCGCCTTGCTCAATGCGGGTATTTTATTACTGTCGATCGGTGCGATAGGATATGAAGCCCTGCACAAGATCGTGTCTCCGGAACCGTTGCCCGGAAAAATCATTTCACTCGTTGCGGGTATCGGCATTGTCGTGAATTCCTTAACAGCCCTGCTGTTTTTCCGTGCGAAAGAAAAGGACCTCAATATGAGGAGCGCCTTTCTGCACCTGCTCGCCGACGCATTGGTATCTGCGGGGCTCGTCATTGGGGGTATCATTATTTTCTATACGCATTTGTATTGGATCGACCCGGTACTGAGCCTGATTATTGCTGTCGTTATCGTGTTCAGCACCTGGCGTTTGCTGAAGGACAGCCTCAGGCTTTCGCTGGATGGCGTACCGGAAGCGATCGACGTGACGCTGGAGATAGAAATGGAAGATAGTTCCTGCGAAGAGGCGGACTGCTAAGCGTGCGTTACTATTTATTCAACAGGGATTTGATCTCATTTTCCAACTTGCGTCCCTCAAGGTCTACCTGCCGGATGATCCCTAGTTTGTCAACCAGGAATGAGGATGGAATAGCATTCAGGTCATAGGCGATGATCGAAGGTGCGTTCCAGCCCTTGTCGTCATTCACCTGCAACCAGGTTAATTGATCCTGGGCTACGGCTTCTTTCCAGTTCGCGGGATGGTCATCGATAGAAACACCAAAGATCTCCAATCCCCGCTCATGGTATTTACTATATAGCTTTACCAAACGCGGGTTATTTTTTCTGCAGGGGACGCACCAGCTGGCCCAAAAATCTATGAGCACCACTTTTCCTTTCAGGCTGGAAAGGGTTAATATGTTTCCTTTCAGATCCGGAAGGGTTAATTCAGGCGCCTGGCGCCCCTTCTTGATTTGGGTAGATCCTGTCATGCCGATGCCAATTAATGTCATGAAAAATAGTAGCCGCTTCATTTACAACAATCTTTTTTGATGAACAGAGATTGAATCAGTTTCCTGATGCCCCTCGGTAAATATGATAAAGTGCTCATTGGTTATTTTTAAAGACAAACAGCAAATTACATTCTTCAAGCCTCAATTAACAAAACTCCAGAAAATACCAAACCTGATCCGTAAGCCCGGGTAAGGGTAATATGGCGCCACGAAATTATTATTGGTGAAACCAAACCCATTGGGACCGTTGAGACGCAGGGAATTCAGGTTCTCTCCACGCACATAGGCCGAAAACCCGCGAATCCTGAAATTGACATACAGATTAATATCTGGTAATTTCTGTTCGATGGTCGTGCTGTTTTGCACGTAAAATTGTCCGATCAAGGGAGAATAACCATCCGCATTGTAGGCGGTAAAATATCTTGCCTCGGCGCCGAATGCGATGTTCAGGTTCTTAAATCCCAGGTTGCCTTCATAACCAACCTGGTTGCTGGTGACCAGTAAGGGAATATTGATGGGGGAAGCACCTGCTTTTTGCTGTAATACGACCAGCAAACGCCAGATCCAATGCCGGTAGATGGTAATCATTTTGTTGGCGCTCACCTGCAGCACATTGAAGGGATTGGTTTCCTGTGCGGCTTGGTAGTAATCATGGAAATAAGTGTAATTGTTGATCAGGTAATAATTTCCTGCCAGCACGAGTTTCCATTTCGGTACTTCTATCGAGCCAAAAAGGTTGATGGTATTTTCTTTTTTGAAAAGGCTGTTCACTCCAAAACCAAAACTGCTTTCCCTGTCAAACGAAAAAGAAGGCGTTCGGTTGACGTTTTGAAATCCCACTTGCAGGTATCCAAGATTTTTGCTGATCAGCCTTCTCAGGTTCAGGTAAGCATTATAGTCTCCGGCATTGAATCCATTCAAATAAAACCTGCCCAATGCTTCAATATCCCATTTCTGGTTTCGCGACTTATTCCGGTATTCACCATGAAGAAAAACATTATAAAGCGTTTTTGAACCCGCCTCAAATTTCCCCGAAAGATCCTGCAAAGAAACCCCGGCCTTGAAAAATTGTTGTGCATTCTTGCTGTCGGGAAACTGGTATAAGGAAAGGTCATTGATCAGTTCTTTCCAGGAATCGATGACCTGAAACGTGTCGGGCGTAGAAACAAAATGGTAATTGGGCCCATAAAATGCAGTATCCGGCAGATCGTCTTCGAACCTGTACTTATATGAACTGTATTGTATGGTGTATTCCGCGCGAAACTTAGGAAAGAAAAGGGGGATGACCGTTGAATCGGTGACAACGGAATCTTTTATTCCGGCGATATCGTATTGTTGACGAAGCATGTAAGTTCCTGTCGAATAAAATGTGCCGGTTTTGATATCAACTTGAAACGGGTTTGTAGAATTCGGATGTGGGGCACCCAGCCGGGTAGGAATATTAAACAATTCTGTAAAAGTGGAATCCAATGCCTTGGGATTTTTAAAGCCTCCATTCTCTCCGGATGCCAATTTACTTCCCACAATGACCAGGAAAGCCTGGTAACGCTTGTTTTTGGACCTGTACCAGGTACTGAAACGATAATTGTTGTGATTGCTCGTCTGGTTGTCATAAGTTCCCGGTGAATTGATCAACCGGTATTGAAAAGCGAAGTTCAGATTCGGCCCGATGTTCTGTGTGTGGATCACATTGATCATTTGCTCTGCTTTGGCGCCGAGCAAATAGCCCAATTCGGTATAGGGCCTTGTCGTATTGTAAAGCCTGGTTTCGGTTGTGGTGAACAGGTAGATGTCATAGGCATGCCAGCCCGGGTCCCATCCTGGTTTCAGAGAAGGAGAAAAAATAAGATCCCTGGCCGCATTGCCCGGATTGCCCAAATCAATATAAGTGCGGGGAAGCGGAATCTTTTTGCTGAAATCATAAATGGAGGAATCCAGTTTTCGAAGTCTGCTCGAGTCCAGAAAGCGGTAATTGATGGTAATGGAATCTTCGGCCCCGGTGCGGTGTGTCAACACGGTGTCCTTGCCCTTCGATGCGCCCCTTCCCATATTACTGAATCTCGACAGCGGATCCTGCGCCCTGACGCTGCACGCGAACAACAACAAACTTCCCAATATGACAACCGCAATGAGTTTATATCCGTTCACCTGGTAAAAATATCGCGACAAATGCATCATTAACGGGTTGGCGGGGGTTATAGGAAAGTTAATATTATAATTCATCGATCAGTTCCTTGAAAATGGCCGTCAGTTTGGGCTCCGCCTCCCGCGCTGCCTGCAGCACTTCCTCATGCGTGATGATGTTTTCTTCTTCGCGTATACCCAGGTCCGTGATCACACTCAGGGCTACCACCTGCATGCCGGCATGCCTTGCAGCAATCACTTCCTGCACAGTGCTCATGCCCACCGCGTCGCCTCCGGCCAGGTGCAGCATTTTGTATTCCGCTCGGGTCTCGAAAGTGGGTCCGGTAACGCCTGCGTATACACCTTCCCGTAATGGAATATTCAGCTTTTTTGCGATGGCCTTCACTTTTGCAATGAGCATTTTGCTGTAGGGCTCGCTCATATCGGGAAATCTCGGGCCCAATGCCTCAAAGTTTTTCCCGATCAATGGATTTGCAGTAAACAAACTGATGTGATCCCTGATGATCATCAGATCGCCAATACGGAAGGAGGTATTCATGCCTCCTGCTGCATTGGATACCAGGAGGGTCTTTACACCGATCCATTTCATTACGCGGATTGGAAAAACGACCTGCTGCGGACTATATCCTTCGTAATAGTGAAACCTGCCGGCCATAGCTACGATTCTTTTGCCGCTTGCATTTCCAAAAATGAGTTTTCCGGAATGTCCGATCACCGTGGAGAGGGGGAAATAGGGAATATCGCTGTAATCGAGCTCGAGCTCCACGTCAATCTCACTCACCAGGTTACCCAGACCACTCCCCAGCACAATGCCGATCTCGGGTTCATAGGGATAAAAACTATTGATAAATGCTTTTGCTTCGTCCAATTGTTTGATCGTCGTTTCAGGCATATACTATATTCAATGCCTGCAAATATAAGACTGTTTGATGTGCGGATGTGTCTCGCCTGAGGCGAGACACATTTGCACAGTTGCTTTTTTTTTCGCTATTTTCGTCAAAATTTTTCATTATGAACCTGCACGAATACCAGGCCAAGGAGTTGCTAAAAAAATATAATGTCCAGGTTCAGGAAGGCATCCCCGTTGATTCCGCAGGTGCTGCTGAAGAAGCATACAAACAAATCAAAGTGCAGAGTGGCAATAGTTTTGCCGTGGTCAAAGCACAGATCCATGCGGGTGGTCGCGGAAAGGGCAAGATCATGGGCACCGAACAAAGAGGTGTCGCCGTGGCTAAAAGTGCGGAAGAAGTAAAACAGATCGCTTCCAATTTATTGGGCAGCGTACTGGTGACCATCCAGACAGGTCCGGCAGGAAAAAGAGTGAATAAAGTATTGGTTGCACAAGACGTCTACTATCCGGGACCCAATCCGGTAAAAGAATTTTATCTGTCCATCCTGCTCGACCGGTCAAAGGGGCAAAATGTGATCATGTACAGCACCGAAGGTGGAATGGACATAGAGGAAGTTGCGCATAAAACGCCGGAGAAAATTTTCAAAGAATGGGTAAACCCGATGGGAGGCCTCCAGCCATTCCAGGCGAGAAAGATCGCTTTCAACCTTGGATTGGGTGGTGAAGCGTTTAAGAACTGTGTCAAATTCGTGACGAATCTTTACAATGCTTATCTGGGATTGGAATGCAGCATGCTTGAAATCAATCCGCTCTTCAAGACAAGCGATGAAAAGATTATCGCAGTCGATTGCAAGATGAACCTGGATGACAATGCGCTGATGCGTCATGCTGACCTGGAAGCATTACGGGATATCAATGAAGAAGACCCTACGGAAGTGGAGGCCGGAAAATATAACCTGAATTTCGTAAAGCTCGACGGGAATGTGGGCTGCATGGTCAACGGCGCAGGCCTGGCGATGGCCACCATGGACATGATCAAACTCAGCGGCGGCGAACCTGCCAATTTCCTGGACGTAGGTGGTACCGCTAATGCACAAACGGTGGAAGCCGGCTTCAGAATCATTTTGAAAGACCCGAAAGTAAAAGCGATCCTGATCAATATTTTTGGCGGTATTGTACGCTGCGATCGTGTTGCACAGGGTGTAATCGATGCGTACAATTCTATCGGTACCATTACTGTTCCGATCATTGTCAGGCTTCAGGGAACTAATGCGAAAGAAGCGCAGGAACTCATTGACCAAAGTGGATTAAAAGTTCAGTCTGCCATTCTTTTAAGTGAAGCTGCGGCCCTGGTGAATAAGGCTGTGTCGTGAGGAGTATGAAGAACCGGAAACGTGAGAAAAAAAATCTTATTGAATGACCGTCCAGCCGGGCGGGCGTTTTTTGCCGAGCACTTCTACTTTCACCCTGGCCAGCCCGCGACCCGTATATCCCAGCTCCCTGGCCGCCGACCGGCTCAGGTCGATCAGTCTTGGGTTCTTTGGATGCATCCGGTCCGTTATCTTGACGACCAAATGCTTTTTGTTGCGCAGATTGGTAACTTTTACCCAGGTATTCAGTGCGATGATATTGCATGCCCCGGTCATTTCTTTTTGGCTGAATATTTCCCCATTGGCAGTCCTCCGGCCATCGAATTTATTGGCATAAAAACTGGCAGTACCGTAATGAGCTTTCGTCGTCTTTTTTTGTTTCGCTTTCTCCGCAGCCTGCTTTGTGGCGGCATGCTGTCCAAAAGTGAAACCCGTCATCATGGTACCCGCGATAATCAAGGCAATCCGGGTGGTCATCAGGATATGTTTAACAGATAAGTTCTATTGAACGTCTTTATCGGCAAAATATTTCTCACGCAGGTACCTGTCCTCTTCATAAATATCCTCATAAAATTTGATCCGGCCGTCTTTTCCTTCACAGGTAAAATAGCGGATGTAGAGCGGAAGCTTGGTGAACCCACTCACAACATGCTTTTCCTGGCGCGCGATCCAGGCTTTGAGCGTGTCGGGCTGGTACCGGACCGAATCGTTCCTGATGAGAAAATTGGCGAGTTTTGACCATTCTTTTACCCGTACACAGCCATGACTGATGGCCCTGAAGGGATTGCTGAATTTCCAGCGGACGTTGGTGTCGTGGAGATAAACGCTGTATCTATTCCTGAAATTGAACTTGATCACGCCCAGTGAATTGTCATCCCCCTGCCGCTGTTTGAGTAAATAGGGGAAATGGTTTTTATTCAGTTTTGCCCAATTGATGGTTGTCGGATCCCGCACACTGTCATTCTCATCAACTACCATGAGGTTTTCCTTGGCCAGAAAATCCACGCTATGCTGAATCTTTGGCAACATCTCCTTAAAAATGATGCTGTAGGGAACCGTCCATTGGGGATAGGTAATGAAATTGGAGATCTCACTCGTTAATAATGGCGTTCTGGTAAGTCGTCCGCCCACAATGATCCGCGACTGAAAGACCGTGCTGTCTGCATCAATCACCTGCAGGTAATAAGAAGGCAGGTTGATCCAGGCCCTTGTTTTTGGCAGTGTATCCGGGAGCTGTTTATACCGGTCCAGGTTAACCGCAATTTTCTTGAATTTTTCCCAATCGGTATAATTGAGCCGGTCTACCATCTGATCCGATAGTGTCCCGGTCACTTTGAGGTCTTGTTTCTTCTGGTATTTTCTGAAAACTTTCGTAAAAGCGACAGAATCCAGGTTATTGACCCCGGGTGAGATCTCGCCAACCTCGTGTAATCGTTTCTCCACGGATTTAAAAAAAGCAATGGAGTCCTTATACGGGTAAACAAGGTATGTATAGGGCATGAATACCGCAGTTCCAAGAAATTTTTTTATATAGGCCTTTAAAGAATCATAAGCCGGATATCTTGGCTCGAGTTGATGCAGGGTGCCCGTCATTGTTCCTGACTGAAAAGCAGCCTGGAAGATCTGTTTATAAAATTCGTTGTTCAATACTGAATCGGTCCTGAGTGTAACACTATCGAACCTCAACCTTCCCTGTTTCAGGTCTTTAGCCAGTGTAAAAAAAGCATCCGTCAGTAAAATGTCTGTTCTCGCCCACAATGCCAGGTTTTTTCTCGCCAGGGTATCGGCAAGGAATACGCGCTGAACAAAGGCCAGCGAAGAATAATGATAATCCCTTGGAAACAAGCCATATTCCTTCGAATTGCTGATGAACCCAAACAGCGAATCGGCGAGCGGCAGCCATTTTGTTTCTTTGCTCCAGAACGGTTCATATTGGTTTGCCGAATACAGGCTGTCAAGCAGGCTGGCAAAGTTTAACCGTACAGAATCATTCAGCCTGTTCTCATTTTTTAAAGCTTTCTCCATGGTCCATCTCAAATCCTCACTTATACGTTCCCGTGGTACTGCGACAGCCGGTTGCTGATCTTTTTTTTCCTTTCGATTTGTACAGGAACCGCAGAAAACACAGGCAACGGCGATCAAGAGAACCAGAAGGCGATTTTTGGAATGGCTCATGTATTAGTGTAGTGTTTTTCAATTAATTGCAGTACTTTTCTGCAAGAAATGAAATACAATATAATACAACAGGTGAACATATTGGTATGGAATGCTTTTATTTTTTTTGTCATTCCGCTGAATGTTATATCCCAGGATGCAAAGCCTGGAAAATATGGCATATACGCGATACATGACATGGATATATTCAAGGAAACCACGAAGAAAGACAGCATGAAGCAGATGACAGACCTGCAGTCAGCTATTCCCGGTATCGTATTGGACCTGCGTTATGCCAGCAAACAAAATTTTATGCATATCCCCATGTATCCTTCCAACACATCCCATACCTTTCTGCGCAAACCTGCTGCGGCTGCGCTCGCGCTGGTTCAAAAGGAATTGAATCATCTGGGATATGGAATAAAAGTATTTGACGCATATCGCCCTTATGCCGTTACTGAAAAGTTCTGGGAACTGGTACACGATGATCGCTACGTCGCAGATCCCAGGAAGGGCAGCGGACACAACAGGGGCATAGCCATTGACCTGACGATTATTGAACTTAAATCAAAAAAGGAACTCAATATGCCTACCGGTTTTGACAATTTCACCGACTCGGCACATCATGATTTCATGAACCTTTCGGCGGAAGTACTGGAGAACAGGAGCTTGTTGAAGAGTCTTATGGAAAAGTATGGCTTTGTTTCTTTCCCAACAGAATGGTGGCATTACAGCCTTCCGAATCCTGAACGGTTCGAAGTGTTGGACCTGAGTTTTCAGCAGCTGATGAGCAAACAATAGCATCACCCGTCGCTGATCAATGTAAAATTCTTGGTATTCTTTGCTCGAGCAAAAGGAGGTCCGCCAAAACGATCGCGGTGACTGCTTCGAGAATAACAGGAACGCGCAAGGCAATGCAGAGATCATGACGGCCCTTCACGGAAAAAGTCTCTGTTTGACCTGTCAGCCAGTTCAGGGTTTGCTGCTCTTTCGGCGTGGATGAAGTTGGTTTGATGGCAATCCGAAAAACCAAATCATTTCCATTGCTGATTCCTCCAACCACCCCGCCGGCATGATTGGTCCTGGTTTTCCCATTCATATCTTCAATTGCATCATTGTGTTCACTGCCAAACATACGCGCTGCGGCAAACCCGGTGCCGAATTCTATGGCGCGGACAGCCGGAATAGCGAAGACGGCATGTGCTAACACAGATTCCACGCTATCAAAAAAGGGTTCGCCCAGGCCAACAGGCAGATCGCTCACCTGGCATTCAACAATACCTCCGACGGAATCCTTGGCATCGATCGCTTTCTGCAGGCCTTTTTCAAGATCCTGCTCTCCGCCGATTTCGGTGATGATGGCCGAAACCTTCATCTCCGCACGGCCAGGCACCCTGCTCAGCAATCTTTTTGCGATCACGCCGGCTGCGACAAGGGCCACCGTTAACCTGCCGCTGAAATGCCCGCCTCCGCGAAAGTCTTCGAAACCGCCAAATTTCTTATGCGCCACGAAATCGGCATGGCCGGGTCGCGGTACCGCCCTTTGCTTTTCATAGTCCTCAGATCGGGTACTTTTGTTCTCAAACAGTATGGTGATGGGTGCGCCTGTTGTGGTATGGTTGAAGATGCCACTTTTAAATATTGGCAGATCATCTTCCCTGCGCGGGGTGGTGCCCTTTTGGGTACCGCCTTTGCGTCTTTCAATGTCCATGACAAAGTCATCGGCGGTAAGTGGGAGTCCGGCTGGGCACCCGTCGATGCAAATGCCCACCGATTCTCCGTGGGATTCACCAAAAATACTTATCCTGAATAGTCGCCCAAATGAATTCATGCGATGATTTATTGAACATTAAGCGTTGAATACTGTACCTGCACCGATGCCCCAGCCGTTTTTAAATCGTCGAAAAAATCTGGGTAAGATTTGTCGATGGCCTGGGCTTCATCAATGCTGGTTTTGCCTTCGGCCCTGATTGCCGCCACCGCGCATGCCATGGCGATGCGATGATCATGACGTGAATGCACAGCCGCACCCCGTACAGGTGATGCGCCCTGAATGACCATGAGGTCATCCTGCAACAAGATGCCCGTGCCCATTTTGCCGAATTCTTCCATCAGGGTCTGTGCCCTGTTGCTTTCCTTATGGGTTAACCGGTGAACGCCCCGGATCCTGGTTTGGCCCTTGCAATAAGCGGCAAGCGCAACCAGTGGAGGAAATAAATCAGGACAGTCTGTCGCGTCAAATTCAAATGCCCGCAACCCATTTCCTGCGGGTTCTGCAACGCGGATCTGATCTTCCTGCAAAGTCATGATGGCGCCCGCATATTCAAGGGCGCTCAGCACAGCCCGGTCTGCCTGGGTTGAATTCAAATCCAGGCCCTGAACGAAAATTTCGCCGGCAACAGCCCCGGAAACCAGCAGGAACGCGGCGCCGCTCCAATCGCCTTCAACACTGTACCGCCTTTTCGCTGCCGCGATCGGGCGATTGCCCGAAAAATGAAAAGACTCGTACTGATCGTTCTCAGGAACCTGCATCGCGAACTCCTGCATGACCTTTAATGTCAGATCAATATAAGGCCTGCTTTTCAGGTTATTGACCCTGATCGTTACTGGCACGGAGGCAGCCGAAGCAAAGGCCATCAGCAATCCTGTTAAGAACTGTGAACTCAGCGATCCATCGATATCTATATCTGCTGGTTGCAGGGGCCCCTGGATACTCACCGGCAGGCGTCCATTATTCGAATGAATCTGCACACCCAATTTGGGCAATACGGCGTCAAAAAAATCCATTGGCCGGTTGAGCAAACTGCCCCTGCCGGTAATCAATATACGCTTATCGCTCAGCGCCATAATGGGGGTAAACATCCGGATGCCCAACCCGCTTTCTCCGCAATCCAATGATTCGGACAATGGGTTGACTCCATGACTGATAATCTTCAGGGCATCGTTGTCGATCAATTCCACCCGTGCTCCCAGCCCTTTGATGACGCCCAGTGCAGCCTGGTCATCATTCGAATGACCCGGGTTCCTGATGATCGTTTCACCGCCGGTCAACAGCGCGGCCGCGCACGCCCTTTGCATAGAGCTTTTGGAAGCGGGAGCCTGAATGGATCCCCGGATAACCGATGGCTGTATAATAACTTGCATGCTGTTCAACGATTGGAATTCATCGCGCCCGAACGATGGAATGTATTAACTTTTCCAACTGATCGATCGGAATCGCTTTCACTACCCCCTCCCCGATCTTGTTCAATAAAATATAGTTCAGGTTATGCTGCACTTTTTTCTTATCCATTTTCAACACTTCAAATGCCTTCTTGGCATTGAATTCAGCCAGGGTCGGCAAACCATATTTAGTCAGGAGGGAGATGATCCGGGCAGTGTCTTTAAAATTGGTGAATTGTTCCGACAGGATGCCCGCGGCCACCATGCCGATTGAAATGGCCTGGCCGTGCGGCAAATCATACACGTTCTCGATGGCATGCCCGATGGTATGTCCAAAATTCAATAGTTTTCTTTCGCCGTTTTCAAACTCATCTTTCTTCACCACTTCTGATTTGATCACGGCGTTTGCCCGGATCAATCTCGACAATGCTGACTTATTTTTTTGATAATACTCAATCTTATGTTGCTCCAATTCCTTGAAAAGGTTTTGACTCTTGATACAGGCATGCTTAATGATTTCCGCAAAACCATTGATCCATTCTTCCTGGGGAAGGGTTTTTAACAGGCTGATATCATACAATAAGAATTCGGGCTGACGGATCGTTCCGACCATATTCTTGAATACCCCAACGTCTATTCCATTTTTGCCCCCGATCGACGCATCCACCATAGCCAAAACCGAAGTTGGCACGAAACCAAATTTTAATCCACGCATGTATACCGCAGCGACGTAACCCGTAATGTCTGTAATAACGCCACCGCCTACGCCTACCAGCACCGTTTTGCGGTCTGCTTGCAGCCCGATGAGTTGGTCTATGATCGAATCCACCGTCGACTGCACCTTGTATCCCTCACCCGCGCTGACCACAATGGTTCTCCAGCCGCTCAGTTTCCTGCTGTGATGTTTTACGATATGTTCATCCGTGATGATGATGGAATTGGCCTTGTCAGCGAGTTTTGCCAAATGGGCAAAATCAGCGTCAAAATAATAGGAAACTTTTTTCGACGAAAACTGGTATATCTTTTTTTCCATATGGCCTTTTTTTCCTATCCCATGACCTGATCAGGAATTCATTACCTTATTCTGGTGGTTGATGCTTTCCATGTGAACGGCGTCAAAATACTTTGTTATAAATTCCTTGCTTAAACCAAGTTTCTCACCTTTTTGAAAAGCCCTTTCCAGGATGGAATTCCACCTGTTGGTTTGCAGAATCGTAATGTCATTTTCTTTCTTATACTGTCCTATTTTCTCAGACACTTTCATACGCTGTCCCAGGATCTGCATCAGTTCGTCATCGAGTTGGTTGATCTGCTGGCGCAATTTCTCCAGTGCGGCATGATATTCTTCAGAAGCCACATCTTCTTTTCTCCAGCGGATGCCAGTTAAAAGTTCAGCCAACCGCTCAGGCGTGATCTGTTGTTTCGCATCACTCCAGGCTTTGTCCGGATCAATATGGCTTTCAATGATCAAGCCATCAAAATCAAGGTCGATGGCCTGCTGCGCCACATCCTGTAAAATGTCCCGGCGGCCGCAAATATGCGATGGGTCATTGATGAAGAGCATGCCCGGGTGACGGCGTTTCATTTCAATCGCCAAATGCCACATCGGTGCATTCCTGTATTCTGTATTTCCATAAGAACTAAACCCGCGGTGAATGAGACCGATATCCTTGATGCCGGCCTTGCTCACCCGCTCAACCGCGCCGATCCATAATTCAAGATCCGGGTTGATGGGATTCTTAATCAGCACGGGTACGTCGGCTCCCCTGAGGGCATCCGCAATTTCCTGTACGCTGAAGGGATTCACGGTAGATCTTGCGCCGATCCACAATACGTCTATGTCAAAATGGAGGGCGTCTTCCACTTGTTTGGCGGTAGCCACTTCTATTGCTACAGGCATCCCTGTTAGTTTTTTAGCCTGCTGCAGCCAGGGAAGTCCCTTGGTGCCAACCCCTTCGAAACTGCCTGGCCTGGTCCTTGGTTTCCAGATGCCGGCGCGCATGATGTCTACCTTCCCGGTCTTGTGTAACCGAACAGCGGTTTCCAGTACCTGTTCTTCTGTCTCCGCGCTGCAGGGACCGGAAATGATCAATGGACGCTTCTTCCATTTTTCCTGTACCAATGCTTTACTTACGGAGGTCTGTGTTGCTTGCATATGAATAAACTTTAGTATACGGGTTTCAAATATAATTTGTCAGCGGCTCTCTTTATTCTTTTCTTTCAGCAATGCGTCGATCACGTGGCTGGCTTTCAGGTACACTTCGTTTTTTGCCTCGGGGCCGGTCGTTCCTCCTGACCATGCTTTTCTTATTTTACCCCATGGATCCACAATGAATGTGGAAGGATAGTCATCAACCCCGAATATTTTTTCCATGCTCGCCGCTTCTGATACAATCTTGAAATCAAAGGGATGCTCCGGAAAAAATTCATCCATGATCTTTTTTTTACCTTCAAATGTGAACCCGATGAAGACGACATTTTTCCCCTGGTATTCTTGCACAAGCCTGTTCAGGCCAGGCAGTTCTGCAACACAGGGTGCACATGATGTAAACCAAAAATTAATCACGACTATTTTGCCTTTCAATGCCCTGCTGTCGATGACCTCATCCCGTATGGTGGAGGCCCTGAAAACAGGTAAGTCGGCATCCTCAACACAATCCTGCCAATCCTGATCAATTAAAGCCAGTTTTTGCGATGCCAGTGAGTCCGTTCCCTGTTGCAACTGTACAATACCCATAACCGCCTGCTTTTTTTTCTCTGCGCATTGTACCAAACTGCGCTGGCCGTAAGTAGCAACACTAAAACCCACAATCGCCAGCAACGCAATAATCCCCCGTTGTATCATCATATTATTTTCAATTCGTCTCGCCTTAGGCGAGAGACATCCGCACATCCGCACATTTGCAAATCCGCACATTAACCTATCTGCTATTCGCGTCGTTCATCCTGATCCTTCTGCCTTTGTAATTTTTGCCATCTATGGCCCGGATCATTTGCGATGCAGATTTGCGATCGATCTCTATCCAGCTGTTCATCTCTTTCATATCAATCCTGCCCAGCACTTCCTTGCGCAGTTCGCTCATGTCTAAGATGAACTGCAGGAAACTGGCTTTATAGAACCCGTCCTTGGTGCCCAGGTTGACAAACAATTTCATATAATCGCCATTTGGCGCAAACTCCCTTCCGCGGGTATCGCGGGTTTCCCTTATATCTCTTCTTGGTCCAACTGCAATTCGCTCACGCGGGCCGCTGCGTTCATATCCTTCCCTGGCCCTTTCTCTTTCCCTTACATTCAGGTCTTCGGCATTTTCATAGAATTTCAAAAAACGATTGAACTCCGTAGCAGCCACTCTTTTCAATACTTCCTCCTTGTCAATGGCCGCAAATTTTTCTGCCAGCATGGGCACATAACTCTCATAATCGCCATGACTAATATCGGCCTGCAGCAACTTATCCATAAAATGAAAAAATTGTTTCCTGCACACATCTTTTCCGGTGGGGATCTCCAGCTTGTGAAAAGGTGCCTGCACCATTCTTTCGATCTGGCGCAGCTTCCCGATCTCACGGCTGTGGACGATAGAAAGGCAAAGGCCTGTAAGGCCGGCCCGCCCCGTCCTTCCGCTTCTATGCGTATATACTTCCACGTCATCGGGCAATTCATAATTGATCACATGGGTGATCCCCTGTACGTCGATCCCTCTGGCAGCGACATCGGTGGCGATCAGCAGTTGCAGTCCCTTTTCGCGAAACTCACCCATTACTTTATCGCGTTGCTGTTGTGTGAGGTCACCATGCAGTGCATCGATATCATAGCCTTCGCGGGTAAGCTTTTCTGCGATGTTCTGTGCATCGACCTTGGTGCGTGTGAAAATGATGCCATACATGCCAGGGTTAAAATCAATGATGCGCCTGAGGGCATCAAAACGGTGATGCGCAGCCGTAACAAAATATTGATGGTCGATGTTTTTATTACCGGTATTCACCTTGCCAACCGTTATTTCAAACGGATCCTTCATGTATTTCCGGCTCACCCGTTTGATTTCGGCAGGCATCGTGGCGCTGAAGAGCCAGGTAGCCTCCCGTTTCGGCGTGTTTTGTAAAATGAATTCAATATCATCCTGGAAACCCATATTAAGCATTTCATCCGCTTCATCCAGCACCACGTATTTGATCTGCTCCAGGTTGATGGCTTTCCGTTCTATCAAATCGATCAACCTGCCGGGCGTTGCCACCACGATCTGAACACCTCTTTTCAAATCCCGGATTTGCAAGCCAATGGAAGCCCCGCCGTAAACTGCCAGAAGGTGCATGCCGGGCATAAATTTTTTATAGAGCTCTATTTCATTCACGATCTGCATGCAGAGTTCCCGGGTCGGACAAACGATCAGCGCCTGTGGAAATCTGTCCTGTACCTGCAATAAATGCAAGAGTGGTAAGCCAAAGGCCGCCGTTTTACCCGTCCCGGTTTGCGCCAGGCCCACCAGGTCCTTGGTTCCTTTTAATAAAACAGGGATCGCCTGCTCCTGGATGGGCGTCGGTATCGTATATCCCAACGCATCGATCGCCTGTACCAGTTTTGGATCCAACCCCAACCCTTCAAATGTCATCATATAATTGTAAAATTTGCCGCAAAGGTACGATTTCTCCCAGACCTTCCCTAGGGACAGACAGGGATAACTACTTCAGTATCTTCCTGATCTTATTCGCGTTTTCCATCAATTCCTGCAAATACTCATAATTCTCTTTTTCCAGACAGCTCTTGAATTTGCGCAGTTGCGAAATGTGCTCATTCAAAACATCGAGCACATTTTCGCGGTTCTGCATGAAAATAGGAGCCCACATGGCGGGACTGCTTTTGGCCAACCGCACGGTGCTTTCGAATCCACCACCTGCCAGGTCAAAAATGGCATCCTCCTCTTTTTCTTTTTCGAGCACGGTATTGGCCAGGGCAAATGACGTGATGTGTGCGATGTGACTCACATAAGCCGCATGAATATCATGGTTATAGGAATCCATATAGACAATATGCATTCCGAGCTCGCGGTAAATATCCTCCATCAAATTCACTGCATCCGGGGCGCTTTTTTCTTTTTCGCAGATCACACAGGTTCGCCCTGAGAATGATTCTTTGACTGCTGCTTCCGGGCCGCTGTATTCGGTTCCCCACATGGGGTGCGTGGCAACAAACCTGCTTCGCATCGGGTGCCCGGCAAGCGACGCACACAAAGCATATTTGGTTGAACCAGCATCAGCGACGACCTGGCGCTCGGTCACCAGGTCCATAATGCGGGTCATCATGGGGATGGTTACGTCGACCGGGATCGCTACATAGATCAGCTCTGATTTTCTGACCGCTTCTTCCAATGGCAACGATTCGTCGATCAGGCCCAGTTCCAAAGCTTTCTGTATACTGGCTTCTGTCCTGCTGACACCAATCACGTGCTTTACGATACCCTTTGCTTTTAATGCCAGGCTGAAGGAGCCGCTGATAAGGCCGACACCAACGATCGTCATCGTCTCAAACATGCTGTTGCTTTTTGTTTTCCGTTAATTTCCTCACCCGTTCCAGGCCCTCCTGCAATTTTTCTTCATGGCAGCAAAGGCTGACCCTGATATAGCCATCACCGGCAGTCCCGAAAATGCCACCCGGCGTGATAAAAACATTTGCCTTGTACAGGATATGATCGCTGAGCGCGAATCCATCCTGGTATCCCTCCGGTATCTTTGCCCAGACAAACAAACCGGCCTGTTCCGCATTGAATTGGCAATGAAGCAGGTCCAAAAGTTCAAAAACTTTCTCTCTTCTTGCGCGGTAAGTCGCGTTAACGCTATCATACCAGGCTTTGGGCAGACCCAGCGCCTTCGCCGCTGCCACTTGAATCGGCAGGAACATCCCGCTATCCATATTGCTTTTGAAACGCAGTACTTCATCCACTCTCGATTTGGAACCAACCATCATGCCTACCCGCCAGCCGGCCATGTTTTGCGATTTGCTGAGGGAGTTCAATTCAATCACCACATCTTTCGCGCCTTCCACGCTCAGCAGGCTCATTGGGTGTTCATTCAGGATAAAGCTATAAGGATTATCGTGTACCACAAGAATATCATGCTTCCTGGCGAATGCAACCAATTGCTCAAAAAATGCCCGGGTCGGCAGCTGACCTGTTGGCATGTGCGGATAGTTCACAAATAATAAGGTCCCATTAGGCGCGGTCATTTTAGATGCATCCAGCAACTTTTCCATCGCTTCAAAATCGGGCAACCAATTATTTTCTTCTTTCAAATCATATGCTGCGATTTTTCCTCCGGCCAGACGGGCGGCGCTTCTGTAGGTCGGATAACCAGGATTGGGGACGAGCACCAGGCTTCCTTCATCCAGATAGGTCATGCAAATATGCATGATGCCTTCTTTAGATCCGATCAGGGGCAGGATTTCGCCATCCGGGTTCAATTCCACCCCATACCACTGCTGGTACCATGTCGCGATGGCATTTCGAAGTACCGGCGAACCTTTATAATTTTGATAGCCATGGGTATTTGCTTTTGCACTTTCTGTCTGCAAAACGCCAATCACATCAGGGTGCGGTGGCAGGTCGGGGCTGCCGATGCCGAGATTAATGATGTTTTTCCCCTGCTTATTCAGGTCATCAATTTCCCTGAGCTTTTGAGAAAAATAGTATTCGCCAATACCATCCAGTCTTTTTGCTGTATGCATATATTTGTTTTCTATGTTAGTGTTCATCGTGAACGGTTTCCTATACCGTCTTCCCCTTCTTATAAACCCCATATACTTTCAATGCAGCTGTGATGGGCCTGATGCTTTCGACTACCCGGTTAAACTGGTCCAGCGTTTCAAATTCCATGTCGGCATGAAAAGAATATTGCCAGTCAGTGCCTGGTATGGGAGATGACTGAAGTTTACTCAGGTTAATCCCTCCATCTGCGACCCGGGTAAGCACCCTTGCGAGGCTTCCCTGCGAGTGATCCGTGTGAAAATTAACAGAGGCCTTATTGGCATCCTGAACCTCATTCGCTGCATCTTCCCTTTGGATCACGAGAAACCGGGTATAGTTCTTCTTCATGGTGTGAATGTTCGGCGCCAGCACTTGTAGTCCGAACAGTTCTGCAGCGAGCCTGCTGGCAATGGCAGCTACATGTTTGCTGTGATGCTGGTGAAGGAGCTTTGCGCTCAGGGCGGTATCTTCTGTTTCAACCAGCTTCCAATCGAAGTTATCGAGGTATTCCAGGCATTGCTGAATAGCCATCGGGTGTGAATGCACTTCGCGAATATCCTCCAGCGTTACCCCGGGGTTCACCAGCAGGTGCTGTCTGATTTGAAGGTATATTTCGCCCACCACCAGCAGATTGCTTTTTTGCAATAAATTATAGTTGGGCAGAATGCTGCCCACGATCGAATTCTCTATGGCCATGACGCCACCCTGACTTTGCTTTTTGTCAGACGCGATCCTGATGACTTCCCGGAAGCTGGCGCAGGGGATCACTTCGACATTTTTCCCGAAATATTGCTGTGCGGCCACCTGGTGAAAACTCCCTTCAAAGCCCTGAATGGATACGGGTCCGGCAGGGTTTCCGGGGAGTCCGTTCCCGGCTTTTTCGATCTTTTCATTTTTATTCATCTTGCATGCTATTGGGCAAAAAAAAACCCGGCTGCTGGCCGGGAGTCTTTATGTTAAGTCGATTATTAGTTGGTTTTTAACAAAAGCATTCCCGGTCCACTGGTAAAGTAGAAATAAAAATAAAAGTAAAAATAACGGTATGCCTTGTTTGTAATCATGTTAATCAACCAAAAGTAAAAACTTATTCGGAACTATAAAATTTATTTTTAAGGATAATTACAGTTGCCAACGCAGGTTTTTGAGCCGAAACCCTTGCCTGGTCAGAGTTGCAGCCTGTTCATGAGCTGCTGGTCAATTTTCTTAAACAGGTGGAAGGGCTTATATATCCTCCAGTCTTCCAGATCGATGAGTTCAATAAAACGGTTCAATTTAGCCCTGGTGAAATCATACTGGGTTTGAGCCGGCATGTTGATGCACACGATCCATCCATTTTCGTCGGTAACTTCTTCAAACCATTCTTCATAATATTCCTTATCGCTGCTATGAAAATTGAGGACGTTTTCAGCGATCAGGATGAATTTGGTGATGCCCTGCTCGAAGAATTTATCTGTCACCTCCCGTTTCAGGTTCATGATGTCATTTTCAATAGCATCATTCCATTCGCCGATCAGTTCAAGGATAACATAATTTTCCTCATAATCAGCCATCAGCACTTTCAGGTAAAGGGTCCTGGATCCAAATTCATCCCATTGCGGATGTATATAATAATTATAGATCGTGTGTGTAAATTCAAATTCAGAATAGGATCGCCCGTAAAAAGGTGATCGTTCATCTTCCTCACTTACATAAATATGCCGCCAGTTATAAAACGGTTCAATGTCATGCATGATCGGGCATTAATTTCACTTTGGCAATATACAATCGAATAAAAGCGAACTCCAAAAATTTATTTCATTTCTTGTTTTCCATTGCTTTCTTAACACTTCCATACTTCAATAACAGTGCCTTTGCTTTTTCATAATCCTGCATGCCAGACTCTTTCATCAGCATTTTTGTACCACGATCAACCAGTTTGCTGTTGGTAAGCACCATATTGACCATGCTGTTGTCTTCTACCCTGCCGATCTTAATCATCACGGTAGTCGAAATCATATTTAATACAAGCTTTTGCGCCGTTCCGCTCTTCATGCGTGTGCTGCCCGTGACAAACTCAGGACCCACAATAACCTCGGTGGGATAATCCGCCAGTTTTGCCAAAGGCGTACCCGGATTACAGGTAAGGCATCCCGTTATGATATTCTTCCTCCTGGCCGCTTCAAGGGCTCCCAATACATAGGGCGTTGTACCGCTGGCGGCGATACCGATGACCACATCTCGATCTGAAATATCATGTTCCTGGAGGTCAAGCCAGCCCTGAGTGGCATCGCTTCCTCCCCTCCTGCAATCACCCCCACGATCAATCCGTAAGGCATTCCGTAAGTTGGCGGAATCTCACTGGCATCCAGGATACCGAGTCTGCCGCTGGTGCCGGCCCCGATATAAAACAAACGGCCGCCAGCCAGCATTTTATCTGTAATGACTTCTGTTAATTGTTCAATTTGCGGTATGGCTTTTTCCACTGCAGCGGGTACACGCATGTCTTCTCTGTTGATGAAGGTAAGAATGTCATGCACGCTCATCGTTTCCAGGTGGCGATAGTTGCCCTGTTCTTCGGTAATTTTCTCGAATGACATGATCCTTGTTTAACGGTGATAGGCTATCAGCCCATCCATCGGTTTTTGATAAATATTTCCAAGTTCAAATTCATAGGTCCTTCCCAAATCTTTTATGATGTCGCGGAAGCCATAAGCAACGCTACCGACAAAATGAATAGGATATTTCCAGCTTTCCTGGTATTTACATAAATGGTTATAGAAAAAATCATTGATCCCATCCTCGGCGATGTTTTCAACCATATAATGTCCCCTGTTCTCTGCTAAAAAAATAGCAAATGAAGCCAGGTACCTGTTGGGTAGCGGTTTCTTATACAGATTCTCCAAAATCTCAGCCTGGTTTGTCGTATAGGCAGCGTCGAATTTATACCTCAGGTCTTCGTCAAAGGTATTGTAGAGATAATATTGCAGCACCTTCTTTCCCAGATAAGCGCCACTGCCCTCGTCACCGAGCACGTATCCAAGGCCGGGGCTGTTCTTCACAATTTTCTTTCCGTCAAAATAACACGAATTGCTGCCTGTGCCCAAAATACATGCAATGCCTTTTGTCTTTCCGCAAAGCGCCCGGGCTGCGCCCATGAGGTCGTGGTTGACATGAATTGACGCATTGGGGAATGTTGCTTTGATCGCCTTATTCACGATGAGCCTGTTGGCTGCGCTGCCACAGCCTGTTCCATAATAATAAATGCTGTCAATATTGGCTTTTGCAATTCCCGGAAGCAATTCATTTCTCAGGATTTGCTCAATTTGTATTGTATTAAGGAAATAAGGACTGATCCCCTGTGTCTCCACCAGCTTCTTTTTGCCATTGCGCAAGAGGCACCATTCGCACTTGGTGGATCCACTATCAGCGATCAAAATATTCATGATACCTGTTGTTTTCGCGGAGTTAACTTTGTTCCCAGACGAAGGTAGAATACGAATTTGAAAATTAACGGGAAATCTCAACAGGCGTTCCCTGGGTTGACCGCATTTTGCTTAATTTGTGCCTTGCATTATTGAAAAGGATATAAGAATGAAAAAAATAAATGTCTGGACTCCCCTGCTTTTTGCAGTGATCATGATTACTGGGATGTTCTTCGGTTACCGTTTATATGAAAACACCAACACGAAGGGATTTTTGAAAATCCGCAAATTGAACCGGGTGCAGGAGGTGATGGACCTGGTGAATATGAAATATGTTGATTCCGTCAACATGGATTCTTTGGGAGAAGAAGCCATTCACGGTGTATTATCTCATCTTGATCCGCATTCTTATTTTATTCCGGCCTCTGACCGCGAAGAAATGAATGAAGACCTTAATGGCAATTTCGAAGGCATCGGTATTGAATTTCTGATTTTAAACGACACAGTCAACGTGACCAATGTGCTGGTTGGCGGACCCAGCGACCAGGCTGGGCTGCAGGTGGGCGATAAATTCCTGAAAGTAAACGATTCGTCAGTGGCCGGCAATGGCATCAATTCAGGACGTATTAAAAAATTATTACGCGGCCCAGGCTCGAGCAATGTCAAGCTCACTTTGTTGCGGAATATGCAGGCCAAACAATTTACGGTGACCCGTGGCGCCATTCCCCTGCCCGCGGTGGATGCCGCCTATATGATCAGGAAGCAAACTGGTTATGTGCGGATCAATAAATTTTCGAGAACAACTTACGGTGAGTTCATGCAATCCATGGAAAAACTTCAGCAGCAGGGATTGCAGAAACTGATTCTCGATCTTCGCGGAAACGGCGGCGGTATCGTAGATGAGGCCGTGGAAATGGCAGATGAATTTTTGGGAGATAACAAATTGATCGTGTATACCATGGGCAGAAAGAGTCCGAGGAAAGAATACAGGGCGCTGAAGCCAGGATTGTTTGAAGAAGGAAAATTGATCTTGTTGGTTGATGAAGGCACCGCTTCAGCCAGCGAGATCCTGACAGGCGCGTTGCAGGACTGGGACAGGGCAACGATCATGGGCAGACGAACATTCGGAAAGGGATTAGTGCAGGAACCATTTCAACTGACCGACGGAAGTGAATTGCGCCTGACCATTGCGCGGTATTATACGCCCATCGGCCGTAGCATTCAAAAGCCCTACAATAAGGGCCGGGATGCATATAACGATGAAGTGATGCAGCGATACCATGATGGAGAAATGCTCCATGGAGACACTTCATCCAGTCATGCCGGACAGGTGTTTAAGACGATCGGTGGCCGGACGGTTTACGGTGGTGGCGGCATTACGCCGGATATTTTTGTGGGACTGGATACGAGCCGGCTTTCTCAAAATATCACCTCGCTGTACATCACCGGGACATTGAACAATTTTATTTATACGTATTATATTGGCAACGCTTCATCGCTGAAACAATTTAAGACCCCGGCTGAATTTGCCAACGGGTTTCACGATGAAGAAAAAATGTGGAATAGCCTGATCCAGTATGCGGCAAAAGATACCATCAACATTCGCAATATACCTCACAAGGACAAGGAAATACTGCAAAACCGCATCAAGGCCCTGCTGGCCCGTTTGATCTGGCGTTCGGAAGGTTATTTTCAGATCAAC
>Ga0193728_1000036_pt1 | contig 53017 bp, 82 predicted proteins | sample U1c1metaG_FD_143037 | JGI IMG/M metagenome (GOLD analysis project Ga0193728, IMG submission 143037) | Soil microbial communities from a riparian zone of the East river system, Colorado, United States - U1c1 | ecosystem: Environmental > Terrestrial > Soil > Riparian zone | place: USA: East River... | reverse complement strand
ATCGAGCAGGCGGCTGTAGCGTCCGCCGCCGTGCGCTGACCTGCCGGCAGGTGGATGTACCAATAGACGGTGGTCGTGTCGAGGGAGATCACCATGTGGGCGACCATGAAGATGATCGCGCGCGGCACGATGCGCCAGCTGTCGAAAACTTCAGCCCAGTCTAGCCACAGCTGTTTTGAGGCCAGCGCGCGCACGGCACCCTCGAAATCGGTTATGGCATCGACCTGAAGGTTCATCAGTCAAGGCCGGCGAGCACGCGCCAGTTCGGATGCTGCATGTGCGGCTCTTCGGGAAACGGGAACCCAGGCGTACCGGCCCATTCGAGCCCCGCGGCGACGCCCAACTTGCCAACCTGTTGCCATACGGGATCAGCGCCCTGCCAGTCCGGTTTGCCGCCGATCATCGGTACGATGTCGATCGCCAGCCCGTAGTTGTGCGCACTTTTTCCGGCTGGCGCATCCGTGACGACCCACCTGCGGCCGATCGGTGCGACCGTGCGTCCCTTCGCATACAGCGCAGCCTGCTCATCGTTCGACCGCAGTGTGCACGTGACCAAGACGTCGAGGCCGGCTGCCTCGCAAGCCGCCAGGAAAGCATCGACCTGCGGCCGGATCTCAGGGCGCAGATCATCGAGCTTGCGTGAGCTCACAACAAAAACCCCGCGACGAATCCGATGAGCCCTATCAAAAGGCTCATGGTCACCGCAACGCGAATGCGCACAAAGCCGACGGTTGAGGCCTGATCGCCGCCCAAGTTATCGACGACGGCTTGAAACTCATCGAGGGAACGCTGCGTATCGGTTCTCCCGGCATAGCGGCCGTGATGATCTTGATACAGCTCGTCTGGCGTCATGGTCATGCTGGCATCTCCCCCGGTGGCTGTGGCGGCGACGGAGCCTGCGGGGGTGCCACTGCATTCGTTGGCGCGCTCTGGGCTGGCTGCGGTGGCGCCAGCGGCTTTTGCGGCAGCTGCGGCGCGATCTCATCGAGCAGCGCCTGGTGCGGGGCCATGGCCATGTTCGCCAGTTGGTGAATCGTGGCGATGGCCCGGTCGGTAAGTTCGATGGTGTGGATGCGAGTGCCGTTGACGATTTTCATGGTCCTAGTAGTCCGTGGGTGGTGAGCGCAAGTTGTATGGCAGCGACGCGTTCGGCGAGCTGCGGAAGCGTGACGGCGGCGGTGTTGAACGCGGTGGCATTATCGAGCGTGCCGGTCCATGGGTTCCAGCCGGCATTGCGCGAGCCGACGACTTGGTTCGGACCCACCTGCAGGCCGCCGCTGGCGAGGAGGCGCGTGGCCAGAACATTCGCCACGAGATAATCGAGCCCCAAGAGCGGACCCTGTAGCACCAGCTTGTGATTTTGCGTCGATGGCCCGTCGAAAATGATCGGCTGATCGACCGCCATCTGATACGCAGCGGTATTGACCGTCGCGTGCGAGCAATCAAACGCGACAGTGGCAATCATGCCCTGCGTAAACGAATAGCCATATCCCACGTTGGAATCGGCATTGCCGCCATTCTGGATGCGGTAGCCCCAATTCGCCTGCGCGGCAGCGCCTGCCTGGTCGAACTTACGGATAACCATATCGAGGCCGACGCGAGCGCCGCCGGGTGCAGCCTGGTCAGTGCCATTGACTGAGACATCGATTTCAACACCAACAGTCCCCTGCGGGGGGTTATTAACTGCATTGCGCTCAATCACTTCGAAGACCGCTGCCCAGGTGGGGCCGGTCGAGTATTTATTTCCCTGAGCGTAAAGCGCGGTGTTTTGCGCGCCGGTTGAAGAAGGGGTGAAGTTGTCGAGTTTGGCCAAGAATGCCCACTCGAAATTGCCGCCCTGGGGGCTCGTTTGCGTGTAAACCTCAACGCACGGAGTCACGAACCCAAAGGTTCCCCCGACCTGCGCCGAGATGCGCTGAAATAATACGTTCGGTGGCGAATCCACTGCGCCCGCGAACACGCAGCTTCCTAAGAAACTATCGAAGAGAGCCTGCGTGGGATTGGGTCCCAGGCCGAGGCGATCGGTAATTGCTGAGCTCATAGGGAAATTTCCTTGAGGGCAACGCTCGCGCTCTCGCCGTAGATACGGTCAGTGAGGGTCGAAGTCATTTATTGGTTCTCCAGAAATGAAAAACCCCGCTCGTTGGCGGGGCTTGTTCGTGTTTGATCAATGAGGCTGTCAATTCATCGCGAGTGCCGATTGGGCTCGATCCAGTAGCGCCGCGACGTCGCCTTTTTCCTTCTCCCACCCTTGAGAAGCGCCCGGGTCCCAGGCCTTGGAGAAATCTGGGGCTCTAGCAGGTGCGGCCTCATGCGGATCGTAGTACCACGACGCGTCTCGTTGAGTGATCGCTCTATTCTGCATCCGCTCCAAATAGCCGGGGCTCGCTGCTTCCTGCATGTCGTTGAATATCAGATGGTCCAACGCTGCCTTGAGATACCACGGGACGCCTAACATGCTTTTGGCGAATTGGATCAGTTTTGCACCCTCGTCGACCTTCTCGCCTTTGACCGTTTTGATGGCAGCACCGGCGGTGAGTTTAACCATCTGCTCCGCATCGGTGACAAGAGGACCGCCGAGTGCGGCGACCAAGGAGGTGTCGTGCGCGGTAACCTCGTTGTACAAAAATTCGCCGTACAGTCCTAGGCCACCACCTTTTGCCGCCGCGTGCGCCCAGAAGCGCCAGGAGGCCATATTCTCGGGGTCCTGGCCCTTGGCGAGATTGTTGAGCTGCAGCGCGGTTGCGCCCATGACAGTGCCGACGGTGAGCAGTCGCGCGACGTATTGCGCTCGGTCGGTACCGGTCGGCATCGTGCCGGCCCGCGCCCAGTGCTTGCCCACCATGGCAAAGGAGAAACCCTTGAAGAGCATCAGTGAACTGCCCAACTCGCCCAGATGAGTTCCCGGCGTGGTTCCAATCCTTTTGCTGACACGCTCTCGAATACCCTGCTCCATCACGGCCGCGCCGACCTCATCCATCACGTGACTTAAGAGTGCGGTTGAGGCGTTGCGACGCAGTTCGGTCGGATCCCCGAGTGCAGATAATTGCTCATCGGGAATCGCGTGGATGGATTTTGGCGTGATGACGGTATGCGCCGCAGTGCCCCAATCTTCCGTTTGCGCTAGCTGCCAGACCTTCCAATCCTCTTCGCTGACGCCCTTGGTCGCGAGAACGCCGTGATCATGCGGATCAAGATCGGCGAAGTTCTCGTGCTCGCGCGTCATCCTGCCGACGTAGGACATCAGCATCGAACCCATGGCGGCGCGCCGGGCATTCCACATAAAGTTCATGAACGCAGCTTTGAGCGTGAAGGCCGCCAGCTTGCCGGTTATCCTTGCCGCAGCTCCTGCCGCACCACCACCCCCGCCGCCGAAGTTCTCAGAGCCAAAGCGATTCACATGGTTGTCCATGACCTGAATTCCTAAGCTCGCGCCCAGCGCTGTGGCGCGATCTTTGGACGAGAACGGGTTTAAGTAGCGCAGTTGCCGAAATAGGCCACCCGCCCAGGGGACATGATTCGCAAACGCAGTGGCCGCCATGCCGCCTTCATCCGATAGCGCGGTTGCCGGCAGCATCACCAGATCCTTGAAGACTTCAAAGTTGCGTGCCGCCTGCCACCAGTCATGCACTCGCTGGTCAACGATCTGCGTGCGCCCAGCCACCGAATCGAACAGCGCCTGATTGAGGGCGTGTGCCTTGGAAATAACGCTATCCGACTCTGTCGGGAACTGGCGCTCCTCTTCAAGGCGTGTGCGGTCGTTGAAGTAGCCGAAGGTCTGCTCATCCTTCGGACCCCACGTCTCGGCGAGCGCGATGTCATTGGCCATTGCCTTGATGTGGCCGCGAAACGTGTCCCACAGTCCCTCACCTGAATATTTAGCGGCGTAGGCCATCGCAGACGCCGCATCCTTAAAAAACAGTACCCGATGCTGCCCGCCTTTATCGGAGCTGCCCTTAACGTAGCCGTTCTCGCCGGGCTCTTCCTTGTTGTGGCCATCGGTCGTGATGGTGTCGAACACGTGCGCTAGCGTGTTGTTCAACTGCTCATCGCTCATTCGAGTGCCGTCGGGATTCAAGTACATATCGCGGTTAAGCCATTGCGGCACATCTTTGATGTACTGCTCAATCCCAGCGTCTCCAACGCGATACTGGCTGTTGCTCTGCGGCTTGTGCCACGCCTCACCTAAACTGCCGCGCGCGCGGCCGGCGGCGTTCGAGCGTGACCGAAGTTCCTCAGCGACCTTATGAAACTCCGCGACTCCCTTCTTTGCCGCCTGGCTGCCGCTATCCTCGCCATAGGTTTCCTTCCAAATGGCGGCTTCTGCGTCTTTGCGTCCGAAGAGCCCCAAGAAGCGGCCCTTGTCGGCATTCCACAAATCGGTGAGCCGCCCCATCGCCTCACCGTAAATCGCATCAGACCGAGTGCTGGTGGACTCGATACCGTGCTGCTTCATATCGTGAGCCGCGAGCTGCCCGACGATCCGCAGTTTATCGCCCGCCTTATAGTCATCCGGGAGCGCGTCGAACTGCTGGGCCAACGTGCTGTCAATCCGATCATGCGCAGCGATATGCAGTTGGGTCTGACGCAATTTCTCCTGCACGTCCATCGTCTTTTTTACAATAGCGGCCTGCGCACCGGCGGCGAGCTGTTCGTCATGCGACATCGCCAGCCACGCGCCACGATCCTGCCGCGCAAGCAGGCGCATCTGCAGGCTCACTGCATCCTCGATGCCCTTAGCTTCGTTCTTGCGCAACGGCCGGCCGATAGCGTCCTCGACGGCCACAATGCATTCGTCTTTCACGCGCCCTTTCTCCCAAAGCAATTGGTTGCCGCGGTGACGGCTTTTTGGAAATCGGTGGTTTCTCTGGCGGCATCCTCTTCGGTCTGGCGCAGCAGATCCGCGGCCCGTGTGGGCTTGCCCTCATCGTTCGTGACTTTAAGGTCAGGGTGTTCTTGAAGCGCTTCGCGAACCTTATTGGCGAGCGGATCTACTTTGCCGCCAGCTTTTACGCTGGTAGCGTCGGCGCCGCCTGTGATGGATCCTGGCTCGCCGGCTGGATGTTCTGAGAGGCCAGCGCCCGTTTCAAGAGCACCGGATCTGTCTGCAGGTTCTGGTTCGCCTGATCGCCTTGCGCGTCCGCTGAGTCCTGCCCCTGAGTCGCTTTGGCCCCCTTGCTCTGCCGACGCGCGTTCACGAGCTTCGCTGCCTTGAGAAACTGGTGCGGACTCATCAACGAACTTCCGGATGGCTTGGAGGAATCCTGTACTGTCACCTGAGTGCTCCTTTACCAGCGATTCTACCCGGTCTGGATCTAATTCGAGCGCTCTTGCGACATAAGCTGTGCCGTGAACGTTGGGAGTCGTGGGCTCGCCCCCGGACGCCCGGATTTCGTCAGAAGTCGGGAAGTGCTCCTGGACGGCATAGCCCTCCTGCGCGGAGCGTATATTCGCACCTCGCGCAGGGCGCTCCATGAGGGGCCGACCGCCCTCCTCGCGAACCACCTGGAAGCCGAAACGCTCGTACCAGGAGCGCAGTTTGTCCGGTGTGATGCCTCCCTTGTCGAGGGGCTGTGCATCGAGCGTGAGGTTAACGCCATGTTCGTCGGCAAGCCGTGTCAGATTATCCATTGCAGCCGTACCGGCGCCGCTGCCTGGCTCTGTGGCACGGATATTGTCGATATGGACCGAACGCTCATCGAACGGGTCCGCCATCATGCGCACCTCGACGCCCTCGCGTGACTGAGCTTCTGCGGCACTGAGAAAGGACTCGGCGTTGCCGGATGGCGCAGATTCGCCAGTCGTTTCACGTGGAGCGGCAGGTACCTCAATCGGCACGTACTCGCGCGCAATCGTCTGCGCCTCGGCCTGGCGCACCTCGTCGATCGGCCTCGTGGCGAACTTCGCCTCATTGACTCCGGTCTGCGAGACGTCGTTGGGCTTCCCTTCGAGTAATTGCTCGTTCGAAACCTGGAGCGCGTCTTGATGCGCGTGGGTCGCGGTGGGGTCCACCGGCACGCCGACCGCCAGGTTGCGGTCATGCACCGCGAGATTCGTCACGAGCGCCGCATCGACCATGCCGGGTTCGGCCGCCGCCACCTTGACAGCTTTCGCCTCAGCGCCATGCAGATGCGCAATGCCGCCGAAAGCGGCGCCCAGCAACGTATCGGTGAGCAGCGCCGTGCTATCCCATATCTTCTGCTGCGCGGCCATCTCAGGGTAACCGTTCGCCTCAAGGATCTTGTGATCCGCATAGCGCGAGGCGAACCCTAAGCCGACTTGGGAGCCAGCACCCGTGAGTAGTTTCGCTGCGAGTGTTGAACCGAAGCCGCCCGGAATCAGCACGCCGGCCGCAGAGGTGATTGCGGTCACGCCGGCAGACTCCAAAGCCGTCGTTTGATCAACTCCCTGATCGGTCAAGTCATGATACGTGCCTGAGCCTTCGACGCCGCCGGTCAAGGCTGCAGCGCCGGGTATCCCTCCCGTAAGGCCGCCCACAGTGGCGAGATACGCGCCTTCGCCCAAGCCATGCACGATTCGCACCGCAGTTCCCGTCGTTGCTGGATTAGGCGTCGTGGCTTGCACTCGCGTCTTGGCGTCAGCGGTAATCGCGTCCGCGAGCGGATTTAACCCTTCGCTCTCGCTTTGCTGTCCGGCGGATGTGGCGATCAGTCCGCCCGACTCATCAGTGGCGTAATTGAAGCCTTCGGACTGATGGAGCAGGTCGCCTACGACCCTTTCGCTCTTGGCCGCGCCAGAGCCGGCTGCTTCGAGCACGCGATACGCGGGTCCAAGATACGCCGTGTCTTGGTTGAACCCCATTCCTGTGAAGAAGCCTGGCTTGCCGGGTCCGTGCCATGGATCTGACATGGGTCCCGAATAGAGCGAATCGGAGGCCGATCGCTCTTCGAGCGGAAATGGCGTGCTCAATTGGGCACTCGAATCGCCCCAAGCGCGCCGGTGAAGCCAGGCGCGGCGAGGTCCATGATGAGGTGCGTGCGCGCAGGTCCTTGGTTAAGCACGCTATGGGTGACCTGGTGATTAAACCACCACAATTCCCCTACGCCCATGTTGACCGTCTCCTCTCCGCAGCGAAAACGGCAGTGAGGATTCGAATCGAGCACTAAGTGGAAGCGCGCAAAATACCTTGCATACGCACCCTCATCGACGTGTGGTTTTATTGAGCCGCCGGCGTTTAAACGCACGAGCATGATGCGACCGATCTCTCGAGCCTTTAGGAAACCGACGATGCCGCGAATCAGCTGGACGGTTGCCGGAAGTATGTCGGAAACCTTGAAGTTGACGCACTCCAAGTTATCGAAGATGCCTTCGATGGAATCCGGTCCACGCATCACAATGGTCTCTGTGTCGATGTGCGCCGACCCCTCATACTGTTGACGGATCTGCATGATCTTCCACAAATCCGGCTGCTTCGCTATCTCAGCGACCGCAGCAGCCACCTCGACCGCGGTCATGAGTCGGTGAAAATTCGGGTGCTGTTCGCTCATTGCGCGGGCCTCGGTTGATCCGCCGCACTCGAGGGGGCGAACTGCTTGCGCAGATCAATGGTGAGTGGCCCTTTGCCATCGGGCCGTGTCATAGGTATCGGACCATCCATGATGGTGTAACGTCCGGAGCCCACGCTACCGCCTGAATCTCCTGCGCTGATATCGCCCTCGCGCAATCGGTAGCCTTGGATGCGATCGGCCCAATCATCGCCACCGCCTGACGCTTTGACGACCGCCGCTACGGCCTTATTCACGTATCCCTTGAATTTGGTCGGGTCCATCCCGTCTGGCACTTTGACTTGGGCACCATTGAAATCGAGGGTGTTCCCCAGCGCGATCTTGAGCGCTTGCTTCTCGATCGTGTGGTTCGGGTCGCCTTTAAGATCCCCCGCTCCGGCGCGCAAGCCCGCGTCCGCCGCCTTGAACGCGGCAAAGTAAGCCTCGCCCAACTGCGGCCGATCGCGAAATAAATCATGCGCCTCTCGCATAAACTGATCGCGCAGCCCGGGATTGTTATTCGTGCCATCGGGTGGCATCGGAACCGTGCTCTTAAGTTCGCCCTTTTCTTGTTGTCCCGTGGTGGCCTTATTGGGATTGAGCAGCGAATCGCCCGACAGCATCAAAGACGCATCCTTGATTGTCGCCGCGTATTTCTGATCGAACCACATCGGCGTCGAGGCCGGCGCACTGTTGCCCACCATCGAGCCTGCGATCGCGGTCACGGGGGAGTGCGGCGCGATCTGATGCATGGCGTTCTGGTAGGCCTGGTCATCGTTCATCGCGCCGCGCAGGCTTACGAGCATCTGGGCGCGCTGTGGGGGCGCCGCACTGTCGAGCTGCGCTGAGAGTTGCGTCGCTTCCTGCGGCAGGAGCACCGAGGGCGTGATCGTGGGACCGTACTGCGTCCGCAGTGCCTTTAACGTCGCCATGCGATCTTGGATCTGTGCTTGAAACTGCGCTTTGGGGTCCGGCGCTTCGGTACCGGTGTGTGCAGCACCTACCGACCCCAACGCTGCGGCGATCGGCGAGGCAGGGTTCAACGCACTCATGTCAAGGGGTTGCACCTCGGTGCCGTTGCGATTCGCCCCGAAGAGAAGCGGGGCCTTCTGCATCAGGTTGACGTTTTGATTGACCGCCGTCTGCAGGCGGTTGAGATTCGCCCTATCGCGCAAGGTTCCACCTTGCTGGTCCAGCGCTTGAGCGCGCTGCTGCACGTAGGCGAGCTGCTGATCGATGGGTTGGTGCAGCACCTGTTGCACATGCTCCTCATCTTTCAGACGCTGTTTAAAGTCGTCCGCGAACGAGGTGTCTTGCGTCACGCGCTGGGCCGTGTCCCACATATCAGCCGACAGCGGCACGCCGCTCGAGATCTGCTCATCGATGCGCCCGATCATCGATTGCGCTTTCGCCTCGCGCTTATCGGCCTCGTGATCCATGCGGTTCTGCAGGATCGATTGATCGTTCAAGACCGTGCGCAGCACCATGTTGCGTTTCTCGGTGTCGAGCTTGCCGGCATACGCGCCGTCGGCATCGGTCAAGTCGTGCTGCAGTTCCTGCAGGTCCGGCATACTGTCCTTCGCTTCCATCGATCGCTGCGTCGCTTGATTGAGCCAATTGCGGTCCTTGAAATTTTGGATCGCCTTGTCGACCACTGGCGATGGGATCCCCGCGGCGAGCGCCTGCGGTCGATAGGCATCGATTTGAGAGTTGATCGACTCGATGTCGGCCTGCGGCATGCCGGCGAGCTTGCCGAGCGAGTTCAGTGTCGTATCGAAGTTATCGACGAAAGCCTGTTTCTTGCCAGTGTTCGCGATGCCCTGCACGGCGACCGCGCCGCCCAATGCGTTGCGCTTCATGCCGCGCTCGAGCAGCTCCTGGCCCATCGGGTCCAAACCCTGGATCTGCGGCGTTTGCTGTTTGCTATTCCAGTCATCGAAGGCCTTCGGTGCCTGATCCCAAGGCAGCTGTCCGGAGGCGACCTGCTCGCGGATCGCCTCGGTCTGCGTCTTCACCGCAAGCTCATGATCGATGAGCGAGGTCGAAGCCTGCGAGCGGGCGAAGTTCACATCCTGCTGATGCGCCTGGTCGCCAGCGCGCTCGAGCGTTTGCCCAAATCCTGCGATCGCCTCATCGACGCCGCGCGCAGACTCATCGATGAACGGACGGCGATAGGATGGGTTCGGGACCGGCGTGGGCCCGAGCGCGGTGTAATCCGGGATCTGCGCCATGTGCGTTTAAGCCGTTGCGCCGTATTTATCGTAGAAGCTCGAGCCGCCCGAGAGCACGCTCGACATGCCGGAGATCCAACCGGATTTCACCGCATTCCTGCCTTCGGTGCGCATGCCGGTAGCGCGATAGTCAAGTTCATTGGCGCGGTCCTGGCCCTGATACAGCGAGGTGAGTGCGCGATATTCGCCTTCACCGCGAATGCCTCCCACGGTCGCGATAGCGCTTGTTCCCGTGGTCGTAAGGCCCGCCCCCGCGATCGACGCCCGAGCATTCGAGGCAACATAGGTCGCGCGCCGTCGGTCTTGAATCGCGCCTTGGATACCGGAGGCGACCGACTGGCCGGCCTCCTGCTCGAGCTGCGCAGCTCCGGCGTCGAGCGCGCCCTTTTGCGCGTACCCGGACGAGACTTTGCCATAGGCGCTGATCGCCGTCCCAGCAAGAGAGATGGCAGCTGTTGCGCCCATGTGTGCTTCTACCTTTGGTCGAGCCGTTTGGCCCAGAGAGTGTCGACGAGCGCGTAGCCGTTACGCTTCAAGATCGAGTCCATCGGAAAGGCGGCTTTGGTGTGGTGATACACCACCTGCACGCCTTCCGCGGCGAGAGACTGATCGCTGTACGCAATCAAACGGCTGCCTGCGAAAATGCCGCGCCGCTCAGGGGAGATGAAGATCACATCTTGGACCGCCTGGATCGAGCCCATGTAGTGCGGGTTCCTGTTCACAATGTGCCCGACGTAGCCGACGAGCTCCCCATCCACGCGCGCACTGAAGCAGCGCAGCTTCCCGAGTTCATCCGCCTTCTCGTACATGGGCCAGTCGATGTCCAGCGCAATGTCCTTAAAATGGGCGATCTCGTGGTAGTGGCGCTCGAGCAGCTCCTCGAGGCGGCCGCCATCGCGGATGGCACTTAAAGTCTCGCGCGCGAATTGCGGCGCGCTGCGAGAATAAGTGTCAGCCACTGGTGGTCATCTCCGTGGTGAAGGCCAGACAGGTGCAGGGCCGCGGTGACGCGGCCTGCAGGCACACGCGCGAATCGGTCGACCAGATATCGTTGAAGGCGCCCATCTGTTGATCGTAGTCAACGAGGATCGCATTGAGGTCGGGCATGCCATTCGCGAGTACCGGCAAGTCCGATTGCGGCAAGTCATCCAGGTGCTGAAAATCATTGCCGATCTTGATGCCCTGCGCGTGAGTGTTCTGCAGGATCAAGCCCAGCGCATTGATGCGCTTCGGCTGATTGAGGGGCGTGCCGAGGGCGGCCGCGAAACTCTGCTTCATCGACTTCCACTGCGCGGTGTAGGGAAGTCCGACGATCGCATTGGTGATCGGGAAGGCCTCGCCGCCCTGATTGATGCCGCCGATGGACCCGGTCGCATCGACGACATAGAGCCCTAAGTCAAGGCCCACGGTGTTGCCAGCTGCGTCGACATACGGGTCCACCGTGTTCCAACCCCAGAGGCACACCGTCTCCCCGATGAGCCAGCTAAGCTCGCCCGTAATCGCGGTGACGGGCGTCGCACCGTTATTCCACGCGAGGTGCGCATCCGAGACCTTGGCGATCGGCGTGCCCACGCATTCACCTTCCATTGCCCATTTCTCATGGAACCGCACCGTCTGCCCGTTGATCACGCGACGCACGGTGTAATAAACCTGATCCTCCGCCTGGCCCGACCCCGGTAGCACCGTGACATCCTCGACGAACCCGGCGCCGCCCCGGCTGCTCGCCGGCGTGATGCCAAGCCAGCAGGTGACGTTCTCGGTGGTGTCGTACACCATGACGCCGGCGCTGCCATCCTTGCGCACGCAGTGAATGCGGGTATCAGGCTTGCGCTGGATCGCGATCTGCACGATGCCGGCGCTGTTGAAGTCCGGGACCAGCTGGGTGAGCTCGGTCGATTTGTAGCTGTAGGTGTAGACATCCAAGTCGAGCGTGAAGAGGCGCTGGCCAGTGACCTGCACGAACACGGCCGAGCGATCCATCTGCACCACATTCACATTTGCCGAGCCTTGCGTGGATCCGGTCATGACGTTGAAATTGGTCGGAGTTACGGGATCGCCAAGGTAAGTCGAGCGGACCGAGGTCTCCTGGGAGGCGGTCCCGACAACGAGCTGCTGCAGGCCGATCGCCCAATAGATGTTATCGACCGGGCCTGAATCGAGCTGCCCGATGATGGGCGCCGAGCCTCCGATTATCGTGTCATCGAAATTGTTAAAGTCATCCGACACCGAGCCGAAGACCCCGGTGCCGAACCACCACAAACGGCCGCCCCACAGCATCGGCGTGGCAGGATAGCCGCGAAATTGCGACCAGGATTCCTCGGACCAGTTAGACGTCGCAGCCGTTCCCCCTAAGTCCTCGAGCACAGCCGCATTCACGAGCAAGTTGCTGGTGTAGCCGGTGATGCGCGCGATGCCGGTGATGCTCCCTTGAGGGATCGAAAGCGACACCAGCGTGGCACCAGAGGTGTAGTTTCCGGTCTCGAACCCTAAGCGGTAGTAGATGCTGTCGTTATTGTTGCCGTCGTTGAACGTGGCAACGAATGCCATATTCCAAGTTTGTCCAGCGACATCGATCCAGGGACCTGCATTCGTGCCCACCGAATACTGCAGCTGCACGACGCCGACGAAACCGCCGCCAATGCTGATGTTGATGGTCCGCTGCGCGCCGACGCCAGTGACCAAGATCGAGTTCGTGAATGTGTTGGCCGCGGCCAAGATGCTTTGCACCAGTTGACCCGCGGAGATGATGCGAAAAAGCGCGCCAACCTGTCCAGGCTTGAAAAGCGGCTTATTCGTGGTGAGCGTGATATTGCCGGTGATCGCACTCGGTGCGATGGTGACATTCGTCACATTGATGGGACGAAACGGCCCGGCCGTGCAGGTTTGCGTGTAGTCGACGATCGACCAGGAATCAACCGCGCGCCGCTCGATCTGCTGCTGCGGGTAGCCGTTGGCGCCAACGAACATGACATCCCCCGACTGAGTCCAGCGCAGCCTGTAGAGATCCGTCGTCTGCCAGGGAGTCGGCAGCGTCAAAATCCCAGCAGGCTCGATGTTGCAGGACGCGAGGATCGAGGCGGATTGCCCTGCGTTCTCGAAGCGCACCCAGAAGTTCGGGCCACCAGGCAGGAGCGCCAAGGAATGCGTGCCGGTAAAAAGGGTGGTCTCGTTAATGAGCAAGTCATCGCCTTGGGATGTGCCGCAGCGAAACGTGATGGGGCCCGTGGCAACGACGATACGCAGTGCGTGGCGCGTGAGCTCAGAGCCAAGCGCCACACTGATCTCTTGATCGATGATTGCATTATTGCTGCCCGTGCCGACGAGTGATGCCTGCCCGTTGGCCACCCAGCTCGCGACAGCCCCCGCTTCGCTACTGTCGGTCCAGCCGGCGAGACTTCCTATGAACGAGCCGTTCGTTACCGCCGTTGCGACAAAACTGCGCGTGATCAGATTATCGTTGACCCAAACTCGTGAGAGGCCTTGCGTGACCTCGATGCGCGCGGTGTCGGTCGCCCCGAAAATAAAGGGGATCGTCTTCGCCTGATTGTTGCCGGCGGTGTTGCCGGTATAGGCCCAGCCCGGGCGCAGCATCATCGATCCTAAGACCCGCGCCATCCAGTTGTTCATGCTCTGCGCCGCCATGCGATAGCGCGCAAGATCCAGGCGCGCCAGCCCAAGCGTGGAGAGCACGCCGCGGTTAAAGGCGAGCGTGGCGGAGGTTTCTTTAGGCATTTACCTATCCGTAGAAGCTGTACGGATTCCCGCGCTCAAGACTCTGGCGGCGACCATGGCGTGCCTGGCGCCACATCCCGGGCGGCAACATCGCGGTGGCCTCGTTCATGGCGTCAGTCGACTTGGCTTTCTTGAGGAACATGTCGCGCCGCTTCTCGACGTCCAGGCGCTTCTTCTCATCGCTGGTGACGCGAATGCAGATTGCCTCCGCGAAATAGAGTTCCACGTAGCGCTGGAAATTATCCGGCCACATCCCCATGTTCATGCCCCAGCCAGCGTCATCCGAGACGTACTTGACGAAAAGCACCTGCAGGTCGCAGTAGAAATGGCTGCCCTCATCCGTGTATTGCAGGAGCGGGGTGGAAAAGTACGGATCGGTACATACCATCATCCAACGCACCCAGTCGGGTGGAAGCTCGAACGCGCACTGATAGCCAAAAGGCGGCGCGATGGCCGGATCGAAATTCCATTGCACGCCGCGGCCGGCGAAGTTCCACAGACCCATCGAGAGGCAGCTGCGTACGCCGCCGCGATTCCAGATGTCATCGAGCGCACGGCGCGATTCGCGGTTCTCGGTCGAAAAGGTTGCGCCCAGGCTTTCCGGCTGCAGCACGCGCTCGCCGATCGCGGTACAGGCGCCATTGTAAATCGAGAGCTGCGTCGCCCTCGCCCCGCTCGTGGGAGGGCCGCCAAACCCAGAGGAGCCAAAGGCAAAACCGCTCGGTGTACTCATGGTAATACCCTCACGTTGTTCAATGCGATGTCCATGCGGTGCCGTTGCAATAGACCGGAACACTCACCGCGCCGCTGCCGGTGAGAGTGGCGTTATAGGTCGGGGACGTCGCATCCGAGACCGCGTAAAGCGCACCCTTATTGCCCGCGGCGCAAGCGGGAAGGGAGGCGACCGTGGTCACAGGCAGTTGCAGCAGGGCACTGGCTGTGATCTTGGATGCGACGATGGTGAGAGTTCCGTCGCTCGCTCCAGTGCCACCGGATACCGTGAGCGATGCATCACCGCCTGCGTGACCGCTCGAATGCAACACCAGCGGAGATGACGCGGCGGACGTCAAGTTGCCGATATCGGTTTGACCGGCGAAGTTCACATTGAAATTGAGCGAGCGGATGAAGTTGCCGCCGGTCATGATGGCAGTGTCTTGAAACACATTGCCCGTGGTTTGGGTGCTTAGGAAACCGCCTGAAGGATCGGGACCGCCTTCAGCGCTCCCCAGTACGTGATATCCATATGTCCACCCACCTGAACCGCCGCCGCCGCGCGCGATGAAGGCGCTGTTCGCTCTGGCGGTAGCGAGATTGACCGAGTCGTAGCCCCACGAGAGATTCGTGCTCGCGGTCGGAGAGTTATCTATCGTTCCCAGTTCGATGCCCGCCGAGGCAGTCGCTTGACTGGAGGACGTTAGAATCGCGTTGATGTTCATCCCCCATATCTTTATGTTGGGATTGACGATGACGTTAGGGCCGGACGGAGTTTGGCCAGCTGCGGTATTGCCCTGCTGAAACCATCCGGACACCGTGAGCGAGGTGCCGTTCAGTGCCCATCCGGTAATCGTGCCGGTGTAGAACGTCGCATCTGACGTATTGACCAGCATCCCCACTTTAAATTTGGCGAGCTGTGGGCTCGTGAAGGGAGTCGTCGGCACAAAGGTTGTGGTGGTGAAGGTGCCTGGTACATTGGCCACGGCCGGCGGCGCGGTGATGTCCATATAGCAGCCGACCATATCCCGCCCGGAGTAGGTCGCTACGGCTGACGGTGTGCCGAATGTACCCATGACTTGCGGGATGTGTGTCGAGTTCGTGACTTGAGAGCAGCCAATCGCATTGGCACCGAACCCAAAGGTGAAGGGATTCGTGCCAATCAGCTGCGCGACGGTAACTGGCCCGCTAAAGACCGGCGAGGCAGTTGTGGGGATATTGATTCCATTGAGTGTCGCTGTGCCGCTGAACGCGGGCGAAGCGGTGGTCGGCACGCTCACCCCGTTCAGCGTCATCACGCCTGTGAAGCCGGGATTGGCGACATCGGCCTTACTTTGCCATGCAGCTGTCCACTGCCCCGTGCTCCAAACCTGTCCTTGAGTGATGGTGCCGCCGTTCGGCACCGACTGGGCGAACGCCACCGCGCCGATGAGGGTACAGAGCGCCGCCAATAGTATTTTCATGCGGCGATACTCTTGGCGTAGCTCGAGAGCCACGAATAGGCGTCCCCCTCGGCATTGTGCTTGTCGCTTAAGACCTTGCCATCAACGTCTCGAACGATGCGCCACTTCGAGAAAATGCCCCCGTAGTTCACCGTGTGCCCGGGCAAGAACACGATCTTGTGAGCCTGCAGGCCGCCTAACTTCGTGATGAAGCGCTTGCCATCTTCGGTCGTCTTGAACACGACGCGCGCCCAGTTAACGCCGGCATCGACGACGATGAGTTCACCCTGCCACTTCAGATCCTCCGCGGTCACGGTGAGTTCGACATTGCCCTGCAGCTTCGCCGCCTGAAAAGTCGCCGCAAGATGCGACCAGTAGGCGACCGGCAAAATGTCATCCGGTTCGACACCGCTCTGCACGGTGACATCGAATTTTGCGGTGTTGTGCTCGGACTGCTTCATCCGATCCACCGTGATCTGCGGCACGAGACGCGCCGCCTTCTCGTCCTCTGCCGCGCGCGGTGCTGCTGCTTGCGGCTGCTGTTTGGCTTCGCTCATTGTTATCTCCGTTCGATAGGTTGCAAAAAAAAGGGCCGGCGGTATGAGCGCCAGCCCCAGCACTTGAAAAATGCTCGAAGTCGACTTACTGGGTCGTGACGTGCACGCCGCTCGTGGTGCCACCGATTGCGGTCACGGCACCCATGGTCGTGAGATACGCGTGCGGTGTCGTTGAGTCGACGATGTAGATCAGGTCCCCCGGCAGCATGCCGAGCGCCTGTGCGTTGGTGAAGTAGTTCGCCCCTTCGACCGTGGCGATCACATCCGGACTGTTGTACATCCAGAATTGACCGCCGGAATTGCCGGTCTCGCTGCGGCCGAAATTGACCAGCGGCCCGGTCGATTGCTTGATCGGCGGGTTGGTTACTGCGTAAGCCATTGTCTGATTCTCCTCTAGGACCTACGGGCCGTTTTTAAGAAATCTGCGACGCGTCGTGGTTGATGACGACGATGCCCGAATTCTGCAGCACCTTCGTCCCGATGTTGGCCGACGCGCGAGCCCATGAGTAGGCCTGCTCCTCGTCATAGCCCACCGGGGTTTCGAGTCCCGCCGAGTCGAACGCATTGCCGATCGCGCTCTTGTGAAACGCGAAGCACTGTTCGGCATTCGTGCCGACACCCGGGATCGCCGGATGCACGATCCACATCGCGCCGTTCCACCAGTACATCTGCGGCTTATCCCGCCACGCCGCATCGGCACCGTCAGTCGGGGGCTTGTTGACGTAGAGCCGGTTTGCGAACTCCGGAATCTGCATCAGGTACCCTTCAAAGCCGGAGCTGATCACGAACGTGATGTTGCCGTCCCACGGCACCTGCGCATTGCCAAGCTTGGTCTTGGCGCGGGTGACGAGCATCAGACTGGCGGTCTGCGCGGCGCCGGTGTTCACCGTGGCGGTCTGCAGTGCGCCGAAAATATCGGTGTCGATCTTTCGATTGATCACCGCCATCGTGGTTTCCTGCATGATCGCGCGCTGGTTGCCTTGGGACGCGAAGACGTTGAACTGAGTCTTGCGCACCAGGTCGTGCCATTCGTTCAAGGTGCAGCTGTTCTGCTGCAGGTTATCCGCCCGCGCCGGGATCAAGCCATTGATGCCGCGGGTGGTGGCGGTTGCACCGCCGGAACCGGCGACCAGGAATACGGCCGTGTTGCCTTTGATGACCGCCTCGGTCGTGCAGCTGGTGCGCAGCAGCGACTGGCGCTGTTCGAACTGCTTGACGAATTCCTGGCGGTATTGAGTTTGAAACGCAGAGTCGCTCATGACGACGATACCTCGTGAAAGAAGTGGGGACCGTGAGGTGCCTGGCTTCCGGGGTATCTGTCGCGCTCATCGAGCGGGGTGGCCTTATGGCGCCGCTCATTAAGCGTTCGAGTGCCGATCGTCGTGGCGTTCTTGCCCTGGGCGCCGCGAACGCGGGGTGACCCAGTCGCGCCAACCTTAATCTGGGCGCCGGCGAGCGTCAAGAGCGACTTCGAGTAATGCATCACAAATGTCAACGCAACGGATGCGCGTTCAGCACTGCCTGTGCGCGCTTGGCTTCCTTGCCGCCCTTCTTGACCGCCTCCTCGAGTTTCGCATGCAGGATCTTCTCGTCCATCCAGTGTTTTCAACCCATGGGCTTCTTTAAGCTTTTGACTTCGCGGCCGTCGGCTTCACGGGTTCCTTATCCGCTGCGGTACGCGGTGGCCAGAACCAGCCGACGGCGCTCTCATCATCCGCTTTGACCTCAGCCATCGATTCGGCGGTGTGCGTCATGTGATCGCCCGTGAATATCTGCACATCGATCGAGCCATCCTCGCGCACCGCGGTGACGATGCCCGGGGCGGTACCGTGGTGTTCACGGCGCGTGATCACGATGCGGCCCATGCTCGGCAGCTGTTTGGGCTGCGATGCGGCCTGCCCTGCTTCCTGTTTCGTATCGGTGGGCGTTCCGAGGCCTGATGTGGGACTTTCGCCGGGCGCAGGGGCGCTCGCAACTTCTTGATTAGGATCGGTCATCGTCATCTCCTTCAGTTGATCAGTGTGGGAAAAAAGTGGGGAATCTTAAGCGGCGGTGCGCTTCTTCATGGCCTCGCGCGCATCGATGAGCGCGCGGTACTCGGTCTGGACCTTAGGATCGGCGTAGTACTTCCGGTAGCTCTCGCTGCCTTTCTGCGCGCCCATCCAGCCCTCGATCTCGCCGATGCGCGCATCGACGCCTTTCTGATCGAGCGAGCCGCCATCACCGCCAACCGGGACGGAGTAGGGATTGACGGTGCGCGCGAGCTGCGCAAGCCAGCGCACCACTTCCGGCGTACCGACGAGCGCATTGCCATCCGGGGTGCGCGCCTGCAGGAATGCTTCCCGCACATCCGCGGGCGCGCCGTTGAGCATGCCGTGAATGTTGTTGATCTCGGCGCGGTAGTTATTGCCCCAATCCGCGCGCAGCGCATCCTCGGTCTTGGTGCGCAGCTGGCCATCCGCCTCGACGCGAGCCTCGACCTGTCGATCCTGCTCGGCCTGGCGCACGGCGATGAGCTCGGAGGCCTGCGTCGGCGTCAAGTTCAGTTTGTGAAGCGCCGTCAAGTACGGCGTGATGATCGCCTTATCATCATCGGTGAGCGTTTCCGCCACGTCCTTTGGCAACGCCTCGAGGTACGCCTCGGCCTTCTCCGGAATACCGTTGTCCTTGCGGAACGCCGTGATCTGCTCAGGGGTCGCATCCTTTGGGAGTACGGTCTTCGCAACCGTGGATAATTCGGCAATCCGCTGATCCGCAGCGTACGCAGAATCAAGCGCCGTCTTGATATCGGTGCGCCGTTCGGCCCATGCCTTTTTCTTATCATCGGCCCCGGCCCAGCTGCTGCGCCAATGATCGGCATCGTAGTTCGCCGAGGGGGTAGGTGCGGGTGCCGGCGCATCCGTCGGCGCCGGTGCTGCCGCGGGAGCGGGTGTCGCGCTGGGACTTGGGGCTGGCGCCGGTGTTGCCGACGGGGAAGGCGCCCCCGATGGCGACGGTGTCGGAGCGGGACTCGGCGCCGGACCAGGCGCGGGTGCTGGCGCCGGTGTTGCCGACGGGGAAGGCGCCCCCGATGGCGACGGTGTCGGAGCGGGACTCGGCGCCGGACCAGGCGCGGGTGCTGGCGCAGGTGCGGGCGAAGGCGCTGCACTCGGGCTGGGTGCAGGAGCCGCTGCAGGGGCGGGTGCTGGTGTGGGAGCTGCTTGTGGCATGTTCTATTGTTCCTTCGGAGTCTCGCCCTGTTCTGTTGTCTTGCCGCGCAACCGGGCGATGTTGAGCTGCGCAAACTTCACCATCTGTAATCCAACGAAGCGTTTGCCTTCGGCGAACGCGGTGTCGCGATCACTCGTCGGCCGATACGAGAGGTCATACGTGCCGCACACCTGATGCACGATGAAGTTCATCGCGCGCCGTTGCTGCTCCTCGCTCGCGCGCCCCGTCATGACGGCCTGCACCGAATAGGCATCCTCCGGCTCCCACTCGGCCGGCTTCCAAGGTTCTGCGCGCGGCACATTCGGGATGCGGCCGCGGGCAGTACGCTGCTGCGTCGGCGGCTTCATGCGGCGGGTGGCTTGGAGGAGGAAAAATCCTCATCGACGCCGGAACCTGCTGTCATGACATCCAGCCCGCGATGTAGCCATCCGGTTGCCTCGAGTGCCGAGGTGCGCTCCCCGAATCCGCGCACGCACACGAAACCATCCGCATAGCCGACAACAACGATCGCGGTACGCAGTTCACCGGACCGGCGTTCGTATTCGGCCGCCATCTCGCGCAATTTTGCCGGTACATCGAGGAGTGAGACACGCTTGATCTCGTGAAGACTCATCCGATACCGCCCGCCGGTGCGCCCTGGAAGCTCTTAACCGCCGCGCCCATGGACTGCGCAGCGTTTCCGGCATTTTGAATCTGCTGCGTGCGCAACGCCTGATTCTGTTGCTGCTGCTTCGCTTGCGCGATCTGGGCCACTTCCTCAGGATCCCTAAGCCACGTCGCCGGCACGCCCACTCCGGTGAGTGCATCGCGCAAGGCATCCGAGGCATTAAGCTCAGCTCCGACATTCGGATCGAGCTGTACCGCGGCGCCGATGAGCTGCGCGGCCTGCAGCAGCAGCGCGCCCTTCTTGCGCTCGGTCGCCTGGTGCAGCGGGGACTCAAACCGAAACTTCACGTTCTGGCCGCGCACCGATTGCGGGATGTCGCGATAGCTGCCAAAGGCATTCTGGTTGAACAACGCCTCGAACGTATCCTCGCACAGCGCCGCGTTGTACTCGGTCTCAACGGGCTCAAAGAGCGGCAGCGCCGAGCGGATCCACTCCTGGATGCGTTGTCCGGTTTCATACGCGGTCATGTCGCGATCGGGCGCCGGCAGCGCGAGCTTGTTGAGGTAGAAGGCCTCCGACAGTTTCTCGCGCGCATCTTTCAGCATTTCCATGCCGGCGGGCAGTCCCCCGGTTGAGAGCTGGATCGGGCGCAGTGCTTCGCCCAAGCGCTCATCGTATTCGGCATCGACCCAGGTGATGCCGCCGGAATACAGCGCGACGTCCGAACGAATCGCTTCCTGCGTCGCGATCAACGGCGGCCGCACACTGTTCTCGCCCGCCTCCATCAAGGTGAGCGTCATCGCTTGAAGCAAGCGCGCATCGGGAAGCCCGGCCACGGCCGCCGGCGAGTAGGCCCACTGGGAACCTGACACCGTCTCCCAACGCGGGATGGTGTAGATGCGCGAGAAGCTGGCCGATTCCTCGAGCACTGCGCCGTTCTCCAAGTCGACGTAGATCTGCACCCACGGTGTGCGGTACTTGAGCGGCTTATCCTGACCCGGACCTGCGACGCGATCGTAATCCTCGCCCGGGATTACGGCGTGCATGCAGCGCACCTCGCGATGCGGCTCGGTCTTGACCCAATTGTCGATCGCCTTCGGGTAGGTCTTCGGAAAGCGCTTGATGAGCTCCGCGCCGCTTGGATTCCACCAGCGATACACCTCGCCGATCGAGCCGTCGTACTTCTCCGCCCACACCGTGTCTTTCAGGTGCCAGGAGCGATACAGCAGGCGCAGCTCCTTCATATCGGTCTCGCGCGTGATCACGGCGTTGCCGAAGGTTGCGAAATCCCCGTCCGCTTCCTTGGTGGCGCGCGCGAACTGGGCCTTGTTGTCGTACATCGCGGCGCGCTGCACCTTGGTCGCCCACTCAAGCCACGCCCGACCGCGGCGATCGAGTCGCTCTTCCTGATCGATCGTCATTTCGAACCAGTCCTGATCGCGCGGGCGCAGCATCGCGGAGAATGTGTTCTTAAGTTCCCTGGCGACGATGAGCGGATAGCTCGTCAGCTGGATATCCATGAACTGCTCGGACAGGTAGAACTGCCGGGTGAACTGCGCGCGCAGCGGGTGAAACTGTTCGGCGAGCTCCTGCCAGAACGGCAGCAGCGCCATGCGTTTGCCGCGCAGTGAGTCGGCGCGGCGCTCGAGCGTGTCGACGGGTTCTGCCATGTCAGGGCCCGAGCTTATCGCCCGTGGTATTCGCGGCGCCGGTGTTGGTGAGCACGGTCGAGGTGCGACCGTAGCGAAGCGCAGCGTCTTTCGATTCCTGCAGCGTCTGCGCCTGGGTGAGTGTCGCCTGATCTGGCATCACGGGCGGTGGCCCAGGCGCGAGCGGCGAATTGATCCCGATCGAGCCTTTCACGTCGGAGCCTTTCCACGGATTCTTGCCCGTGATTGCCATACCGCCGCCGATGACAAGTGCGCCGACTGCTGCCATACCCATGAGAGGTGCCTCCTATTTACCCAGAATCGAGGTGGGCGCGACGAGCGCGGCGTGATTCGGTACGCCCTTCTTCGTGCGCTTCATCGAACGCCCGCGCTGATGCGGGTTCAACTTCGCGAGTGCGCCGGGCGCCAGATCTTGAAGCGGGGTATCGGGATGCAGCGGCATACCGGCGGACACATTCCGTTTTGCCATGCTGCTTACCTTTTGCCCGGTCGATGACGCGGGCCCAGATCAATCTTGAAGCCCCCGCCAGGTCCTGCGCGATGTCCGCGCTGCGGGATGTACTGTTCACGCCCGAACTGCCCGGGCCCGGCCATGGGCGCAAGCCCGCGAAGTCCCGCACTCCAGGCGAGCACCACTGCATCGCCCTTGTCGGGCGAGTGCCCCAACAGTTTGACAACCTCGTCCTTCTCGAGGACCTTGATCCCGCGGGCGACCACCTCGTAGGTGAGCACGGTCAAATCGCTCACGAGCTCAGGGTCCGGTGGCAGCGCAATCGGGGAACCGCCTAACTGATCCGGATCCAAGGCCTCGCGAAACAGCCAGTACACTTCCGAGCGCTTGTTGACGAAGCCGAGCTTTTTATCTCGTGTGCGCTTCATCGACTTGTTTGCGCCCTTATGCACCTGCACGGGGATCTGATTCTCAACCAGGGTCGTGTACGTGCCGCCGCCGTAGCCTCCGCCCATGTCGAGCACGATGTCGGCCGAGTCGCGTCGAGCTGCGACTACGTGCCCCGCACCCTGGCTGCCGAGTTTGACCTCGATGCCAGGAATGCATTTCAAGGGCGCATACCAGCCATCATTGCGGGTCGCGATCGTGAAGCGATCTTTGCCGCCCTCCGCCGGATCCACGCCCAGCGCACACATCGGCACGCCTTGCGGCGGCTGCGCTGTCCAACGCTTTTGCGCCTCCAGCACCCAGCCGGTCGGGACCACTTGGAATGGATGATCTTTCAGTGCCTTGTCGAACCGGCCACCGCGATACGCATCGCGCAGTTCCTTGGGCAACTGCGCGAGCGTCGCATCGTACTCATCGCGATCCAGGTCCGGATTATCCTCAAGCCGCGCGCGAATGAAGGTGCGGCTCTTGGCGTAGGTTTCCTTCCCATCCACCACGTAAGGCCCGGGTCCATCGACGTCGATCTCGGTGTCATCGTCCTGGCGCAGATACCAGCGCAGCTCGCCGTCCTTGGCCGGGTTTGGATGACGCGGGTCGAGCCACGCACCCCACCGCTTAATGACCCACAGGCCTTTCGCTCGGGTCGGCGGATTGCCAGTGCAGACGATGCGGGAGCGCTGCCCGGGGTAGGTCGAGCGGTTCCACCCGGTGACGAACAGGTACTGGCTCTCCGTGAAATCGGGGATCTCATCGAAGCCGTAGAAGTCGCGCGCCTTGCCCTTGTGGTGCTCTTTGTCCTTCTCGTTAGGTAACCCAAAGAAATTGAAGCGCTGCTCGCCGCTGCGCCAGGTCGCCTGCTGATCATTCCAGCCGCTCGTGGAGCCGACGATCTCGCACAGTCGTGTCCCTAAGGCCCGGGCATCATCCTTGAACTCGCGAAAGATGCTCGCCTGCCTGTGATCGTTGAGCGCAAGTCCCAACACCAGATCCGACTTGCCCCCGCCGGCCTCGCCGCCGTAGTACAGCTCATCCGCTTCGGAGTAGTACGCTTCCGTCTGCGGTCCTGGGTTTGGAACCCACCGCAGATGCGCGGTCGCATCGAGCGCCTCCTCCTCGAGCTTCGCGCGCGCCGCCGGCGGCAGCCCCTCGAGTGCCTGCAGGATCTGCTCGAGCTGCTGCATGGATTTCAGCGGTTCTTGCGCTTCGAGGCTTTGGCGAGCGCGTTCTTTTTGCGGCGCTTATCGCGACGATGCGCGAACGCCACGCTCTCCATCGTGACGTCGCGTTGCTGGATCTTCTCGTGGAGCGCGACGCGGTCAGAGACCCGCGCCGGCTGCATGGCAGGACTCATCAGATGCGATTCATCGAGGCCATGAGGTAGTCGGCCACGATGTTCTTGGAAGCGGCGATGCGATCAAATGCCGCAACGACCGGCGCCAAAGCCACTGTCGGGGTCACGGCATTCGCCATGGTGGCGCCAACCTGGATGCCGTTGCGGAAGAAGGTCGCGTTGCCGAGCTGATCGACGCTGATCGCCAGCTGATCATGGGTGTTGGCTACCGGCAAGAACCCGCTGTTCTGACCTGCCGCTAGGGCTCCGGCCCTGTTGCCGATCATCCACCAACCCGGGGTCGTCATGGTGGTGTCGTACAGGAACCCCACCGCATCGGCCGCGTTGCCGGTAAAGCCGTTGCCGCCGCCCGCGCCTTGGATCGGCATCTGCAGCGCCGCGACTTGATTGGTAAAGCCTGCGAAGAGCGCGAGGCCGGTGATCAATGATGTCTGCACACGCACATTGAACTCGAGGTTGTTGCTGGAGGCTGCGGCCCCTGCGCCTTGAGCTTTAAGATTCAGGTGCGAGGTGATCTGAATCCCGGAGCCTGCCATCGTGGTGGTAGTCGCGCCCGTGGTGCCCAGGACCGTGCCGCCGATCCCGCCGTTGCAGGCGAAATTCGCCGCGGCCGCATCAGTACCCTTGAGGACGCTCCAGGTGCCGAGGAGTGTGGCACCGTCAAAGTCGTCGAAGTTGACGTAGTTGTTGGTGTCGCCCTGCGGCATTTGATTGCCCCAAGGTCCGGTGATCAGGCCCTGCTGGGCCATCAGTCGAAAGTCGTCGACCGTGCCGACGTACTGGCCATAGATCGATCGTAGAACTCGCTTCATGGGAAAAGTCTCCTGCTTGTTGCTGATTTGCTGGTGGAGAGCATCGAACTATCCGGCATTGCCGGAAACTGGATCTTCGTCGGTGAGGACGGTCGCCGGCGGTTGCGCGCGCAGGCCTTGAGCTAACAGGTGCGCGATGCGGCGCGCCTTCTCAAGATCCGACACCTCGTGCGCTTCCGTTTGAATTGGACCGCCGTCCTTGCCCTGGTGCTCGTGCACCTCGGTGAAGAGTTTCAAGTACTGGCCGAGCATGCGCAGGCCATCGACCTTCGCGAGACGCAAATTCTTGATCGAGCCGTCCGCGTTGAATTCGACGCTTTGCGCGCCGGCCAGTAGTTCAGGTGGCAGGTCCTTAAAGGCCAGCGGTTTCCCGTCCTCGCCGCGCAGCAGCTTCAAGTTGGCGTATGCGAGAAACGCCATCTCCTCGAGCACCCGCACATGGCGTACGCCCGCCTTTGCGATCGCCTGCTCGGTGCGCTCGACGATCGCCGCCTTGACCTCAGGATTGGCGAGGATCTTGGCGGATGCGGTGTCCGGCCGCTTGCCGGCGTAACCGCTCTCGATGGCCGCGGCGCTCGCTACACCGGTGCGCACGAAAGCATCGACGAAGAGCTGACGGCGCCGGCGCAGCTTCGCGTAGGCCGACACGTAGCGCTTACGTCTGGGCTGACTTCGCGAGATTCGCGAGCGTGACGTCTTTCGCCTGGCTGCCGCTCGAGCTGCCGAAGTAGTACCCGAGAATGAGCATCAGCGCGGAATCGAGCGTGCCTAAGATGCGTCCGAGCACAACCCCGTCGATGCCTTTAGGTTGCCCCACGAAGAACATGCTGCCCTCGGCAACGAGCACCAGAATGATCACGACATAGGCGATGATCTTTGGCGTCGCATCCTTGACTACCATTTCGCGGCCGCGCGCACTCGCGGTATCCGCGTAGGCGAGCTGCTCCTCCTGCACGCCTAAGTCCGCCATGTGCTTTTGCAGATCCGCCTCGACCTGCTTGATCGCGAGCAGCGTTTGCGGGTCTCCCCCTAAAATGGCGCTCTCGATTTCCTTCTGTGTCGCGGGCGCGGGATTGCCGGACGCATCCTTTTTGCCGATGACCGCGCCGATGCCTTTGGCGAGTAGACTGCCGGCGAGGCCACCTAAGGGACCGCCGAGCGCCGTGCCTAAAGTGGGCGCCAGCGTACTAACGACACTCAAGGCCTCTTGGATGAGATTCATAAACCTTTTGACTCCTGTCAGCCCGGGATCACTTCGACCGTCATCGAGTCGAGGATCAGGTAATCGGTCGCGACCGAGGTCTGCAGAATCGCCTGCAGCGTTTGCGTAGCGCCGGTGTTGATCGCGAAGAGTTTCTGTGCGCCCGTGGCCGCGCCGAGCAAACCAGCGCTCTGCACCACTTGGGCGTTAGCAACGCCGCTGTTGGTCAATTCGTTGGCGGCGACATAGGCGAGCGTCGTGGCAGTGGCCTCCGTGTGTCCCAATACGTTTTGCGTGCCGTACTGGATGATCATGATTTTGTTGTTGACGTTGCCCGGGCAGCCCCACTGCGACCAGATTCGCAAGGTCCCGTTCGCGCCCATCGAACCGCCGGGAACGCTGTAGTTGGGGCCAACCTGCGAGGTGATGACGCCCGTATACGCGCCGGGCCCGGTCGTCGCAAACGCTATCGGGCTCGAGGGGATGTTCGGTTGCCCACTCACGTAGGTGTTGTTGAACACCGTGCCCACTGTCGCGGATGAGAACTGCGTGAAATACCAGCCAGCACTTGAACCAGCTGAAACGGCGGAGGCGGGCAAGAACAGATAGGCGTTTGGATACGTGACGGGAAGCGCGGTGCCTAACGTGATGGCGCCGTTGTTCGCCATCGAGCCCGTGGGCGAGATGATGAAGGGGATTGCGCTGGATGCGAATTTGCGCACTCCGGGGACGGAGCTCACACCGGAACCGGAGATCTGCCCATGCAGGGAATTGACGGCGACGACGCTCACCAGGAGCGCGGCGAGAAGTCTTAAAGGTTTTGGGAAGCGCATCGCGTTAGTACCCCTTGCCCTGTTGCGCGGTGAGCGTGGCTTTGCCCGCGGCGTAGGCCGTGACCTTCAAGCGAAGCGCGCCGATCTGGAACGAGTAGTTTCCATCGAGCCGCCCGGGTGGCGCGCCAACGATCCCGCTGAGTGTGGCGTGATTGAACACTCGAAAGGATTGCACGAACCCGGTGCCGGCGGCAGAGCCTGCGTTCGCGACCGTGACGACATAATTGTTCGCATCGGTCACCGAGGCGATGTCGTAACTCGTGCCGACGGGCACGCCCCCGTCCCAAATGTTGCTGGCATCTTTGGCCGGGTTTGAGAGCAGGATGTTGTCTGCGGCGTTCAAATTGTGGCCGGGGTCGTTGATGGTGAGGTTGACACCGACTCGCGTCAGGGTGACGGCGCGTGGGTTTTGCTGCGGATCATCGAGGGTGTGTTGCACGCCGGCGGTGAGATTCGCATCGACGCTGAAGGTCAGCGCGAGGCCTAAGCCGGGTGTCTCCATCATCGGGCCAGGAATCATCCAGGGCGAGGATGCGGCGGCGGCAAGCGTTTGCGAGGACAGATGCATGAGGCACACCTCCGAGGAGAAAAATAAAAACCCCGCGCAAAGGCGGGGCGTAAGGGACCGGAACCTGGCAAAGCCCCGGCTTGGGGGAGGTACCCCATCGACGAACGAGGGAGCGTTCAAACGACGTGGGAATAAGCCACCCAAGAACGACAAAGGCCCACCAAGATCGCTCCTGGCAGGCCTATTTGGCTGGTGGGTACACCAACGTTGCCAGATTTCTACGCTAAGTGTTCGGACAAAGTCAACTGCCTGCTTTCAAGATTCCACCCAAAATGTGACGGGCAGCCCGATTTCCACGAACCTGCCGAGGTAGTACGCGAGCACCAAACGCCGCTCCTCGTACACCGCCTGGCGCCGGCTGATCCGAAGCGCATCGGCGATTTCTTGCACGGTGTAGGCCGCGCGATACCACAGCATCGCGAAGGAGCGCGCCCAGACTGGGGAGGATTGCACGGTGGCATCGACCAGCAAGGATTCACGATCGTCGAGCGCCGGAACCACTTCCGCTGTGCGCGCGATCAGTGTCACCTCAGCCATGCTCGGCACCGCAGGTCCACTGCCGTGGGTCACTGCCCAGCGCTCGAGCAGGCGATCGGCCGGGCGCAGGCGAGGATCGGTGGCACTCGGCCGATTGATCACCCGCGCTTCTTCGGGCGACAACTGACGCCGGCGCGGCAGCTCGATGCGCATATCTGGCGCATCAAGGATGGTCTGCCGCGGCCGCAGCGCCACCGCACTGTGCATCACGTACGGTCTTGGCTTCCGTGCCACGTTCGCTTCAGCCATTGCGCGGAACGCTGCCGCGGGCAATCTCGATCTGCGGGGCAACGCTCAACTGCTCAACCTCGGCGAGTAACTTATCGCGCAGCCTCACGGTCAAGGCCGCAGGATCCACCGCCCCGGTCTCGACCAGCGCCTCGAAGAGTACCTCGATGCGCACATTGGCGAGCTCGAGGTCGACGAAGAGCTGCATCGGATTGATTTGCATCATGCCGTTCGGTGTGGTGTTGAGCTTCACCAACGCCTCGGCGTGCTGCGTGATGGCTTCGGCGAGGCCGCTCGATTGCGGTGGCTCGGACGGCGCTGCGCCATTGGTTCGTTCTGTCATGTCGATGAATCTCCCTCGGCTGGTTTACTCGCTTCAAGTACTCGCAGATCATTGGCCGCATCCGATACACCGTGCCAGTCGCCCTCCTCGGTTTTCATCTTGAGGTAGGCGAGGAGAACTGCGTATCGCTGCGCATAGGTCACGCGATCACCGTGATCTCGATGATTGCCCCACAGGCCTCGAGCGCATCCGGATCCTCGCCCGGATACACTTTCGCCAGGCGCGTGTACTCGGTGATGCGCGCATCGTCCGTCCAGATCCCGGCGTCGGTGAGGGCATCCTCGGTCGAGCGCGCAAGCTTCGAGACATCCGGCTTGCGCATCGGATACAGGCGCCGGCGCTTCGGTGCCGAGGCGGGTTTCGGCACGGTGAAGATCATGCGCACGGCCAGCGGTCCGTCCAAGGGCGGCGCGCCATTGCGTACCAGGAGCGCCGCTTCCTTGACGTCGTTGCGCCACGGGCGAACCTTCTTCGAGCTCTCCGCCATAATGCCGTGCGTGCGCCCATCCTTGCCGACGAAGGTGCCCTTGAACGCCTTCGAACCTTGCGGCGCCGGCGAGCCATACACGACGATGCGATAGCTCGGCGGGATATGCATCAGAGGGTGCTCCTGACTCTGACTCACAAACAGGTTCGCCATTGCGAGCGTCTGCACAATCAGTCTCCGTGCCCGAGTGCGGCCGCGGTGGCGGCATCGGACAGGCGCTGTTTCAGCAGGTAGCCCTCGAGCAGCCAGATCTTATCCACCGCATGGCCACGCGCGATCTTGCGGCCGAGCTCGGCGTCGAAGTTCTCAGGTGACGCGCACGCTGATTCGCCCGTTACGGTGAAGCCGTTGACGAGCACTAGGACGCAGATCGTCAGCAACTGCAGTGACGGCGATGATTCTCCAGGCGTGTCCTTCAGTGCAGCGGCCGCGGTGAACGAGTACTCCTCGGCAATCGTCGCCTCGATCTGTGCCGGCGTCACGCGAGGTGCGATCAAACCCTTGGTCTGGATCTCCTGCTCGATCGCGCCGTCTGTCGGTGTGTTCATGAGAAATTCTCCCTGTTTAAAAGCCGTTTTCAGTTCACCGCATCGCCGGATATAGATCGCGCTGGCGCGCGCTTCGGGGGCTTGCGCTCCGTGTCGCCAGGGCCATCGCCGTTCATGTGCGCCTCCTCGAGCTGCTGTGCGATCGCGACCTCGCGAAGTCGTGCCTTCTCGCGCTCCTCCTCCGGCGTCCCGACTGCATCCGCGTCCGATGATTCCGCAGACGCCTTCGCTGCCGGTGGCTCGAGCGGCAACTGCTGCTGCGCCTTGTCGGCCTTGATGCGCAGCTTTCCGCTCCTCAATTGCACCGCGATCTCCTGCTTCTGGTATTCCTGCAGCAGCAAGTTTCCATCGCCGATGCCGGGCTTCACGTACAGCTGGCACTCGATCAGCGTGTAACCGCCATCCTCAAAGCCGACGAGCTCGATGTCCGACACGCGGCAGTCCTCGAAGGTGAGCTCCTCACCACCGAGATGCAGCTCGGACGCGACGCCCACGTACACCTCGCCATGCAAAGCGATCGGTGTGCACCTGCGCGCCCAGGCCTGCGCCACCACTCCTGTCCCGAGCGCCGCCCAGCAGCTGCGATCAAACTCCTGGCCCATGAGCGCAACCGCTTGCTCGCGCGGCACGCGCAGTTTCAAGGGCAGCGTGAATCCGGTGATCAGATCCTCATCACCGTGCTTCTCCAAATTGTTCGAGATCTTGCCCATCTGGGCGTGTTCATCCGTCAGTGCCAATGTCATCGTGCTTCCCCTTGTCGTTTTACCCACCATTTCCCACCCACTCGGGCAGGTCGCGCCATTTCCAATTACCACCCGGCCATTCCAGGCAAGCCCTGCTGTACTGCTTCCGCATTGGCCTGCTGATGCCGATTAGCTGGACGCCGAAAACTTCGCATCACGATGCGATGCACCTCGGTGTCGGCTTGCATCGCGGCCACGCTGAAACCGAGTCGTTTCCCGTCATCCAGATCGATCACGACCCCGGTACATTCCGCGCATTTCTCCGTGCCCCTGGGCCGCGTCGCATCCCACCATTCGCGATAGACATACGACCACGGCCTGGAAATGATCCAAAGCTTCTTCGGATCGTTGATGCCGTCGTACAGGTGGCGCAGCTTCAGCATCGCGTACTCGCAAAGCTGTTCCTGCAAAGTTGCGACAGGTTTGGTCTGCGAGAGCGGCATGTTCGAGCAGGCCTGCGTGAACTGACCGAGCGTCGGCGGATGAATTGGCGTGATCCCGATGACCGCCCTGATGCCGTAGGCAATTTGTTCGTCCGTCAGATCATCGATCGCGTCTTGCCAAGGTTTCGGCATATCCGCGCCGTAGGCTTCCGCGACGCGCGTGCCGTAACTTTGAATCAGCCGATCCCACACCCTATCGCCACGTTTATTTTTAGTGGCCATTTCTTCGCATCGCCTGTATTTGATCGAAGCGGGTAGGTTTCGGCGCGCTTCTCGCCTTCGCGTCCTTAGCGTCCTTCAGCACCCAGGATTGCCAGGTTTTGTCCCAATTGAGTTTCGTGGCGCCCGTCGGCTTGTTGCTCCAGTACAGCGTGAAGGCCTCGAACGTCGAGTCCGGCTCGACGCCTTTCGCGATCGCGTAGTCCCGACGCTCCGCAGTCAGAACAAAATCCTCCGGGATGCGTGAACCGCGAATGGGCTTCGGTGCCGTGATTGGGACTTGCGAAGCAAGTGCGTCCCCGACCAGGGGGCGGGAATCAGGTATCAGGTATCCGGAATCCGGAATCAGGGATCCGGAATCAGGAGTCAGGAATCCGGAATCCGGAATCAGCCGGGTTTTACCCTCAACGGTAGGGGGTGACAACGCAACTTTACTGGGCTTTACCCCCGACGATGACGCGTCTTTGACGTCAGAACCCAGGGTTTCGGTTTGATGATTGACCCCATTGCCTAGGGTTTTGGGTCCAGCTGGGATGGTCGAGGGCGGCTCTTTATAGTGCGGATTTTGGTGCTTCCAGAACATCACGACCTGGATGTACGCCTTGCCATCGATCGAATAGCGGTAGATAAACTCGTTTTCGGTGAGCCATCCCAGCGAGCGTTCGGTGGTTTCGAATCCACGCCCTGGATTGATGGCCATGTGAATTTTGGCCGGCCGATCCTCAAGGCGCCCTTCCCTGTCGGCCGCGCACCACAGACCCTCGAAGATCACGGTGTAGAGCGGATCAGCGACCGCGAGCAGCTCGTTCGTGAAGATCGCTGGCTTAAGATTGCGGGCTCTCATGTCGGCGTCCTCCCACGCCGGAGCGCGAATTCAGCCGATACCTGACAGCCCACTTGACCGGCAGGCTTGCAGTGCGGTGGTATATAGTTGGCTTGGGTACGACGCCCAAAAAACACGGAAGTTTGCCGATGCGCTACCTGCTCCTCACCGCCCTGCTCGCCATTGCCGGCTGCGTCACCTCGCCCGTCATGCCACTCGACGACGGCAGCTATCTGGTCTCTATGCACACGGCGTTTAGCATCACGCCCAAGGGCACGCTCATCGAAAAAGCGGCGATCGAGGCGCAGGCTTTCTGCGCTAAAAGCGGCAAGGACGCTCTCGTCAAAAACTCGCAGGCCACGGGCATATTTGGCGTGACGAGCAAGAATGCCAACGTGGTGTTTACGTGCGTCGCGCCCACGAAGCCGGGCGAGCGGCAGTAGCGTATGGATCGAAGCGATTGGATTAGGGTGGCCTGCACGCTGGCGATTGTTGCGACGCTTATTGGCTGTGCGTGGCGGATCGGCTATGAACTCTCTTGGATCTCGAGGGACCTCGAGCAGCTGCAGCGCTGACATCTTAGGCGTCGGCGAGCTGGGAAAGAAAATCGTGCAGCGCTTGGATTCTGTTGACTCCTGGGTCTGGGATCGCGCCGGCCTTCAACTTCTTCAGCCACTCGTAGCCCAAATTTGACTTTGTCGCGATCTCCACGAGTGGCATGTCACAGTTCAGGAGGAGCTCGACCGTCTTTTCGAGTAACGGGCGGTTGGGGGGTTGCTGCATCCCCATAGCTTAGGTAACACTTTACCGATATGCAATGGGTTGCCTTCAAATGTTAGCGTGCAATGCGGCAACTCTTTTCCGAGAGGAGGTAATAACTTCCCTGTTCGTAATGGACGAACAGATCAAAAACTTCGGCCGCAATGTCCATTCCCACATGGAGCATCAGGGCCTCACCACAGCCACCTTGGCGAAGCGCGCAGGCATTGCGCCTAAAACTCTCAACAATGTCTTGAACGGCCGCCACGCGACACAGCTCGATGTGCTCACGAAGATCGCTAAGGGGCTGAAGGTTGAGCTGTGGCAGCTCTGGCTCCCTGAGTTCCCCGCCGACGTCGCGCACGATGAAACCTTTCCCAGACTGATCGCGACCGCATCGAAGTTAAGTCCCGTCGCGCTCAAGGCCGTCGCCCGCATGGCGGACCTGGAATTAGAGGCTGGCCGACGTTCATGATTTGACCTAATACCTCGGCTTAAGTAACTCTTTGCCCATGCTCGGTAAAGTTTTACTTGCAATGCTCGCCCGCTGTAGGTAAAGTCTTACCGTTCTTCAAGGAGGCGGTAAATGCAGAACCTAAAGCCGATGGTCAAAGGGATCGTATGGAGTGCAGCCGTGGCCAGCACGCTCGCCGCGGTCGTGCTCGTCGTCGCCTACTTCCACGTGATGAGTTTGGCGTAATGAGCGTCTCGCAAAACACCGCGGTCATGCGCCTCGGCAATATGCGTCTCGACGCCACGCAGGCCTACAAGGTCATCCACTCGGTCGGTTGGGACGCGGGCAACGCGCACGCCGCGAAGCACGGCCGCAGCGTCTGGACAGCCGATGACTACAACGCGGCGGCTCGCGTCTCGAATCGCATGTTCGTGCAGTTCGGCCTGGCGCCGGCGCCCAATGCCAAGAAGATCCGCGCAACTCGGGTGCGCAAGTGAACGGCCCCGACGGTTTGGAACAGCGCACCGCTGACCTCGAGGAGCGCAGCGAGCGCGAGTCAGATCGGATCGAGGCTCTCGAAGATCGTGCGGAAGGCCAGGTCGACGAAGCACTGATAGATATCGCGCAGGCCAAGATGATGTCGTGGGCGCTGGATCGGGTATTCACAGAGAAGCCGCTGTGAGCCCCGCCCTCAAGATCGAAGCGATTATCGGCGCGCTGATCATCGTCTTCGGTGGTTGCGCAATCCTGTGGGGCCTGTGGGCTGCCGCGTGGGATATCTACGATTACTTCATGCAGCAGCGCATTCGCCGTCGCAATGCGCAGTTCGATGCGCGTGTCGGGCGCGATTGCTATCGCGACACCAAGGGGATCACGCGATGACTCCTTGCGAAAGTGAATGCGATTGCGGCGCGCCTGGCGGCTATCCGCACGATCCGGATTGCCACTCGTTCGACAATTGCAACGAGGACCGCGCGTGCGACAAGCACGCCGCCGAGGCGCTGGCCGATCACGCATATCTCAAGCACGTGCCACGCCATCAGGTCTTCAATGACCAGGCGGCAAAGGACGAGCGCGACCAGGAACTGCGCGATGCCGGCCGCGGGCATCTGGTGGCGCCATGAGTAAACAACTCACCGAGCTCGAGCTTGCGACGGCGCGCCACTGGTTTTGCAAGCTGCAGCGCCTCCTCGCGCAGCGCAAGGACCGGGAGCTCGAGCGCCGCTCCAAGCAATCGCCGCACGCCTTCCTTCGTCTGCAGGCGGGAGAGTAATCATGGCGCTCACTGCCGAACAGATAGTGACACGCCAGACCGGCATCGGCGGCTCGGATGCCGCGGCCGCGCTGGGGCTATCGAAGATGAAGACGGCGCTCGAGCTCTACCTTGAGAAGCGCGGCGAGATCGCGCGCGCGGAGCCGGCGGCCAATGATGAGGTCATCTGGTGGGGCCGCGCGCTCGAGCCGATCGTGCGCCAGAAGTACGCCGAGACCACGGGGCGTGTGGTGGTGATGCCGCACGGCACGCTGCATCACCCGGTGCATCGCTTCATGCTCGCGCACGTCGATGGATTGATCGATGGCGAGCCGCGCGGTTATGAAGGCAAGACCGCCTTTCGCTCAACCGGCTGGGGCGATGAGGGCACCGATCAGATCCCGCGCGAGTACCTGCTGCAGGTGCACCACTATCTCACCGTGTGCGATTTCGAAGTGTGGGATGTGTGCGCACTTATCGGTCGACACTTCGCCATTTACGAAGTGCCACGCGATCGCGAGATGTCAGAAATGCTGATCCACGTCGAGGGCGATTTCATGCGCCGCGTGCGCGAGGGTCACCCGCCTGGTCTTGACTACGATCACCCGACCGCACGCGACGTGCTCAAGAAACTCTACCCGGGCACCAATGGCGCGCGCCTCGTGGCCTCTGAATCAGCGATCGCCTGGCGCGAGCAATTGGCCGCGGCGCAGACCGCCGAGAAGACGGCGAAGGCGAACATCGAGAGCTTGAAGTCCCGGCTCCTCGAGGAGATGGGCGAGGCGGCGCTGCTCGCCTTTCCTGACGCGAAGTGCTATCGCCGGCAGGTCACCCAGCGCGCGGGCTACTCAGTCGAACCCACCGAATACGTCGATTTTCGCCTTATAAATGACGGCAAAGCGGCCGCCCTTCTCAAAACACGGAGCACGATGTGAGCACACCAGAACGAGCTGTTAATCCCTTCACCGGCGAGGTGGTCGCAGCGCCCACGGGGGCCTCAAGCCAAGCGCTCGTACAGCGCGAATCTCAGGAGATTCAGGCGCGCATGCTGGTCGCTCGCAATTTCCCGCGCGATCCCATCAAGGCGATGGACAAGATCATCAACGCCTTCACGCGCCCAACCTTGTGCGAGGACGCACAGTACGCCTACAGCAAGGGAGGCACTGACGTGCAGGGCCTCTCCATTCGCGCAGCCGAAGTGCTGGCGCAGAACTGGGGCAATATCTCGTGCGGCGTGGTCGAGCTCACGCGCGCCGGCGGGCAGTCGGAATGCCTCGCGTATGCGACGGATCTTGAGACAGGCTTCCATGATGAAAAGCGATTTTTCATCAAGCACTGGCGCGACACCAAGAAAGGCGGCTACCCGATCACTGAGGAGCGCGACATCTACGAAGTGGTCGCGAACTATGGCGCCAGGCGCAAGCGCGCGTGCATCCTGGCCGTAATCCCGAGCGATGTACAGGAAGCGGCCGAGCATCAGATCGATGTCACGCTCAAGACCAAAATCGAGATCACACCCGACTCCATCAAGGCGATCGTCGAGAAGTTCGAGCCCCTGGGCGTGAACAAGGAAATGATCGAGAAGCGGATCCAGCGACACCTCGAGGCGATTTTGCCGGCGCAAGTACTCACCCTGCGGCGCATCTACACGTCGCTTAAAGATGGCATGTCGGAGGTCGGCGCGTGGTTCGAAATCCCGCCGCCGGCGCCGGAGACCGGCAGCGATAAGCCGCCGGCGGATGTTCCGACCACGCAGACCGACCAGGTCAAAGAGCAGCTGCGGACACGTGCGGGCGCCAAGAAACCCGCGGCCGGCGAGACGGCGATCGACGAGAAGATCCCATTCTTTGATGCCGCGGCCGCAATCGCGGAGCTCAAGAAGGCGAAGACGCTCGCCGAACTGGAGGCCTCGAAGGTCGCGGTGTGGAAGGACTTCGAGGTCACCCGGCGCGCGATTCCGATCGAGGTCGACGATGCCTACAACATGGCCAAGGAAACGCTCGGCGAGCGCGAAGGCAAGCAACTGGAGCTCTAAGATGAAAGTCACCGAACTGTCCGTCGAGAATTTCAAGCGCATCACCTCGGTCGCGGTGAGGTTAAAGCCACACGTGACCGAGATCTCAGGCCCCAACGGCGCCGGCAAGAGCTCCTACATCGACGCGCTGTGGGTGCTCCTGAAGGGCAAGAAGGTGGCGCCGGCGGAGCCGATCCGCAAAGGTGCCGAGCGCTGCCGGATCCGCGGTCGCATCGGCGAATACATGGTCACGCGCATCTTCAAGCGTACCCGCACCGATGAGGTGACCACCGAGCTTCGCATCGAGCGCGACAACGAATCGATGCCGCCCACCGAGAACTTCATGCGCACCCTGATCGGGGATCACATGCTCGATCCGGGGGATTTCATCAATTTGAGTTCGGACGCCAAGTTCGACGTCTTTCGCTCCTTCGTGCCGGGCGTTGATTTTAAGGTGATCACGAACCAGAACCGCCAGGACTACGAGCGGCGCACCGATGTCAATCGCATGGCCAGGGAGTCGCGCGCGGCCGCGCACATGATCAATGTTCCCGAAGGCACACCCGCCACGGCGATCGACAAGGGAGCGCTCGTGCAGCAGCTGCAGGAGGCGGGCGATGGGAACGCTGCCATCGAGCGCCGGCGGGCGAACCGCGAGAAGGTCGTCGATCAAATCACGCAACTACAGGCGCTGCATGCGAGCGCTGATGAGCGTTTCAATGTCTTCGCGACCGAGCGCCAGGCCACCTGCGACGCCCGGGTTGACGAACTGCTCGCGCAGATGGAGCAGTTGAAGGCTGCTATTGAGGCGACTCAGAAGACGGCGCGAGAGGAAGCCTTAAGGCGCAGCGCTGAAATTGCGGTCGAAGCCGTGAATGCACTCGATCAAGCAAACGAACTGCAGGCCAAGCTCGACGCGGCGGGTCCGCTGCCGCAGCCCATCGATACGCAGGCCTTGGCCGAGACCATCCGCCAGGCCGAGTTCGCCAATGAGGCGATCCTCAAGCTCCAGACGCGCGACAAGCACGTCAAGGTCGCCGAGCGCTACGAGGGGGAGGCGGCTGAGATCACGGCACGAATGGACGCGCGCGAGAAGGTCAAGCAGGACGCGATCGCCGCGGCGCAGCTGCCGGTCGCTGGCATCACCTTCGGCGATGGCGAGGTGTTCTTGGACGGCGTGCCGTTCGATCAGGCCTCGACCGCGCAGAAATTCCGGGTGGGTGTTGCGATCGCGGTCGCCAAGAACCCGACGCTGCGCCTGGTGTGGGTGCGCGATGCTTCGCTGCTCGATGACAAGAGCTACGAGATCATCAAGAACCTCGCGGAGGAATTTAATGCCCAAATACTTTTGGAGACAGTCAGAGCTATCGGGAAAGATGCAATCGTCCTGGAAGATGGCCATCTAAAAGACGTTGAGGTTGCGGAGGCGGCGGCATCATGAGGGGTGCCTGTCCAAGAACTCCGGAGGGGCGCATGGCAATCGCCGCGGCTAACGCACGCAAACGCAGCGATGCCACTGGCACGAGGTTCGGCCGCTTGACGGTCATTGGGATGACTATCCGCGGTCAACGGTCGTGGTGCCTCTGCCGATGTGATTGCGGCGGCGAGAGAACCATTCGATTGTCCTCTTTGCGTTCGGGCGACACGGAGTCGTGCGGCTGCATCGTATCGGAGACGGCACGGGCCACAAGCTTGCGCCACGGCGATTGCATCGGGAAACCGACAACGGAGTGGGTCGCCTGGAAGTCCATGCACCAGCGCTGCATCGACCCGAACTGCGAGAACTGGCCTCGCTACGGCGGCCGCGGCATCACCGTCTGCGAGCGTTGGCAGTCATTCGCCAACTTCCTCGCCAACATGGGTCGCAAGCCGAGCGCGGCCCACTCACTCGATCGTTACCCCGACAACGACGGCAACTATGAATCCGGCAATTGCCGCTGGGCCAGCGCTTCAGAACAGGCACGCAACAGGCGCCCACGCGCACGGAGAGCCGCATGATCGCAATTTTTTACGATACAGAAACGTCGGGGCTGCCGCTTTTCAGCGAGCCGAGCGAGGATCCGCGCCAGCCGCACATCGTGCAGCTCGCCGCCTGCTTAGTCGACCTCGAGACCCGCTCGACGATTGCGAGCATGGATGTGATCGTGCAGCCGCGCGGTTGGCATATCCCTGATGACGTCGCGGCCATCCATGGCATCACCACCGAGCGCGCGACGGACGTCGGCATCCCAGAATCGGTCGCTGTCGGCATGTTCATCGAGCTGTATCGATTCCGGCCGCGCATTGCGCACAACGAGGCTTTCGACGCTCGGATTTTGCGCATTGCATTAATTCGTCACGCGATCAATGCCGCCCTTCCGGATCTGTGGAAGGGGGGGGCAGCCATTTGCACCCAGGCGCTCTCGACGCCGATCCTGAAACTCCCGCCGACCGCGAAGATGATCGCCGCGGGCCGGCGCCATCACAAGAGCGCGAACTTGCGCGAGGCCTACTTGCACTTCACTGGGCAGGAGCTCGTCGGCGCCCACCAGGCCATGGTCGATGTGCAGGCCTGCATGGCGGTGTATTTCGCGATCGTCGAGCAGACGCGCCGCGCCGCGGCCGCGGTGTAGTTCGAATCTAAAAACCCAAGGGGATAACGCATGAGCCGATTTACGAAGGTGGGCGCCGACGGCGCAAAGCTGGCAGACGACGCTACCGACTGGGTCGCGGTGCTGGATAACACAACGGCGCTCATCTGGACGGTGAAGGAAACCAAACCGCTCACCTGGAAGAAGGCGAAGGCCGCGGTCGAGAAGTTGGACACGGCCGGCTTTACTGATTGGCGCCTGCCGACCGTCGAGGAGCTCTTCCTGCTCGCCGATCGCACCAAGCATTCACCCGCGGTCGACACCGCGTTCTTCCCCGACTGCAAATCCGAGTGGTACTGGACCGGCACACCCGCAGCGTACTCGCCGGGCGTTTACGCCTGGTATGTCAACTTCGGCCACGGCAATGCCAACTGGAACAGCCAGGGCTACGTCTATTCCGTCCGCGCGGTGCGCGCCAGTCAGTCATAGGTTTTTTGGGCTTCTTTACGACGGGAGAACTTGAATGAATCCAACTGCGGTCACGCTTCACATAGCAGCGCCGACAATGAAGGAGCTGCTCGCAGCAGCCTCAGATCTGTGCCAGGGGCACACGAAGCTGCCGGACGCAAAGCTGCAGGTCCTCGAGACTCCCGCCGGCCCGCGCTTTCAGATCGACGGCGATACCGTCCTCGATCGCGCCACGGGCCTTGAATGGTCGCGCGAGAATGTACCTGGCGGTCAAATGAAATGGGCCGCGGCAGGTGAGGCCTGCAAGAAACTTGACCTTGGTGGCCACTCCGACTGGCGCCTGCCGACGATCCGCGAGCTGCTGACAATCGTCGACTACGAGCGGCACGAGCCGGCGATCGACACGGACGCCTTCAAGTGCGAATCGAACTACTACTGGACCTCGACACCGGCCCACAGCTCGCCGGGCGTTTACGCCTGGATTGTCAACTTCTACCACGGCTTTGCCTACTGGGGCAGCCAGGACGGCGACTATTACGTCCGCGCGGTGCGCGCCAGTCAGTCATTGGATCTTTGGCACGTTAGATGAGCTTCAGTCTGCCGCCCATCGTTAAGGAGGCGGAGCGCCTCATGCTCGAGATCGAGCAGGCGGTTCGCCGTTTCCCGCGCTATCACAAGTACACGCACGGGACGCGATTGCGTGAGCAGGCGTTGGGCGTAGCGCGGCTCGCACACCGGGCGTGGCGTGATCAGGCGCATCGCGATATGTGGACGACCAAGCTCGTCTGGGCGGTCGATGATTTGAAGCTGAGCCTGCAGTTAGGAAAACAAATCGAGGCCTTCGCGAGCTTCGCGCAGTTCGAAATGCTGGCGCGATTGTGCTCGGACCTGGGCAAGCAGTGTGGAGGGTGGCGAAAGCAGCAGCACCGAGACAGCCAGAATGCGAGGGCGGATAAGCCTCCTTCGCAGCGCGCTGAGATACTGAGTTCCCAAGCCGCCCCTGTGGCCAATCCATGACGAAGCCGCGCCACCTTCGAGGCCGTGCGGCCGGGTCGAAAGCGCTTGGGATAACAGCGTACTCGCCGGGCGATTACGCCTGGAATGTCAACTTCAACCACGGCAATGCCAACTGGAACAACCAGGACAACGACAATTACGTCCGCGCGGTGCGCGCCAGTGAGTATCAGGGTGCTGCAAGCTTTCGCGCCCTCCACACGGCATGGCGGCGCGCGCGACGCGGCAAGAAGCCGAGTCCCAACCAGCTTTCTTTCGATGCACAGTGGATCGATGGGCTGCTCGAAATCGAGAAGGCTCTACGCGCCGGCACGTGGCGGCCGCGGCCGACAACCTGTTTCATCGCCACGGCGCCTAAGGCGCGCGAGATCCACGCCCCGGACTTTGCCGATCGCATCGTGCATCACTGGATCGTGCCGCAGCTCGAGGCGATCTACGAGCAGACATTCATCTTCGACAGCTTCTCCAACCGTGTCGGCAAGGGCACGCACGCAGCCGTCGAGCGCCTGCAGGGGTTCATGCGGGAGGTCGAGAGCGGCCAGGGCGGCGGGTACTATCTGCAGCTCGACATCAAGAACTTCTTCAATCGCATCCACCGGCCGACGCTCTATAGACTGCTAAAGACTCGAATGGAGCGCCACGGGCTGTCAATAGACTGTCGCCGGGCCGTGCATGCGCTGCTGCGCCATTCACCCCTCGAGGCCGGTGTCACCTTCGCCTGCACGCCGGCGGAGCGCGATCGCGTCCCGCCGCACAAGCGCCTGGACCAGGCTCCGGCTGGCTGCGGCATTCCAATCGGCAATCTCTCGAGCCAGTTCTTCGCGAACGTCTACCTTGACAGGTTGGATCAATTCGTAAAGCGACGCTTGCGCGCGCCGCGGTACTTGCGGTACGTCGATGACTTCGTGCTGGTCCATGAGAGTCGCGAGCAGCTTGAGGTCTGGCAGGCCGCGATCGCAGCCTTCCTCCTTGAGGATCTCAAGCTCGAACTGAAGGCGGATATCAAGCTGCGCCCGCTCACCGCCGGCGCCGACTTTTTAGGCTACGTCATCTTCCCGACGCACAAGCTGGTGCGCCGGCGTGTGATCGGCCACTGCCAAATGAGGCTGCACGATTGGCAGCGCCGCCACGTGCGCGGCGATCGCGTGGTTGCAACCCGAGCTGACGGCGATCGCCTGAGATCCATCTGCTCCAGTTACGCAGGCCACTTCAAACACGCGAGCAGCTTCAAGGTCCGGCAGCGCATCGGGCGCCGATTTCCGTGGCTGCGCGAATTCCTATCAAGAGGGCAACACAATGACAATCGCAAATAGTGAAAGCGGCATCGGCATCCGAGCGCTCATGCTTGAGCAACTGCAGGTCTCGACCACCGCGGGGCAGACCGAGCGGCGCAAGCATTTCAACAAGGCCGAGCTCGAGGAGCTCGCCAAGTCGGTCAAGACCGTGGGCGTGCTCCAGCCCATCCTCGCCCGCCCGGTCAATGGGCACTTCGAGATCGTCTTTGGGGAGCGGCGCTTCATCGCGGCGAAACTCGCCGGCCTCACCGCGATCGACGTCTCCGTGCGCACTTTAAGCGATGAGCAGGTGCTCGAGGTGCAGCTCATCGAGAACCTGCAGCGCGAAGGACTGCATCCGCTCGCCGAGGCGGAAGGCTATGAGCAGCTGCAGAAGTATGGCCACTCCGCTGAGGAGATCGCCGACAAGCTCGGCAAGTCCAAGGCCTACGTCTACGGTCGCATGAAATTGCTGGCGCTGGGACCTGCGGCGCGCGAGGCCTTCTACCGCGGCGATCTCAACGCATCGACCGCGTTGCTGCTGGCGAGGATCCCGGTCGCCTCCGTCCAACGCGATGCGGTCGGAAAGATTACGAAGGGCCGCTATGACGACGCGCCGATGTCGTACCGCGATGCCCGGGACTATATAGAGCGCGAGTACATGCTGCGCCTGGGCGATGCGCCGTTCCCGACGGGCAATGCCGAGCTGCTGCCGAAGGCCGGCGCCTGCGGCCCGTGCCCGAAACGCACGGGAAATCAGGCTGAACTGTTCGCCGATGTCAAAAGCGCAGACGTCTGCACGGATCCGGTTTGCTTCAAATTGAAACGCGAGGCCTGGGCGAAGCTGCAGATCGTCCAGGCCAAGGAAGCCGGCCGCGAGGTCATCACGGGTGCCGAGGCGAAGAAGATCGCGGCATACGGCGATCAATCCTTCGCCGGCGGCTTTACGCGGCTCGATGCCAAGTGCTGGGATGATCCGAAGCACCGCACATACAAGCAGATCCTCGGCAAGGAGGCGGCGCCGGTGTTAGTGCAGCTGCCCAAGGGCGGCGACCTGGTCGAGCTCGTGCAGAAGAACGATGCGATCAAGAAGCTCAAGGCTGACGGCGTCATCAAGCCGCAAACTGGATCCGTACGCGTCGGCAGCTCAAAGAAGAAAGCCGATTCGATTGCCGAAAAGATCGACAATGAATTCCGGGAACTGGTGTTTCTAGCCATCCATGCCAAAGCGCCGAAAAAGCTGTCTCACGCCATTCTCGTCAAGCTGGTCGACCACGAACTCGATGCGATCGCCCCCACCGAAACTCTTCAAAAAGCGTGGGGGTTCAAAGACTTCGGATTGAAGGCAATCGAGAAACTTAATGAAGGACAGCTGCAGCAGCTTCTCTTCGAGATTCAGTTGCTCGACAGCATGGAATTCGCAGGCACGCCTGAGCTAGTGAAGGCGGCGAAGGAACTCGGCGTCGACGTCAAGAAGATCCGCGCCGAACTCACCGCCGCGGCCAAGCCCGCGAAGAAGAAAGCCAAGGCGAAGAAATGAGCATCACGACCATTTATAAATGCGATCGCTGCGGGGCTGAGGCCTCGACCAATGAGCACATGTACATCGTCGAAGTGCGCTTCAGCAGCGTCGCACAGCAGTATCGCTTTTCAGCTGAGATGCAAGTTGCCAAGAAGATCGACTGCTGCAAGCCATGCGCGCAGGCACTTGCCCTGGTCAAAATGCCCGAGCGCCCCAAGGGCGCGGACCCCGCACCGGCCGAGCTCACCTTCGAGGAGCTCGTGCGCGAGATCATCCGCGAAGAAGTCGCGGTCGCGATCAATCCCTAATGCCGATCCGCCCCGAAAACATTGCTCGCTACCCGGCCGACTGGCAGCAGATCCGGGAGCGGATCCGCAAGCGCGCCGGTAACCAATGCGAGGACTGTGGGGTTGCGAACTATGCGCTCGGCGGGCGCCTGCGCGACGGCACTTGGTATAAGGCCCTGCCGCTCGGGGACAACGGCCTGGCGCTGCAGTGGCCACCGGTTGGGAGCTGGGCCTGGTGCGAGCGCTTCGGTCATTACATGATGCTGCGCATCGTCAAGATCGTCTGCACGACCGCGCACCTCGATCACGTTCCGGAGCATTGCTGGGACGACAACCTGCGCTTCTGGTGCCAAAGGTGTCATCTGCGCTACGACCACGCAGAGCATCAGCGCCACGCCTATGAGACGCGCCGCGCCGGTCGCGCGATCGAGATGTTCCCAACACAGGAGTCAACGGGATGAAAACGTGCGAGAAGTGCGGCGCGAGTGATTTCACGCCGAAGGGCACGTGTCGGCCGTGCAAGAAAGCCGTAAACGATGCCTATCGCGCCAAGCACGCGGGGGGGGGGTAGCGCCGTGAAGAGCAAAGCGAAAACTTCGCCGAAGACTGCCGCCGCGCCGCTGCGCCTCGAGATCGATCCTTGCTTCGGATATAGCGCCGCCGTCAATGGCGAAGGTTATCTCGAGATCCAGCAGCGCGATCAGAAAGGGGACATAACTGATTCGGTGCTCATGTCGCGCACCGAGTTTCGCCAGCTCGTCGACAAATTCACGCCATGGGCAGCTACATGAAATTCAAGAAAGGCGATCTCGTTCGGATCGTGGCCGTCGACGCAAGCTCGAACCCGCATGCCGGTAAGATCGCGCTCGTCACCGCGCATTGCGTGTGCTTCTGCTCGGCGATATCGCCACTGCCGTTCTATCGCTTGGATGGCCTGCAGGCTTGTTGTCGCGAAGATACGCTGCGCCTGATCGGCGGCGATCGCGCTGGTGTTGGCGTTCAAGAAACGCGCGACGAACCGGTGGCGGCATGAAGGCGCTATCCAAAGCACAGCAGCGTGCGAAGGCGCTTCTCAGCGTCGGGCCGCTGCATAGGTGCGGCGATGGCTGGAAGACAGCCGGCGGCCAATTCGTCGCGCTTATCGTCGTCAAGAAATTGCGCGTCGCCGGGCTCGCGAAGCTCTCGGCCGATCGGTGCTCGGTACATCCGGTATGAGCGTAATGACTGCCTCAGACCATCGGCGGATCGAGGAATTGGCCGAGAAGCGATTCAGTGTCGGCCGGATCGCTCAGCTGATCGGCCGCAATAAATCAACGGTGAATTGGTACATGTACTGCAACGGACTACGCGCGCCGAAGAAACAAGAGAAGCCGATTACCTATGAACGCGGCGGCGTTCGCGTGCACAGGTTCACCGACGAAGAGGATGTCTTCATCGAGGCGCTGCGGATCCAGGGATTCAAGCCCGAGGAAATCGCCACGCATGCGGCCGCCAGGTTCGGCACAGAACGCAAACACCATTCGATTCGCTGCCGCCTCAAGATGCTCGCCGCCAGGGAGCTCGCGGAATGACCGACTTCAAATTCGGCGCCGTCAAGATTGATCCGACTGCTTACGGCAGCCAGGGCAGCGCTGTGCTCGGCATCCGCGACAGCGGCAAGACGTACACGGCGACGGAGCTCGCCGAGAAGCTCTTCGAGGCTGGCATCCCGTTCGTCGCCTTCGATCCGATTGGGGTGTGGCGCTTCCTGCGCGTGCCCGGGCACGGCCGCGGCTACCCCGTTGTCGTCGCCGGCGGTCAGGCCGGGGACCTGCCGCTCACAGTGGCCAGCGCTCCGGAGTACGTGCGCGCGGCGATGCGCGACGGCGTCTCGTTGATCATCGACTTGTTCGACATCAACTTGAGCAAGGCCGACTGGAAGCGCATCGTCATGGCATGCGTGCGCGTGCTGCTGCATGAGAATTCAAAGCACGGCCTGCGCCACGTCTTTATCGAGGAGGCCGCCGAGTTTGCACCGCAGCGCGTCGGGCCCGACCAAGGCCAAGTCTATGCCGAGATCGAGAAGCTCGCGCGCATGGGCGGCAACTCCCGACTGGGGTACACGCTCATCAACCAGCGCGCCGAGGAGGTCAACAAGGCCGTGCTCGAGCTCTGCGACAACCTCTTCCTGCACCGTCAGAAGGGCCGCAACTCGCTCACCGCCTTGTCGAAGTGGCTCGATATCGGCGCCGTCAAAGATCACCGCGAAATCATCGATAGCCTGTCGACGCTCCCTACGGGCGAGTGCTGGGCTTGGCTCGCGGGCACCGAGCGGCCGATCCGGATCAAGGTGCCGGTCAAGAATTCCCTGCATCCCGACCGGCGCGTGATGCGCGGCGATGGAGATATCAAGGTCAAGACGGCGGTCGATGTGGGCACGTTCGTAACATCGATGCGCTCCTCGCTCGGTAAGATCGAGGAGGAAGCCAAGGCCAATGATCCCGCAGCGCTTCGGAAGCGCATCGCGGAGCTCGAGCGCCAGATAAAAGCGCCGGCGCCCACCATCGATCCTGCAGCCGCCGATCGAGCCTACAAGGACGGCTACGACACAGGGACCATGCACGCCTCGGCCAAGGGGTTCGATCAGGGCTACGCCGCCGCGAGCGCGGCGATCGCCGGCATCGTCCAGAGCGTCATCAAAGCCGGCAATGAATTCATGGTGCAGCTTCGGCTCGCCGAGAAGGCCATCGCCGAGGTTCCGCGCCCGGCGGCTCCTGCGTATACCGTGCCGGCGCCAGTGAGGCGGCCGCAGCAAATTGTCCAGGTTAAAACCCCGATAATAACCCGGGAGAAACCCGCGAGCACCAACGGCCACGCGCGCCCAGATATCACTCGGCCGCAGCAGAAGATCCTCGATCAGCTGGCGTGGCTCGAATCGATGGACATCTATCCGGCGCCGAAGGAAACGCTCGCGGCCGTCTGTCGCGTGAGCCCGAGCTCGAGCTCCTACGCCAATAACTTGGGCGCTCTTCGTACCGCGGGCCTGCTCGACAAAGGTGGTGGCGGCTTCGTGAGTTTTACCGACAGCGGCCGCGCTGCCGCGTCTGCACCGCAGGAGACCGGGCAGCCGGTGCATGAGCACTGGTTTGAGATCGTCTCCAAGCCGCAGCGCTTGATCTTAGAGACGCTGGTCAAATATCGGGCGCAGCCGATGGTGAAAGAGATGCTGGCCGAGGAGATCGGCGTCTCAAGCTCTAGCAGTTCGTTCGCCAATAACCTGGGCGCACTGCGAACCTTAGGCGCGATCGATTACCCGAAGCCCGGCCTGGTCGAGCTCACGCGGTACGTGATGCCATGAATGGCGATCCGAAAGCCGAGGAGGCGTCGAAAAGGATTGCGGCCGCGCTGGCGCCATATCCTCGGAACCAGCAGATCTCCGCAATCGAGCACAACATTCTCATGGAGGATCTTAAACGCTGGACGCACGGCGATATGAAGCTCGAGCGAAACGACTGCTCGAGGCTGCACAAGTTAACCGCGGCGGCGCGCGCCGGCGCACTGACAGACTGTAACTTCAAGCGCGGTCCAGCCGATGATGCGCTGAGCTCGCTCAGTCAGACTTTCGTCGTCAAGCACGATTGGGCTGCAGCCTTCGAGGGTGCAGAGGGAATAGCCGAAGAATTCAAGCTCCCCTATGACCTGTGCGCGTTCGAATTCAGGATCTCTGGCAAAACCGTCATCGCGATCGCCGAAGAGGTCGATGATCTACGCCAGTTCACGGCGTTCATGGAGGTCCGCGATCTGTGGTGCGGCTTCAATGTTGCGGAGGAATCTGAGTCGAAGGCAACTCGATTCGTCCACGCTCAAATAAGAGCAATTTGCATTGCTCTTGACCTGGACGTCGCCGTTCACTCCGTCGTGCGCGCGCCGGCGCGGCTGAATGAGAAACGAGCGAAGGCCGGCAAAGTCCCGCTGCGCGACTTCCACATCGTCGATCTCGCACGCAAGCATCGCATTGCGAATCCGGCGCATGGCGATGGCGGCACGAAGAAGCGCCTGCACTTTCGCCACGGCCATTGGCGCCACTACGAGACCTCGAAGACTTGGATTAAGTGGTGCCTGGTCGGCAACCCGGATCTGGGTTTCATCACGAAGCACTACTCGCTATGAGCACACCGAAGACCATCACCATTGATCTGACGCCGACCCAGCAGCTGTCGCTGCACGAGCATTTCAAGCACGTGGCGAGTGAGGCGGACGCCGGCAGACGCGGCATGCTGGTTGCGCAAATTCAATACGAGCAGCGCGGCGGCCGGGCGTATATGCACGTCGGTTTCATCGAGGAGGAGCGCGCGAAGCTCCTGGAGACGAAGGCATGATCCCGGTGCAGTTCCCCGAATCTAACGCCGTGCTAGCGCGCGATCAGGGCGAGTACGAGCCGCTCCCTATCTATCACTTCGGCGATGTCGAGGGGCGCATTGCATGCTGCTTTCGACTGTCGGACGCGGAGATCGAGGAGATTCAGCGCACTCGAACTCTGTGGGTGCAGCAGCTCACCTTCGGGCGCCGCTTTCAACCGATCGGCCTGTCGACACAGCGCCCCGATGATTTACCTACTCAACCACAGGAGTCGAAGAATGGCCGAGAAATTTGAGGCATGGGGATTGGTCGAGCTCATGGGGCACCAGCGTGTCGCGGGGCGTATCACCGAGGAAGTCGTGGGCGGTGCGAATCTGCTGCGCGTCGACATCCCGATCGATGCCGAGAAGTTTCGCACCGCCTACTACGGGGCGAGCGCGATCTATGCGCTGCATGTGACCGAGGAAGCCGTGGCGCGCGGCATGTGCGCGAAGATGGACAAGCGTCCACCGTACGCCTACGTGCTCGAGCCGAGCCAACCATCGCTCGCGGCCGCCGCGGACAGCGCCCGTCGCGAATATGACGACGATGGGAATCAGACGTGGTGAAATTTCGGTGCATGCTCGGCGATCGCTTCATCAACGTCGAGGCAGACTCGATGGAAGCCGCCCAGGAGCAGGCCTTCGCGAAGACGGTGCGGGACCTGTCGCCGGCGGACTTCACGGCCTGGGAGACTGGGCCGCAGGATGAGTGGGCCGCTGCAGAGGACATCCAATGAAGCGCAGCTTCCTCGTCATCCACGTCATGCAAGACGGCACCGAGGAGCGCTACGAAATCACGGCGCGAAACTATCGCACCTGCTGGCGCAATCGCGTCGAGCACGCCATGCGCCTGGAAACCACGCGCTCGATCGTGATCCACGAGTTGGCGGCCGACACAGGAGAAGAGCATGGAGCTTGAGACCTTCGAGCAGCGCCAGGCCTACATCGATAAGTGCTGGCTCGAGATCCGCGAGGCCGAGGCGCGTGTCGCCCGACAGAATGCCCTGATGGAGCAATTCAACGCGACGCTGCAGGCTTTCTGGACGCAGTACAACGCGGAAATAACGATGCTGATCTATCGCGGCATGTTCGATCCCACGTTCTGCAAACCTAGCGACACCCCAGGAGAGCCTAAGTGAAATTCCGCAAAAGCCCGGTCGTAATCGAGGCGTATCAGATCCCGGTGAATCGCGACCACACAACCGAGATGCCGCCTGCGTGGCTCCTGAAAGCGATCATGGACGCGGTGGTCGTTGCCGACCCGACGACAGGCTGCGTTCACATCAAGACGCTCGAAGGCGAGATGGTTGGCAACCCTGGCGACTGGATCATCAAGGGCGTCAAGAACGAGCTGTACCCGTGCAAGCCGGACATTTTCGCCGCCAGCTACGAAGTCTATGGAACAACGGAATGATCGTTATATCGTTATTAAAGGTCACGGCGGAATGAGTGATCAGGAAGTCGACGAGGATCTGGCCATTGACCTGCGCGTGTATGGAACCTGCTACTGGAAGATCGTAGACGGCCACAAGGTGCGGATCCACCCGCGCGACATTCGCTACATCAAGGGCGAGCCGCGAGACAGCACGAACACGGTAGCCAGCAGTGCCACACGCTCCACTAGTGATGGGGGGACCGAGCATGGGCGATAACCGCGCCGCCTCCGTGCTGGTCGAGTGCGCGAAGTGCGGCCAGCGCTTTCAGGGCATCGTATCGGCCTTGACGCGCAAGGCCTGTCCGTTCTGCGGCGGGGAGTTGAAACCGGTGGAACCGAAAGCGAAGGAGCCGCGCTGATGCCCTACGACGTGCGCGTACGCATGTCGGGCGGCAATGTCGCCTGGCTTCGCATGGCCGGCCGGCTATGCGATTGGAAAATGGAGCGATACGCGTCGCGTGACGCTAGCATAAAGACAGGCGCTCGCCGCAAGTCGGTCACCTGTGATGAGCCGCTGTGCGACAGTTGCACATACTCGCCGGCGCCGAATAAGGATCTGTGTCCGACTCACGCGGCGCAGTGGAAGGCGCGGACGGAGGCGCCGGCGTGACCCACCGCCATTTCCTCATCGTCGTCGGCCGCTGGAAGCTGGAGAACTGGCACCTGTATTGCCTGCGGCCGCACCAAAACCGCAGCGGCCGGGCGCGCTGGACCATGTGGGATCGCGTGCTGTGAAGTGGGTAACGATCAAAAAGGCTGCCGAATTATCGGGTTACACCGAAAAGGCGATCGAGGCGAAACGAGCCGACGGCACCTGGCTGGAGAACGTCGTATGGATAAAAGCCCCGGATGGCCGTATCTTGATCTCAACGGAGGGGATCGACGCATGGGCAGAGGGTCGGGCGTGCGCGCCGCAAGCAGAACCTCAATCGAGATAACGTTCGAATATCGCAGCGTCCGCTGCCGCCAAAAGCTCAAGCTCCCACCCAACCCGGCAAACCTCAAATACGCGCAACGCCTCAAGGCGACAATCGAGCACGAGATCGAGACAGGCCTGTTCGACTACGCCAAGCATTTCCCGCGCAGCCCTCGCGCCAAGCTATTCGCCAAAGTGCCGGCGACAGTCGTCACCGTCGGCGAGCTGCTCACCGAATGGCTGGCCTCAGTTCAACGCAAGCTCGAGCCTGAGACCTATGATCTCTACGCGCGCTACGTCCGCACAACCTGGCGTCCACGTTTCGGCCGGTCGTTCCTTGTCGACTTGACGGCGGCGCGCCTCGAGGAGTGGATCGGCGAGCAGACGACGACGCGCAAACGTATCTTGAATCTGCTGACGCCGCTGCGCCAGGCGCTTAGGTTCGCCGTGCATCCGCAGAAATATCTGACCATCGACCCGATTGCCAAGATCAAGATCGAGAGGCCGGCCGGCATAAAGAAGTCCCCGGTCGACCCGTTCTCCATCGCGGAGATCGATGCGATCCTCGCCGTGCTCGATGCGCCGAGAGCCAACATGGTGCAGTTCTGGGTGTGGACGGGACTGCGCGAAGGTGAGCTCATCGCCCTGACGTGGAATGATATCGACGCCGATCGCGGTACGGCCAGCATCACGAAGTCCGCCCGCGGCCGTCGGCGCAAGGCTCCGAAGACTCAGGCGGGATTGCGCGACGTCAAATTGCTGCCGCCCGCATTAGAAGCCTTAGGGCGGCAGAAGGCACTGACCCGACTCCTACACCGGGAGATCTTTTTAGACCCAGGCGCACCCGTCCGGTATCGCGACGCCGGCGGAAAATGGCACACACCGACCGGCGACGTCGAGCGCAAGCCGGAGACCGTCAACCAGCCGTGGAAGAGCGACAAGGACATCCGCAAGTGGTGGCGGCAGGCATGCGCGGCGGCCGGCGTGCGCTATCGATTCCCTCGGCAGCTGCGCCACACCTACGCGTCGTGGATGCTCAAGTTCCGCGAGGAGCCGCTGTGGATCTCGCAGCAGATGGGCCACGCCAACGTCTCGGAAACGCTGGAGACCTACGCCAAATACATTCCGAGCATGAGTCCGGACGCCGGAATGGGCGCGTACGCCGCAATTATGGCGTCGAAAAAGGACACGATTGGGACGCGGTCGTGAGCAAGTCATTGTTTTCAAAGCCGAGGGTCAAGGGTTCGAATCCCTCAGCCGGCACCAATTGGACGCCCGAAAAGCGGATTTCAGGCCGCGAGCACCCCGTCAGGTCCCGTAGGATACGGTGGGTTGGGCCACGATTAGGACACGATTTGGAGGGGGTGAAATATGGCGGTTAAGCGATACAGTCCGTACATCACCGATCCCGACCTCGTGACGCTCACCGTGGAGGCGAAGCTAGGCGAGCATCCGCAGGGCAAGTACGTGCTCGCCTCAGACTACGACGCACTCGCAGAACTGTTGAAGCTGGTTCTGAGCGATCCTGGCAACTGGCTGCATTCGGATCTGTTGGACAAGATAGAGGAGGTGGTGGGGGAAGCGGCGCCCTATCGCTCGATCGATGATTCGGGACTTGCGTCTACGGGCTAGCCTTCAGGTACGCGATGGTCGCCTCCGCCCGCGCAATGTCATCGAGAATGGCTTTGGCGCAATGGTCGACCTGGAATAGGCTCAGAAACCGATTGAGCCCAATCGCCCACCAGGGAGGCTTGGCGAGCCGCACCGCCTTGCCAACTTCGCTCGATATCGTGACCCCCGGCTCGCACCAGATCGCAGCTCCCAAAAACAGGTCGATGAACAGATCGAGCTTGTAGCCGAACGTCTTGCCGCGATTCTGGTGGACCAGGCCGAAGATGAGGTAGGCGAGCAGCAGGAGCCAGAAGTATCTCATTTCGGTAGATCCTTATCTTTGCTGGCGATCCAGTCGGCAATTTGTATGGTTAAGCCTTTCAGTCGATCGACCAGCACATCGAAGGTCTTGATCAGCCATTGGATGCGCTCCTTGATGGCGGTGAGCTGGCCGCGCATCTCATCGGCAAGATCGGTCACGCGTGTCTTTGTGGTCTCGGTGTCGTGCTGAATGGCGCCGACCGTATTTGAGACGTGCGCGCGCGTCAGCTCCTGTTGCTCTTTTACGAGGTCAATGATGCGCTCCGTGCCTTCCGGGTTTGGCGGCAACTCGGCGATTTGCTTGGAGAGCTTCTCGTGCGCGATGCGGCTGTCGCGCCGATGCGCGATGATGAGGGTGAGGATCGCGATGCTGATGAGCAGGATCACACAGACAATTCCTAGAGTTTCTCGCGCCATATCACTCACTTATCGCCTCCTGGCATGCGGAGGGGCTTCCGCCGCGTCTTCAATTCTCTCGCGCCATTGCCGCTGCCGGTCGACCTCACTTGCGATTCCATCGACTTTGGTGTTCATGACGGCCAGCTGCGTATCGATCTTATGGAGGATGTCGAGCTGCTGGCGAAGATCCGCGACCGACTTTTGGGACTCGGCACTCGATTCTTTGAGCTGGTGAATATCGTGTTGCGCATTGATGAGCCAGGTGACCGCGATCGCAAGGGCCGTGATGGCACTCCACAGCGCCGCCGGGGTGAGCCGCTCGCGCAACGCCCGTGGTAGCCACGCAAAGCCCGGGGCACGGCGCGCGAGGACGGCTGTGGTGGTTTCCCAGTCGTGGTTGTCGTCGTGCTCAGCCACGCGTCACTTATCTGCCGTCCATTTGCGGCCGTTGTCGATATAGAACTTGAGTGCCACGCCGAACAGGGCCGACAGCACGGTGACGATCGAGCAGGCGGCTGTAGCGTCCGCCGCCGTGCGCTGACCTGCCGGCAGGTGGATGTACCAATAGACGGTGGTCGTGTCGAGGGAGATCACCATGTGGGCGACCATGAAGATGATCGCGCGCGGCGCGATGGCCCAGCGG